>Ga0187892_10000900_pt1 | contig 73703 bp, 76 predicted proteins | sample MA1701073metaG_FD_139345 | JGI IMG/M metagenome (GOLD analysis project Ga0187892, IMG submission 139345) | Bio-ooze microbial communities from a basaltic lava cave in the Kipuka Kanohina Cave System on the Island of Hawaii, USA - MA170107-3 metaG ...
GACTCCCACCGGGCCGGGCTGCTCCCCTTCGTGTTCGACGACGGTGCCGGCTTCGACGAGTACATCAACTGGGCGCTCGACGCCCCAATGTATTTCGTGATCCGCAACGGCCAGTACGTCGATCTCACCGGCACGCCGTTTCGGCACTTCCTCGAGCGCGGCAGCCAAGGGTTCCATGCGACGATGGAGGACTGGGCGCTGCATTTGACGACCCTGTTCCCCGAGGTGCGCCTCAAGACGTATCTGGAGATCCGCTCGGTCGACAGCCAGCCGCCGCACCTGGTGCTCTCCGTCCCGGCGCTGTTCAAGGGGATCCTCTACGAAGAGGATTGCCTCGGGGCCTCGTGGGATCTGGTGAAGCGCTGGACGTGGGAGCAACGCCTCGAGCTGTACAACGAGGCGCACCGGCACGGCCTCGAAGCGCGCGCCGGCCGAGTTGGGCTCCTCGACCTCGCCCGCGAGCTCGTGTCGATCGCGATCGAAGGGCTGCGCCGGCAGGGTGCGCTCGATGCCCACGGGCACGACGAGTCGATCTACGTCGAGCCGCTGCGCGAGCAGCTTCACGCGGGCCTATCGCCGGCGCGCTACGTCGCCAACAACTGGGAGAATTCGTGGCGTCAGGACATTAAGCGCCTGATCGGTTTCGCGAGCTACCGCACGACCGAGGCACCACCGCCCTGAGCCGTTGCGGCCTCTAAAGTCCCATGGTGCGCGTGCCGATACCAACCTGGTAGCGCGGTGGTTTGAGGGAGGTGGAACATGGATTTTCCCGCCTGTCAGACATGTGACTCGGGCAAGCTGATACCGCTGTCGGATTACGGACCGGAGGGTGCCTCCGAGCTCTTCAAGGCCTGGGTGTGCACCAACCCGCAATGCGGTTTCTTCTTCCGCATCGACAAGGGACAGGTGAGCTACGGCCGGGGCATCGACCAGCGCCGTTGACGCTTTTCTCCTCGCGTTCGACCAACGCCATCCATCAGTGCTCCACCGATCATCGGTTGGAAACACTGTTTCATTATCATCTGACGCGGAGCGCCAGCCGCGCTGCGTCAGAAATTGCTCCCGCTCCACTTTCTCCTTGCATTCCATGCTTTTTTTCGATAAGGGCTTCTAATTCGATACAGAAACGTTTTTCATCGGTGAGCGGCTTCTCCTTGCAGCTTCGGGCGTGGTAAAGCCGTGAGGCGCGCGTGAGGAAACCCCGCGCGTCTTGGCAGCTTTGGGGGAGGGGGGGGTTATGGTTGCGAAGCCAAAGCGGGGATTGCTCTCGGCACAGGACCGGCTTGCCGGGTTGTTCGAGCCAGACGTGTTGCTACCTGCTCAATTCTTCGCGGCGTTTCGGCGTATGGGGGCCCTCGACCGCGAGCGGCTACTCATGCTGGCCGTCCTCGAAGACGCGGTCGACTGCTATCAGAAGTACTCCCTGGCCAAGGACCCCAGGGGGCGTCAGCTCTTCTCGGAGGCGTCGGAGTGGGTCGATTCAGCTGACAAGACCTGGCTCTTCTCCTTCGAGAACATTTGCGACACGCTCGAGATAGATCCGAGCTACGTCCGCCGTGGGCTGTCGCGCTGGCGGGACCAGCAGCGTGGCCGTGGGGCCCGCGCTCGGGTTTACCCGATCCGCCAAGAGGACAGTGCGGAGCGGACCGATCGTACGCAGCGCACCGGTAGCGAAGCGCTGCGTAAGGTCGTTTCAGCGTAGTCCAAGCGCTCCGGATTTCGGTCTCGCCAGAGCGAGTCTGACAGACTCAACGTCTGCGCTGGTGGTGTGCGATACTGCCAGGGTGGCGCCCCCACAGGACAGCCGGAAGGAGGCCTGGGGGGCGAGATCCCTAGCGGAGGATGGTGACGATCACCCGCCGCTCCCTCGGACCGTCCAGCTCCACCAGCATGATGGCCTGCCACGTGCCGAGCACGAGGCGTCCACCCGAAACCGGCAGGCATTCGCTGGGGCCGAGCATCGCGGCCTGGATGTGCGCCGCACCGTTGTCATCGATGCGATCGTGCCGCCAGATGCCCCCCGGGACCTGGCGGTCGAGCGAATCGAGGATGTCGGTACAGAGGTTTGGGTCGTCGTTCTCGTTGACGATGATTGCGGCGGTGGCGTGAGGAACGAAGACCTGGCAGATCCCTTCGCCGGCGCCGGACTCCTCGACGAGCTCCGCGACGCGCCGGGTGAGGTCAATCATCTCCCGCTTGTGCTTCGTCCGGACGCGAAATTCTAACATTGGTTTGCTTCTGCAGGGCGCGTATGGCCGACAACCGTACCGAGTCGTCGGGCGGCCCCGTGACCTTCACCGGAATCCCGATCGGCCGGCTGAGCGCGTCCATCAGTCGCTCGCGATCGACGCGGTCAGCGACACCGAGTCGATCCAGCATGGCGCTCGCCTCCTTCCACATGGCCGGGGTGAGGCCATAGATGTCGCGCGTGACCTGTACGTACACCTCTCCGCCGCGGGTTCCGATCTTGACCGGCTGGTAGACGAACTCCCCCGGGGTTCCCACGGGCACCTCCGGGAACAGCCGCGCGATGTCCTCGGGATAGAGCCGGATACATCCGTGGCTCACCTGCATCCCGACGCCCCACGGAATGTCGGTGCCGTGAATCGCGTAGCTCCCCGCCATCGAGAGCGACAGCCGGTGCTTTCCGAGCGGATTGTCCGGCGCCCCTCCGGGGATAGACGTTCGAGGATCGTTGCGCTCCGCGATGTGCTCCTTGCGGATCGATTCGGGAATGACCCACGTGGGGTTCTCGGTCTTGTCGCGGATCTTGAACTTGCCCTGCGGCGTCTGCCAGTCGTCGCGGCCGAGGCCGACGGCGTACGTGATCACCTCGGTCAGTGATGGGTTCTCGGCCGAGGCGCGGTAGTAGTACAGACGCATCTCCGGAATGTTGAGGACGAGTCCCTTGCGGGAGCAGCACGGCAGCACCCACGACGTGGGCAGAAGCGTGATGGCACCCGGCGGCGGCAGCCATACGTCGAGCCCCGGGTTACGGTCCACGATCTCGTTGTAACCAAGGCTGTACTGGCGGGCGATGTCGAAGAGCGTGTCACCCTTGCGGATGCGATAGGGCTGTAACTCACCGATCAGGGAGTCGCCATCGGCGACGCTGTACGAGAGGGACGGCTTGCGCTGAAAATCCTCCTCCTGCCAGGCGAAAGCGGGGGACGCTCCAGAGGCGGCCAGCCACACGGCCACAGCGAGGACGGTGAGATACCGCATGTGCTGGAGAACCACCGGCGGAAATCGCCTCTTTCGGCGAGGGCAAACGCTCCCTCGCCTCAAGGATAGAGGGCGGAAGCACCGGAACACAAGCGAAACGGCGCGGGCTAAACCGGCACTCCCCGAGCTTCCAGGTCCGCGCGCAGCTGCGCCGGATCGATGTCGGGTAAGGCTCGGTCGTGCGGCGCGGCGAGATGGATCGCCACGGCGGCCGCCTGGCCCTCGCCCATGCACGGACCGATCACGCGCACCGACGCGAAGCCTTCGTGCGTCGCCGACACGCATCGGCCAGCCACCAGGAGATTCGCCATCCCGACCGGAACGATCGATCGATACGGGACGGTATACCAGGTGCCCGCGTCGAGGAACTTCCACACCGTCTCCCCGCCAGGGGCATGAAGCTCCACGGGCCAGGCGCTGCGGCAGATGCCGTCATCGAAGCGCCGTCCCGTGAGCACGTCGTCTTCGGTGAGCGCGTAGAGGCCTCGGATCCGTCGTGTCTCGCGGATCCCGAGGCGCGGCGCCGCATCCGACAGGAACGCGCGCGCGAAGCCCGGCATGCGCTCGCAGAGAAACTCGGCCAGGCGAACCGCCTGCGCGCGCCCCAGCATCTCGCCCCGGGTGAGATCGTCGCCATCGCTGCCGTCCACCGGGCGACCGTCGATGTCCACCCGGCTCATTGCCACCAGCACCTCTCCCGGCCGCCCGGTGGGGATCAAGGTTCCCGACTTCCGCGGAAGTCTCGCCACGGCGAAGTGCTCGCCGATGAGGTCGTTGAGCTGCGAGAGCGAAGCGAATGCCTCACCCAGGTCGACGTTCTGCATGTAGAACATCATGGACGGAAACTGGATCGTCGCGGCGGTCTCCCCGGGAACGCCGGCCGCGGTGGCGAGCGCAGCTTCGCCGCTGGCATCGACGAAGTAGCGCGCTCGTATTGCCCGCAGGCCCGACCGCGTCACGACGACGACGGCCTCGACCGCGCTTGCCGAGGTCACGGTGTGGACGAAGCGCGCATGTAGGTAGAGCCGCAGCCCCGGCGCGCTCGTCGCCAACTCGTCGTGGAGGAGCTTGAGTCCCCACGGGATGTAGGGAAGCGCCGCAGTTTCCTTGAACGGCACCGGTCCATATGCCTGGCCTCGCGCGACCAGCGTGTCCATGATCGCACGCGGAAACCCACCGACTAGCGGCAGGAGGTCGCCGTTCACCGCCTTGTAGAAGAAACCGCAGAACGTGCCGACGCACGCGCCGGTGGACATGCCACCAAGGAAGCCGCACTCCTCGACGAGGACGGTGCGAAGGCCGAGGCGAGCCGAGGTGACCGCCGCCGCCATCCCCGCCGAGCCGCCGCCGATGATGGCGACATCGGCCTGATCGCTGACGGGCACGTCGATGGAGGGCAGGGTGATCGTCTGCGGCGCGCTCCGCATACCGCCTCACTCGGCGGCTGCGGCGCTGGGTCCCGCGCCCCGCAGCGCCCACGCCACTGCGTGCTCGAGCCGATCGTTGCCCCAGAACAGCTCGCCGCCCACCAGGAAGGTCGGCGCACCGAAAATGCCGAGGTGCATCGCCGCGTCGGTCTGCTGCCGGAGCCGGTCCTTGTTCTCGCTGGAGCGGCTCAAGGCGCAGATCTCCCGGCCGTCCAGTCCCATCGAATCCAGCAGCGCCACGATCACGGCCTCATCGGCGATGTCCCGGTCCTCTGCGAAATTCACCTGGTATACCCGGCGCACGAACTCGGGACACCAGATCTCGGCTGCGCCGAGGAGAGCGACGCGGGCGGCGAGGAGCCCGCTACGAGGAAACTGGGTCGGCCGACGGAACGGCATTCCGGCGGCGCGGCACAGGCGCTCCATGTCTCGCCACATGTAGCGCCCCTTCACCGGATAGATGTTGAAGGGTGAGTCGTTCCATCCTTGCGTCTGAAAAATGGGACCGAGGAGGAAGGGCCTCCACCGGAGCTGGAGCCCAGCCGCGCGCACCAGCGCTTCCGCTCGCCACACCGCGAGATAGGAGTAGGTGCTGGCGAACTCGAACCAGAGCTCGATCGGCGGCCGCTCCCGCCCCGCCGCGCCGGCGGACGTTCCGCGGCCTCCGGCGGAGGCGGGTACGGCCGGGGGACGTCTCGATCCTCGTGGCTGGCGAGCCATGGTGACGCACCTCTTGCGCGTACTACTCGTAGCGAAGCGCGGCCGGCACGGAAAGTCGCGCCGCACGCCCCGAAGGCACGAGGGCTCCCGCCAAGCACAGGGCCGTCGCCAGCGCCGCAGCGACGAGCGCGAAGGTGGTGGGGAAGTGCAGCTCCAGCTTCCACCCGAGGATGGCTGGGAACTGTACCTCCACCCAGAAGACCCCGAGGGCGAGGCCGGCGGCCACCGCCAGGACGAGCCCCAGCGCACCGATCGCGGCGCCTTCGAGCATGACGAGCTGGAAGAGACTCGAACGGTGGAGCCCGATCGCGCGCATGAGCCCGAACTCCCGCGTACGCTCCACGACCCCGGCCGCGAGGGTATCGCCGATGCCGACCAGAACCAGCAGGAAAATGATCGCATCCATGAGATACAGGGCGCTGAAGGCTTCTCGGACCTGCCCGGCGAAATAACCGACGAGCTCCGGGCTCGACTGGACGCGGATACGGTACTTGCTGCCGAGCTGCTCGGCGATCGCGGCGCTCACCTGGCGGCGATCCGCGCCCGGCTCGAGGACGACGTATGCCCATGAGACCAGTGGATCGTTCCATCCGGCGCGGTACACCTCGCGGCTCATGATGATCGCGTTCTCCAGCAGCCCGCCGGTCACGCCGGCTACCTCGAATACGCGCGGGCCGTTGGGCGAGTCGAGCCGGATGGTATCGCCGGTGCTGGTCCCGAAGCGGTGCGCGTACGATCCCGTCACCAGCACCGCCTCCCCGCGGGCGACGCGCGCCAGCGCATCAGGGGTGGCGCCGCGGTAGAGTGGCCAGTCACCGATTCTCGCGTCCACGAGGGCGGGAGGGTCGAGCGCCGCGACCGCGATCTCTTCGCCAGCGTACGGCAGGTCCTTCAGCTGGTGGCCCGCCGTAAGCGCCACGCCAGGAACGGTGCCGAGCTCGCCGAGTAACCCTTCGGCGAGGGGGGCGCTCACGTAGCCTGCGCTCATGAACGGCGAGGACACCACCAGATCGGCCAGCATGCGCCGGCCGAGCACACCGACCAGAGTGCGCTCGAAGCTCCAGCCGAGCATGCCGAAGAGAAGGACCGCCCCTAGGCCAATGCCGAGGGTCGCCACAGTCAGTGCCGTCCGTCTGGGTTCGCGGGCGAGGTGGCCTGCTGCCATTGCGCCGACCGGACCGAAGCCCGCGGACATCGTGGTTCTGAGGATGCGGCCGCCCACACGGACGAGGGGACCCGCTAGCACACAGGTCGTGATCGCCATGAGACCGGTCGTGAGTAGACCGATCTCCGGCGCCGTGAAGAGCCACTGTGCGGCGATGAGCAGAACGATGAGCAACAGGAGGACTGCCGGCGCGCGCTTTGATCCTGCGCCGGCGCCGAGGGCGCGGGTCTCGCGACCCCGGCCGGTCAGCGCTGCCACTGGCTCGGTGCGGACGAGACGGAGCGCCGGGAGCACGGCGGCGGCGACCGCCGCGAGCAACCCCGCACCCGCTCCCAGCGCAAGTGTACCCGGGCCGACGACTGCGTCTGCAGAGGCCACGGGGAGCCGGAAGTTGATCGCCACCGCCTGGGCCAGGACGGGGAGCGCCATGTGGCCGATGGCGACCCCAAGCGGCACCCCCAGCGCTGCGCCCGCAGCACCGAGAACGAGGCCTTCCTTCAGAAGCTCGGCGAACACGACGCCCCGGCGCAGCCCCACGGCGCGCAGCAGGCCGACCTCCCAGGTGCGTGCCTCGAGCACGACGCGCAGCCGCCCGTAACAGATGACGAACCCGGCGAGCATGGCGATCACGCTGAAGGCCGTGAGGATTGCCTGGAAGCCGCTCACGCTCCGGCGGATGAGATCCTTGCGAACGGCGGGCTCGTCCACCCATAGCCCAGGCGGCAGCGCGGCAGCCACCGCCGCCTTGGCGTCTCCAACGACGCTCCGGTCCGTCACCACCACGTCGATCTGGGTGATCTGCCCGTCGGCCGTGAACGCGCGCTGCGCAGCGAACAGATCCATCACCACGAGTCGCCCGCCGAGGGTCCGCGCCACACCTTGGGGATCCAGGAGGCCACGAATGGTGAAGGATGCGACTCCCCGCGGCGTGACCAGGCGGATCACGCTGCCGCGGCCCAAGCCACGGCTTTCGGCGAACTCACGGCCGATGACCACCGAGTCCGGCTGGCTGAGGAAGTAGACGAGATCGTCGATGACCTCGTCCGCATCGTCGGCGACGTGATACAGGCGAACGGCCGCGTCGTGCGTCAGATCGACACCATGCACGGTAAGCAGCTCGCCCGTGCCGTCGTCCGGAAAGGCAACCGATCGCACCAGCGGCACCGCGAGCGAGACCCCCGGAACCGCGGCGACCGCGTCCACGACCGTTTCGGAGAAGGTGACGCGCTCGCCGGCGACGACCCGGAACGCGGCTCGCCCTGCCAGCGCATCCACCGTGTCCATGAACGACTCGAGCACTGCGACGTTCATGAGCCGGAACGCCACGATGACGGCCACGCCCAGCGCGATGGCCACGACGCTGAGCGCCACGCGGCCGATGCCTGCCCGCACGTGGCGGTAGGCGAGGGCGAAGGAGAATCTGGGTCTCATTGCAGCTTGTTCACGGTGATCTCGGGGCCGTCGGCCGCCGGCATCCGTACGTCGCGCACGATGGCGCCGTCGTGGAGCTCGAGAGTGCGATGACCGTAGGCCGCCGCAAGAACATTGTGGGTGACCATGACCACGGTGACGCCATCCGCGACGTTGAGGGCACGCAGCAGGTCCAGAATGCTCTGACCGGTGAGAGAGTCGAGGTTCCCGGTGGGCTCGTCGGCGAGCAGTATGCGCGGGGCGGTGGCGATTGCCCGGGCGATGGCCACCCGTTGCTGCTCGCCGCCGGAGAGCTCTCCCGGATAGCGAGCGTCCCGGTCGGTCACACCAACACGCTCGAGAGCAGAACCGGTTCGCCGGCGCACCTCCGCGCGCCCGCAGCCCGAGAACTCGAGGGGCCATGCCACGTTCTCTTCCACGGTGAGCGCGGGCATCAAGTTGAACGACTGAAAGACGAAGCCGATCGTACGCAACCGGAGGTCGGCGAGCTCGTGATCGGCGAGGCGCCCAGATCCATCCCATCGACGGCAACCCTTCCAGCGCTCGGCGTGTCGAGCCCGGCCATGAGATTCAGCAGAGTGGTCTTGCCCGAGCCGCTGGGGCCCATCAGCGAGACGAACTCGCCCGGCGCGATCTCGAGGGTGAGGTTGCGCAGCGCGGCGGTTGCCCGCCCGCCGACTCCGTAGGTCTTGCTCACGCCCGCCAGTTGAATGCTCGATCCCATCATCGTCGCCCCGGGCCTCTGCCGCGTCGGGCACTCGGGCGCTCCGGTACCGCCCGCGTGCGGTTCTCGTGCTGTCGCTGCCATGCCTCGAACTCGGTTCGAAACTCCTTGATGAACTCGAGCTCGGCCGCGATGAGCTTCATGCGACGCAGCAGCAGCAGCGGCAGCGGGTCGAGGCGGGCGGAGCTGTCACTCGCGCGCAACGCCTCCTCGCGCGCTCGGGCCAGGGTCTTGCTGCGCATCCAGAGCTCCTCCTCCCACCATTCGAGGATCCGCGCGCGGGCATCGGGCGGGATGAGATCGATGAACAGCAGGCGCTCGCTGAGATCGCCCTGGTCCTGACATGGCGACGTCAGCCACTCGTCGAACTCTCGACGCCCTTGCTCGGTGATCTGATAGGGGATCCGACGCGTGTCGGCCTCCGGCGGGTTTTCCCGCGTCGCGACGAACTCCTCGGCGGCAAGCTTCTGCAGCTCGCGATAGAAGTTGCCGGTGTTGACGGAGATGGCGCTGCGCCTGCCGTACTCCGTCGTGAGCTCGTACCCGTGCCGGGGCTGCCCGTCACGAAGGAGCCCGAGGACCAAGTGACGGAACATCGAGCCATTCTCAGCACCGGCGGCAGCGCCGCGTCAACTCTGACGGGCCTGCCCCCAACGGGCGCCTGCAGCGCCGGCCTCATCGAAAAGCACGCCAAATCGCCGCGATGGCGTGGCACCCGGAATATTGCGGACCGTGCAGCGGACGGAGACGCCGACGAGCGTGGAGGAATGACGAGGTGCGTCGAAGACCCGTGGCCCGGGCGCTAGGCTTTGGCGAGTGCTTCGAGCGCCGACCAATGGGCTGCGCTCACGGGCATCACGGAGAGGCGCGGCAGCCGCACCAGCTCGAAGCCGTCGAACCGCGGGCTCGCCTTGATCTCGGCCAGGGTCACGGGCCGCTCCAGCGGCCGCTCGGCGGCAAGGTCGACGACGACGAGCTTGGGATTGTTCTGCGCCGGGTCGGGATATGCTCCGCGGACGACGCGTGCGATGCCGACCGCCGCCTTCTCGTTACCGGTATGGTAGACGATGACCGGGTCGCCGCGGCGCATCTGACCGAGATGTTTGAGGGCGAGCGGGTTGGATACGCCGTCCCACACCGTCTGGCGTTCCTGCTGAAGGCGCTGGAACGAGTAGACCGAGGGTTCGGTCTTCACCAGCCAGCGGTTCGCCACGACAGCGCTCTCCCTGGGTCGCTTCCCGGTGTCGCACGACCCCGGTGATCAGTCAGCGCGTGGCATCGGAAGCCAGCGTGCGGCGCTCGGCGAGGAAAGGTGGTCAGCCCGGCCATCGGCGCAGCGCCCCCGCAGAACGCTAGCCGGCGTAGTGACTCCGACGTTTCACGGCGACCTGGCGCTCGAGATAGAATACCTCCACCTTCGCCTCCTGACCGTCTTCGACGTCGAACTTGTGGCCCCGCAGCGCGACGTCGACGAGGCCCAGGTCGGGACGCCCCTCGTAGTCGCGCACACCCCGGATCTCCGTGGTGGCAAAGACGGTATCGCCAGCGAAGATCGGCGCCGTGTGCCGGCCGGTGGCGTAGCGGACGTCGGCGAGCGCGTTGTCCGCCACGTCCGGGCAAGAGAGTCCGAGGCTGAGATTGAACGGAATACCGCCGTATACGATGAGCTGACCGCCGAGGAAGCGCTCCGGGTTCCGATCGATCATGTGCTGATTGCAGTGCACCTGGGAGGTGTTGTCGAGCATGCAGGTGAGGGCAATGTGCTCGCTGGTCACGAGGCGCCCGCGGGCGTGCTCGATCACGTCACCGGCGTGGAAGTCCTCGACGTAGGTATCCGGGCTCGTCAGGTGCGCGCTGTCGGCGTAGCGCCGGCCGGGATCGTACGGTGGCAACCACGGCGAGACCTGGAGCGGCGGCGCCTCCACGGTCCGGGCATCGACGGCCGCCGCCAGGTCCCGTTTCCACACCTGCACCTTGCGCTCGTAAGCGAGCACGATCTCGCCGCGCTGGTTTCGGCCGCTGGTCTGGACGTGCACGACACCGCGGTCCGTGTCCCGCTTGGAGGGTGCCACACCGAGCACGGTCGAGGCGGCTTCGATCGTGTCTCCGATGTAGACCGGAGCCCCGAAGCGCATGTCCACGTACTCGAGGTTCGCGCGGGCGTTCTCCGAGATGTCCTCGACGCTCTGACTGAACACGATGTTCATCACCAGCCCAGGTGGGGCGATCAAGCCGGCGTATCCGTAGCGGCGGGCGTATTCGACGTTCTTGTGCAAGGGATTGGTGGTCATCGTGTACTCGGTGAAGGCGTTGTAGAGCCCCTCCGTCACCGTCTTGCCCACCTTGTGCCGAAACACGTGCCCGACGCGAAAGTGCTCGAGAAAGTTCCCTTTGTGCTTGGTGATGACCGCCATTGTCGTCTCTTGGCCCGTCGATGGGGGCCGGATCTTCGCCGAGCCCCGGCGTGAAGTCAACGCAACCGCAACGCTCGCGGCAGCCATGCGGCGGTGCACCCGGACGAAGCGACGGACGGGGCCGGATGGCGGCCCTGGTCACCGGCCGGTACCCGCGGAGTGACATAGGTTGGACCTTCCGGTATCTTTGATGAAGGGTCGTGGATGGACAGGCTAGCTATCGCGCTGGAAAGCCAGTCGCGTTCACGACGATACCCGAGCGGCCGACCGCGCGCACGTGGACCCGGCGGTGCCGGCTCGGAGCCTGAACCGCGAGGAGGCGCGAAAGCGATGCGACGAATGAGATGGTTTCACAGCGGCGCGATCGCCGGGCTTGCCCTGCTCGGCCTCGTCGAGCGCGCGTTCGCCGTCGACGTGCTCGATCCCTGGGCGCTCGGCACCGAGATGGAGCTGAACGAGGCGCTCCGCGTTCATGTCGACCATGCTGGCCGGCCCGACCTGGCCCAGCGCATGCGCGTGCACTCGGATCTCCCCTGGGACAACTACATCGTGCGCTTGATCTATCTCGATGCCGGAACCGAGATCGCCTTCAGCCGAGCGTATCTGCTGGGCCGCCCGGATGTCGGCTTGCTGCGCTACCGGCGGCCATTGACCGACGATCTCGCGGCGCAGACGCGGGACTATCTGGCGAGCGCGGGTCCGATGCCCACCGCATACACGGATCCCACGTCCTCGGCGGCGATCTCCGATCTCGGACCGGCGGACCGTGCGGAGGCAGCGGCGCGACGCGCCGAGGCGGCGGCCGAGATGACCGAGCGCGGTGCGATGGCGGCGGAGCAGGCCGCGGCCAAGCTCGAGTCCTCGACCGTACGAGCGGAAGAATCCTTCAAGAAGACTCTGCGGAAGTGAGGCCGAGGCCCGGCACCCCGAGCCGGGTCCGGACCAAGCTCTTCTGACGGCGCCACCAGGCCGGCGCCAGGCGATGCGACCGCCATGCGAGCGGGGGCGCTCCGATCCCAGCGCCGCTCGCGCCGGGTGGCTACGGCGGCCGTGGTCTTACGGTAGCTCTTGCCGGGAGTAACCGAGGATCCGCCGCGCGACCACCAGCATGTTGATCTGCTGCGTGCCCTCGAAGATGTCGTTGATCTTCGCGTCCCGCATCCACTTCTCCACGAGGCAGTTGCGAGAGTAGCCGACGGGCCCGAGCAGCTCCACGGCCTTCTGCGTCACCTGCGTCACCACCAGGCCCGCCTTCGCCTTGGCCATCGACGCTTCGAGATTGTTGTGCTGACCTTCGTCGAGCATGGTCGCGGCGCGCCACGTCAACAGGCGCGCGGCGTGCAGCTGGGTCTCCATGTCCATGATGTCGCGCTCGATGGCACTGAGCTTCGTCGGGGTAACGCCGTAGCGCAGCGAGAATTCGCCTTTGCAGAGCTCATCCTTGACGAAATCGAGCGCCGCCCGCGCCACCCCGATCGCGCTCGCCGCGACCAGCGGCCGGGTCGCATCGAAGGTCGCCATGACGCCTTTGAAGCCCTCGGAGGTCTTCGGAACCTCGGCGCTGCCGAGAATGTTGGTGAGGGGAATGCGACAGTCGGTGAAGACGAGGCTCGCGGTGTCCGACGCCCGGATCCCGAGCTTCTTCTCCACCTTCGTGACCTTCATCCCCGGCGTGCCGGCCTCAACGATGAATGCCTTGATTCCCGCCCTGCCCGCCGACTTGTCCACCGTTGCCCAGACGACCACGAATCCCTTGGATTCCTGCGCCGCCATGAGCCCGCTGGTGCAGAAGATCTTCTCGCCATTGAGGATCCAGCTGTCGCCGTCGCGCACCGCGGTCGTCTGGATCGCCGCGCTATCGGAGCCGCATCCGGGCTCCGTGATCGCCATGGCCGCCCACTTGGGATCCCCCTCCTTGAACCGGTCGAGAAATCGCTGGCGTTGCTCCGGGGTTCCCGCGGCGTTGACCGCCGCACCACCGAGCCCGGCATTGGGTATGGAGAGGTAGAGACCCGCATCGCCCCAGGAGAGCTCCTCGACGGTCACGCACATCCCCAGGTTGCGCTCGTTGCGCACCGGGTCGTCGGCCTCCTCGGCCGCGGCGCCGTTGCCGCTCTTGCCTCGCTTCCCGCCAACCGGATTGTCCTTCGACACGCTCCACATGGTGCGGATGAAGTCCCACGGCTTTTCGTGCTCCCGCTCGTCGAACTCGCGGCTGATGGGGCGCATCATCCCCTCCGCCACGGCATGAGTTATCTGCCGCATCCGGGCGACCGCTGAGGAGAGTTTGAACTCGATCATGGCGACCTCCTGTTTTGGCGGCGCTACGCCCGCGCGGGGGCCAGCGCCGTGCACCCCGAAGCCTCAGACGATGGCCAGACCCTCGAACGACGCAAAGCCGCGGGCATTCCGCAGCCACATCTCGACCGGATAGTCCCGGATGTAGCCGTGCCCGCCGAGCACCTGAACGGCGTTGTCGGCGACTTTCAGCACCATGTCGGCCGCGTAGCGCTTCGCCAGGTAGCTTTCACGCAGCACCCGTTCACCCTGGTCGAACTTCCATGCCGCTTCCCACGCCAGCAGCCGGACGGCGTCGATCTCGATGGCCATCTCCGCCAGCATGAAGGCGATGGCCTGATTCTGGGCGATGGCGCGACCGAACGCCCGCCGCTCCTTGGCGTATTGCCGCGCATAGTCATAGGCGCTCCGCGCGACACCGACGGCCAGTCCGGCGAGTGCCAGCCGGCTGGCATCCATGATCCGCTCGAAATCGCAGCCGGTTTCCTCGCCGAGCCGGTTTTCGCCCGGCACCTGGCAGCCGTCCAGGGTGAGCTCGACCGTGTCGAGGGCGCGCAGACCCATGTTGCGCTCTCGCTCGCCGATGCTGAGCCCAGGGGTGCCGCGATCGACGAAGAAACCCTCGACGGCGGAGTATCCGCTCGAGCGCTCGGTCGCGGCGTAGACGAGAAACGTCTCGGCGCGGCTGCCGAGCGGAACCAGGCACTTGCGGCCGGACAGCGTCCAGCCCCCGCCACCTTTTCGGGCCACCGTCGTGAGCCCGGCGAGATCGAAGTCGATGCGCGGTTCCATCACGGCCGCCGTCGCCGGGTAGAGGCCGTTGTGCGTGAAGCGCGGCAGGTAGCGCTCCTTCTGGCGCGCCGATCCGTAGTCGATCACGGGCTGCGCTAGTAAGCGCGGCGCCAGGAGATGCAGGGCCACCGCGAGATCGCCGTAGGCGAGCTCCTCGGCCACGAGTGTCCCCGTGATCGCCGAGCGCTGGCTGCCAAAGCCCCCATACGCCTCGGGGATCGCACTTTGGACGAGGCCGAGCTCCCAGCCCGTGTCGATGACCTCGCCGGGGATCGTTCCGTCCTCGTCCGCATCCCGGGCGCGAGGTCGCACGGCATCACGAGCGTAGGCGGCAACGGATTCGCGGATCATCCGCTGCTCCTCCGTGGGCGTGAAATCGATCATGGGCTCACCCTCCGGCTACGGGCTCTGCCGACACCGACCGCGTCCCGGCGCGATCGCCGTCGAGCTGCTGCGAGGTCGCGCGTGCTGAGAGCCAGGCGAAGGTCGCCTCCAGGAGGCTTCGCACGACGTCCTCGAGATTGACCGCTGTTGAATCCTGATAGTGCTGGATCTCCGCTCCCATGATGCCGGCCACGAGTATCGCTGCGGCGGCATCGGGTTCGACATCGAACCTGAACACCTGCTGTTGCTGGCCGATCCGTACGATGCCAGCGACGAACGTCCGGAATCGCTGCATGACCTCGCGAAACTGGCTCGCCAGGCGGGGATTGCTGTCGATGGCCTCCACCATGAGGGTAAGGAGGAACCGGCGATGATTGTTCCGGGTGGCTACGAACAAGCAGGCATCGCCGATCTGGCGCAGAGCCCGTACGGGATCGTCAACGGGCGTGACTGCGGCAACCACCCGCGCTTCGAAGTCGCTCACCCGATCACGGACAGCCGCAAAGAGAAGATCTTCCTTGTCCTTGAAGTGGTAGTAGAGCGCTCCCTTGGTAACGCCGGCGGCACGCGCAATCATGTCGATCGTGGTTCCCTGATACCCGTGGACGGCGAAGCAATCGATGGCGGTGGCAACCAACTCATGCCTCGAGGCAGCCGGCGGGCGTTTTTTCGTTAGGGCTGTTCCAGTTGCCATACTAAACGTTCAGTATCTTAGTCGAAATCGTTCATACTCCCAAATGACGCGCACGGTCAAGGCCGCCATGCCGCAGCTGTGGCGGCTTCCGGGTGCCCCGTCCCCGCAGCGGAGAAGGGGGCCAAGCAGTAGAATTGTCAGGGAAACCGCGTGCGTGGCCCTAGCCTAGCTAGCGGCGTGGATTCAGGTCACAGGCAGGCACGGACGTTTCGCGACGCGGGTTCCCCGGCCGGGCGCGTCCCGGTTACGATGAGCTCCGGGTCAGGCTACGAGCCAGATGCCGGCCGCGGCGACGGGCCGGTCTTCCGCAGATAGCCTCGTGGATAGAAGGTCAGTAGGAACTTCTCGCGCTCGTCATCAACAACGAACTCCGGGTGTGTCTTCAGGAACTCATCGACGGCTTCCATCGGGCCCCCCGACTCCCGGAAGCTCGGAAACAGCGGATTCTTGCTGGCGATCGTGTCCTGGACAACCAGGTAGCTCCCCTCGGTCACCAGCGGGGCATAGAGCTCCATCTCCTTCAGAACGTGATCCTTGGTGTGGAGCGAATCGAGGGTAACGAGGACGCGCCGCCCCTTCACTTGCTTGGTAATCGCCTCGATCACCTCGGGCGCAGTGGACGATCCGGTGATCACCTGGACCCTCTGGCGGAAGAGATCATGCTGGGCGGCCTGGTCCACGTGGGGCTCGATGTCGACGGTGATCACCTTCCCGTCACTGCCGAGCAGACTGAGGATGCTCGCGTAGTAGAGGGCGGTTCCGCCATTGCGGGTGCCCGTCTCGACGACGAAGTCGGGTTTCTGCTCGACCAGGATCTCCTGCATGGCCCAGTTGTCGGTCGGGGTCTGGAATGAATTGACCCCGAGCCACGTGGTCTTCTCCCAGACCCGTGAGACGAAGTAGATCTGCGTGAACTGCTTGATGGTGCGCACGACGCGGTCTGGCTCGGCGGCTCGGAGCAGTCCGGCGAAGAGCAGAACCGCTCCGAGTACCAGAAGCATGACGGCGGGTCGTCGCGGTCCCCGGGTTCGCTGGTGCATCGGGACTCTCCTTCTCGTGTGAAAATGACGAGCGAGCGCGAGCCGCCGCCGCATGCGTCAGGCTCTCGGCGCAGGCGCGGCCGCACGAACGCGTAGGTCCGCCCACCGCTCTTCGACCAGCGCCGCCGCGTGGGAGTCTCCATAGGGATCGAGCGATTCGCGGCGTACGCGTGCCTGGTCGAGGTCCCGTCGAGCCGCCTCCACATCCACCTGATCGGGCCGCAGGGCATCGCCCGCGAGGATGGTGATACGGTCGTCGTGGACTTCGATCAGGCCTCCGGAAATGAGCAGCGCGCCCGTCCCGTCCACGGCCTTGTAACGCACCTCGCCGGGCTCGAGGTTGCCGAGAAACGGGATGTGGTCGGGGAGCACGCCGAGCTGTCCCACCTCGCCTGGCGCGGTGACCTCCGTCACTTCGGCGTCGACGACGGTGCGCTCGGGCGTGATCACGGACAGGCGCATCTCGGGCTCTCGATCCCGCCCTCAGGCTGCCAGCCGCTTGGCGTTCTCGAGCACGGCCTCGATCGTCCCCATCATGTAGAAGGCTTGCTCGGGGATGTCGTCGTGCTTCCCGTCGACGATCTCCTTGAAGCCACGGATCGTGTCCTTGAGGCTCACGTAGACCCCGGCGCGGCCCGTGAACGCCTCGGCAACGTGGAAGGGCTGGGAGAGGAAGCGCTGGATCTTGCGCGCGCGCGCCACGGTGCGCTTGTCCTCCTCCGAGAGCTCGTCCATGCCCAGGATCGCGATGATGTCCTGGAGGTCCTTGTAGCGCTGCAGCACCTCCTGAACCTGACGCGCCACGGCGTAGTGCTCCTCACCCACCACCCCGGGATCGAGGATGCGCGAGGTGGAGTCGAGCGGATCGACGGCAGGATAAATCCCGAGCTCGGCGATCTGACGCGAGAGCACCGTGGTCGCGTCCAGGTGCGCGAACGTCGTCGCCGGCGCCGGGTCGGTCAGATCGTCGGCCGGAACGTAGATCGCCTGCACCGAGGTGATCGACCCGTTCTTGGTAGTCGTGATCCGCTCCTGCAGCTCACCGAGGTCCGTAGCGAGCGTCGGCTGGTAGCCCACCGCCGACGGCATGCGCCCCAGGAGCGCGGACACCTCGGAGTTCGCCTGCGTGAAGCGGAAGATGTTGTCGATGAAGAGGAGCACGTCCTTGTGCTCCTCGTCCCGGAAGTACTCGGCCACCGTGAGCGCCGTGAGCCCCACGCGGGCGCGCGCCCCGGGCGGCTCGTTCATCTGGCCGTAGACCAGGGCCGCGCGCGAGATGACGGGATTGCCGTCGGAGAGCTTCGCCTCCTGCATCTCGAGGTAGAGATCGTTCCCTTCGCGGGTGCGCTCCCCCACGCCGCCGAACACGGACACGCCGCCGTGTTGCTTGGCGACGTTGTTGATCAGCTCCATGATGATGACCGTCTTGCCGACGCCGGCACCGCCGAACAGACCGATCTTGCCCCCGCGCGGGTAGGGCGCCAGGAGATCGACGACCTTGATGCCTGTCTCGAAGGCCTCGACCTCGGTCTCCTGATCGGTGAACGCCGGCGTCTCCCGGTGGATGGGATAGCGCTTGTCGGAGCGAATCGGTCCCTGCTCGTCCACCGGCTCGCCGATGACGTTCATGATGCGTCCCAGGGTCGAGGGACCGACCGGAACGCTGATGCCCTCGCCGGTGTCGGTCACGTCCGCCCCGCGCGTGAGGCCTTCGGTCGAGTCCATGGACACGCAGCGGACGGTCTTCTCGCCGAGATGCTGCGCGACCTCGATGATGAGGTTGTCCGCCTGGTCGCTGATCGACGGATTCGTCACCTTGAGCGCCGTGTAGATGGACGGCAGCTCTCCCTCGGTGAACTCGACGTCGACGACCGGTCCGATGACTTGTGTGACCCGACCCTTGGCCATGAACCTATCCTTTCAGGGCTTCCGCGCCCGAGACGATCTCCATGAGGTCCCTGGTGATGGCCGCCTGACGCGCCCGGTTCATCTGCAACGTGAGGCGATCGATCAGCTCCGACGCGTTGCGCGTGGCGTTGTCCATCGCCGCCATGCGCGCACCTTGCTCGCTGGCCGCGCCCTCGAGCAGGGCGCGCGCGATCTCGGCCGTCACGTAGCGGGGCAGCAGCGCCGCCAGCACCGCGTCCGCGCTCGGCTCGTAGAGGAAATCCGGGGCCGCTGGCGCGGTCTCCGGAATTTCCACCGGAATGAGCCGCCGAACCGTCGGCACTTGAGAAACGATGGAGCGGAACGTCGCGTACACCATGTACACGGCATCGGTCTCACCGGTCACGACCTGCTCCGTCAGACGCGCAGCCAGGGTGCGCGCCGTCTGCACCGCCGGTGCCGCCACCGGCCCGGGAAGCCGCTCGGCGATGGATGCCCCCCGGCGCCGGAAGTACTCGGCGCCCTTGCGGCCGATCGTCGTCAGGGTCGCCTCCTTGCCGAGCTCCCGTAGAAAGAGCTCGGCGCGGCGGATCAGGTTCGAATTGTATGCACCGCACAGCCCCCTGTCCCCGGTGATGACCACGACGTGGACTTTGGACACCTCCTGAGCGACCAGCAGCGGATGCGTGGCGCCGGCCTCGCCACCGGCGAGGGTCGCCACGAGCTGGGCGATGCGGTCCGCAAACGGACGGGCGCGCACGACCGCTTCCTCGGCGCGGCGCAGCTTCGCCGCCGCCACCATCTTCATCGCCTTGGTGATCTGTTGCGTGCTGCGAACGGTGGCAACACGCTTGCGCAGGGCCTTCAGGCTGGGCATGGCAATCGAACCGGCGCGGCTCCCCCCGTGCAGTCCGGGCTAGGGCCTGAAGATCCCGCCGATTTCCTCGAGCGCCTTCGTCATGCGTCCCCGAAGGTCGTCATCGATCTGCTTGCGCGCCAGGATGTCCTTGAAGATGGCCCCGTGCTTGGTCTCGACGAAGGCGTAGAGCTCTTGCTCGTAGCGGGCGAGGGCGGCCGCCGGGAGCTTGTCCAGGAACCCGCCCGTTCCGGCGAAGATGATGAGAATCTGCCGCTCGACGGACAGCGGCCTGTACTGCGCCTGCTTCAGGATCTCCACCAGCCGGCTGCCGCGGTTGAGCATGCGCTGTGTGGCGGGATCGAGATCCGAGCCGAACTGGGCGAAGGCCGCCAGCGCACGATACTGGGCCAGGTCGAGCCGCAGCGTACCCGCGACCTGCTTCATGGCCTTGATCTGCGCGTTACCGCCCACCCGGGAGACGGAGATTCCGACGTTCACCGCGGGGCGCACGCCGGAAAAGAACAGATCCGACTCCAGATAGATCTGTCCATCGGTGATGGAGATGACGTTGGTCGGAATGTAGGCCGACACGTCGCCCGCCTGCGTCTCGATGATCGGGAGCGCGGTGAGGGAGCCTCCGCCGCGGCTCTCGTGCATCTTGGCGGCGCGCTCGAGGAGCCGCGAGTGCAGGTAGAACACGTCGCCCGGAAACGCTTCCCGCCCCGGAGGGCGACGCAGGAGCAGCGACAGCTGCCGGTACGCGGCCGCCTGCTTGGACAGGTCGTCGTAGATCACGAGCGCGTGGCGTCCCGTGTCGCGAAAGTACTCACCCATCGCGCAGCCGCTGTAGGGCGCGATGAACTGCATGGGGGCTGGATCCGACGCGGTGGCCGCGACCACCGTCGAGTACTCCATGGCGCCGTTGCGTGTGAGCTTGTCCACCACCTGCGCGACCGTGGAGCGCTTCTGGCCAATGGCGACGTAGAAACAGTGCACATCGCCCCCACGCTGGTTGATGATGGTGTCGATGGCGATAGCCGTCTTTCCCGTGCCGCGGTCGCCGATGATCAGCTCGCGCTGGCCGCGTCCGATGGGAATCATGCCGTCGATGGCTTTGATGCCGGTCTGCAACGGCTCCTTCACCGGCTGGCGGGCGATGATCCCCGGAGCCTTGAGCTCGATCCGCCGCCGCTCGGTGGCCTTGATGTCGCCGCGCCCGTCGATAGGCTGCCCGAGGGCATCTACGACGCGGCCGAGCAATCCCTCGCCGACCGGAACGTCGGTGATCCGACCGGTACGGCGCACCTCGTCGCCTTCCCGGATCAAATGCGCCTCGCCGAAGAGGGCGACGCCGACGTTATCCTCTTCGAGGTTGAGGACCATGCCGAAGACGTTGTGCGGAAACTCGAGCAACTCGCCCGCCGCGGCCCGATCGAGACCGTAGACGCGGGCGATGCCGTCGCCGCACGACAGCACTCTGCCCGTCTCCCGGACGTCCAGGTGCTTCTCGTAGTCGCGGATCTGCTCCTTGATGACGTCGCTGATCTCAGCGGCTCGAATCTGCATTCACCGACTCCTCACATCGTTCGTGCGTTGGAATCGCTCCCGCAGCACCCCACGCCGGCGGTCCGATCGCAACGCGTGGATCGCCGCGACCCCTCAGTGCCCTGCCGCCACCATGCTGCGCGCCAACCTGTCCACCTGCGTTCGGATGCTTCCGTCGTAGACGACCCCACCGACCTCGACCACGACGCCCCCGATGAGATCGGGCTCCACCTCGACGAGCGGGATGATCTCTCCACCGCCCACTACCCGGCGCATGCCGTCGAGCACACGGCGCATCTGCTCGTCGGTCAGTGCGGTGGCCGAGCGGACCAGCACCCGACGGCGGCCGAGGGCTTGGTCGAGCAGGTCGACGTACGCACGCCACAAGTCGCCGACGAGGTCGAGACGTTGGCGCTCGGCGAGCAGACACAGGCAGTTGCCGACGAGCTTCGGCAACCCGAGAGCCGCGATGAGCTTTCTCACCAGAGTGAGCCGCGTCTCGGTATCCAGCGCCGGACTGGCAACCACGGGGGCGACTGTCGGTGCCTCCAGCACCGCCGCCGCTCGCTCGAGCGCGGCCGCGATCGCTGCGGGGCCCCCGTCCTCCTTCGCCAGCGCCAGCAATGCGCGCGCGTACCGCTTGGCGAGCGCCCGGGATCTCATCGCCGCCGGCCCATCTCGGCCACGAAGTCGCCGACGAAGCGTTCCTGATCCGGCGCCTTGATCTGCCGGCGCAGCACCGCCAGGGTTTCTTCCACGGCGGCGCGGACCGTTTCTTCGCGCAGCGCCGCTTGCGCAGCCCTACCCTGTTGCTCCGCAGCGACGCGGGCGTCCGTCTTGATGCGCGTCGCCGACTCCGCCGCCAGCTTGTGCCGCCGCTCGAGCTCCACTTCGGCCATGGCGCGCATGTCCTTGCGGAGGCTCTCCGCTTCGGCGTCGGCCCGCGCGAGTTGCGCGCTCACCTCCGCATGCGCCCGCTCCGCGTCCCGCTTGCCGGTCGCAGCGTGTTCGAGCGCGCCCACGATCGTGGCGCGCCGGTCGCGCAGGTAGTCGCGGATCGCGGCGGCACCCGCCCACCAGACCAGAATCGCGAAGAGGAGGAAGTTGATCCCGGGGTAGAGGAGATCCGAGATCGACGGAGCGTGGTGTGGAGCGTGGGCGCCCTCGGCCGCCAGGGCGATGTCGACCGACAAGGCGAGCGCAGCGGTGGCCAGGCGGAGGGGCGCTCCGTGCCGCCGGCGGGCACCCGACTTCGAACCTGACCCTACCTGCAGCCCGACGCGGTCAGCCACAACCCCACACCAGCCACTCATCGCACGCCGCGTCCCAACACCTTCTCGGCCGCCTCCACCGACAGCTCGGCCGCGTATCGAGCCATGGTGGTGCGAGCCGCCTCGATCTCACGGCCAATCGTCGTCCGCGCCTCCTCGACCACCCGCGCCGCTTCGACGCGCGCCGCGCCCAGCATCTTCGCTTCCTCGGCCTCCGCCTGACGACGGATCTCCTCGATGTCCCGGCGAGCGGCCTCGCGCGCCGCCTCGATGCGCGCATCGTACTTCTCGCGCATCGCGACCATCTCGCGCTGCAATCGCTCAGCTTCGCGCAGCGGCTCCTCGCTCTGGCGGCGACGAAGCTCGAGGACTCGCAACGTCGGGTCGAACAGCCAACGCTTCAGCACCACCCAGAGCAAGAGGAAGGTGACGATCTGGATGGCGAAGCCGATGTCAGGGGCGGACAGCATGTTGACCTTGCTTCACGCCTCACGCGCGTGGACGCCTGCGATGGACTGAGGGGTAAGCGGATCCGGGATCGGAAAGGCGCGAGCAACCCGCACGATCAGTGGGATGCGGACCACTCGACTTCGGAACCGGTGCCGAGACCTGCGCTCTCCTGCCCGCGTTCGCCCTTCGCCCCCAGCAGATCGACGTCACGCTCCGACTTCGGCGCATCCGGGGCGCCCATCGAGCATCGGCCCTCGAACACCACGCCGTCGTGGATTACCAGGCTCGGTGTGGTGATGTTACCGTAGAGCTTGCCCGGCGCGCGGATCTCGACGCGCCGGCGCGCCGTAATGTCGCCCGTGACCTTTCCCGTGATGATGACGCTGTCGGCGGTCACCTGCGCCTTGACGATGGCGCTCTCGCCGATGACCACGCTTTCCTGCGCCGCAATCTCCCCCTCCACCTGACCATCGATGTGCACGGTCCCCTCGAAGGTGAGCTTCCCGGCGATGTGGCTTCCCTTCCCGAGACTGGTCGAAACCTGGGTCACGTCTTCTGGATGTCCCCTATCTTCTGGTTGTCCCCTATCGCCGAACATACCCGTCTCCTTGTGGGCCGTTCCATGCTCCACCTCCCCCACATCGAAGGTCACCAGACCTTCGTCCGCTCCGCGGCGGCCCTTGTTGAATATCCGCATGCTGAGAATCCGGCCAAGAGATCTAGGGATTTCTACGAGGGCGGCGCCCTCCTAGCATCCCCGGACCCCAGGTGTCAAAGAGCGTTTGAGTGCTGCAGGCCGTCCTCGCCAAAGAAACCGAGCAGCCTCTCGAGCTCCTCCGGCGAATGATAGGTGATCTCGATCGTCCCCCCCCGCCCACGAGACACGAGACGGACGCGGGTTCCGAGAAAACGACAGAGGTCATCCTCCAGAGACTTGATGTGGACGTCCTGGACCGCAGCCGGCGCTTGGTGATTGCGGCGGGCTGATTGGGAGGCAGCGCTCAGGCGCTCGATATCCCGAACGGACAAGCCTCGGCGGACCGCCTCGCGGCCGAGCGCGATTTGCTGCGCCGCCGTGGGCGCGGCAAGAAGCGCCCGCGCGTGTCCCATGCTGAGGGCACCAGAATCGATATGCTGTTTTATTTCATCCGGGAGCCCGAGCAGCCTGATGAGATTGGCTATCATGGCTCGGCTCTTGCCAACCCGTACGGCGAGCTGGTCCTGTGTCAGATCGAACTCCTCGATCAGACGGCAGTAGGCTCCCGCCTCTTCCAGAGGAGAGAGATCCTGGCGCTGCAGATTCTCGATCAGGGCGAGCTCGAAGCTTTCCGCGTCCGTGCTCTCCCTGACGATGGCCGGGATCCGATCGAGACCAGCGCGGCTGGCGGCACGCCAGCGCCGCTCGCCGGCAATCAGCTCGAACCCCTCGGGCACCGTACGAACAAGCACCGGCTGGATCACACCATACTGCCTGATCGAGCTCGCCAGCTCTGCGATCGCGTCCTCGGCGATGCTCTGGCGCGGCTGAGATGGGTTCGGATGGATCTGATCGACTGGAACGAGGCGGTGGGATTCGCCATCGCTATGATCGACCACTTCCACCTTGTCCACCCTGCCGAGCGGAGGTACGCGTGCCCCTTCGGGAAACAATGCTCCGAGACCGCGCCCCAACGCCCTCCGCATCGATGAGCCCTCCGTCGCGCTGGTCAATCTGATCCTGCTGATCCTGCTGATCCTGCTGATTCTGCTGATCCTGCTGATTCTGCTGATTCTGTCCCGATCACAGCCCAACGCCCGATGCGCCCGCCGTCAGCCCCGCCCCTGTCAGCTCGCCCGCCAGCTCTCTGTACGTCGCAGCCCCGCGGGACCTGGAGTCGTAGATCACCACCGGCAACCCATGGCTCGGGCTCTCACTCAGGCGAACGTTGCGAGGAATGACCGTGCGGAAGACCTGCTCGCCAAAGTTCCGGCGGATCTCCTCCGCCACCTGACGCGCCAAGGTATTGCGCATGTCAAACATCGTTAGAAGGATGCCCTCGATCTGCAGGTTGGGGTTGAAGTGTTCGCGCACGCGTCCGATCGTATCGATCAGCGCCGCCAGACCCTCGAGGGCGTAGTACTCGCACTGCAACGGAATCAGCACGGAATCGGCGCCTGCCAGGCCGTTGATCGTCAACAGGCCGAGAGAAGGGGGACAGTCGATTATCGTGAACTCGTAGCGCCGCCGGCTGGTGAGGAGGAGCTCCCGCAGCCGGTGTTCCCTGTCCTCCACATCGACGAGGTCGATCTCCGCACCCACGAGATCCCGGCTTGCCGGAGCGACGTCGAGTCCCTGAACGGCACACGGCCGCGCGACCTCCTCGATGGTCCGCCCACCCAGAAGGGCGTCGTAGATCGAGAAAGAGACCTCGCTGGCGAGCAAGCCGCAGCCGCTGGTTGCGTTGCCTTGCGGATCGATATCGACGAGCAACGCGCGATGCCCGGCGAGCGCCAGGGCCGCACTGAGATTTACAGCCGTTGTCGTCTTCCCGACGCCGCCTTTCTGGTTGGCGACGCAGATCACCCGACCCATCCAGCCATCCCCCGACCTCCCCGGACAAACGGCCAGCGCCACGATCTCGGTATCACATGCGGCCAGAAAAGCAACGACGATTCCAATGTTCCACGTGGAACATTTTCTTCCCCGCGGGGTTCGACGCCGAACCTCACGCGGCCTCCGGCGGTGCCGTACCAGCGCCGAGGGAATACGGAGAGGTCTTGCAGCGGATGATCGCTACGGGCGCCGGAGCCCCAAATGTTCCACGTGGAACATTTCGCCAGGGGCTCACCCCGGGCCGCTTGGTCGGATCAAACTCGCTCGAACACGAGCAGGACACGCGCTCGTGCCCCTTCGATCGTGTAGGGTACCTTGTGAGGCGGACCGAACGTTCTCGCCACGTCGCCCAACGCGCCTATTTCCTTGTCGGCTCGTGGTCCCTTCATGGCGATCGCGATGCCCCCTGGCCGGAGCAGCGCCGCCGAAACCTCGAGAAAGCGCTCCAGTCCCTCCCACGCCCGCGCCAGCGCGGCGTCGAAGCCTCCCATCTGGCCGCTGCCGCCTATCACGGTTTCGACGCGCGTCTCGAGCACGCGCACGTTGGCCAGAGCAAGGCTGCGGGCGGTTTCTGTTAAGAACGACACCGGTCGACGCCGGCTCTCGAGCAACGTGACGGACGCATCGGGACAGGCGATCGCGACAGGAATGCCGGGCAACCCGGCCCCGGAGCCAATGTCGATGATCAGGCTCCGCGACACCACCAGCGGCGCAGCGCCGAGGGCATCGACGATGTGGCGCGTGATCAGGGCGCTCCGATCGCGCGTTCCAACGAGCCGGAATCTACGGTTCCAGGTATCGAGGAGCTCCAGATAGCCGTGGAGCTGCGAAACCTGGCGCGCGGAGAGGTGGACCCCCAGACGAGCTGCGTACCGCTCGATGGCATCGCGCTCCTCGCGCGAAGGATCTGGCATCCGTCAGCGAGCTGCCCGGCTCTCACCGCGACCGGGCACCCCCACCGTGCCGGCGTCCGCCGCCCTGTGGGATGATCAGCAGCTTGCGGTGCAAGCCGTCCCCATGGCTACGCGTCGTGACCTCGCGGTCTTCCTGGAGAGCAAGGTGGACGATGCGCCGGTCGCGCGGGCTGAGCGGATTGATGGTGACGGTGCGACCCTCCCGCTTCGCCTTGTCCGCCATGCGCTGCGCCATGTCGACGAGGTTCTGGCGCCGGCGCGCGCGATAGCTCGCAGCATCCACGACGATGTGGCCGCTGTCGTTGAACTTACGGGCAACCATGCGATTCAGGATGTACTCGATGGCATCGAGACCCTGACCATGACGGCCAATGACAACGCCGGATGCGTCGCCGTCGACCTGGAGCACGACATCCTCCGGAACTGCCCCGGGCTCTTCGGTCACCGTGGCCTCGATGCCCATGAGCTGCAGCACCTCCCGCAGCATCTCGGTCGCACAATTGAGCGCCTCCGGTGACACCGGACGGTTGACAGCCCGATTCCCAACCGCGTCGGACTCGCTGAAGTCACCTGGATGCTCGGCACCGATCTCGTCCCGGAACACGGGTGGCTGCGCCTCAGGGGGTCGGCGCCGCTCGCGCGGGGGCGCGGGTTCTCGGCGTTCGCTCGGCGGCGGGGGCTCTCGGCGTTCGCTCGGCTCGCGCTCGCGCCGCTCGGCGCCACTCCACACCGGCGCGCGCATGGTCGCCCGTACACGGGCTTTCTTGCCGCCGAGCCCGAACAGTCCACGGGTCGCATCCGACAGGATCTCGACCTCGACCCGGTCCCGCTCCACCTGCAGCTCCTTCAGGGCATTGGCAATGGCATCGTCGATACTGGTCCCTTCTGCTTCGATCGATCGCATCGTGTTGCCTCCAGCGATTCACCCAGCGGCCCGGTTCAGGACGAAGTACTGCTGCGCAATCGTCAGCACGTTGTTGACCAGCCAGTACAGAACCAAGCCGGATGGGAAGTTGATGAACATGAACGTGAACAGGACGGGCATGATCATCATCATCCGGCGTTGCGCCGGATCCCCCGCTGCGGGAGCCATCCACTGCTGCACGAGCATCGAAGCGCCCATCGCGATGGCCAGCATCGGAATACCGATGCCGCCGACCATCAACCGCTCCGGCGCCGAGAGATCCGTGATCCAGAGCATGAAGGGAGCATGACGCAGCTCGATCGCGTTGAGCAGCGTGTTGTACAGCCCGACGAAGAAAGGAATCTGCAGGAGCATCGGCAGACAGCCTGAAAGCGGATTCACCCGGTGGCGGCGGTAGAGCTCCATCATTTCCTTCTGGAGCCGCTGCGCGTCGTCCTTGAAGCGCTCGCGGATCTTCGTCATCTCGGGTTGCAGACGTTGCATTGCCCGCATGCTCTCCATGCTCTTCGCGGTGAGTGGGATGAACAGGACCTTGATCAGTGCGCTCACGAGGATGATGTCCACCCCATAGTTTCCAGTCAGCTTGTGGAGAGCGACCAGGCACCAGTGCAACGGCATGGCAACGAACCAGAACCACCCGAAGTCGATGGCCCGGTCGAGCTCCGGCGCCGCCGATTGCAGCACGCTCAAATCTTTGGGACCGAAGTAGAGCCGCGCGCCCGCCTCGAACGGCGCGCCGCTCATGGGCATCTCGAGCTGCACGACAGCCGGCTGGCCCTCGCGGCGGCGGGGGGCAACCATGCGCGCGCCATGGACGTTCGCCGACGTCTGGGGAATCGCGACGGTGATGAAGTACTGGTTGCCGAAGCCTCCCCAACGCGCCGCGTCAAATATCACCGCTTCGTTCTCGAGCTGCTGCAGCGGCACGTGTTCCAGCCGGCGACCGTCGAGCGCCAGCACCTGCCGCGCTATCGCCGTCGCGGCGTCGTAGCCTCCGCCCAACCAGCCACCGCCACCGCTCGCCGGCGGCACCAGCGTGGACAGCGTCACCGCCACGGTGGCGGGGTTACCGATTTCCTGACCGCGGATCCTGACCGTCATGTCCATGGGGTACTCGTTCCCCACGAAGCGGACCTCCTTCTCGAGCTCGAGCCCGCTCTCCGAGCCCTTGAACACGAGGGTGCCCGATTCACCACCTCGCAGGGTCAGATCACTGCCATCGACGGAGTAGATGACGCGGGCGTCGCTGAAGTCGTGTGCCGGGACGAAGACGCCGACCGGAAGATCGTGCGTATCCGCGTCGACGAGCTCGAGCGGCGGGCTCCCGGCGACTGCATCCGCTCGGTACTGCTTGAGCTGGAGGCTGCGCAGGCGCGCGCCCGTGGTGGTCCATTCGGCGCGGAGCACGTCGGTCTCCACGACCACCGTGCGCCCCGGTGGCAGAGGGGCCACCGCGGGGATCTCCGGCTTCGCCGGCGCCTGGGGATCCTGAGTTCCGGCCCCGGTCTCGTCCGGAGCTTGCGGGGCGCTTCGTGCGACTTCCTCCGGCCGGTCTCCGACCGCTCGCTTTCCGTAGAGCCGCCCGACGAGCTCGCTGTAGAGAAAGATGCTGAGCAGGGAGAGCGCGAAGAACAGCAGGACCCGCCGGAAGTCCATCGAGCCGCCCTACGCACGACCGACGGGAGGGGTCGTTCCTGCAATGCTGTCAGGCACCGGATCGTACCCGCCTGCAGAATACGGGTGGCAGCGCGCGATGCGGCGCAGCCCGAGCAGGGGTCCGCGCATGGCCCCGTGCCGGGCGATGGCCTCGGCCGTATAAACGGAGCATGACGGGTAGAACCGGCACGCGGGAGGAAGGAAGGGCGAGACGAGCCGATGATAGCCCGTCAGAATCGACACGAGGATTCGAAGGCGCCCTCGGGGCTCGCTCCCACTAGCTTGCGACCCGGGTTCCACGAAAGACCGGACCCAGCTGCGCCGCCGCTTCACGGTATTGGAGTTTGTCTGCACCTGCTCTCGCTATGACGAGGATGTCCTCAGCCGGGGCATGGCCGCACGGGCTCGCACGGAAGATTTCCCGCACCATGCGTTTCACGCGATTGCGAACTACCGCCTTGCCGACGCGCCGACTGACCGTGACGCCGAGACGCGTTCGCCCGACCGGGGATACGCCTCGAATCACGACGAACGATCGCAGGCGCCGGCTCTCGCCATGCCGCTGTAGGGCGAGAAACTCTCCTCGGCGCCGCAGTCGCGCCGCCTTCGGAAACCCAGCGGCCGCCCTCGGAGCCACGATCATCCCGGTTGCTTGGGTGGAATCGTCACGGTGAGACGCTGCCGGCCCTTGGCCCTTCTGCGCTTGAGCACACTGCGGCCGCCAGCCGTCGCCATCCGCGTGCGAAAGCCGTGGGTCCGTTTCCGCCTGACGTTGCTAGGCTGGTAGGTACGCTTCATCGCGCGGAACGCCTCAACCGCGGCATGTCACCACAGATGATTTGCGATGTCAATTTTGAACTCTGCCCGACTTCAGGAGGCCCGGAGTCCCGTAGGATCGCCGCATACCGACGCCGCGTCAAGCCGACGCTTCGGCCTCTCCTGCCGGTAGTTCCTCCGCGGCTGCGGGGGCGTCCACTCTACTCTGACCCTTCTTCGCCTTCCCATGGGCGGCGTCAAAGTGCTCGGGGCAGAGGCTGCGACGTGTCCCGGCCTTGGTGCAGCCCTGCGCGTGGCATCGCGTGTATCGGGGCTTCGGCAGCTTCCCCCGGCGCCAGGCCCGGTAGTGCCGGTCGCAGTAGCCTTTGCCGCGAACGTCCTTGTCGCAACCTTCGATCTTGCAGGTTCCCTTGTTTCCCATCCCTTTCGTCTCCCACCGTCGGATGTTCCGCTACCGCCCGCCCCGCGCAGCTCCTGGCGTGAACCCCGGGCGCTCAGCTCTCCACCTCGGCCTTGAGCTGTCGCGTCATCAGATCGCTCACCGCCTGTATAGGGGATTTTCCCTCGTACAGCAGCAGGAACATCTGCTCCGTGATCGGCATGTCCACGCTCGCAGCGCGCGCGAGTTCGCGGACGGAGCGCGTGTTGCGCACGCCCTCGGCCACCATCGTCATGCCGCCGAGAATGTCTTGGAGGCGTTCGCCCCTGCCGAGCCGCAGGCCCACGGCACGATTGCGACTGAGGTCCCCGGTACACGTGAGTACCAGGTCCCCCAAGCCGGACAGTCCGGCGAGCGTGCGCGCGTCAGCCCCGAGCTTCACCGCGAGCCGCGTCGTCTCCGCAAGACCGCGAGTGATCAACGCCGCGCGCGTGCTGTGCCCGAGCCCCAGGCCGTCGCTCACACCCGCCGCCATGGCGATGACGTTCTTAATCGCCCCGCCGAGCTCCACGCCGACCACATCCGCGCTGGTGTATACCCGAAACGTGGGGGTCGTGAATGCCTCCTGGATCGCCCGTGCCACCTCCGCCTTCTCGGCGGCGGCAGTAACCGCTGTCGGCAAGCCGGCCGCGACGTCCTTGGCGAAACCCGGTCCAGACAGCACACCGATCCGTGCGTGGTGTTCCGGCAGGGCCTCGGCAAGCACCGCACTCATGGTCTTGAACGTTCCATCCTCCACGCCCTTCGAGGCGGTCACCAGGATCGCCCCGCGCGGCACGAGCGATCCGGCGCGCTCCAACACCTCGCGCATGGCATGGGACGGAGGCACCGCGACGACCAGCGCCGCGCCGGCGAGCGCCGCTCCGAGGTCCGCCGTTGCCCGCAGTGCGTCCGGAAGCTGGACACCCGGGAGATACCGGGTGTTCTCGTGCCGCGCGGTGACCTCGGCTGCCAGCGTCGCGTTCCGGCACCAGAGCGTGACGTCATGGGTGCCCCCGGCGCTGAGCAGTCTTGCCAGCGCGGTGCCCCAGCTGCCGCCTCCTACGACGCCGACCTTCATCGCGACACTGCCATAACGCCGGATGTGCCGCGGGCGCAACAATCCCTCCAGGTCCGTAGGCCCGACACGCCCCATACCCCTGCCGAACAGGCGAAGGCGACCGGAGGGCGGTGAGCGCGCGGCGCGCGATCGGGGGTTCAGTCCTGAGGTTCCGGCTCTTCTGCCTCGGGCGACTCGAGCGATTCGGAAGCGCCGTCACCGTTTCCTGCCAGCTCCGCTTCCTCGCGCTCGACGAGACGTGCGACGGAGGACACCCGTTCTCCCTCCTCGTGCTCGATCAGGCGCACGCCCTGGGTGTTCCGTCCGATGACGCGGATCTCGTTCATGCGGATTCGGATCACCTTGCCGCGGTCCGTGACCAGAATGACCTGATCGTCGTCCGTGACCATCACAACGCCCGCGACCGGTCCCGTCTTGTCCGTCGTCTTCATCGTGATGATGCCTTTGCCACCGCGGCCCTGCAGGCGGTAGTCCTCCATCGCAGATCGCTTGCCGTATCCCTTCTCGGAGACGGCGAGGAGCGTGGCGCCCGCCTCCGCCACGTCCATGGCCACCACCGCATCTCCCTCCTCCAGGGTAATGCCTTTCACCCCGTAGGTTCCGCGGCCCGTGGGACGGACGTCCGTCTCCCGGAACCGAATGGCCTGGCCGGAGCGGGTGGAGAGAATCAGCTCCCGCGTACCGTCCACCATCCGCACACCGATCGCCTCGTCGTCGTCCTCGAGCGCGATGGCGATGATCCCGGAGGGCCGCGGGTTCGCGTACGACATGAGATCGGTCTTCTTGATCAGCCCCTGACGAGTGGCGAAGACGATGAAGCGGTCCGGCTGGAACTCGCGGACCGGCAGGAACGCCGTTACCTTCTCCTCGGCTCCCAGACTGAGCAGATTCACGATGGCCTTGCCGCGGGCGGCACGCCCCGCCTGGGGAATCTCGTGGACCTTTCGCCAGTGGACCCGACCCCTCGTGGTGAAGAACAACAAGTAGGAATGCGTCGAGGCGACGAACAGATGCTCGACGAAATCCTCGTCCCGTACCGTCGCTCCGAGCTTTCCACGCCCGCCGCGCCGCTGGGCCCGGTAGAGGGTCACCGGAGTACGCTTGAGGTAGCCCTGATGGGACACGGTGACCGCCATGTCCTCCTCGGCGATCATGTCCTCGATGGAGATCTCGGCGACCGCGTCGGTGATCTCCGTGCGCCGGGCATCGCCGTACGTGTCCTTCAGCTCGCGGAGCTCTTCGCGGATGATCTTGAGCACTTCGCGCTCGTCGGCGAGAATCTGCCGCAGGCGCTCGATGAGCCGGACCGTCTCGGCGTGCTCCTCGACGATCTTCTCGCGCTCGAGGTTCGTCAGCCGCTGCAGCCGCATGTCGAGCACGGCCTGGGCTTGAATCTCGCTCATCTGGAACTGCTGCTGCAGGCCAGCGCGGGCGGCCGCGGCGTCGGCGGCCTTGCGGATGAGAGCGAGAACCGCGTCGAGATTCTCGACGGCGGTCTTGAGCCCCTCGAGGATGTGCCGGCGCTCCTCGGCCTTGCGGAGCTCGTAGGCCGTCCGCCGCGTGACGACCTCTTTGCGGTGATCGAGAAAGATCTGGAGCGCCTCCTTCAGGGGCAGCACCCGCGGCCGCCCGTCGACGATGGCGAGCATGATCACGCCGAAGGATTCCTGCATCGGGGTCAGCTTGTAGAGCTGGTTCAGCACCACCTCGGGGTCGGCGTCGCGCTTGAGCTCCACGACCACGCGCATCCCTTCGCGATCCGACTCGTCCCGCAGGTCGGCGACACCATCGATCCGGCGCTCGTTCACCAGCTCGGCGATGCGCTCGATGAGACGCGCCTTGTTGACCTGGTACGGGATCTCGGTGATCACGATGCTCGCGCGCCCCGTGCGTTCGTTCTCTTCCGTGACGGCGCGGGCACGCACCTGCAGCACCGCCTTCCCTTCCCGGTACGCCTGCCGGATCGCCTCCCGGCCACAGATGAAGCCGCCGGTGGGGAAATCCGGGCCCTTCACGATCTCCAGCAGCTGGTCGACGGACACCTGGGGCGTCTCGATGAGCGCGACCAGGGCATCGACGATCTCGCCGACGTTGTGGGGCGGGATGTTCGTCGCCATGCCGACGGCAATGCCGGAAGAGCCGTTGACGAGCAGGTTCGGCAGGCGGGCCGGCAGCACCACCGGCTCCTCGAGGGTGTCATCGTAGTTGGGAACGAAGTCGACGGTTTCCTTGTCGAGGTCGGCGAGCAGCTCCCCGGCCAGGCGCTGCAGCCGGATCTCGGTATAGCGCATCGCCGCCGGCGGATCGCCGTCCACGGAGCCGAAATTTCCCTGGCCGTCGACCAGGGGGTAGCGCATCGAGAAGTCCTGGGCGAGGCGAACGATCGTGTCGTAGACGGCCGCGTCGCCGTGGGGATGGTACTTCCCGATGACGTCGCCGACGACACGCGCGGATTTCTTGTAGGGACGCGTCCAGTCGTTGCTGAGGTCGTACATCGCGTACAGCGAGCGGCGGTGCGCGGGCTTGAGCCCATCGCGCGCGTCGGGGAGCGCCCGACCCACGATGACGCTCATCGCGTAGTCCATGTAGGACTGCCGCATCTCGTCTTCGATGTTGACGGGTAGCTTGCGTGTGCTCTCGCTCGAATCCATGGGAGAGCCTCCCTGTCAGATGGAGCCCCGAGCCACGATCCTCACGAGCGGGGTTCTCGGGGTGCGGGGGTCAGATGTCCAGGTTCTTCACGTTGAGAGCGTTCTCTTCGATGAACCGCCGCCGCGGGTCGACCTCGTCACCCATCAGCGTGGAGAAGATCTCATCGGCCGCGTACGCGTCCTCGATTTTCACCTGGAGCAGGGTACGCGCCTCGGGCTGCATCGTGGTCTCCCACAGCTGCCCGGGGTTCATCTCGCCGAGGCCTTTGTAGCGCTGGACCTCGAGCCCCTTGCGCCCATGTGCGAGCAGATGCTCGGCCGCCGCCTGCGCGGTCTGGACTTCATCCTCCTTGTCTCCCGCCACGACGGCGTAGGGCGGAGAGCCGGCCGTCCGCAGGACCCATGCCAGCTTGCGGAGCTCGTCACACTCGGGCGACACGGCGAAGGCCGAGTCGATGACGGTCTCGACACTCGCGCCGTTGGCCTTGGCCACCCCGACGATGCGCGATAGCCCGTGCTCCTCGTCCTTCTCGAGGTGGAAGCTGAAGGGTCCCGAGTCGGGCGCCGCGACGCGCAGGTACCGTTCCGCATCCCCGACGAGGGTTTCCAGCGTCGCGCGGTCACCCAATGCCTCCGGTCCGAAGCGTTCCTGGCGCACCAGCGCGGCCACGATGTGCCGGTCGCGCTTGCGTCGCTCGACGACGTCGAGGACCTTCTCGAAACGCGTGGCGGCCTTGATCCAGCTTTGTAGTTCCTTTGCCGACAGGCCGGCACCCTTGGACCCCACGGGATTCAAACGCGCGTTCGCCGATGCTAGCTCGACGACGTAGTTCTCCAGGTCCGCGTCGGTCTTCAGGTACTGCTCCGCCTTGCCTTTCTTGACCCGGTAGAGCGGCGGTTGCGCGATGAACAGATGACCGCGCTCGATGAGCTCGCGGTACTGCCGATAGAAGAACGTCAGCAGCAAGGTGCGGATGTGGGAGCCGTCGACATCGGCATCGGTCATGATCACGATCGTGTGGTAGCGAAGCTTCGAGAGGTCCTTCTCGTCGTCGGCCCGCCCGATGCCGGTGCCGAGAGCCGTGACGAGCACCTGGATTTCCTGCGACGACAGCATCTTGTCGAAGCGTGCCTTCTCGACGTTGAGGATCTTTCCCCGCAACGGGAGAATGGCCTGGTTGCGTCGGTCCCGCCCTTGCTTGGCCGAGCCGCCGGCCGACTCGCCCTCGACGATGAAGATCTCGCTGAGCGCTGGATCGCGCTCCTGGCAATCGGCGAGCTTGCCCGGCAACGCCCCCGAGTCGAGCGCACCCTTGCGGCGGGCCAGCTCCTTAGCCTTGCGGGCAGCCTCGCGAACCCGCGCCGCTTCGATGCTTTTCAGCACGATCCGCTTGGCGTCCCCTGGATGCTCTTCGACGTACTCGCTCAGCCGGTCGTTCACCAGCGCCTCGACGAAACCCTTGACCTCGCTGTTGCCGAGCTTCGTCTTGGTCTGCCCTTCGAACTGCGGCTCGGGAACCTTGACGCTCAGAACTGCCGTCAGTCCCTCGCGCACGTCCTCGCCTTGCAGCGCCTCCTCACCCTTGCTGAGCGCGTTCGCGCTTGCGTAGGCGTTCAGCGTCCGCGTCAGCGCCGAGCGGAAGCCGATCACGTGCGTCCCGCCCTCGATCGTGTTGATGTTGTTGGCGAACGAGAACACGCTCTCGGTGTAACCGTCGGTCCATTGCAGGGCCAGCTCGATCTCCACACCGTCGCGCCGGCCGGTGAGCTCGATGACGGGGTGCAGAGCCGTCCGCGCTCGGTTCAGGTGCTCGACGAACGAGCCGATCCCCCCCTCGTATTTGAACTCGTGCTCCTTGCCACCGCCGCGTTCGTCCTCGATGCGAATCCGCACCCCGCGATTGAGGAAGGCGAGCTCGCGAAGCCGCTGCGACAGGAGATCGAAGCTGAACTCCGTGGTCTCGAAGATCTCCGTATCCGGCCGGAAGGTGACGACCGTTCCACGCTGATCCGTCGTGCCGGTCTCCCGTAACGGCGCCTCGGGCGTGCCGCGGTGATAGTGCTGGACATAGACCCGGCCGGCGCGGCGGATCTCCACCTCGAGGGATTCGGACAGCGCGTTGACGACCGAGAGCCCGACGCCGTGCAAACCCCCGGAGACCTTGTACGCGGCCTTGTCGAACTTGCCCCCCGCGTGAAGCTTCGTCAGCACCACCTCGGCGGCGGACACCTTCTCGGTGGCGTGCTCCTCCACCGGGATACCGCGGCCGTTGTCGGTCACCGTGATGCTGTTGTCGATATGAATGATGACCCGGATATCGTCGCAGAACCCGGCGACCGCCTCATCGACGGAGTTGTCCACGACCTCGAAGACGAGATGGTGCAGGCCGCGCTCTCCGGTGTCGCCGATGTACATGCCGGGGCGCTTGCGAACCGCCTCGAGCCCCTCGAGCACACGGATCTTGTCGGCGCCGTAGTCGGCCTCCGCGCTCGTAGAGGCGCTCCGGCCAGCTGCCTGAGATTCGCCCTGGATGGCCTGGTCTTCCTTCTGCATGATCGCCGAGTTTAGAACCGTTTTCTATGGTGTTTGAAGGGCGCGGAGAGGTGACTCTCTGTATGTATAGTATCGGGGCAGGAAAATCAAATCGTCCATGGGCCGAAATCAGCACGAATAGAACGGTGATTCTTTGCCCAGATTCGCGGAAAATCCGGCCGAGATTGCTCAGACATTGCGAGCAGACGGATGGCCCAAGGAACGTCCCACCGGCCACCGACCCGGGAGCCATCGGCAGGGTCGGCACCGGCTTCTGGATCCGGTCCGGATATCCCGAACCGTCAACCTTCGGTCGAAAACGGGTGGGGCGCGCAGCTGCTACAGCCGCATCGGCATGATGACGTACGTGTAGTCCGGATCCTCGTCACTCCGAACCGTTCCAGGCCCAACCGCATTCGTGAGCCCGATCTCGATGTGGTCACCCTCGCCATGCACCGCGAGCACGTCGAGAAGGTAGCGTCCGTTGAACCCCACCACGATCGGCTCGCCGCCGTATTCCACTTCGAGCTCTTCCGTCGCATCCCCCAGATCGGGGCTGTTCGCCGAGATCTCGAGCCGGCCGCGCTCGAACTGCAGCTTCACGCCCCGCGATCGCTCGCTGGCGAGAAGCGACACCCTGCGCACGGCGCTGAAGATCTCGTCCCGCCCCACGTGGGCTCTGTTCGTGATCTCCTTTGGAATCACCTGTCGGTAGTCGGGAAACTCTCCCTCGATCGCGCGCATGAACAACTCCACGCCGCTGCCGAAGAGCCGCAACTCGCGCGGCGAGACCACGATCTCCACCTCTTCCTCGTCCCCCGTCTCGAGCAGCCGTCTGAGCTCCTGGAGACCTTTCCGTGGCAGGGTGATCGATTGCGCCGCCTGGGTTCCACCGACCGCTCGACTCACCATGGCAAGCCTGTGACCATCGGTTGCCACCATGCGCAACTCTTCCGAAGACGACGTTTCCAGCAGAACGCCGCTCAGATTGAAGCGTGTCTCGTCCGTGGAGACTGCGAAGATCGTCCGATCGATCATGCTCCCGAGCAGCTTGCCCGTCACGCGGATCTTTGCGCCCTCACTCGCAGCCGCCCCGAACGGCAGCTCGGGAAAATCCTTTGCATCGAGGCTCACCATGCGAAAGCGCGAACGGCCGCTCTGTACCTCGACCAGACCGCTGCTCACCGCGCGCAGCGTAACCGTATCTCCCGGGATCTCTCGCGCGATCTCGTAGAGCTTACGCGCCCCCAGGGTCACGGACCCGCGCTTCTTGACGCTCGCCCCGCATTTGCGGCGAACCCCGATCTCCAGGTCGCTGGCTGTGACGAGGAGCGTGTCGTCGGCCGCTTCCAGCAGCACGTTGGCAAGGATCGGCAGCGTATTGCGTCGTTCCACGACTCCCTGGGTCAGGTAGAGTGCCTGGACCAGATCCTCTCTCCCCATGCTGAGTTCCATTCCCTGTCCTCCCGTGCTCGTTGGGTGTTCTCCCCGTTGGCTCTCGATCTCCCTCCCAGGTGTTTCAGAATCTTTCGTAGTCTCTAGGAGAGAGGTGGACAATCCGGAAAACCCCAGTCCTCGGCTGAGAATCGCTGCGCGTTCAGGAGCTTAGGCTACAACCGGCATCTTGCCATCCTCGCATGTTCTCCACGAATCTTCTGTCGCTCGTCATCGCTCGGCGATCGCCCGCTCGACTCGCTCGACGGTTGCCTGGAAGCCCGAGTCCTCCTTCATCCGCCGTTCGATGACCGTCACTGCATGAATGACCGTCGAGTGATCACGGCCACCGAACATCGCGCCGATCGCGGGGTAAGACGACTGGAGGAGCTTTCGGCACAGGTACATCGCGATCTGGCGCGGCACGGCGATGTTCCGCGTACGGCGCTTGGAGCGCAAGTCGACTAGACGGACCGAGAACTGACTGCAGACAGCCGTCTGGATCGCGTCCGCCGACACCGGGTGCTGATCCTTGAGGATATTGTGGAGAACTTCCTTGGCGAGCTCGATCGTCAGCGGAGCCTTGCGCAGGGATGCATAGGCTCCGAGTCGCAGGAGGGATCCTTCGAGCTCGCGGACGTTCGAGTCGACGTGCGCGGCGATGAAGGCCGCCACTTCCGGCGGCAGCGCGATGCCCTCACACTCGGCTTTCTTTCCCAGGATGGCGGTGCGCGTCTCGACGTCCGGCGGCTGAATGTCCGCGATGAGCCCCCATTCGAACCGGTTTCGCAGCCGCTCCGCGAGGCCGGCGATGTCCTTGGGAAACGTATCGGACGTGAGCACGATCTGGCGGCGGCGCTCGTGGAGCGCGTTGAAGGTATGGAAGAACTCCTCCTGCGTACGCTCGCGCCCGGCGAGGAACTGCACGTCGTCGAGAATGAGGACGTCCACGAGCCGGAAGCGTTCCTTGAATCGGTCCGTCCGGTCGCGCCGGATGGCGGCAATGAGCTCGCTCACGAAGGTGTCGGCAGAGAGGAAGGCGACCTGCGCAGCCGGGTTGCGCTCGAGAATCTGGTGCCCGATGGCGTTGACGAGATGGGTCTTGCCGAGACCGGCGCCACCGTAGATGAAGAGCGGGTTGTACTGCTCTCCCGGTTGGCGGGCGACGGCGCGGGCGGTGGCATGGGCGAACTGGTTGTTGGCGCCGACCACGAAGTTGGCGAACGTGTACTTCGGCACCAACGTTCCGATCGCGGGGCGGCCGCCCTCACCAGGCGGACGGCCGAGCGATCGAAGCGGAAAGAGCTCGCCCTGCAGATTGTCATTGACTTCGAAGAGCACCTGTCGCGGTCCGAGCACGGTCGCCACGCTCTCCCGGAGCGCCAGCAGATAGTTATCGCTCACACAATCGATGAGAAACTTGTTCGGAGCCTGGAGGCGAACGGCAGTCGCGGTTATCGCAGTGGGGCGCAGAGGCCGGATCCACCTCTCGACCTCCTGCGCACCGATCTTGGCACCCAACGCGGCGAGCACGCGATTCCAGGCTTGGATCATGGCGATGACACTCCGGTCGAGCCAGTTCTGAACAGCACTGTCCACGATTGTGGATAACTACCTAAGACGCTAGGAACGTTCGATTTTCGGTCCGGACAGGAGGTGAAAAGCCGGCCGTGTGAGACAGCCGACGGACAACACCCCCCGCGCAATGGCGCGCCCATCGTTGGGTGAAGCTGGCGACCAAGCAACGAGAGGTTCCCGGTCGGTACGAAGCGGACGTCCTGTGATAGAACCTTCGCCGGGCCGTTGCAAGGAAAACCGACGCGCGCCCCAATCGCAGGTAGTGTCTGAGACACTACCGAATGCTAGTAGTTTGTTGACAGGTCCGAGACCTGGTGGTAGCGCGAACCAGCGTCAACGCTCACCGCCATTGTCTTCATCGTCGGAAGAGTTGTTCCGTAGAGCGACGGGCGTCACACCCGGCGGCGTCAACAGCCCGGTGCGCGCGTGGCGTGCCGTCGGCGGATCACCGCGGTTCGTCGCCCGCGGTCTCGGTCCACACCTCTGGGATGTCGAGGGGCGGAGGTATCTCGACTTCATCGCGTCCTGGGGCCCGTTGATTTGCGGCCACGCGCGTCCGGCGGTGGTCTCCGCCGTGGTGACGGCTGCCGAGCGGGGGCTTGGATTCGGAGCGCCGACCGAGGCAGAGGTCGAGCTCGCCGAGATCATCGTCGCGGCGCTGCCCGGGGCGGACCGCGTTCGCCTGGTGAGCTCCGGAACGGAAGCCGTCATGACGGCTCTGCGGCTCGCCCGGGCGCACACGGGGCGCGCCCGCATCGTCAAATTCGCGGGGTGCTATCACGGGCACAGTGATGGGATGCTGGTGCAGGCGGGCTCCGGTGGCCTCACCTTCGGCGTGCCCGACAGCGCCGGCGTTCCGGACGCCGTGGCAGCGCTCACTGCCATCGCTCGGTTCAACGACCTCGACAGCGTCGCGCGCATCCTCGAAGGCGGCGGCGGCGATGCCGCCGCCATCATCGTCGAGCCCGTGGTCGGAAACATGGGAACCGTGTTGCCCGAGCCCGGATTCCTCCAAGGTCTCCGCGAGCTCGCCGATCGCCATGGGGCTCTGCTCGTCTTCGACGAAGTGATCACCGGGTTCCGGCTGGCGTGGGGAGGCGCGCAATCTCGCTTCGGCGTCATCCCGGATCTCACCTGCCTCGGCAAGGTGGTCGGCGGAGGGTTACCGCTCGCGGCGGTTGCCGGACGGCGGGACGTCATGGAACGTCTGGCGCCGGGCGGCCCGGTGTATCAGGCGGGAACCCTGTCTGGGAATCCGCTCGCGGTTGCGGCCGGGCTGGCGACGCTGCGCCTGCTCGCCGACAGCGGGGCATACGAGCGCCTGGAGCAGCTCGGCAGCGCCGCCGAGGACAGGCTGCGCCGAGGGCTCTCGGCACTCCGCCGCCCCGTGTGTCTCAACCGCGTCGGCTCCATGTTCACGCTCTTCCTCGGCGTGGAAAGTGTACGCGATCTTCATACCGCGCTCGCCGCCGACACGGCGGCGTACGGCCGGTTCTTTCAGGGTATGCTGGAGCAGGGGATGTACCTGCCCCGTCGCAGTTCGAGGCCGCCTTCCTGTCGCTTGCGCACACCTGTGAGGACGTGGTGCAGATGGCCGACCGGGCGCTTGCGTGCCTGGCGGTGGCGCTGTAGCGGGCTGCCATCTCCAGGCCCGACGGGCGCTGAAGGAGCCCCCCGCGGCCGGGCGGCGGGGTGTGGAGGGCTCGAGCCTGGCCGTGCGAAACGCGGACGAGCAATCCGGCGCGAGCGCCGATGGTGGGCGGCGGGGCCCGAGATCGCAGTGGGTACGGTACGGCCAGGGGGTCGCGCTCGTGTTCGAGTTCACGGGCACCGTGGGCGGCGGCGCGTTGCTCGGATACTGGGCGGATAGATACCTCGGAACCGAACCGCTCTTCCTTATCGGGCTCACGATTACCGCTGTGGTCGGTGGTTTCATCCGCTTGGTTCGAGTCCTCCAACGCCTGGATCGCCGCCGATGACCGTAGCCCTACGGCAGATCGAATGGACTCACCTGCTGCTCGGAGGCGCCCTGGCCGCGGTGGCGGCCTGGGGTAGGGGCTGGCAGATGGGCCTCAGCATCGTCGCCGGGGGCGCCCTGATGGCCGGAAACGTCTGGCTGTTCAAGCAACTTTTCGCCTTTCTCGTGCGCAAGCGGCCGGCGCGCCATCGCCTTGCTATTGCCCTGCTGTTTGCTAAACTTCCGCTGCTCTGGGGGCTACTCTGGCTCGCCGGTCGTGCGCCAATCGTGGCCCTGGATGGCGTGGGCCTCGCGGCGGGGATCACCTGCTTTCCGATAGCAGTCGTCGTTGTCGCGCTCGCGCGCCATTCCCGCAGGGCCGAGGTCCGGTCGTGACGTTAGCCCGGCGTGGGGGAAGATAGTTGGAGCATCATCCGTACACGTGGGCGTCAGCGCTGGCGGCCGCGGTTCCGAGTCTGAAGCTGGACTCCGTTCCCGAGCACACGGTGACGAGCATGCTCGTCGCCCTGCTGCTGGTGGTGCTCGCCTTCACCGTGCGCCGCCAGCTGGCGCGCCCCGAGAATGCCGTCGTTCCGGGCGAGCGGGCGACCGTCGCCGTGCTGGTGCAGTACTTCGTCGCGGCCATCGCGGGCATCGCCGAGAACGTCATCGGGCATGGGTCGACGCGCTACGTGTCCTGGCTGGGGACCTTCTTTCTCTTCATCCTGGCCGCCAACCTGTTGGGGCTCGTGCCGGGGTTCGTCCCGCCCACGGGTGACACCAACGTGACCTTCGCCCTCGGAACCGTCGCGTTCCTGCTCTACAACTACTACGGCATCCGCGAGCACGGTTTCCGCTACGTGAAGCAATTCCTCGGGCCGGTGGCGTGGCTCGTGGTCATCATGTTGCCGATCGAGCTCATCAGCCACCTCTTCCGTCCCTTCTCCCTGGGCGTCCGGCTGGGCGCGAACATGTTCGCCGACCATCAGGTCATCGAGAAGTTCACCGAGCTGGTGCACGTGGTCGTTCCGGTGCCCTTCTACGTGCTCGGTGCCTTCGTCTGTCTGGTGCAGGCCTTCGTGTTCACGCTGCTGACGGCGATCTATATCTCGCTTGCAGTGAGCCACGACCACTGATCGTCGACGTCGAAACGGGCGGTACGCTACGAAGAGCATGCGAGCTGGCTGGCTGAGCCCCACGTGGGAGAGGAAAGAGGGGCGGTGGCAGGGTGGCCCAGCAGCCTGAGAGGAGGTCCTGAGTCATGAGGTGCATTCGCAGAGTGCTGGTCGCGCTCCTGGCCGTTGGCGCGACGATGGCCGCCGTCCCGGGCCTGGCGCTGGCGGCGGAAGGCGAGGGCGGCACGGCGAGCTTTGGCCTTTACGCGCTTGCCGCCGGGTTGGCGGTCGGGTTGCCTACATTCGGGGCGGCGCTCGGTCAGGGTCGTGCCACGGCGGCGGCCATGGAAAGCATCGGCCGCAACCCGAACTCGGCCGATCGGATCTTCACACCTATGATCATCGGTCTGGCGCTCATGGAGGCCCTGGGGCTTTACGGTCTGGTGATCGCGTTCATGCTCCAGGGTAAAATCCTGCCCTGACCGTTCGGGCGTCGGCTCGTAGCGACACGAGCTCGTGCGGGTGCCGGGCCCTCTCGTCGGGGGGTCCGGCACCGAATCGAGACGGAGGACTAGCGCACCAGCGCGAGACCTGCACACAGCCTCACGTGAGGGGAGGAGGGGAAGATGAGCGCGGAAGCGTTTGAGGCAACCGTTGCACCCGATCGGCCGGTACTGAGGGCGCTGGCCGTCGCCGGGCATTTTCGGGCCCGTCAGCGCACCTCGGTCGCCGTCGTTCCCGTGGCGGCAGTTCGCCGCAACCCCGAACAACCGAGAAAGACGTTCGATCCGGAAAAGCTGGCCGAGCTGGCGGCGTCGATCCGCGAGCGCGGTCTGCTCCAACCCGTCATCCTCAGGCGGGAGGAGGATGGCAGCTACCTCCTGATGGCCGGGGAACGACGGCTGCGCGCCGCGGAGCTGGCCGGGGTGGAGAGCGTGCCGGCCCTCGTCCGGGACGACGATCCCCTCGAAGTGGGCCTGATCGAGAACCTGCAGCGCGAGGACCTCTCGCCCCTCGAAGAGGCCGAGGCCCTCAACACCTTGGCCGATCAACGTGGCTATACGCACAAGGCACTGGCCGAGATGCTCGGGAAGAGCCGCCCATACGTGTCGAACAGTCTGACGCTGGTGCGCCTGCCGGCGGAGCTGCGCAAGGAGATCCTGGCAAGCGGAATCGATGTGTCGCGCGAGCTGCTGATCGCCATGGCGCGCCAGGAGACACCGGAAGCGCAGGTGGCGTTGTGGGCGCGCATTCGCCTGTCGCATCTCTCGGTGCGGAGCGATCGGCAGTCGGCCGCGGACGGCGCCGCACCGAACACGGAGCCCCGGGTCGCAGCCGAGGTGCTGCGAGCGGTCCGAAGGCTCGGGCGGGCGCTACGCGCGCTCGATTGGACGACCATCGACGCCGCCGATGGAATGCGCGTCCGGCGCTCCCTTGCACGACTGGACCGCCGCATCACGCGCGTCCTCGCAGCCGGACACTGAGCCGCGGCGCTCTGTGGCGCCGTTTTCTTTCATTCTTGACGTCGCTCGGCGACGTTCGACGTCGAACGTCCCCGGTCGGGCGTAGCGATGCGTCGCCGAGATCGCTACATGCCGATGCCACGCCGGCACGCGGCGGCGCAACACCGTGCCTCACCGCGTGCGATCTCGGGAAACCTCGAGCCGCCGATGTCCTTACGCGATCGGGACTCGCCGCTGGCACGATGCGTGCTCATTGCGATCATCCATGGGTGCACAGCACACGTGGGATTTCCGATCCGGGACGTTCCGACGCGCGAGCAGAAGCAAAGTCCCGGGAACCCGGGTGAAGGAAGCCGACGCGCTGGAGGTGGAGCCGCTCCTTCCGTCGCAGTACCTCGACCGCATCCTGCCCGAAGTCACCCTCCAGCCGGAGAAGAGGCTCATGCTGGCGGTGCTCGAGAGCGCCGTGGCGACGTATCAGCGCTTCGCGCTCGCCACGTCCCGCCGCGGGCGGCGACTGTTCGATGAGGCGCAGGCCTGGTTCTCCGCCGCCGACGAAACCTGGCCGTTCTCCTTCGAAGTCATCTGCAGCGGGTTGAGCATGGACCCGGGATTCCTGAGAAGGGGACTCCTCCGCTGGCACGAGCGGGCGGTCGCCTCCGCCACCCCGGGTCCGACGCGCACACCGTTTCGGCGTGTGAACGCCCGACGACACAAAGTGAGTGGCCGCGCGGCCGGCCTGGAGTCCCGGACGGGCTAGGTATGGTTGGCCGCCTGTTGCCGCGTCGGGCGTGGCTGCGGTTGACCGGTACTCTGTGGCGAGATAGGCGGCTTCGAGCGCGCTGCTTCCGAAAGTGGGCGCTTCGTGGACCAACGATCACAGGGACGGGCGCGCCGGATGACCGAGAAGCGAGAACAGGACGTCCTGAGCCCCGTGGACGAGGCGCGGGGCCTCGAGCCGGTCCTGCGGTGGCTGGAGCGGACGCGGGGTCTGCACCCTGGTGCGGAGCCGGTACTCGCCAACGGCTACTTCGCCAACGTCGTGCCGGTGAGCCCGACGCAAGGCGTGGCGATCTCCACCGACGGTGTGGGGACCAAGCTTCTGGTCGCGCAGGCGGTTGGCCGGTACGACACGGTGGGCATCGATTGCGTGGCCATGAACGTCAACGACGTCGTCTGCGTGGGGGCGACGCCAATCTCCCTCGTGGACTACATCGCCGTGGAGGAGCCGAGTCGCGATTTGCTCGAACCGCTCGCCCGGGGGCTTCATCGTGGTTGTGAGCTGGCTGGCGTCAACATCCCCGGTGGCGAGACGGCCTCGGTGCGGGAGATGCTACGCGGCGCCCGTCCTGGTCGGGCCTTCGACTTGGTGGGGACTTGCATCGGTACCGTCGCGCTCGATCGCGTCATCGCCGGCGGTCGGGTCGGCGAGGGAGACGTCCTGCTCGGGCTCGAGAGTAACGGGGTTCACAGCAATGGATTCACCCGGGCGCGCCGGGCACTGCTCGGGGAGGGCGGGCTGCGCTACGAGGACCATGTTCCCGAGCTGGGGACGACGCTGGCCGATGAGCTCCTGCGACCGACGCGAATCTACGTCCGGGACGTGCTGGCGCTGCTCGGGAGCGGCGTCGACGTCCGGGCGCTGGCGCATATGACCGGAGGTGGTCTCTGGAACCTGGTCCGCACCGAGGCGCCCGTGAGCTTTCGCATCGAGCGCTGGCCGGAGCCACCCCCGATCTTCCATCTGATTCAGCGCCGCGGACGCGTTCCGGACGAGGAAGCGTTCTCCGTCTTCAACATGGGAATAGGCTTCTGCGTGGTGGTTCCCGAGCGCGACGTCGACCGCGCGGCCAGCATTCTCCGCGGTGCGGAGGCTACGGTCCACGTTCTTGGTACCGTGCTCGGGGACCCCTCACGCCGCATCGACTTCCCGGCCCGGCGACTCGGCGGCCAGGGGGGAACGTTCCGTCGACTCTGACGAAGCCTCGGCTGGCGCAGTAGCGACCTGGTGAGGAATGCAGGCTAGACCTCTACCCCTTGCCGACTCCGAGAGTCGGCCATACTGGGAAGGCGCGCGGCGGCACGAGCTGGTGGTGCTGCGCTGCCCGGAGTGCGCGTACTACGTTCACTACCCGCAGGAGCAGTGCCCCCGATGCGGAACGGGAAAGCTCGTCCCCTCGCGAGTCAGCGGCCGGGGAGTGGTCCACTCGTACACCATTACCCATCATCGGGCCGCGCCCGGCTTCGAGGATCGGGTGCCGTTCGTCGTGGCGCTCGTCGAGCTGGAGGAGCAGCGCGGGCTAAGGATCGTCTCCAACCTCTCGGGCTGCCGGTCCGACGAGGTCCAGATCGGCATGTCGGTCGAGGTGGTCTTCGAAGACGTCGCGGCCGGGGTGTCGCTGCCGCAGTTCCGCCCGAGGCACCAGGCTCGAGATTAGCTGGGAGGGGGCTGTCGAGAACGGGCGCGCCGGAAGGCGGATCCGCGCCCGCCGACATCAGGCGTGATCGCGGTCCGGATCGTCGTAGTTCCCCTTGATCTCCGGCAGCAGCGGGGACTTGTGGTGGACGGTCGAGCTTCGTTGGGGCTTGCGGTACAGAAACTCGGTGTCACATCCCACACACACCGTCCGGTAGTCTCCCGCGACGCGGCGCAGGCGTACCGTCACGACCGCGCCGTCCTCATGACGGTGCTGCACGACCGGAAACTCGGACACGGTCACGACCTTCAGGCCGCGACCTTCCTCTGAGAGGCGTCCGTTGTCAGAATTCTCCATATCTCACGTATGTCGTCGTCTTGGCGGATTGTCAATCATATCTCGCATGTTTCGCAGCCGAACCGCGCCGAATTTTTCCAACCAGGTGACGCAGCGCGCGCGGCGAGGTGACACGTCTCGAGTTGGTTGACCGTCGCGCGGGCCTCTGGCACGGTTGGCGCCTCGTGGCCGATCATCCCGACAGCAGAGACGGCGAAGCGCCCGGCGCGGAGCGCCCCGAGGAGTTTCTGTGCGCGGTCGTCGCTGCGGCGTTCAACCGGCAGATCGAGGAGCTCCGACATCAGCTGGCGGCCCTCGAGCACGAGCTCGATGAGCGAACGGGTGTCGAGGCGGCGGTCGCGCTGCACGTGATCGGCGCCACGGGCGGCACCTGGTACCTCAACGTGCGCAACGGCTGCATGGAGGTCGGCGCGGCGCCGTCGGTGCCCGTGGCATTCTCGGTGTACCAGAGCGCCGAGGACTGGATGGTGCTTGCCGCCCACGGGAGCAGCACACCCATGACCGGACCGCCGGGCAAGCGCGGGGCGCTCACCCGCTCGCGCATCGCGCGGCTGCGAAGCATCACCGGAACCGCCCGCCTGGTACTGCGGGGAGACGGCGACGCGCCCGCGCGGATGGTGACACTGCACTTCGGTCCGGATGAACCCGCCGAGCCCCCACAGGTGACCCTGGCCATGCGGGAAGAAGATGCTCGCCGACTGCGCGAGGGAAGCCTCGAACCGCAGACAGCGTTCCTGCAGGGACTGGTCACCATCAGCGGCGACCTCGGTCTCGCGATGCAGATCGGCACCGCCCTCTTCATGTAGGGGTCCTGGGACGGAACACTAGCGACCCGTGAAGGACGCCTTCCGCCGTTCGCGCCGGGCGAGGAGTCCCTCGCGCAGATCCGCGCTCTGCCGGATGCGTTCGGCGAAGACCGCGAGGTCGTCATGCGGCAGGTCGGTGAGGGCACGCCCGGCGCGGCGCACGTACTGCTTCATGGCAGTCACGGCCAGGGGTGCGTTGGCGGCAATCGTCGAGGCAAGGGCGAGCGCCGCCTCCTCGAGGGCGGCCGCCTGAACCACGCGATTCACCATGCCGAGGGCAAAGGCGCGCTCTCCGCTGATCGGCTCGCCGGTGAAGAGCAGCTCCTTGGTGGCCGCCACGCCGATCGTTTCCACGAGCTTGAGGGTCAGGGGATAGGGTGCGGCAAGGCCGATGCGCGCCACCGGCATCGCGAAGCGAGCATCGGCGGCAGCCACCCGCAGGTCGCAGTGAAGGGCCAGCTGGCAGCCGCCGGCGATGGCGTCGCCATGAACCATGGCAATGGTTGGCTGCCGGCAGGCCTCGAGGGGCTTGAGCACGTTCTCGACCAGAAGCCCGTCCAGGGACCCCAGGGCGCCGGGTTCCTCGAGCTCCCCGAGGTCGAGGCCGGCGCAAAACGCCGGGCCGTTGCCGCGCAGGATCACCACGCGGGTGCCTGCATCTCCCGCGATTCGCGCGATGGCGGCGGCGAGCTGCTCCATGAAGACGCCCGACAGGGCGTTGCGCTTGTCCGGACGGTCGAGCGTGAGGAAGCACACGCCGTCGTGGTGGCTGGTGCCCACGTACTGCTGCATCACCTCGGTTCCTCCTGAATCTCAGCGTCGGCGCGCGGGCCCAGGCACCGGCGTTCGTCGCAGGCTCGGAACTCAGGTCTGCGGCGCCGTGCCGCACGCCCTGCGATCGGCCAGACGATCGCGGAAGTCGGGATGCGCCACGGCAATCAGCGCCTCGGCCCGCTCGGTCACGTCGCGTCCGCGAAGAGGCGCGACGCCGAACTCGGTCACGACGACATCGGCGGCAACTCGTGGAATGGTCGCGGGGACTCCAGCTCCCAGCGCTGCCACGATCCGCGAGCGGCTACCGTTCTCGGTGGTCGACGGCAGTGCGACTACGGACAAGCCTCCGGGAGCATAGGCGGCGGCCTCGATGAAGTCCAGACTGCCGCCGACGCCGCTGACCTGGAGTCCGTCGACCATCTCGCCGTTCACTTGGCCCATGAGATCGACCTCGATGGCGGAGTTGATGGCGACGAATCGCGGCAGCCGTCCGGCGACGAACACGTTGTGGGTGACGCGAGATGGATGCAGCTCGACGGCTGCGGTCCGACCCACGAAGTCGTAGAGCGGCGGCGTGCCGGCGACCTCGCCGGTGATGACCCGTGGCGTATGACGTGCCTGCTCGACGAACGCGACCAAGCCGTCGGTGAGCATACCCGAGTGAAGGTTGACGTCGGCGATCTCGGCGAGCCGGGGCAGAATCGCGTCCGGGATGGCACCAACCCCGAGCTGCACCCAGCTGCGCGGCGGCACGAGGTCGAGGACCAGGTCGGCAATGCGGTCGTCCCTCGGCGTGCGCGGTCGGGGGGCGTAGGTGCCGAGCGGGGCGTCGCTGTCGACGGCGAAGGTGATCGCGTCGACTGGGACGAGGGCGTGCCCTTCGGTGCGGGGCAGGCGCGCATTTACCTCGGCGATGACGAGCGCCGCACTGTCGATGAGATCGCGGAAGATACTGACCGAGATCCCCAGACTGACGGTTTCACCCACGGGCGGGGAGGTCTGAATCACCACCACCTGCGGCGCCAGCCGTCCCTCCCGCGAGAACGGCGGACCGATCTGGCTGAAGCGCAGGGGAAGGAACGCGACGCGCTCCGCGCGGAAGAGCGGGCGCAGCTGCGCCGAGGCCTGCCAGGTGGTGTACGAGAAATGGGTGCCAAGCCCACTACGGAGAAATGGATAGCTGCCGAACTGCAGACCCGAGTACAGCGCAACGTGCCGGAAGCGCCGATGCTCGGTCACGAAGGCCTCGTACAGCGCGGTCGGCTCCACCGCGCCGTGCGGGAGCACGACCCGACTGCCCTCCGGGATGGCGCGGATCGCCTCGGTGGCGCTCACCCATTCCATGGGGCATGGGGCCGAGCTGGCGCCGGCGGCGCGTCGATCAGAACGTGTCCTTGAGCGCGCGGACCCGCGCGAAGATCGCAACCGGGTCGGCGCCGAGGTCGGGAAACCGCGACCGAAGCGTAGCCCGCAGCTCCGGGCTGTCGGTGCGCAGGAAGGGATTGGTCGCTCGCTCGGATTCGATGGTCGTCGGCACGGTGGGCTCGCTGTGAGCGCGGAGCCGCCGCACTGCCTCGAGCTTCTCGGCGATCGCTCGGTTGTCGGGTTCCAGCGTCGCCGCGAAGCGAAGATTCTTCTCCGTGTATTCGTGACCGCAATAGACCTTCGTCCGGGGAGGTAGGACGGCAAGCTTCGCCAGCGACGCCATCATCTGCCCTGCATCGCCCTCGAACAGGCGCCCGCAGCCGCCGGCGAACAGGGTGTCACCGGTGAAGACGACGCCTTGGTCGGGAAAGTAGTAGGCGAGGTGCCCGCTCGTGTGAGCCGGAATGAAGATGGCCTGTCCCTTGAGGGAGCCGACGACGACCTCGTCCCCCTCGGCGAGACCATGGGTGAGCCCCGGAATGCGGGACCCATCCTCGCGCGATCCGTAGACGCGCAGCGGCCGGTGCGCGAGCAGCGCGTCGTTGCCGCCGATGTGATCCCAGTGGTGATGGGTGGCGAGGATGCTGGTGAGATTGATCCCGCGGCGCTCGACCTCGGTCAGAACCGGGTCGGGCTCGGAACAGTCCACCACGGCCGCGTCGCTCGTCTTCGGATCTATGACGAGATAGCTGTAGTTGTCCTGCAGAACGGGAATGGGGACGACGTCCATGAGGGGCGCCGGCGTGGTCCTCCGGCAGCGCTATCGATTGCCGACTGCAGCGTGCGGCGGGCTGTCGATAGCCACCTCTTCGGAGTGCAGCGTTCCCGCCAGCTGCGCTTCGAGCTGGGCCACGCGCTCCTTGAAGTTCGAGAGATCGATGGAGCGCGCCAGCAGCTCCTTGGTGAGATCGCCGACGCGAGCCTCGATACGCGCCTGGCGCTCCTTCAGCGTTGCGCCGGTGGCGGCGCGGGCCGCCTCCTCCTTGGCGGAATTCACGAAGCGTGTCTCGAGGCGCGTGAGACGCTCTCGGAACGCCGTCAGCTCACCCTGCTTGCTGCCGACGTCGCGCGCCACGTCGCTCACCCAGTGCTCGAGCCGGCTGAGCTTGTGCTGCACCTCGTCGGCGTCGATCACCTCCCGGGCACTTTCGCGAGCCACCTCGGCGATCCGGCGCTCGAGCTGCATGAACCGCTGCTGCACGTCCTCCACCGCGTCGGCGCTCTGGCGGTTCGTCACCATCAGCTGCTCGATGCTCGATCGCGCCCAGGCGAGCCCGCCGCGAAATTCCTCGAGCGCGTCGTGACCGGTGTGCTGCGTCAGCTCCGTGACCCTGGTCTCCACGATGCGGAGGCGGTCGCGGATCCGATCCACTTCGCGGCGCAGCGACTGGGTGAGCCGCTGTACGACCCCGTCGGTTTGCCGGACTATTCCGTCCTCGACACTCGAGACCAGGCGCTTGATACCCTGCTCCGCGTCACGCCCCGCCGTCTGCACCCACTGCGGAATGTCACCACTGAAACGGCCCGCCTGATCGACGAGTCCGGCGACAACGCGTTGACCGTCGGACAATGCGCCCGTGGCTTCGTCACGAAGGCGGCCAGCCAACGTCACGGTTTCGTTCTGCAGGCGTTGAAGCTGTTCCTGGAGCGCAGAGAGTCCGAATGCCGACCCCCGCCCTTCACCCTTCGCATCAGCGCGTGCCATCGTCCCCCCCTCCCTCCGCCAAAGCGAGCGACCCGCGGCGGTGGTGGCTTACCAGCGCATGAACGCGCGAGCACTTCCCTTTTCGTGGGCTGCACGACACAGCGAGGCGCCGGCCTCGCGACGGCAGGTGAGAACGGTTCGTGGTGCTCGGGGAACCCTCACCCACCGTCCCACAACAGTGCTCCCACTCGCACCGTGCGCCTTCCTGCACCAACCCTTGGGCCAAGCGCAGGAACTTGCTGACGATACGGAGAGCCGCAGCGTACTGCAATATGCCCGGCGCATGCAAGCGGGCGGGCCCATGTCGGCGCTGTCAGGATGGCGTTTTTGAGGGACACGATGGCTCGGCCGGGTCACGAGCGAGAAGCTTGCGGACCGCTACTCGTGGCGGCACCGGAGACCGCGAGCGATATCCACACTCCTGCTCGAGACAGTCTGGCCTTCGACAGTGCGCCTGGCGCATCCGGGGAATCAGCCGGTAGCCCCGGTCAACCGATTTCCAGCAGGAGGTGGTACATGAATCGAACGGCGTCACGCAGAGCCCGGACGCTGACCCGTTCGTCGTTGCCGTGGATGCGGCGTCGCTCCTCCGGCGGCTGAGCAAACGGGGCGACCCGTAGCTGGGAATCCCAAGTCCTCGGAAATAATGACTATCCGTGAAGCCGGCGATCACGCTCGGCACGACCAGGCTCGTGCGCCTTGACGCGGTCGAGGGCGGCGAGCAGCCGGGTCACCGCCGTCTCCGCGGGAGGGGTTGAGCGGTCGCATCGTTGCCTGCCCATGACGTGCCGCACCCCGCGATAGGGGCGCCGGCGAGGAGTGCCGCGAGGCCGAGAGCCGCGAGCTTGCCTGGGTCTCCGGGCCCTCGCGACGCGGCCCGATGAGAAGCTCGGGCCAGGGATCCTCGGGAGGGCGCCTCAGTTTTCCTTGAGCTCGATGGTGTAGCCATCCGGATCGTGGACGTAGATGGAACGACTGACCCCGACCGCGCCCATCCGCGGCACCGGGTCGGCGCTCAGCATCCGTACGCCGCGGGCCTCGAGCTGCGCCACCAGACTCTCGAAGTCGAGGCCTTCGAAGCGGGCGCAGAAATGAACGAATCCGCCCTTGGTCGCGCCCTCGGCCGCCTCGTAGGTGGGATCTGGGATGAGGTCCAGCAGTTGCTCGCCGATACGGGCCGACACGAACGGTCTCTCGCCACGCCGATATTCGTCGAGGAAGAGAATCGGCAGTCCGAGCGTGTCTCGATAGAAGGCGAGACTGCGCTCGAGGTCCGTCACCCGCAGCACGAAGTGATCAAGCGCCGTGATGCGGATCATGATGCCTTGCCTCCCGTATCGTGCTGCGCGCCAGGCGCCTCGCCCCAGCGAAACACCCGCAGGGCGTTGTCACGAAGATAGTTACGGCGAACGTCCTCGGATAGGGAGAGCGCCTGCGCCTCGCGTACGCAGCGATCGAAGGGCAGGAAGGGGTAGTCGGTCGCGAACATCACCTTGGTCCTCCCCCGTGTGTTCATGAAATGCAGCAGCTCTGTGGGCAGGTACTTCGGCGCGTATGCGGACGTCATCATGTAGAGGTTCGGGTACTTGAGCAGCAACCGGATGGCCTCTCCCCACCACGGGTCGGCTCCGTGGGCCATGATGAGCACCAGGTCGGGATAGAAGAGACACACCTCGTCGAGGTACAGCGGTCGCTGCGGCTCCGCCGGCATGGGCGGACCGGGAATCCCGGTGGTGACCGACACCGGCACGCCGAGCTCGATGCACTTGGCATAGATCGGGTAGCAGACCTTGTCGTTGGGGGGGCGGTTGAAGAGGAACGGCACCATGCGCACCAAGCGCACGTCGTGATCGCGGACTACCCTCTCGATCAGACGCACGGCATTCATACCCTGCATGGGATCGATCACCACGGAGGCGATGAAGCGGTCTGGGTAGGTGCGAAGGATGTCGCGATAGGGCTCGGGGGCATGCGCGTCGACGGTGATGATGGCGCGTTCGATGCCCGCGGCGTCCATGGCCGTTACCAGGTCGGATACGGGGCGATCCGCGAACACGTCGCCCCGGTCGCGCCGGAAGTAGCGATCGGTGACGTCGTCGAGGAACGGAGTCCCGGCGACGCTGGCGAGGCTCGGATTCACCCACGCGTCCACGGCGCCGTATGGTGGTGCGGTGGCGGGGGGCGGTGGCGCATCTCGGTCCATTGCCGGGATGCTCGCGCATAGCGTCCAGGCTCGTCAAACCGCGGCTGCTGCCCTCAGGGACCGGCGCCAAATCGCCGTCAGACCGCACCAGCCGCTTCTACCCGGCCGGGGGAGTATAGTGGGGAGATAGTAGGGGTGACCGCCTCCCCTGGGGCCAGGACCAGCGAGTTATCAACAGGCCTGGGGAAACCTACCGAGAACCTGTTCCTCCCGAGGGTCACGAACCGCAGAGTCAGGAGTCGCGCTGGATTCCAGCACGGGGCTGGAATGGGGATTGTGCAGGAAAATGCAATATATCCGGCCATCTCTGACGCTTTGCGTCTTTTGGCGGCTCAAACCCTCCCGCAGCCGGGGCGGGCATGGATCCGGCGGGCCGTCACCACAAAATTATCCACAGGTTTCCCACATTGGCTGCAGCCGTTTCGGCTTTCCCACGAGGATGCCAAGCCACCCACTGGATGGGCCCTCTAGATAGGTTCCCAGCCTGCGGAGGTTTCTTTACGCGTAGAGTTGTATCGGAAGCCGTTGGGCTGGGTTCTACGTGGCGACGCTATGCAGAGCGAACAGTCATCCTCGAAAGCCCGTCGCCACCAGGTAGCATTCGGTGGATCCCTTTCGCGTCGCATCGGGTCGGGTGAGCTTGCAGCTGCGGAACCGCTCCCGCGCCGTCGCAAGTAATTCGCCGGTGTCGATGCCGCTAAGGACCTTGACCACCAGGCGACCTTCGGACGCGAGCGTCGCCAGGGCGAACCGTAGCGCAGCCATCACCAGCTCGGCGCAGCGAGCCTCGTCACGGGGGCGGATGCCGGTGAGCTTCGGGGCCATGTCGGAAAGCACGACGGCTGGCCGGCGTCCCAGTGCCGCAAGTGTCAGATCGGATGTCGCCGGGTCGAGCACGTCCGCTTGCAGGGACATGATCGTCGACGATGCGGGTGCGACCTTGGCGATGTCGATGCCGACGACGCGTCCGCGAGGCCCGGCGAGGTCGGCAGCGACCTGGAGCCATGCACCGGGTGCGCATCCGAGGTCGATCACGTGATCGCCGGGACGCACGACGCGATAGCGTTGCTGAAGCTCGAGCAGCTTATAGGCGGCCCGGGAACGATATCCCTCCGCCTTCGCGCGGTTGTAGTACGCGTCCTTCCGTCGGGAACGCAGGTTAGTAGTGCGAGGCGCGGGAGCGGCAGCCCACGTCGCCTTCGTGGCAGTCGTGGCCGAAGACATCGACGAGACTCGGCCTCGACACCACCCAGTGCATGGGACGAAAGATGAGCCACTCGAGACCGTACCCGACCGGGTGGATGAGGTAGGCAGCCACCCGAAGCGGATGGGACTGCGAATCGTCATATTCGTCGTCCGCGCAGCACTCTTGGACGTATGGATCCAGGCGGGCGGGCGGAGGTGCCTTTGCCAGCGGCTCCGGTGCGGGCTCGGGCTCTGGCGGCGGCAGTGGCTCGGCGCGATCGGCCGGTACCGGAATCTCGAAGTCGTCGGCGACCTCGTCGGCACCGGCACCAGGGGCCAGCGCGAGAATCGTACCGAGGGCAAGTGTGATGGCGAGGAGCTGGACGGGTTTCTCCAGGGCGGCGAGCAGCGAGCTGATCAATCGCTCAGTGCGCTCAGTGCGCTCAGTGCGCTCAGTGCGCTCCATACGCTTCATGGCAAACCCTCCTCCTACACAGCCTGCGAGCCATCTTAACAGGGGACGCATTTCCTCACAATCGGCAAGTCCAGGCTGTTCGGGGTGACGACGCGAACGGGCCGCGGCCCCGGAGGCGGGAGGTGACAGCCGCCGGTGCCAAATCGTTGACACGACCGCGAGGGCATCGATAGAGTTGTCGTGCCTCCCGGGGCGCGAGACGCGGAGCTGGAGCCCGCGCATGCCGAGCACCTTCAAGCCCCTCAAGACGCTCTCGAGCTGGCGCCGTATCGCCCTCCATACGTGGCGAAATCCCGGCGACCCGACCGTCTACGCCACCCTCGAGATCGATGCCACCCGGGCGATGCCCTACCTGCAACGCGTCCGCACCGAGCACGGGGAGCATGCCACCATGACGCATCTGGTGGCGAAGGCCCTCGCGCTCGCCATTCGCTCGTACCCGCGATCGAACGGCATCATCGCGCGCCGGCGCATCTACCTGCGGGACACCGTCGACATCTTCATCCAGGTCGCGAGCCACGGTGGCGAGGAGCTGTCCGGCACCAAGGTGGAGCGCGCCGACGAGAAGACGATCGCCGAGATCGCCCATGAGGTTACCGAGCGGGCGGCTAGAATTCGTGCAGGTCGGGACCGCGATATCGAGCAGACGAAGCGGCTCGTCAACACGATGCCCAACTTTCTGCTTGGCAGAGTCCTGCGCTTGATCGAGTGGCTGATCTACGACGTCGGTCTCGATCTGTCGCGATTCGGCGTGGTCAGGGATGGGTTCGGCAGCGCGATGGTGTCCAACGTCGGCATGTTCGGGCTGTCCTTCGGGCTCGCTCCCCTCGTGCCGCTCAGCCGCGTTCCCATCATCGTACTCGTGGGCGAGGTCCAGGACCGTCCCTGGGTCGTGGACGGCCGCGTAACCGTCCGGCCGGTAGTGATCCTGGGTTGCACCTTCGATCATCGGCTCATCGACGGCGCGCAGGGGGGCAAGATGGCAGCCCTGCTGCGGAGTGTCGTCGAGGATCCGGAGCGTCACCTCGAAGGCGCGCCCCTTCGCTCGACCGAGGCGGTGCCGATCGCGCCGGACAGCCTCACCGCCGCTCGCGGATAGCCCTACCGCTCACCGCTCACTGCCAACCGATGAAGCTCAGCTGCCGGCCTGCCGCGGGGCCGTCGCGGCGGGCGGAGGCGTACTCCGGCGTGCACGCCGTGCACGGTCCGACGATGTCGATGGCGGGCGGCGGAACGCCAGCTGCCTCGAGCTGTCGCCGGATGAGCGGGCGCAGGTCGAGGTAGGGACGCGGAGTGGCGTCACGGAAGACAGGGGCCACGAAGTCGGCGCCGAATCGATCTTCGAAGGCCGATCGTAGCTCCGGTCCCACCTGGTAGCAGCAACTGCCGACGGCCGGGCCGATGGCGGCGCGGAGCTCGCCCGGCGAGCACGCGCCGCGAGCGGTCGTCTCGCGGACGGCGGCGGTGGCGATCCCGCCGAGCGTGCCGCGCCATCCTGAGTGCACCGCCGCAGCGATGCGTGGGCCGGGCGCGACCAGCAGCACCGGAACGCAGTCGGCCGTGACGATACCGACGGCGAGTCCCCTCGACGCGGTGAGAAGCCCGTCGGCTTCCGGTCGGTCGCCGCTGCCCGCCTCCACGAGTGCGACACGCGCTCCGTGCACCTGCCGGGGCACGGTGATCGGCGTCGCCGCGATGCCGTGCGCCTCGAGCTCACGCGACCAATCTGGCGCCCCGGGGTGCTGTGCCGTGGACGCCCGCGAGAGGAAGCCGTGGACGAGACCAGGAATCCCGTCCCAGGCGGGAACGCCGAGGCGCGCCATCGGGTCAGCGTCTCCCGCAGCAATCCGCGAACCTGCGGCGCACCGGCACCGCCCCCGGACACCGTCGTCCGATGCACACGCTCCTCGCCGCTTTCCAAACCCCGATCATGGCGACGTCGTGCGTTGTGCGGTATGGTGGCGCCTTCGCCGTCGTCGTGGCCGGGACGCCGTCCAGATCAGGATGACGCTCGCGGCACGTGATGGGCGCGTGATGGACGATCGAGGGGCAACGAAGGGAGATGCGGGAATGAACGCGCGCGGCTCGCAATCGACTCGAGACGCAGCACGTGGCCGCCTGACCACCCTGGACGTGCTGGTCATCGGGGTTCTGCTCGCCCTTCTGCTCGCCGCTGCGGCCAACGATTTCTCCCGCTACGAAAGTCGATCGACACCGCCGCCGAAGGCGCGGGCGGCAACCACGCAACCGGCTCCGCCCGCCTCGAACTGATTTCGGCCCGCACTGTATCCGCCAAGCCCGGGATCCGCCAGCAGCGACGGGGCGTGGGCACTGGGGAACCACCCCAGTACCAGGTGGTGAGCCGCGGCAAGCCCGCCGCGCCCGTGCGTCACGTTCGCCGGGCGACCTGCTCGAGGGCGATGTCGGCGTGCGCGAGGATCTCCTGGAGGGTGTGCACCTTGTACGCTTTCTCGTAGTACACGCGGCGGATGCCGGTGTTGATCAGCACCTTCAGGCAATGGATGCACGGCGTGTGCGTGATGTAGATGGCGGCGTCCCGGATCTGCGCGCCGTTCTTGGCGGCCTGGGCAATGGCGTTGATCTCGGCGTGAATGGTTCGGTAGCAGTTCTCCTCACGTTCTCCGGACGGAGTCTGCGAAGTATAGATGAGACAGCCGACCTCGGTGCAGTGGGGCAGGCCGGCCGGCGCCCCGTTGTAGCCGGTGGCGAGGATGTTCTTGTCACGCACGATCACCGCGCCGACCTTGGCGCGGGGACAGGTCGACCGCTCGGCGACCTGCGCCGTGATGGTCATGAAGTATTCCGGCCACGACGGCCGCTCGCTCACACCCGGACTCCTCGCTGGCGCGGGGGTTGGCTCCACGCCCCGACCAGACCAGCCGGGAGATCGCCGTTGCGGGTGAGGCAAGGCTCGGTCGCGGCGCCGAGCGGCGCGATCACGCTCGCCGGTGTCAGCGGGCCGTCGAACTGCGGGCGGTCGAAGCGTGGCGATGGCGCCGACGGCGACGGCGGCGGCTCCACGATCGAGAAGGGTACGGGAATGAAGGTGAGCACGAAGAGGGCAAGCGTCGCCCAGGCGGCCGTGCGGCGGACCGGATCGAGGGTGGTGTGCGTATCGAGGGTCGGAGGGTGGTCGACCCCGAGGAACAGCAGCAGGAACGTCCACAGGAACCAGCCATTCCACCCGGCGAAGCCGAGCGCGGCGATCACCAGGAGGAAAACACGGGCGGTGACGCGGTGCTGCCTGCCGAAGAGCGCGTAGCACACGTGGCCGCCGTCGAGCTGGCCGATGGGGATGAGATTGAGGAAGGTGACGAAGAGCCCGATCCAGCCCGCCAGCGCCACCGGATGCAGGATGATGGTCACATCGCTCGGCGCCACCCCGAGAACGGTCCGGGTCAGCAGGGAGAACAGGATCGAGTCTCCGAAAAACACCCCCGCCTCGAGCGGCTCCAGCGGGCGGACCTCGGAGAGGTGCAAGCCGATGATCACGGCGGGAATGGCGAGCAGCACGCCTGCCCAGGGACCGGCCGCCCCGACGTCGAACAGTGCCCGGCGGTTGATGGGCGGCGACTTCATCCGGATGAAGGCGCCGAACGTGCCGACGAGCAGCGGCGGCCCGGGGATGAAGTACGGCAGCGACGCGCGCACGCCATGGACCCGCGACATGACGTAGTGGCCGAGCTCGTGCACGAGGAGAATCGACATCAGGGTGGCCGCGAACGGCAGGCCGGCGACGAGCGCACCGGGATTGGTGAGTGGGTTGATGCCGAGCGCGACGACGTTGGCGCCCGCCATCGTGGTGGTGAGGAGCGTGATCAGGAAGAGGACGATGTTGAGCACGGGCACGCGCGACGAGACGGGCGGGCGGGGTGTCGCCCAGGGATCTTCGTCGCCGAGCCGCCAGCGGGCGTCGATCAGCGCGTCGGCGCCTGGGGGTTGAGTTCCGGGGTACGCCATGTGGTGACGAGCACCGCCGTGCCAGACCCCGCTCCAACCCGCTCCCGAGCAGAGCCGTTACGCTCGGCGATCTCGAGAAGCCCCCAGCTGTCGACGAGGGCGAGCAGCGTATGCTCCGGCACCGCGGAATACGTCGACACGAGGCCACGCAGCACGGTCCCGGCGATGCTAACGGAAACGTCCGAGGCTGGGAAGCCCTCGAGATCGGCCGCCGTCACGTTGGTGATGAGGTTGCCGTAGCGGTCGGCGTGGAGCACTTCGCCGCGGAGCCGCCGTGCGGCCCGCCCGCCCGCCGCAGGTTCCGTGTCCAGCCGTACCTGGGGAAGGGTGAGCGGGGCGAGCGTCCCTCCGGGCCGCCCGATCCGGTCGAGCGTGACGCCGGCGGAGAGGTGCGCGGCGACCGGCGCGAAGACGTCCCGCCCATGAAACGTGGAGCCGATAGTCGGTAACCAGAACGCCCGCTCGGTGCACTCGACGACGCGGGCATTCCCGGCCAGGGCAGCGACCGGCGCCAGCAGCCCATTGTCCGGGCCGACGAGGATGCCGCGCGAGGTTTCCACGCACACGGGCCGCCTCGAGCTGCCGACGCCGGGATCCACGACCGCAACGTGGATCGTGTGCGGGGGGAAGTAGGGAAGGGCGAGTCGCAGGAGGAGCGCGCCGACGTTCACTGCCTGGGGCGGAATCCCATGGGTGAGATCGACGATCCGCGCTGCCGGATTGATGCCGAGCATCACGCCCTTCATCACGCCGACGAAGACGTCGTCGGTGCCGAAGTCCGTCGTCAGGGTGATGATCGGCGCTTGCCGCGCTTCCGCCACGCGATGTTACTGCCTTCCCCTGCGAGGAGACCCCGTCTTCCGTCCCGTCGTTTTCCGGGGTGACCGCCGTTTGGCTCGGCGCTGCCGCCGCAAGGCGCCTCGCGCCCGCCGTCTCGCACGCCGCGCCCCCCCTCGCATCCGGCCGAGGCCGAGCTCGGACAGGACGGCGGCGGCAAGCAGCGGGAACATGATCTCGTGGTGACCGGTGAGCTCGATGCCGTGGCCGCCCGCCGCCGTCGGACGCGTGACGACGTTCACGTGCGGCCGGTAGTGGCGGATGAAGTCCATGTCGATGCAGGTGATCCGGCGCACGCGATGGCCGAGATTGCGGGCGATGTTGAGCGCCTTGACGAAGACCTCGGGGATGATGACGGCCGAGCCGAGGTTGAGAAACACGCCGCCGTCGAGCCCGGCCACGACACTCGCGAGCAGATGGAAGTCGCGCAGACTCGTGGCACCGATAGCGGCGCCGTCGGCGCCGGGGTGCATGTGGATGATGTCGGTTCCCACGGCGACGTGCACGGTCGCGGGGATTCCGAGCCGCGCGGCGGTCGCGAGCAGGGAGAAACGGCGGTGCGGCAGCCGCGCCTTCTCGATGGCCTCGCCGATGGCGCGCCCCATCCCCAGCCCGCGCGCGGCGCCGTCGCGAATGCGCTCGTTGAGAAAAGCGCCCGTCTCCTGCGCCATACCGAAGCGCCCGTCGGCGAGTCCCGGCCCGACGTCCTCCGACGTGGCGCCGTGAAAGGCGAGCTCGAAGTCGTGGATGATACCCGCGCCGTTCATCGCGATCGCGGTGACGACGCCCCGCTCCATGAGGTCGATCATGATCGGGCTCAGACCGACCTTGATCACGTGGGCGCCCATACCCACCACCACGGGCCGCCGGTGTCGGTGGCTGTCGGCGATGGCGCGGGCGGCGTCCCGCAGCGCGTTGGCTGCGAGAATCCGCGGCAGACCGTCGAGAAACGCTCGCACGGGCACGGTGGGGCGGACGGCGCGGGCGAGGAGATCGGCGGCGACCACACTCCGTCGCCGGCGCAGCGGATAGGTACGAACGCGCCGCAGATCGAGCGGCTTCGGGCTCATACCTCGATGTCGCGCTGGCACGATCTCTCCGATAGGGCCCTACCGGCAGCCCGGACCCGGAGCCTGCGGCGAACCTGCTGCGGGGAGCGCCATGGTCGCCGTGGTGACGCGGACCCGGCTATCGCCGTCGGCGCCGCGCCGCCGGCTTGCGTCCCCGTGCCGCCTGGCGCCGTGGCGCGGTCGTCTCGGAGCGGCTGGGGCCGTTCGTCTTTGCGTGTCCTGGGCGCACACGGGCGGCGGGACCACCCGGCGTCGCCTTCCCGGTGCCGCCGGCCCCGAAGAGCGCCTCGTCGACCAGCTCGCAGATCGTGTGGCCGACCAGGATGTGGGTCTCCTGGATGCGAGGGGTCTTGGTAGTCGCGGACACGTTGAGCAGGTGATCCACCTGGGACGCCATCTGGCCGCCATCGCGGCCGGTCAGCCCGATCGTGCGGATCTTCTTGTCGCGGCACACCCCGAGCGCCGCGAGCACGTTCGGCGAGTTGCCGCTGGTCGAGATGGCGATGGCGACGTCGCCCGCCTGCCCGAGGGCCGCGACCTGCTTGGCGAAGACCTCGGTGTAGCTGTAATCGTTGGCGATGCTGGTGAGCGCAGAGGTGTCGGTCGTGAGCGCAATCGCCGGCAGCGGCGGCCGCTCGATCAGCATTCGATTGGTGAACTCGGCGGCGATGTGCTGGGCGTCGGCAGCGCTGCCCCCGTTGCCGAAGAGCAGCACCTTCTTCCCAGCGCGAAGAGCGTCGGCGATGACCTTCACCACACCGGCGAGCGCCTGGGCGTTCTCCTCGAGAAAGCGCAGCTTCGTCGCCACGCTCTCGCTGAAAATGCGGCTGATGCGCTCCTGGACCGACTCCACGGGACAGCCCCGGCGGCAGGATGCTGGAGGGTCACCGGGGAGTCAAGGTGTCGTCCACCTCCCCGCCTTGATGGAACCGGGGGAATGTGGCTAGAGTGCACGAGCGTCCGGGAAAACGCCCCGGGCCGCACGCGCGGGCGTAATTCAGCGGTAGAATGCCAGCTTCCCAAGCTGGACGTCGCCGGTTCGACCCCGGTCGCCCGCTCTCATCGGAACCCCGGAGAGAACAAGGGGTTCTTTGACCTTCAACGGCAGCGAGTTGTCGCGCGCATCCGAGAGGGTTCCCGGTAGGTTCCCGGTCGGCGACTCGAGCTCGCTGATCATCTCGTCGAGCTACACGGCACCGACACGGGCATAGCCGTAGTGCTGCTCGACGCGGCTGCAGGCTTGGTCCAGAGCCTACAGCGTGATCGCTGATCTTCCCCAGCCTATCGGGTGCTGCGCCCGAGGTGCATGACGCGAAGGCCCTCGGCGGCTGCCGCGGTGGCGAGCCTCTGGTCCGCGCACACGAAGGTGACCGCCGTACGGCTCTCGCGGGCGAGCCAGACCGCGGAGGCGAGCTGAACCGCATCGTATGCCCGGAGAGGGTGACGCCAGACGAGCTCGGTGGCGACTGCGAGCACTTGGGAGCGCGCGGCCACGACGTACGTCTCCGAGAGGTCGGACGCCACCCGCCGCGAGTGCTCCCGTGCCCCGTCGAGCGGAAGGTCACCTTCTCGCGCCCGCCGGGCGAGGGCAGAAGGGACCTCGACCCTCGCCAGGACCGATGTTGCGAGCCGCGCCTTTCTCCGCACGAGCCGGCGCACGTCCTCGCTTCCTGCTTCCTTGGCGTAGCGCTTCACCAGAGCGCTCGCGTCGAGGAAGTAGATCAAGCGCGGTCCTCGACAAGCGTCTCGGCGACCGCCCGGCCACGTTTCCGCAGTGGGACGATGTCGGTGAGTCCGCGCCCCTTCGGGAGCGCGACGTCACCACGCTCGGCCAAGCGCGCCAGCCGTTCCTCGGGCGACAGGCGCTCGGGCCGTACCGGCGTGATCTCGGCGATGGGCCGTCCGCGGTCCGTCACGAGCACGTGCTCGCCGGCCCGTACCCGCCGCAGCAACTCGCTCGTGCGGTTCTTCAGGTCGCGCACAGAAGCCACCATACTCATGTAGCTACCATGGCTACATCTCGAGGTCGACCCGAAGGCGGGGCCTTTCCACTACTCCCCGGCCGAAGGTCCAGGACCTGAAGGCCATTACAGCCATTTTTACCGGAAATTGAAATGTCATCGGCGGCAACCGCCCGGAAGGCATCATGCGCGCTGCGTGCTGCACTCGGAGAGCAAAGGAACCATGATGTGGATCTGCGGCCCCGCCCGAAGGCATGGGCATCGCATCCCAGCCCGCGGGCGCCCAGTAGGAGGTATCCCGCGCGCCGGGCTAGAGGCCCTTCTCGGGGCTTTGCAGATTGCACTTCCAATATTCAATCTGTATAAATCTCGCATGGTTCCGCGGACGCTGGGCGCGAAGCTGCGTGAGGTGGTGCGACGCTACCCGGTCGTCAGCGTGACTGGGCCGCGGCAGTCCGGGAAGACGACCCTCGTTCGCAACACCCTCAAGGGGTACGAGTACGTGTCCCTCGAGCTGCCCGACGAACGGCGGCTCGCCGTGCGCGATCCGCGGGCCTTTCTCGGTCAGTTCAAGAAGCCGGTCATCCTCGACGAAGTGCAGCGAGCGCCCGAGCTGTTCTCGTACCTTCAGGTGGCGGTCGACGAGCGGAGCGATGCGGGCCGCTTCGTTCTGACCGGGTCGCAGAACTTCCTGCTCCTGCAGGCCGTCTCGCAATCGCTCGCTGGCCGGTGCGCCGTCCTCCACCTATTGCCGTTCTCGCAAGGCGAGCTCGGCCTGCGGCGGCCTGTGGATCTGACATCCCTCGGAACGACCCTCCGCACGTCGCCGAAGCGGGCCCCGGCACCGTTGGCCGAGACTCTCTTCGCCGGATTCTACCCCCGGATTCACGACCGCGAGCTGCCGCCCAGTGAGTGGCTGGCAAACTACTATCAGACGTACCTCGAGCGTGACGTTCGCAACCTCCTCAACGTAGGCGACCTCGAGACCTTCGGTCGCTTCGTTCGCCAGTGTGCCGCGCGAAACGCGCAGCTGCTCAATCTGTCCTCGCTCGCCGCCGACTGCGGCATCACGCATACGACAGCGCGACGCTGGTTGTCGGTCCTCGAGGCGAGTTTTCTCGTTCTCTTGCTCCGCCCCCACCACAACAACTTGGGCAAGAGGCTGATGAAGAGTCCGAAACTCTACTTTCTCGACAGCGGGCTTCTCTGTTTCCTGCTCGGCATTCGGTCGCCCGATGAGATCCTTCACCACGCGCTGCGGGGGGCCCTGTTCGAGACGCTGATCCTGTCCGAGCTCCACAAGAACTTTCTGCACCGTGGCGAGCTGTCGGAGCTGTACTTCTGGCGCGACTCCACGGGACACGAGGTCGACTTCGTGGTCGATCTGGGAAGCCACCAGATCGGGATGGAGGCGAAGTCCGCGGAAACCATCGCGGCGGACTTCTTCGACGGCCTGCGGTACTGGCGCTCGTTGGCCCGCCGCAAGGCTCCGGGGGCGCTCGTCTATGGGGGGGATCGCCGCCTCGTGGAGAACGACATCGTCGTGCACCCGTGGTTCGTTCTGTGAGGACGATTGGCGCAACAGCCTCTCCAAGGCGGCATCTCCCTCATCATGGCCGAGGTGCGTGATCTGCCGGGCTACCGTGTCGGGCGCATCCTCGAGAAGATCTGCCAGAAGGCGCAGGACACCTGCGAGCTGTTCTTCGACGACGGCCGCGTGCCGGCGGCGAACCTCCTCGGTGCTGAGGAAGGGCAGGGCTTCTACCAGCTCGTGGAGGAGCTCTCCTACGGGCGCACGCTCATCGCCGTCTCGGCGGTCGCCGCCCTCGAGCGGGCGGTCGACACGACCGTGCAGTACACCAAGGAGCGGCAGGTCTTCGGACGCCCGCTCTTCGACATGCAGAACACTCGCTTCCGCCTCGCCGAGGCCAAGACCGTCGCCCACGTGACCCGCGTGTTCCTCGACTCATGCATCGAGCGGCTCGACGCGGTGACGGCCTCGATGGCGAAGTGGTTGCGGTAGGATTGTCTCCGCTGGGTCCTGGTATGTAGCCCACGAGCAGCGCGTGGCAACGTAGCGGCGGTATCGGAACGGTCGTGACCGACATGACACGCGACGCGCTCCTGCGTTGCCAGGTGCTGTCCTAGCCTCGATGTGACGAAAAATTGAGGGAGCGCATCAGGTCCCGAGAATGAGAAGGCCCTTCGTTGTGGTAGAACCGCGGTGTCGAGCCAGCGAGTTCACCCTCAACGAAAGGCCATTCCCAATGCGGTGGAGAAAGCGGATTTGCGGAGGCGGGTCAACAGGAACCGCTCGGGGTGCGCTTCCCGCCGCCAATCTGACCGATCGCCCTCGGGAGCAGTCCGAGAAACAGCGAGAGCTGCGCCACGCTCGAAGCGTTCTCGAGCATCTGCCGAATGTCGACCTGGGATCGATCCGCCGCCCGCTTCACGCCCGTACGGCATCCGCCAGACGCCGCAGCAGCGCGCCGCTCTGCGCGACGAGCGCGCCCGGGTCCGGCGCGTCGGCACCAGCGCGCAGGCGGCGGACCAGATCGACGTCCGCGCCGTCGACGAAGCAGCGCACCACCATCGGGCCGCAGAGGAGGCTCTCGGGGAGCGGCCCGCCGTCGCCGTCTGGTACGAGGGCATGGCGGACGGCCACGGCGATAAGCGCAAGCTCCACGGCATCGCGAGCCGGCGCCGCCGCTTCGGTGACGAAACCGCCGGCGCAGAGGACGCCGCTCATCTCGCGCTTGCGCTCTGCGCTGCGGAGGAGCTCCGCGGCGCGCGTCCGGCGGCGCTCCTCCGCCTCCGGGCTGCCGTCGGCGTCGGAGGGATCGGAGGGAATTGTGAAGGCGGCGAGGAGACCGCGTCGCGCCAAGCGCTGCACCGCCTGCCACGTCGCGGTGTCGATAACCTCGACGCCGGCAGGCAAGGACGCCGTCGTGGCGAGCTCCGGCCAGCGGGCAGCGATGGCTTTCTCAACCTCCGTCCCCGGGCGATCGACGATGACGACGGCGGCGGCATGTGCGTCGGCCGTGAGCACCCGGACATCGACCACGCGGGGGGCGATCTCGTCTCCCAGCCGCGCGCGTAGTCGGTCGAGGAGCGACGGGGGCGGCGGCGCCAGCGGTGCAGCGGCGGGTCGCACCTTCGCCTCCATGAGAACTCGCAGCCGATCGAGAAAACGCCCGCCAGCGGCGCTCGGCATGCGGACCTCCGCGAGGTCGCCGCGCGCGTCGAGAATGCCATCCGCGAGCCGCTGCTTGGCGGCGAGCGTACCCACCATCTTGTGCTCGATCGTGCCTTCGCTGATTAGGTTGACGACGTGGACGCTGCGCGTCTGGTGCGTGCGCCAGGCCCGCGCGATGCGCTGCTCGAGCCGCGCCGGATTCCACGGCAGGTCGAGATTGATCACCACGCTGGCGACCTGGAGGTTCAAACCCAGACCTCCCGAATCCGTGGAGAGAAACAGGCGGCAGCCGGGGTCGCTCTTGAACCGGCGGATCGCGTCGCGGCGCTTCGCTTGGGGCACCGAGCCGGTGTGCCACGCGAAGCCCAGGTTCATCTCGCCCGCGAGCGCGCGCGCCAGCTCGAGCATGCGCTCCCATTCCGAGAAGACGATCGCCTTCTGTGAGCGACGGACGTCGAGGTCTTCGAGCACCGCCTCCAGCTCGTGGATCTTCGGGCACTCGCGGTTGTTCGGCGTGAGGATGTACGCGGTGTCGCAGCGCATCCGCATGCAGGCGAGCCAGCGCTGCAGCTTCTCCTGCTCCTCGCGCGTCAGGGGGCGCTTCTTCGCGACTGCGAGCAGCCGGGCGACGCGGCTCTCGTACTCCCCGTACAGCTCGAGCTGCGCCGCGCTCATCGGCACGAAGTAGTTGTTGTCGACCCGCTCGGGGAGCTGGGATTCGATCTGGTCCTTGCGGCGGCGCAGCAGGAGGGGACGGATGCGCCGCTGCAGCTCGTCGAGGTTGCGGTAGCCAACGGGGCGGCCGCGCTCGTCCAGCTCGTAGAAGGTGCGGTTGAAGCGGAACAGCGGGCCGAACACCTGCGGGTCGATGTAGTCGATGATCGAGTAGATCTCGTCGATGCGGTTCTCGATCGGCGTCCCGGTGAGCAGGAACGCGTAGCGACTCTCGAGCCGCTTGATGGCGCGAGCCGTCTGCGTGTTCCAGTTCTTGATCCGCTGGGCCTCGTCCAGGATCACCACGTCGGGCTGCAGCCGTCGGTTCACGTCGGCGGCATCACGCACCACCTGCTCGTAGTTGGCGATGGTGAAGAAGGGTGGGGCCTCGTAACAGGCGAGCCGGGCAGGCTTTGTACCCTGCACGAAGCGCAGGGGCAGATCGGTGAACTTGGTGATCTGCTCCTCCCACTCGGCCTTGAGCGACACCGGACACACCACCAGCACGCGAGCCACGCTGCGCAGCTCACGGAGCAACACGCAGGCCGCCAACGCCTGCGCCGTCTTACCGAGGCCCATCTCGTCGCCGAGCAGCGCGCGTTCGGTGAACGTGAGATGCAGCATGCCGTCGATCTGGTACGGATAGAGCGGCAGCTTGAGCGCGGCGAGGGAGCGGCTGCCGGAGCGCAGTTCGTGCTCCACCGTCTCGCGCTCGGCCGCTTGGGTGGCGCGGCGCGTCCGGCCAGCGGCCCACAGCACGACCTCCTTGCTGATCCGCACCGCCGCACGATGTCCGTCGAGATCACGCGCGAGGGCCGGCACCGCCTCGGCGGGATCGCCCTGCAGGCGGCCGTCACGATCGACGTACCGGCTCAGGATCCCGTCGACCGAGGCGGGCAGCTGCCGCTTCGGAGGAACGAGCACCACTTCCGGCTCTTCTCCTGTACGCCGCACGAAGACCTCCACGCGCGGCGAGCGCCGCGCGCGCTGGAGCGCCGATCGTCCGGCCGGCGTGCGGCGGAGGCGGGCGATCACGGCCTCGACGTGCTTGCACGTGGCCAGGCCGTTGGTGCGGAAGTCCGGACACGAACAGGAGTTCTCGCGCTCCGAGAGCGAGCGGACCTCCACCTCGTAGCAGGCGCCGCTCGGCGACCTGACCGCGAAGGTGGCGAAGACCGGCTCCGATGGCTCGAGGGACTGGACCTGCATCAGTTCGCTCGCAGCGCGCTCGCGCCGGAGCGCGATCTCATCGGCGTCGGTCGTTCGCCAACCCACCGGCCGCGGTGCAAGTGCCCGCAAGCCTCGCGAGCTCGGCCGCCGGACCACGCGCCTGTGCATGGACGCCATTCAGCTCACCTCGACCGCGGGTCGCTTTCAGTGCGGGGAATCGTCGTCATCGTCGAAGTCGTCGTCCGTCTCCTCACCCGAGGGGCCTTCCGCCATGGCCATCGCCTCATGGACCGCCGCGGCGATGTCTTCGTCGTCGGAGTCGGCGAGGTCATCGAGGATCTCTGCGGCTTCGTGCGGACGGATACTGGCTGCCGCGTCGATCGCTGCCAGGAGCAGCGGCGTGTCGGTCTCCTCTGAAGTGACGAGAGCCGCGACGTGCCGCCACGCTGCATCCACTTCCCAATTGCCTGCGGCAAGGACTGCCTCGCAGTGGATGTCCGGGTTCTTGCTGTCCAGCGCTTCCAGGATCTGCGCATCGAACCCGCGAACGAAACGCATGCAGAAGACGGCGGTGAGCCTCCAGGCCTCGTCGTCGCTGGAGTATGCGGCGCGGACCGCATCCTGGTGCCAGGCCTGCTGGGCGCGTACCGATGTTTCCAGGATCCGCCTCCGCACTTCCTTGGGAGTGTTGGCGTCATTGTAGAGCCTGCGCAGCGACTCCTGGATCCTGTGGAACGTTCGTTCCGTAATTGGGAGGTCGTCGGCATCCTCGAGCCCCTCGGTGTCTGCATGCTCGAGGACCGGACCCAGGGAGATCGCGGCCCTGCCGCGCACCTTCTCGGCCTTGTCGCCGCTGCGAAGGATGGAGAGCAGCGCGTCTACCAACTCGTCGTTGATGACCGTGAAGTCACCTGCAAGCTCAGTGGCTAGAAGAAGGTCGGACTCCGAGGGTCGGTCATCCCGAAGGATGTCGAGCAGCATCTTCCCGGTGCCGTCAGGCCAGTCCCAAGGTGGCGTGTCCTTCAAAGTCTTCAAGCTCATAACGGTCCCTCGCATCCTTCATTCACCGTGGATCTTCCCATGCCTTCCAGGAACGACGGCTTCTCGCCCGGTCCCGAGCCCGCGACGATCTCCTCGTCGATCGCCTTCCGGTCCCAGAGGTCCATCTCGGTGATGCGCCAGTTGCCGGAAACGTTGGTCTTTGCCTCGGAGGTCTCTTTGACCCGGGCGGTCCTCGCTGGTGAGGTCAGGCGATCGCGACGACGCGTCGAGGGCGGCCGCGACGCCGGCCACGGTTCTGAAGGCGTGGTTGAGATCGAACTCCGTGAAGTCCCGGTCCCGGAGGACCGGCTTCAACTGCGATTCGACCTGCGGCCGCAGGGCGGCGAGCCGGGCCGGTGAGACGTCGACGGGATCGTTCCCCGGCACAGCGAGTTTTTCTCTGACGAGGGCGAGCAGCTCGGGGTCGTTCACCCGGAATCCGAGCCGGCGGACCGCATGATCGACGTCGTAGAAGTCGCGCACGGCGGCTTCACGGCGCGACATCGCAGCCCGGAGTTTCTCGGCCATCGCCTCCGCTCGCGACAGGCAGTGCACGGGCACGGCGGGTACTACCGGGGCGTTGGAGATCGGGTCCAAGAGGAGTGTCCTCGCCTCACCGTGCGGCGCCGGCGTCAGCAATGGTTCGCGGAGCCCGATCTCGATCTTGAGCATCTCCTCCCGTGTGCTGAGCAGCGAGGCATAGCTCAGGACGGCCGCGTACTGACTCGAGTCGTTCGCTCCCGTGAGCGCGGTGATGACGCGCAGGCCCGGCACCTCGCGTCCGATCGTTCCGACCGCGCGTTTCGACGGCGCGGCGAGGCGGCTCCGGTCGGACCGGGACGCAGCCAGTGGGGTCGGGATGACGAAGTCGAGGTCTTCGCTCAGACGGTAGAACTCGGCGTGTACCTTGGCGAGACACGTGCCGCCCCTGAATACCAGCTCGGCCGTGGATGCCGCCAGGTACTCGAGAACGACCGTACAGAAGTAGTCCTTCTCGATGATCCGCGGCACGAATCCGGTCTGCGCCGCCGTGAACCTCACCGCCTCACGAAAGAGGGCCGGGTCTTCGTCGTGCAGGCGGAGCGGCGCCGGTTCAGGCACGGTCGTTCCAGACGACGCCCCAGCGCCGATCGATCGTGCCGCGCTTTGGTCGCGTGGGAATCCAGGGGATGAGGCCAGAGGACGGCCTGAGCGCGCGCTCGAGCTTGTGCAGGACTGTTGCGTTCGCTCCCTGCCGCTCGAGGAGTGCACCCATCCGCCGGATGGTACCGACATCGCCGTAGCGCAGCGTAGCGCGGGCTAGCTCGGCGGGCGAGACTCGGCCGGCGGCAAGTTCGGCCCGGATCCACCCGTACGCGCGCGGCAGGCTCCCGAACCGCGCCCAATCGTACACGGCGTCCACGAGCGTCCGCACGCGCGACGAGTAGGGCGTGTTGAGACCCTCGGTCGTGGGGACATCCTCGGTGTCACCAAGTCGCTCGTCCCGGACTTTGATCAGTGTGAGCGCCACCGATCCCACGATGCGCTCTCCGGAGATGCGGTTGTTGTAGACGTAGACGCGGGTCGGCACCTGCTCGTCGAAGCCGTAGCGGTTGAAGGCGTTCGGCCCGCAGATCTGGTAGCAACCTGTGCGATCCTGCATCAGCGTGTCGAGGGCGAGGGCTTCGTCCGGGCTCCACGATCCGCCGAGGGGCAACTGCGGCGGGACGACGAAGAGGCCGGGACGCACCCGAGCGATCAAGCCCCCGCGAGCCAGACGACGAAAGAGCTCGCGCTCCTGCAGCCGGGTGAGTCGCAGGGGCCGGATCAGGTCTCCGGTACGCACGGTCTGGCGCTTCCGCATCTGCAGGTAGGCGAGCATCTGCGCCTCCTGCTGCCCGAGCCCCCGCTTCATGTGTGCATTGTATTTATCTCGGCTGGTTTGTCAAACCATCTGCATGAAATAGAATGCAGCCATACGGTTCGACGAAAAGCTTCCCAAGCTGGACGTCGCCGGTTCGACCCCGGTCGCCCGCTCTTTGATCAACTGCCGGATCTCGCTCCGCTTTCTCACCCTGCCCTCGCCGCGCCCTGAGATCTCATCCGAGAGTTCCGGCAGGGTTCCGTTTGACCAGGTGGAAGAGGTACGCGGCCGCCTGCTCGTGCAGAGAGGGGTGCAGCTGCTCGCCGGCATACGTGGCTTTCGGCATCGCCACCGCCGATTCCAGCAAGCCCCGGTCCCGCAGCCCCAAGGCGCCGCCGTAGCGCGCGATCTGATGGGCGTGAATCGCGAGCGCTTCGTCCAACGTCAGGAAGAGGCGCGACACCGGGACGACGGCGCTCCGTGGGATTTCCGCTTTGTGTCTCAGTCGGCGAGGCGGCGAAACACGCCCGCGTGCTCGCGATCGAGATCGTTCATGATCTTGCGCAAACGTGCTGTGCGCCTCTTCGGGCGCACGGGTGAGATCACGATCACTTCGCCATCGGTGGAGACCTCGAGCTTCGTGTCGGCGTCGATGCCGGTGGCTTCGAGGATTCCCCGATCGAGGACCAGCGCCAGGGTGTCTCCAGTGCGGGTGAGCGTCTTCACCATGTCCGTACATGTTGCACCGTATGTACGGACATGGCAAGTCCGCGGAGTTCCCTGGGCCGTTCCCGATTTCGTGGGTCGAATCGCCTTGAACCAGATGAGTCGGCCGCGGCTCCGCGCGGCTGACACAGTTGCTGCACCGCTTGAAGTGCGTGAGCCGGCGTGCGCCTAGCGGAGCGTCGTCTCGCAGTCCGATTCGCGGCGAGCTGGTGAGCATCGGGCTCCCGCGTCGCCGTACCAGTGGACGACGTCGCGACCACGGTCGTACTCGGCCAGCCATTCGTCGGCGAAGGGTGAGGTTTGTTCAGTCTCGGGCGAGTGTCGAGGGTACTGCGATCGGGCGAGCCGGTGGACCATCCGGACCAGCTCCACTCTCGGGACCGCCGCGAACTGGCCCGGGTACGACGGCTCGTCCCTGGCCTTGCGCGTGAGGGGCCAGAGCCGGGCGAGCTTGGCGCGCATCTCGGGCCATCCCACGGCGAGCTCGCCGGCGGGCGCGAGGCGGACGTCGAATGGAACGTGCCGATCGAAGCCCCGGCACGCGGCGGTGCTGCAGCCGAGCATGTGTGAGAAGACGCTAGGCATGACTCTTAGTCGGTACCATGGATCGGCCACGACCGCGTTGTAGATCAGGTGCGCCGAGCTGCGGTGCTCGATCTCCTCGACGAGGTGCCACAGGAACAGGGGCGCCACGCGCGGGTCGCCGTTGTCGAAGAAGCTGTCGCGGTGTCGCAGCCACACGTTGAAGAGCGGGGTGAAGTCGGCCTCGATGTCGGCGGCGTAGGCGAGGTGGAACTCGAGCGGCTTGGTTTCGAGGAGGTGGTCGAAGCGGCGCTCGATCTCGGCGCTGACCTCGGCCAGGCCGGGGTACTTTTTGGTGAGCGCGGCGACGTGGTGGCGGTGCTCGCGTGCGTGCAGGGCCTCCTGGCGCAGGAACGCGTTGGCTTCCGCCGCGACGGCGGGATCGTCAATACGGGGAATGGCCTAGTGTAGTCGATCAACAGGCCAGGCGATGCCTTCGATACCCGTGGCGCGCGCTCAACGCCCCGTCGGGGCAGGTAGAGATCGGCGACAATGGGCCTCCCCTCGCGGAACGTCACTTCCAGGTAGCGACCTCTCATGAGCCCTTCTCCTTTACCCCCGGGTAGGCCGTGGTGACTACGAGCACATGCTCCGCCTCGTCCGGCTTGACGATGATCTCTCACGCCCGACGGTGGTGCCGCGACGCGATGATCTTATTCCCCCTGCGCTGCGAGGATGGCCTTGAGCCCGCGTTCGATCAACCCTGCGCGGGTGACCCCCATCCGGCGGGCCACGGCGTCGGAACGCGCGAGGAGCGTTCTCTCGACGCTGACCGAGATGACCTTGACCCCGCGACCCTTGCGTGGACGTCCTGGTTTACGCTTGACGTCCGTCCATCTCCGGCGGCTTGCTGGCGACAGCGCATGGAACTCGTCGACGACGTTCTCCCGGTCGAACTCCGCCGTCAGGCGGGCGAGCTCGTCCGCGGAGCGCGCCGCGCGCAGTCGCTTGTTACTCGGCTGCTTCATCGTTGCCTCCGTCGGTATCGTCGCTTCTCACGTGTCGTGAGATCGCGCGCGTGGATGACGTAGATCGTATCGTCGTCGTCGAGGACGAACACGACCTGGAGCCCACGGCCGGATGGAGTACGCCCCCACACCAGCCACTTGTCGTCCGGCCGCTCGAGTGGGTACGGTTGCCGCGCCGCCATCACGACGTCTTCGGCCTCTTCAGGCTTCACGCCGTGGCGGGCGAGGTGTTCTACGTTCCACTCGTTCCATCGGAACTCGGCCACACTATTTCTTATACAAGAATCAGGCCCATGTCACCAAGTCCGACAGTGTCTCCGGGCGAGTCCGGGCGATGGAAGTGCTGATGCGCTCACAACTCGATCAGACCCAAGGTGATCATGAGCGCCCGGTCGAGGGCCGCCATGATAGCTGGTCGCAGGGCGCCCATGTGCCTGACGAGTCGCGCTCGGTCAACTGCGCGGAACTGCCGGAAGAGGATGAGGGAGTCGACCGTGAGGCCGCCTTCCGGGACGTGCACAAGAACCTCGGTCGGATGGGGTTGTGCCCTGGTACGCGACGTGAGCGTCGCAACGATGGTGGTGGGGGTGCGGCTACTTTCGGATGCGCCGCCACACTTCCTCGTCCACCACCGCCCACTCTTCGACCAGCGCAAGGTCACGATCTCCGTTGACGAGACCGTCTTCTTCGAGGAGCTTGTGTAATCGGGCACGACTACGAGCCTTAGAGCCCGTCAGGAATTAACATTTACAATGACTACGTCCGGATGGTGTAGTTCCAATCGCCGTGGAACTCGTGGCGCGCCAACTTGACGGCGTCGAGTTCCTCGTCGGAGACCTCTACGCC
>Ga0187892_10000901_pt1 | contig 73672 bp, 62 predicted proteins | sample MA1701073metaG_FD_139345 | JGI IMG/M metagenome (GOLD analysis project Ga0187892, IMG submission 139345) | Bio-ooze microbial communities from a basaltic lava cave in the Kipuka Kanohina Cave System on the Island of Hawaii, USA - MA170107-3 metaG ...
AATTTCAATCATGCAAGCCAGATTCTCCCATATTACATGCCTACGAATCGGAACCGAGACCGACCCCTTTTCGCTGTGTTATCCGGGGCTTACCTGCTTACGGCAGGGGTAACTTCGGGCTAGGCGGGCTCGAGATCCTCGAGCTCCGCGGGGGAGAGGCCCAGGTCGGCGTCGCTGAGCCCGGTGCGGAAGAGGGGCGGGGCGGGCGCCAGCACGGGCGGCTGCGGCCGGGGCGCCGGCGCGGGAGCCGCTGCGCGGGCCGGCCGCGAGCCCTCCTCGGGCGCGAGCCAGAGGGCCGTCCTCGCGCCCTCCCGGAGCCCGCGCAGCGAGACGAGCGCGAGCGCGTCGGCGCCGAGCGCGCGGGCCGCCGCTCGGGTCTCGGCGCAGAAGGAGGGGCAGAGCAGGCAGGCGCGCACTCCGGCCTCGGACCGGAGCGGGAGGCCCGGCGCGAGCTGCAGCCAGTCGGGGAGCCGCTCCTCCACCCAGGCGCGCTGGGCGAGCGCGCGCCCCACCAGCGCCAGGTCCTCGCCTTCCGCCCCCAGCAGGAGCAACGTGACGCGCCCGGAGGGCTCCGCCACCACCAGGTCGATCCGCGAGGCCAACCCGAGCAGCTCCTCGGCCAGCACCCGCCCGCCCGGCACGACCTCGCCGATGCGGGCGCGCAGCTCCCGGAGCAGCATCTCGCGCGGAGGTAGCGGGCTCGGGATCGGGTCAGGCAAGGGCGCCGCTCCGGGCGTCTTCGAGGATCAGGCGCGCCACGTCGCGCAGCGCCCGCGCGGCTCGCGACTGCGGGTGCTCGAGCCCGACCGGCCGGCGGGCCGCGATGGCGCGGTAGACGTGGAGGTCGTCCACCAGGAAGCCGTAGCTCCACAGCCTGGCACCCAGGTGCCGGGCGGCGACGCCGGCCACGCGCGCGAAGGTGGCCTCGGCCTCGGCCACGCGGCGCACGCCGTGGACCGTGACTCCGACCCGGGCCTCCGGGCTCGCCCCCAGCAGGTGCTTGGCCAGGGCGTAGGCCTCGTGGAGCTCCGCGCCCTCCGGGGTCGCGAAGAGCAGGACCCAGCGCAGCAGCGCTCGCCCGTCGCGGGGCGCGCGCAGCCACTCGGGGGGCACCCGCGCCAGCACGACGCCGCCGTCCGGGGCGTCGGCCGCGCGCTCCACGGCCAGGTCGAGGGCCGCCCGCGCCAGGTCCGCGATCCCGCGGCAGGGGGCGAAGAGGAGCTCGGAGCCCAGGGGCCCCGGTCCCCCGTCCGGCCAGAGCAGCGACGGCTCGGGCTCCTCTGGCGCCAGCAGGCTGGCGCTCGCGCCGCAGCGGGCGAGCTCCACCGTCAGGTTCCAGGCGAAGGCCGCCCGCACCACGTCGCGCCCGCCGATCGGGAGCGCCACGATCGGGAGCGCCGCCGGCCGCTCGGGGCGGGGCCGGGGATCCGGGCAGGCTTCCCGGGGGCCGGGGGGGAGCCCCGCCGCCCCGTGCGCGCGCCGGTCGGGAAGGAAGTAGTCGATGACGTCGCCCAGGTCCCGCGGCACGCTCGCGCTCACCCGCTTCGGGCCGTCCCATGCTACCACGCGCGGGGACGGTGGTTGAGTAGTTGACGTGGATGGGTGAAGGTGGGTGGGTGGAGCCGCGGGCTCCCCCCCGCGATCAACTACTCAACCAACGTCCCCGTCAGCGGACGACGAGGACCGAGTTCTGGCCCCCGAGCGAGCTCGTCACCGCCTGGGGGTTCTCCGGGTCCTGGCGCCACTCGCCGTCGACGACGTAGCGGTACTCGTACTTGCCGGGGGGCAGCTGGAGGATCTTGGTCCAGATTCGCGTCGGCCCCTCGGACTCGATCAGGGAGCGGACGCCCTTGTCCGGCACCCAGCCGTTGAAGTCGCCGGCGATCCGCACGTCGCTCGCCTCGGGATCCCGGAAGCGCACCACCACCTCGCGCGGGCCCGCGGGCGCCTCGCCCTGGGCCGCCAGGGCCGCGCCGACGCCGGCGGGACCCGCCGCCTCCACCTCGACCGCGAGGGCGGCGTAGTCGATCGCGCCGTTCGCGGAGACCGCGTACTGGATGATCGGCTTCCCGCGGCTGGCGGCCTCGCGCAGCTTGACGTTCAGGCGGATGACCGAGTCGAAGCACAGGTCGCGGAAGCGCTCGCGGATCTCCTGGAGCGTCTCGCGCGCGTAGCGCGTCCGCCCGTCGTAGAGCGTCGGGAGGATCCGCACGGAGAGCTCGTGGCCGATCCGCTCGGCCAGGAGCCCGATCGTCTCGAGCAGCTTCTGCACGCCGTGGATCGCGAAGTGGCTGGTCTCGAGGGGGACGATGACCTCGCTCGCGGCGCGCAGGGCGTTGAAGGTCAGGAGCCCCACGTTGGGGGGACAGTCGATCAGCACGAAGTCGTAGGGCTCGGGCAGCCCCTCGAGGGCGCGCGAGAGCCGCTCCGTGCGGGTCTCCACGCGCTCGGTGGCGAGCTTTTGCTCGAGGGCCGAGAGCACGATTCCCGAGGGCGCCACGTCCAGCCGCGGGCCCGCCTCGACGATCACCCGGGGCAGGCGATCCGCTCCCCCGGGCTCGGCGAGGACCTCGTAGAGGTTCTCCTCGAGCTCCTCGGGATCCACGCCCAGCGCGATCGTCGCATGCGACTGGGGATCGAGGTCGATCACCAGCACGCGCGCGCCGTCGGCGGCGAGGCAGCCCGCGAGGTTCACCGTGGTCGTGGTCTTCCCGCAGCCCCCCTTCTGATTCACGATCGCGACTACGCGCATGGCGTCCCCCCAACCCCACGACGGGCCCGTCGGCGCGGGGGGCTGCGCCGCATCAGGCTGTGCGATCCTGGGCTCGCGCCGGCAGGGCGCGCCGCGCCGACCGCCTCGCGAGTCCCGCCGGCCCGGGCCTCTTCCAGGCGTCGAGCTCGCGTTGGAACTGCGCGATCTCGAACACCCACTCCTGGCCCGAGATGGCGTCCACGGCCGTGCCGGCGTGGAACGCCAGCACCACGTCTCCGGTGGCGACCAGCGTGACCTCCGAGAGGGGCCGGCGCACGTGGGGCAGGATCGCCCGGAGCCGGCCGATCGATTTCCGGATGCGCTGGACCGAGACGCCCGCATCGATGAGTCGCTTGGCGGCCTTCAGGGCCACCAGGTCCTCGAACGAGAAGCGGGCGTGGCCTCCCGGGGTCTTGGCGCTGGGAGCCGCGAGGCCGGTCTGGGCCCAGTACTGGAGCTGGCGCCGGGAGATGCCCAGGATCTCCACGACGTCGCGCGTCCGGAACAGCTCCGGAGAGCCCATCGCCTCTGCGGACCCCCCACCCCACCCCAGGGTCGCACGGCAGCGTAGGGCTCGGCTCGCGGGCCAGTCAACCCAAAAACCGTTGAAAGTGTTGGGATTCGGGAAAAAAACACCGTGCTACACCGGGTTTCCCCGGGGGCTCGCGCTCTCCGGACCTCTCGCGGGCGCGGTCGCAGCCCCGGGAGGCGTGGGGTAGCTTGCCTTGATGGAGCCCCAGGGAGGCCAGGGACGCCCGCCGCGCGCTCCCGAGGACGAGGGGCGGATCCTGGTCGAGGACGAGGGCCGCCAGCGGCCCTTCATGCGCGGCATCATGATCCACTCGCTCCTGGCCCGCGGCGTGCCCTTCGAGGACGCCTACCGCGCCGCCGACGCGGTGCGGGCGGGCCTGGGCGGCCGCACCGTCGTGCCGCGCGCCGAGCTGGCCAAGGCGGTGCGCGACATCCTGGGCGAGGCCCCCTTCCTCGAGGACCGCGCGATCCCCCTGCCCCCGGACGTGACGGTCACCGGCGACGGCAAGCGCACGCCCTTCTCGAAGGGGCTGCTCTCCCAATCGCTCCTGGCGGCGGCCATCGACCCCCACGAGGCCTTCGACGTGGCCCGCGAGATCGAGCGGGAGCTCCTGCGCCGCGACGCGCGCGAGATCGGGCGCCACGAGCTGCGGCGCCTCGTCTACGAGGCCCTGGGCCGGCACATCGGCCCGCAGACCGCCGAGCGCTATCTCGTGTGGCGCCGCTACCAGGAGCCGGAGCGCCCGGTCGTGATCCTCCTGGGAGGGGCGACGGGGGTGGGCAAGACGGCGCTCGCCCTGGAGGTGGCGCATCGGCTCGGCATCGCCCGGGTGCTCTCGACGGACTCGATCCGGCAGGTCATGCGGGTGATGCTCCCGCCGCAGCTCGTGCCGGCGATCCACGGCTCCTCCTACGACGGCGAGCGGCTGCTGGCAGGCCCGGTCCGCGGCGAGGACCCGGTCATCGCGGGCTTCCTGGCGCAGACGGCCGCCGTCTCGGTGGGCGTGCGCGCCACCCTCGACCGGGCGCTCGAGGAGAACGCGAGCGTCGTGCTCGACGGGGTGGTGCTCGTGCCCGGGCTCCTCGACCTGCGGGCCTACGCGGAGCGGGCCGAGCTGATCTTCCTGGTGGTCGCGACCCTGGATGCGGAGGCCTACCGCAACCGATTCGCCTCGCGCGCCGCCGACGAGCGCCGGCGCGCCCAGCATCGCTACCTGGAGAACCTGGAGAGCATCCTGCGCATCCAGGAGCACGTCCTGGCCCTGGCGGACCAGCACGGCGTCCCGATCATCGACAACGTCTCCTTCGACCGCTCGGTCGTGACCATCATCCGCCACGTGACCGAGACGCTGCGCACGAAGGGGGACTTCGACCCCGCGAAGCTCCTGTGAGGGACCGTGGCCCAGCCCCCCGCCCCGCGCACCCGGGGAGAGCTGCGCGCCGCCGGCTACGCGCCGAGGAGCGTGCGCGAGGAGCTGCGCGCCAACCTGGTGCGGCGCCTGCGGGCCGGAGAGCCCCTCTTCGAGGGGGTGCTCGGCTACGACGACACGGTGATCCCCGCGGTGGAGAACGCGCTGCTGTGCGGCCACGACCTGATCTTCCTGGGCGAGCGCGGCCAGGCCAAGAGCCGCATGATCCGCTCCCTCGTCTCGCTTCTCGACGAGTGGATCCCGGAGCTGGCCGGGAGCGAGGTGCACGACGACCCGTTGGCCCCCATCTCGAAGTGGGGGAAGGCGCTGGTGGCCGGCCGCGGCGACGCCGCCGAGATCGCCTGGCTGCACCGCTTCGAGCGCTACGGCGAGAAGCTCGCCACCCCGGACGCCTCGATCGCCGACCTGATCGGCGACGTGGACCCGGTGAAGGTGGCCGAGGGGCGCTCGCTCTCCGACGAGCTCACCATCCACTTCGGCCTGATCCCGCGCACCAACCGCGGGATCTTCTGCATCAACGAGCTCCCGGACCTGGCGGAGAAGGTGCAGGTGGGCCTCTTCAACATCATGGAGGAGCGCGACGTCCAGGTGAAGGGCTACCGCGTGCGCCTGCCCGTGGACGTGCTGGTGGTGGCGAGCGCGAATCCCGAGGACTACACCAGCCGCGGCCGCATCATCACGCCGCTCAAGGACCGCTACGCCGCCCAGATCCGCACCCACTACCCGAAGGAGCGGGCCCTCGAGCTGGCCATCGTGCACCAGGAGGCGGCGCTGCCCGAGGCCTTTGGCGTCTCGCTCTTCGTGCCGCGCTTCATGGAGGAGCTGGTGGCCGAGCTCACCTTCCAGGCCCGCGCCAGCCCCGACGTGAGCCAGGCCTCCGGGGTCTCGGTGCGCCTGTCGATCGCGAACTACGAGACCCTGGCGGCCACGGCCCTGCGGCGCGCACTCCGGACCGGCGAGGGCGAGGCGGTCCCGCGCATCTCGGATCTCGAGGCCCTCGCCTCCTCCACCACCGGAAAGCTCGAGCTCGAGGTCGCCGGCGTCGAGCGCGCCGAGTCGGAGCTCTTCGGAGACCTGTTGCGCCGGGCCACCAGGGTGGTGTTCGACGCGGCGGCCCCGCTGGAGGAGCTCGAGCCCATCGTGGAGGCCTTCGACGCGGGCTGGAAGGTGGAGGTGTCGAGCTCCATGCCCGCCTCCGAGTACCTGGCGGGCCTCGACCAGATCCCGGGCCTGCGGGCGGCGGCCCAGCGCCTGGCGGGGAGCGCCTCGCCGGAGCGGCTGGCCTCGGCCATCGAGTTCCTCCTGGAGGGGCTCCACCTGTCGAACCGCCTGAACAAGGCCCCCGGCCCGGGCGGCGGGCTCTACGCGGGCCGATGAGGAGCGCCGTCTACAGCCGCTGGGACGGGACCCAGGCCGGATTTTCCCTGGATGCGCGGCCCGCGCTCGCCGCCCTCGCGGACCTGCTGATGGAGGGGCAGGGCGTGCGCGAGGCCCTCGGGTGGATGCGGCGCCACGGCTTCGGGCTGGCCGGGCTCGAGATGCGGGTGATGGGGAGCGACGAGCTCGCCGCCGCGCTCCTGGAGCGGGTCCAGGAGCTGCGCGACCGCTACCGCCTGGACCGCGCCACCGGGGAGCTGCGCCAGCGCCTGGACGAGATCCTGGATGCCGAGCAGGAGGCGCTGCGGGAGTCCCATGGCTACGAGTCGGCGCGCCTGAACGAGTTCCTGGCGCGGCGCCACGCCGAGGGCGGCGGCCTCGCCGAGGCCCTGGAGCGCTTTCGCGACCACGCCTTCCAGGACGAGGAGGCGGGCCGCGCCTTCCGCGAGCTCCTCGAGGAGCTGGAGCGCCTGCGCGCCCTCGAGGACTTCGTGCGGCGGCGCGGAGCCGAGTTTCGCGGGGCGGAGGCCGCCGACTACGAGACCGCCCAGGAGATCCGGGAGCGCGTGCTCGCGCTGGAGAAGCTGGCGCGCGAGCTGGCCGCGGGGGGGCTCCCGGAGCTCTCCCTCGAGGAGCTGCGCGAGCTCCTGGGCGAGGAGGGAGCGCGCTCGCTGATCTTCCTGCGCGACCTCGAGGCGGGGCTCGAGCGCGCCGGCTACCTGCGGCCGGGCCCCGACCCGCAGCTCACCCCCCGCGCGATCCGCCAGCTCGGCGCGCAGGCCCTGGCCGACGTCTACGGCGCGCTGCGCGAGGACCGGGCCGGGGGCCACGAGACCCACGCCGCCGGGGCGGCGCTGCCGCGCCCGGACGAGACCCGGCCCTGGGCGTTCGGCGACCCCCTCGACCTCGACGTCGTCCGGACGCTGCTCAAGGGCCTGCGCCGCGCGGCGGCCGAGGGGAGGCCGGCCCTCCCGCTGCGCCTCGGGCTCGACGACTTCGAGCTTCGCGAGTACGACCTCTCCACCCAGACCACCACGGTGCTCCTCCTGGACCAGAGCTGGTCCATGTCCTGGGCCGGTCGCTTCGCCGCCGCCAAGCGCGTGACCCTCGCCCTCGATCACCTGATCCGCACGCGCTTTCCGCGCGACCGGTTCTTCGTGGTGGGCTTCTCGACCCGCGCGCGGGAGATCCGGCCCCAGGAGCTCGCGCAGGTCGGCTGGGACATGGGCGACCCCTTCACCAACCTCCAGGAGGGGCTCGTGCTGGCGGAGCGGCTCATCGCCCGACACCCGAGCACGAGCCCCCAGGTCCTCGTCATCACCGACGGGCAGCCCACCGCCTACTTCGCGGAGGGCCAGCTGCGGGTGGAGTGGCCCCTGGGCTTCGGCGGCGTCTCTCCCCGCGCCGTGCGCTCCACCCTGGAGCAGGTGCGCCGCATCACGCGGCGCGGCGTCACCATCAACACCTTCATGCTGGACGATGCGCCGGAGCTGGTGGGCTTCGTCGAGCACCTGACCCAGATCAACCGGGGTCGCGCGCTCTACAGCCACCCCGCCAAGCTCGGCTCCTACCTGATGGTCGACTACCTGAACGGGCGCCGGAAGCGCCGGTCCTGAGTCCCGGGCCGCGATCGGACGGATGGGGCGAGCCCTCAAGTACGACATCCCGGGCCCCGACTGGCGCGTCCCCTTCGAGGGGGCGCGCGAGCGCGGGCTCGCCGCGATCTTCGCCGAGCTGCCCGCGCCCCTGCGCCTGGTGGTGGAGATCGGCTTCGGGCGCGGCGAGTTCCTGCTCGAGGCGGCAGGGCGCGCCCCGGACACGGCCCACCTGGGCGTCGAATACTCGGGCAAGCGCGTCCTCAAGCTGGCCCGCCGGCTCGCGCGCACGCCGCTGCGCAACGTGCGCCTGGTCGAGGCGGCCGGCGAGCGGGTGCTGCGCGAGCTCCTGGCCGAGGGGAGCGTCGCCTGCTTCTGGATCAACTTCCCGGATCCCTGGCCCAAGAAGCGCCACCAGCGCCGGCGCCTGATCCGCCCGGAGCTGGTGCGCGAGCTGGCGCTGCGCCTCGCAACCGGGGGCGAGCTCCACGTGGCCACGGACCACGAGGAGTACGCCCGGCAGATCGATGCGAGCCTCGCGGGAGAGCCCCTGCTCGAGAACGCCTTCGCACCGGACCGCTTCCGCCGCGAGGTCGCCGGGCGCCTCCCCACGGCCTACGAGCTCGAGTGGCGGGCCGAGGGGCGCCCGCTGCACTTCTTCTGTTACGAGCGGCGCCGGCCCGCGGAGCCCGCCCCGGCGAGGCGCTACCCTTGACCCCCCGATCGACCCATGCCGCGCCCCAACCTCAAGGACCACTCCATCGAGAGCCTGCGCGCGCGCCTGCCGCGCGAAGGGCTCGAGCCCTGGCGCGCGGACCAGATCGCGGGCTGGCTCTACCAGCGCGGCATCGACGACCCGGCGGCGATGACCGATCTCGGGGTCCCCCTGCGGCGGCGCCTGGCCGAGGGCTTCGAGACCCGCGCCCTCGAGCTCGAGGCGGTGCGGCGCTCCGCGGACGGGACCGCGAAGGCCGTGCTGCGCGCCGCGGACGGCGCCCGGATCGAGACGGTGCTGATCCCCGAGGAGGGGCGTGCGACGCTCTGCCTCTCCACCCAGGTGGGCTGCCCGCTGGCGTGCTCGTTCTGCGCCACGGGCGCCTGGGGCTTCCGCCGCAACCTGACCACGGCCGAGATCGTGGACCAGGTCTGCCGCACCCGGGCGCTCCTCCCCGAGGGGCGGAGCCTCACCAACGTGGTCTTCATGGGGATGGGCGAGCCGCTCCTCAACCTCCGGAACGTGCTCGAGGCGATCCGGCTCCTGATCCATCCGAAGGCCTTCGCGATGGCCCCGCGCCGGGTCACGGTCTCCACGGTCGGGGTGGTGCCGCGGATCGAGCCCCTGCTGCGCGGCGCCCCGGTCAACCTGGCGGTCTCGCTCCACGCCACCACCGACGCCGTCCGCGACCGGCTCGTGCCGCTGAACCGCCGCTTCCCCCTGGCGAGCCTGCTCGGGACCCTGCGCCGCCTCGACTGCGTCACGCCGCGGCGGCCGGTCTTCTTCGAGTACACGCTGATCGCGGGGGTGAACGACGCGCCGGAGGACGCCCGGCGCCTCGCCCCCCTGCTGCGCGGCATCCCGGCCAAGCTGAACCTGATCCCCCTGAACGAGCACCCGGATTCGCGGGAGCGCGCGCCGGATGCGCCGGCCATCGACCGCTTCCTGCGCGAGGTGGCGGCCTCGGGTCTCACGGTGACGCTCCGGCGCAGCCGCGGGCCGGACATCGACGCGGCCTGCGGTCAGCTGGCCCTGCGCGATCCCGGCGTGCGCGCGGGCTGAGGGGGCCTGGGTGCTGTACGCGGTGGGGGACATCCACGGCGAGCGCCAGATGCTCGAGGAGCTCCTCGCGGCGCTCCCGCGCAGGCCCGGCGACCGCTTCGTCTTCGTGGGCGACTACGTGGACCGCGGGCCGGACCCGCGCGGGGTGGTGGACTACCTGATCCGCTTCGCAGCCCTGCATCCCTGCGTCTTCCTGCTCGGGAACCACGAGTCGATGTTCCTGGACTTCCTGGGCTGGCGCGGTCCCGCCTGGTTCGGGGGCGACGCCTTCCTCGTGAACGGAGGCGACCGCACCCTGGCGAGCTACGGCTACTTCGACCTCGAGGTGGCGAGCCCCGAGCGCCTCGAGCTCCCGCCGGGGCACGCGGAGTTCTACCGCGCCCTGCGCCTCTACCACGTGGAGGAGGGCTACGCCTTCGTGCACGCCGGCGTGGGGCGCGAGGCCCTCTCGCTCGCCGATCCCGCGGAGGCGCTGCGGCGGGCCGCGCCCGAGGACCTGCTCTGGGACCGGGTGAGCGCCGAGCTCCCCCACGAGCTCGGCGTGACCGTGGTCTACGGCCACACGCCCTCCTCGGACCTGGCGGTGCGCTGGAATCGCCCCTTCAGCATCGGCATCGACACCGGCGCCGTCTACGGGGGCAACCTCACGGCGATCCGCCTGCCCGACGAGAAGCTCTTCCAGATCTGACGGTACGGAGTGGGCGCCGGTCGGTCGAAGAGGAGCTCGATGACCCGCAGCGGGCTCGTGCGTGCCCTGGCGCTCCTCCTCGGGCTGGCCGGCCTCGCGGTGCCGGGCGCCGCGGGGGCCGGGCGCGAGGTCCACGCCGATCCGGTGGCGGGAAGCGACGAGGGGCCCGGCGACGCGGCGCGGCCCTGGCGGACCCTCAAGCACACGCTCCCGCGCCTGCGCGCCGGCGACACGCTCTGGCTCCACGCCGGCACCTTCTTCGAGGCCGGGCTCGAGGTCGCGCAGGCCGGGACCCCCGAGGCGCCGATCGCGCTGCGCGCGAGCCCGGGCGCGCGGGTCGCGGTGGACGGCGGCTACCGCGAGTTCCGCGAGCCCGGCCCCGACACCTGGGAGCCCGTGGGCGCCGCGCCGGGGCTCTACCGCTCGCGGCAGCGCTATCCGGGGGCGAAGCGCGTGCACGGCAGCCTCGAGCGCGAGGGCGCGCTCCTGCGCCTCGTCCCCTACGAGCGCTACGCCGACCTCGTGAGCGCGAACGAGCGCTACCGGGGCCCCGAGGCGCCCCTCTACGTGGGCCACGGCGTCCACTGGAACGCGACCGACGCGCGCATCTACCTGCGCCTCGAGCCCGGCGAGCTCCAGCGGAAGCTCGGCTTCGCGGAGCCCGGGCGGATCGATCCGCGGGTCACCCCCCTCGCGCTCTACCCGGACGGCGCCGTGCTGCGCTTCGCCTCCGGCGCGAGCCACTGGGTGGTCGAGGGAGTGGACCTCCGGCACCGCAACTTCGCCATCGAGGTGGAGTCCGGGGCCCACCACCTGCGCGTGGCGCGGGCCGAGCTGCGGGGCGGGCGCACCCACGTGATGATCCGCGAGGGCGCCCACCACCTGGTCTTCGAGGACCTCACCATCCGCGACGGGGTGCCCGACTGGATCGCCTGGGAGGACGTGAAGAAGCCGCCCCGGCCAGCCCACGACCTCCAGGGCGTGGCCTTCGCCCTCAAGGGCGACGCGCACCACGTGGAGATCTCCCGGAGCCGGATCCTGAACCTCTTCGACGGCATCGACGCCACCCAGAACGCCCACCATCTCGACGTGCACGACAACCTCTTCCAGGGGATCCGGGACGATTGCCTCCAGCTCGGGACGGCCGGCCACGACTACCACGTGCACCACAACCGGATGCTGGGCGTCTCGAAGGGCGTGAGCCGGAACGGCTCCGGCGAGAGCCCGGCCCCGGGCACGACCTGGATCCACCACAACGTGATCGACGCGAGCGGTCTCATGCAGTACGGCCGCCAGGAGCCCGACGGGCGCTGGCACGGCAAGGCCGAGCCGGGCCAGGAGGGGCGCGTCTGGGCCAATCCCTTCGGATCCCACTCGGGGGAGGGCTACGGAGCGGGAGACGCCTGGAAGATCTACCACAACACGGTGCTCCTCGGCCGCGACCTGAACGGCCGCGGCGCGGGCCATACGCGCCAGCGGCGCCCGGGCCTCGTGCACGAGGTCTACAACAACCTCTTCGTGCAGACCCAGGACCACTGGATCGCGCACGAGGCGGTCCTCGAAGGCGGGCTCCAGATCTACGACGGGAACCTCTATTTCCGCCCGGTGCGCGGGCCCCGGCACCCGCTCTTCCGGCAGTTCCTGCTCGGCGCGGGCGCCGCGCCGCGCGACTACGCCACGCTCGCCGCCTGGCGCGCCTCGCCCGCCTTCGAGGCCACGCGCGCCTCCTATCCGCCGGGCTGGGAGTCGAGCGGGGTCGAGGCCGATCCGCGGCTCGACGCCGACTATCGGCCGCATCCCGAGGGGCCCGCGGCGAGCGGAGCCGTCCCGCTTCCGGCGGGCCTTCCCGGGGACGACGGGGCCCGCTATCGGGGCGCCCTGCCGCCCGCTCCGCGTCCGGGAGGCGCCGGGCCTTGAGCGCGCCGGGGCGCGGGTTCGTCGTGGAGCTCGTGGGCCTCGCGGGCTCCGGCAAGTCGACCCTCTCCCACGCCGCCGCCCGCTGCCTGCGCGCCGCGGGCGCCCAGGTGAGCGAGCCGTCCTTCGACCTCGCGCACGGGAGCAGCGCGGCCGGGCGGATCGCCCGCAAGCTCGGCTACGCCGGCCGCGATGCGCTGCGCCGGCCGCGCGCGGCCGCCGCGGCCGCGCGCGCTGCGCTGGCGACGCGCCAGGCCAGCGCCTCGGATGCGCTCTCCGCCGTCTTCAACCTGGCCTACGTGCGCGGGCTCCTGGATGCCCTGGTCCGGCGGCCCGGCATCCACCTGCTGGACCAGGGCTTCTACGGGGCGCTCTGGTCCGTGGCGTTTCGCGCGGCGGCGCCCGGTGACGCGACCCGGCTGGCCCGCCGCCTGGCCGGCGGTCTGGGCTGCCGGCCCGCGGACCTCGTGGTCTTCGTCGAGATCGCGCCGGAGACCGCCCGCGCCCGCGCCCGCGCCCGGGGGCCGGAGGCGGGGCGCAGCCGGCTCGAGCGGGAGGGGGGCTCCGACGCCCTGGACCGGGCCCGGCAGGCGCTCGGCGCCGTCCGCGAGGCCGCCCGGGGAGCCCGCGTGGCCTCGCTCTCCAACGAGGGGCCCGACCCCGCCGCCGCCGCCGCGACCCTCGCGGAGCTCGTCGCGGAGGCCCTGCCCTCGCCGACCGGAGCAGGCGAGCGCTGATCCGGGAGAGGGACCGCCTCGGGCGCCCCCGCCCGGAGCGCGCGGCCGCGCCGCGAGCAGCGCCAGGAGCACCCAGAAGGTCGAGAAGCGCAGTCCCTGGTGCGCGATGCCGAACAGGAAGGCGGGCGCGGCGAAGCCGAAGCGCCACCAGCCCGCGCTCGCCCATACGCTCCAGAGCCAGGCGCCGAAGAGCGCGAACCCCACCGCGCCATAGCTGAAGAGGATGGTGGCGAAGGTCGAGTGGAGCTCGTGATCGTCCCAGCGCCGGAAGCGCTCCGGCGCGCCTTCGCCGGCGCCCAGGATCGCGTAGTGCGGAAAGTTCCAGAGGAACGAGTAGCCGCGCTGCGCGAAGCTGTCGTCCTCCTGCTTGCCCATCCTGGAGAGGCGGTGCGCCACGTCGTCCAGGAGACCCACCCGCTCCGCCGCTCCGAGGAGCACCGCGCCCGCCAGGATCGCCCCCAGGAGGTGACGGGGCCGCCGCGAGAAGGCGAGGGCGAAGAGGGGGACCAGGGACAGCATGGCGGCCTTCGAGAGCGAGAGCAGCACCAGGTAGGTCGCGCCGAGGGCCATGGCGGCCTGCACCCCCATCCGGATCGGGAGGTGGGAGGCGCAGACGTAGAAGACGGATGCGGACAGGATCGACCAGTAGCCCAGCTGGTTGGGGTTGTTGAAGAACAGGAACTGCCGGCGGCCGGTGGCGCCGCCGAAGGCGGAGAGCGCCACCTGGACGAGGACCGACGCGACGGCCGCCCAGGCGACGCAGGCGAAGAAGCCCGGCCCGAAGCGCGCCGCCAGCTTGAGAACCGCGAAGACGAGCAGCAGGTTGTAGAGGTAGAAGAGCGGGATCGTCGCGATCCGGGCGCGCCCGAGGATCAGCGCCCAGCTCATGTCCACCACGGTCACCCACCCGACGAAGAACGCCCCGAGGCCGAGCATCCGGGCCGCCCCGGACTCCAGCGCCGGGGTCCTCTGCATGAGCATGAGCAGCAGGGCGCCGACGGCGATCGCGTCCGCGGGCTGGGGCAGGCCGCTCGACACCACGTAGAAGGGCTTGAGGAGGACGTAGGCGCAGAAGAGGAGCAGCGCGCCCCGGTGCTCGACCTCGGCGCGGGGGAGCAGCGCGGCGAGGAGCCCCGGCGGGTGGGACGCGGCCACGGCGCTCAGGCCGGGGCCCGGAGCCGGCGCCGGGCGAACCAGAAGGAGAGGCCGGCGGAGCCCGCGAAGTCCAGGGCGTAGGTGATCACCGTGGCGACCGCGGCGCCGTGCAGCCCGTAGGGGCCCACCAGGAGGGCGCTCGCCAGGAGCGCGCCGAGAGCGACGGCCGCCTGGTGCACGGCCTGGGACCGGAAGCTGCGCGCCGCGGTGACGCCGAACTGGAAGAGGGAGGCCAGATTCCGGAAGAGCGCGGCTCCCATGAGGAGCGCGAAGACGTCCGCGTAGGCGGCGTAGTCGGCCGTGTAGAAGACGCGCAGGATCCACTCGCCGAAGAGCCACACCGCGAGGAGCGCCGCCCCGCCGGTCGCCACCCCGAACGCGGCCATGGCGAGGAGCAGGCGCTGGAACGAGGCGATCCGACCCGTGGCGAAGTGGCGCGCCAGGCGCGCGCTCGCCGAATGGCCGAGAGCCATCATGAACTGGTTCCCGGCCACCAGGACGTAGGCCATGGCGGAGAAGAAGCCCAGGGCCTCGAGGCCGAGCTCGTGGGCGATGAAGTAGTTCGGAATGCTCTGCTGAAGCCCGAGCAGCCAGCCGGCCACGCCGAGCGGGAGCGTCTGCCGCGCCAGGCGCCCGAGGGCACGTCCCTCGAAGGGCGGGCGCTGCGGACCGTCCCGGGCGGTCCGGCTGCGGCCCGCGAGGCGCAGGTCGTGGAAGAGGAGCACCAGGAGGGCGCCCACCAGCTCCCCGGTCACGCCCACCACGAGCTCGCCGGTGGCGGCCACGCCGGCCGCCAGCAGCAGCAGGGCCAGCGGGCCCCGCAGCATCAGGGAGCGCGCCACCCGGTCCACGCGCTCCTGGGACTCGAAGAGCCCGTAGCAGACCTCGCTCTGGGCCTCGATGGCCTTGTGTGCGGCGACGATTGCGATCACGAGGGCCGTCTCCGCGCCATAGCCGGAGCCCGCCGCCCAGGCGGCGACCGCCAGCAGGGCGCAGGCGTTCGTGATCGTGCGCAGCCTCCAGTAGTTCGCGAAGGGATGCTCGCGCCGCACGTCGGTGGACTGGGCCTTGCGCAGGCCCAGGTTGCTGAGCTTGTAGGCCGGGGCGCAGACGGCGAGGGCGAGCCCGAACTGCCCCACCACCTCCGGGGTCGAGAGCTTGGCCAGGACGGCCAGGACGCCCCATTGGGTGGCGGCGAAGACGCCGCGCCCCACGGACATCCAGGAGAGGTTGCGCCGCAGCGAGAGGCGGCCCGGGGGGGCCGACACCTCTTCGCGGGGCAGGGGCGCGGCGACCCCCGCCCCCAGGCTCGTGCATGCGCCCTCGGCCACGTCGACTTCCCGCTCTCGAGCTCGCCGCGCCGGAGGCTACGGTGCGCCGCCGTACTCCACGTGGAGCACGGGCGCCGCGCCGACCTTCCCCTCCTTCGATTCGGCCACGCGCAGGCCCTGGCCCGAGATCAGGATCACGAGCGCGTTGCCCGGCGACCAGCCCGACCGTCCGACGATCTCCTGGACGATGGGCGCGAGGTCCGGGGTCCGGTGATCCGGGCCCGCCGCACCGACGCTCGTCCAGGCCGGCGGGAACCAGCCCACGGAGGCCGAGGTGGGCGCTCGGGTGGAGACGTTCCACTTCGCCGACGTGAACTGCGCGGCGTCGTCCGCCGCCTGGCCCCGGACGAGGAGGGTTGTCGGGTCCGCGGAGGCCTCGTCCACCACGAACTGCACCCAGGCCCGGGTCACACTCGCGCCCTGCGGGATGGGGATTCCCGTGAAGCGCATGCCCACGATCTGGTTGCCCTTGTCGTAGACCAGATCCAGGTCCGTGCTGGTGAGCCGCATCTTGCCGCCCGAGGCCTCCTCCGCATCGTCGAGGCCCGTCGCGATGGCGGTCTCGAAGGTCTGCGTGGCGCTCGGATCCTGCACGGTGACCGTGGTCTCGGCGGTGCTCACGAGCGCGCCGTCATTGGCGCTGAGCTTGAGCACGTAGCTCCCGGCCCCCGGGAAGGTGGCGTTGGTGGAAGCCGCGCCCGGAGCGCTGAAGACGACGCCCGCCGGCCCGCTCTTCTGGCTCCAGAGCAGGGAGAGGCTCGCCGGCGGATTGGGCAGGCCGTCGTCGTTGGCCGTCCCGACGAGAGCCGCGGTGGTCGCGGGCAGCCGGATCGTCTGCGGCGCGCCGGCGCCCACGGAGGGGGCCTGGTTCACCGGCGGAGGCGGAGGTCCGCCGGAGTCGTAGTCCACGACCAGGAGCGGGGCTGAGCCGGGAACGCCATTGAAGCTCTCGGCGACGCGCAGCCCGGTGCCCGTGATCGCCATCACCAGGGCGTTGCCCGCCGCCCAGCCGGGCCGGTTGACCACCTCCTGCACGATCGACGCCAGCTCGGGCGTCTGCTGAAGGGGCCCGGCCTCGCCGATCACGGTCCACGGTGCCACGGGCCAGGTCACGGACGCGGACGTGGTGGGCCGCGAGGAGACGTCGTAGCGGGTGGTGGTGAAGGGCGGCGCGTTGTTGCTGGCCTGCGCGCGCAGCTCGAGGACGGTCGGCCCCGAGTTGGCCTCGTCGACCTGGAACTGGACGTAGGCGCGGGTCACGGTGGTGCCCTGGGGGACGGCGAGGTTCGGGAAGCGCATGCCGATCACGCGGCCATCGCTGAAATCCAGGTCGGTGCTGGTGGTCCCGATCGAGCCGGTGCTCTCCTCCTCCACGTCGTCCAGGCTGGCCGCGATCCTCACCTGGGCCGTTCCGCTCGTGCCGCCCCCGGAGCCGCCCGTGACGACCACGCTGACCTCGGCTGCCCCCAGGAGCGCGCCGTCATCCGCCTCGAGGGCGAGCAGGTAGGTGCCGGCGGCCGGGAAGCTCGCCGTGGTATTGAGGGCGCCGGGGCTCGTGATGGAGGCTGCGGCGGGTCCGCTCCGCTGGCGCCAGGTGGTCTGGAGCGCCGGGGGCGCGGGCAGGCCGTCGTCCACGGCCGTGCCCTGGAGGCTCACCACCTGGCCGATCGCGGCATTCGACGGCAGCGCGCTGGCCGTTGCGATGGGCGCCTGATTGCCCGAGAGGGGCGGAAACGAGAACTCGAAGATCTTCCCGTCGTTCTCGTTCGGGTCCGAGTTGTTGTCGGTGGCGCGGTCCGCCACCCAGAGGTGCGGCTGGCCGGATCCATCCGACGCCGGGCCGAGAGCCAGCCCGGCGGGGCGCCGGAGCAGGGGATGCGAGATGTCGATGGTGCGCAGGGGCACGCCCTCGGGCGTGAGCTGGAGCACCACGTGGGTCCGCTTGTCGACCACGAGGAGGGTGCCCGTGGCGACGTCGAACTCGCCGCCCTCCGCGTCGTTGATCCCGAGCGGTGCGAGGTCGATGATCGCCGTCAAGTCGCCGGAGTCGAAGACGCCGTTGCTGCCCGGCTCGAGCTGATAGATGCGGGCGCCGATGCCGTCGATCACGAAGAGGCGCCGCCCGATCCAGTCGTAAGCGAGGCCCTCCGGGTCGGTGGCGCCGAAGCTTCCCGTGGAGAAGGACGCCACCAGGTCGTCGCTGGTGCCGAAGCGCCCGTCCGGTCCCGGGTTGAACTCGTAGACCGATCTCACACCAGTGTCGTCGGAGAGGAAGAGGTGGCCGGTCGTCGGGTCGTAGGCGGCGCCTACGGGCTCGTCCGACTCGGGCATCGTGAGGCCGCTGTCGAGGAGGTTGCCGGCCAGGTCGATCTCGAACAGGTTCTTGCCGGCGAAGATCGACATCTCGTCCACCTCGCCGTCGACCATGATCAAGGTGCCAGAGTCCGGGAGGTAGGTGATGCCCGACGGGTCGGGGCTCGGGGGATGGAACTGCGAGGTGTCGATGACCTGCACCAGGGTTGCGGTCGCGTTCGGCAGGGACTGGGCCGCCGCGGATCCCGCGGAGAAGAGAGCCAGCGCGAGGGCGGCGCGGCCGCAGAGCCGACCCACCGGGACCGCGCGATCGCGCCGCGGGTAGCGACCTTCGAGGTGCCGTCGTCGCGAGTCCATCAAGTCCCCCTTCGCATCACGACGGCGCGCGCCGTCTTGAGCAGGATGTGGAGATCCAGGAGCAGGGACGAGTTCTCCAGATGGAAGAGCTCGTAGAGGAACTTCGTCTCCTGATCCTCGTCGGAGGCGACGTAGTGCTGGTTCACCTGCGCCCAGCCGGTGAGGCCGGGCGGGACCCCGAAGCGCAGGTCGTAGAAGGGAATCCGCTCGGCCAGGCGGCGGGCGAAGTGGTCGCGGATCGGGCGGGGACCCACGAGGCTCATGTCGCCCCGCAGGACGCACAGGAGCTGGGGCAGCTCGTCGAGGCGGGTGGCGCGCAGGAAGGCCCCCAGCCGCGTGATGCGGGGGTCGCCGGCGCCGGCCCAGCGCGGCCCCGACTCCCGCTCGGCGCCCTCGATCATCGTGCGGAACTTGATGCAGCGGAAGGGGCGGCGCCGGTGGCCGAGGCGCTCCTGCAGGAAGAAGGCCGGTCCGCGGCTATCGAGCTTCACGAGCACCGCGAGGAGGAGCATCGGGATGCCGAGGAAGGCCAGCCCCGCGCCCGCCGCGGTGACGTCGAGCAGGCGCTTCAGGCGCGCCTGGGAGCGCCGCCGGGGGCGGGCCGCGACGGCCCGGAGCACCGCGTCGCTCTTCACCGCGCTGCGCGGGAAGGAGCCCGCGATGCGCTTGTGGAGCGCGGCCAGGTCGTGGATCTCGACGCCGGAGTGGTCGAGCTCGATGACCCGCGAGAGCTCCCCGGCGCTGAGCTCGAGGCCGGCCGTGTCGAGCGCGAGCGCGTCGAACTCGGCCAGCTCGAGGAGCTTCTCGAGCTCCTCGCCCGTCTCGAGGCCCGCCAGGGCCTCCGAGCGGGGAATGGGGCCGGAGCCGGCCTCCGGCAGGAGCTTGACGCGTCCGATCCGGTAGTCCCCCACGGTCTCGCGTTCCAGCTCGGCCACCAGCTCCTCCACGGCGGCGCGCCGGCCGACGATGGCCAGGCGCCGGGAAGGCTCCCGGGCGGCGCGGCGAAAGACGGCGCTGCGCCAGCCCAGCAGGAGCGCGAAGAGGAGAGGCAGGTGCAGGAGCAGGGGCTGGCGCCCGACGACCACCTCGGGCAGGTAGTAGAGGCCTCCGCTCGCGAGCACCGCGCCGCCGGCCACGGCGAGGGCGAGCCGGATGGCGTAGCGGCCGCCGATCCCCGACCGCTGCGGGACCTGGAGCCCGGCCAGGTAGAGCACCACGAGATGCGACGGAACCAGGATCCAGGCCGTGCCGGCGAGCTTCTTCGCGACCTCGAAAGCGCCGGCGCTGGTCGCGCCCAGGGCTCCGAGCCCGGCGTAGCCCAGGGCCAGCGACGCGAAGACGAGCGCGGCGTCGCCGAGGGCGAGCAGGGCGCTGAGCCGCCGCCGTCGCGTGCGGAGCTCGATCACCGGGGCCCTCCCGAGCACCGGCTCGCGCGTCGCGCCGCGGGCGGCGATCCCGAGGACTTCATCCCAGGGCCGCCTGGTTCTTCAGGAACCAGGACACCGTGAGCGCGAGCCCCCGGGCGAGCGGGGTCTCCGCCCGCCAGCCGAGGCCCTCCCGCGCCTTCGTCGTGTCCGAGTAGTTCCGCAGGACGTCGCCCACGCGGGGCGCCGCGTGGGCGATCTCGATCCCGCGCACGCCCGCGGCCTCCAGCGCCGGCACCAGGGCCTCCACGAGCTCCAGCACCGTCGTCTCGCGCTGCGTCGCGATCTGGAAGATCTCGCCGCCCACGCCGGGCGCCGCGGCCGCGGCGCGGATGGCCCGCACCAGGTCGGCGACGAAGACGAAGTCCCGGGTCTGCCGGCCATCGCCGTACACCTCGAGGGGCTCCCCGCGCAGCGCCCGCCGGATGAAGCGGGCCACCACGCTTCCCTTGTGGTCCGAGCCCGGTCCGTAGACGTTCCCGAAGCGCAGCGCGACCGTCTCCAGGCCAAAGCTCCTGGAGTAGGCCGAGCAGTAGCCCTCACCGGCCAGCTTGCTCGCCCCGTAGGGCGACACCGGGTGGGGCGCCAGCTCCTCGTGGATCGGCGGCTCCACCTCGCCCACCGGCGCACCGCTCGAGGCGAACACGAAGCGCGCGACGCCCTGGGCGCGCGCGGCCTCGAGGAGGTAGAGCGTCCCGAGGACGTTGGTCACGCAGTCCGCCACGGGGCTCTCCACGGACTGAGCCACGCCGGTGTTGGCCGCGAGGTGCACGACCACATCGGCCCCGCGCGCCGCGATCCGGGCCGTGGCGGGATCGCAGATGTCCCCCACGATGAGCTCGACGGGCTCGGCTCCCGCCGCCTCGCCCAGCGGCCCCGCACTCGCGGCCGGTGTCTCGCGGAAGGCCGCAGCCGTGGCGAGACGCGAGCGGCTCCCGCTGGAGAGATCGTCGAGCACGCGGACCCGGGCGCCCGGCTCGGCGGCGAGGGCCCGCACCAACGCGCTCCCGATGAAGCCACAGCCTCCGGTGACCAGCCAGTTCACCGCGCGCTCCAACGCACCCGCGGCAGCATCCGACCGGGGTCGATGGCGTCGCGGTGGCGGGAGACGACCTCGAACATGTCGTCCAGCACCTCGCCCGTCATCCGGTGCGGCTCCAGACCGAGCTCCAGGAGCCCCGAGTGGGCCGGCTGGTAGTGGTGCTCCTCCTTCTCCTTGCGGGGATTGGCGATGTTCTGGACCTTGACGTCGAGCCCGCGGCGCTTCCCGGCCTCCTGCACTCGCGACGCGAGCTCGTTGACCGTGAAGACCTCGGTGAACTGGTTCAGGATCCGCATCTCGCCCTTCTCCACCGGGTTCTTCATGGCGAGCTCGACGCATTGGAGGGTGTCGCGCAGGTCCAGATAGCCGCGCTGCTGGCCGCCCTTGCCGTAGACCGTGAGCGGGACGCCAGCCACGGCCTGCACGATGAAGCGGTTGACCAGCGTTCCGAAGATGTCGTCGTAGTGGAAGTTCGGAAGCAGCCCCTCTTCGTGCAGCTCGGGATCCCGACCGCGCAAGCCGTAGACGGGCCCCTGCATCAGGTCCGTGACGCGAAGCCCGTAGATCCGCGTGTAGAACCACAGCAGATCCGTGTCGAGGACCTTGGTGGTGTGATAGAGGGAGCCCGCGGCCCGGGGGAACAGGAACTTGTCGCGCCTTCCCTTGTGCTCGATCTCGATCCAGCCCTCCTCGATGTCGATGTTCGGGGTTCCGTACTCGCCCATCGTTCCGAGCTTGATGATGTGGCAATCGGGCGCGTGCTCGAGGATGGCCCACACCGTGTTGAAGGTGGCCTCCAGGTTGTTGGTGAGCGTCCGGTGCGCCTCCTCGTAGCCGATCATCGAGTACGGAGCCGAGGGCTGCTCGGCGTAGTGGACCACCGCCTCGGGGGCGACCTCCTGGAACAGGCGTTCCATCATGCGCATGTCCCGGCAGTCCCCGATCACGACCTCGATGCGCCTCCCGGTGACGGCCTGGAAGCGCTCGGCCCGCTCGTGGAGGTTCGGGGTGGGAACGAGCGCCTCCGACCGAGTCTGCTGGGCGATGGCGCGGCGCAGGTAGTTGTCCACGCTCCACACCTCGTGGCCCCGCAGCGCGAAGTCCATCGCCGTGGGCCAGCCGAGGTAGCCGTCTCCGCCGAGTACGATCACGCGCATTTCGCCATCTCCAGGGTCGGGGTTTCTCCGAGCAGGCCATGGGCCAGGAGGTACTCGCGCAGGTCCTCCCGGGACATCTGGGTCTCCAGGCTCGAGTTGTAGGGCCGCTCGACGCGGCGGCAGGGGCCCCGCGCGTGAGCGGGCCGCTCGTTCGAGCGGGAGCTCTGCAGGGCGGGCTCGATGATGATGAAGCGACCCGACTCCACCGCCCGCAGGCTCTCCTCCTGGCTGAGGAGCTCCTCGTAGAGCTTCTCGCCGGGTCGGGGACCGACGTGCTGGAGCTCGATGTCCTTGGGGGCGTAGCCGAAGCGGGGCGCGAGCTCCTCGATCATGATGAGCGCCAGGTCCAGGATGTTGGCGACGGGCATCTTCGTCACGAAGACCTCGCCCCCGCGCGCCAGCTGGGGCGCCTCCATCACGAGCCCGACGCTCTCGGCGAGGGTCATGATGAAGCGGGACATGGACTTGTCCGTGATGGTGACGGGCCCTCCCGCCGCGATCTGCCGTTGGAAGAGGGGGATCACGGAGCCGCGGGAGCCGAGCACGTTGCCGAAGCGGGTGCAGAAGAACATGGGATCGCCGTTGCGCCGGTTGGCGTTGGCGCCCGTCATCAGGCGCTCGCCCATCAGCTTGGAGGTTCCCATCACGTTGGTGGGATTCACGGCCTTGTCGGAGGAGGTGAGGTTGACCTGGCCCACGCCGCAATGGAGCGCGGCCTCGATCACGTTCTGGGTGCCGATGATGTTGCACTGCACGGCGGCCTGGGGAGAGCGCTCCGAGAGCCCCACGTGCTTGAGGGCGGCGGTGTGGAACACGACGTCGATCTCCCGAAACAGCCGCTTCAGGCTGTCGCGGTCGCTCAGGTCGCCGAGGGTGAAATCGCAGCGCCCATTCGCCAGATGGCGCTCGCGCATGAAGAAGAGCTCGCTCTCGCCGTTGTCCATGCCGACGATGTTGATGTCGTCCAGCTGGGTCAGCTGGCGGACCAGCTCGCTGCCGACGGTTCCGCAGACGCCCGTGATGGCGACGGACTTGCCCCGGTAGTATTCCAGCGTCATCTCGAATGACCTCCTTGGTTGGTCAGGCCGCGGCCCGGCCCGGCAGGATCGAGTAGTCGTTTGCGTACCGGAGGTACGGGGAGTCCTTCCCGTTCACCCGGTTGAGAACGACGCCCAGGGTGGTGGCTCGGGCGACCTCGAGCCGCGCGAATCCCTCCTGGACGACCTGGCGGGGCGAGCTGGCCGCGTCCACCACGAAGACGACGCCGTCGACGAGGGGAGCGAGGACCAGCGCATCGCTGACCGGCAGGAGCGGCGGCGCGTCGAAGAAGATGTAGGAGTATTGGAGACCGGCGGAGCGGATGAGCTTCCGCATGCGTTCGGAGCCGAGCAGCTCGGTGGGATTCGGAGGGCAGGCCCCGCTGGAGACGGCGTGCAGGCTCCCGCCGGCCACCTCCTCCGGGAGCATCTCGGCGTTTCCCGTCAGGATCTCGGTGAGCCCCAGGTCGCGCGGGATCCCCAGGATCTCGTGGCAGCGCGGTCGGCGCAGGTCGGCGTCGACCAGCAGGACCGGCATGCCGAGCTGGGCGAACATGAGCGCCGTGTTCACGGCGGTGGTCGTCTTGCCCTCGCCCCGCACGCTGCTGGTGAAGAGGATGGTCTTGGGAGGTGCATCGGGACGCGAGAGCATGAGACCGGTGCGAATGGCGCGGTAGGCCTCGGAGGCCGCGGAGGTGAGCTCCGCGGGGGCGGCGGGCGCCGGCGCCTTCGGCGCCGCGGCCAGGCCGGTGCAGGGCAGGAGCCGGGGCAGGCGGGCCGGGCCGGGCCGGGCGGCCGAGAGGGCTCCGAAGTCCGGCACGCAGCCCAGCGTGGGCAGGCCGAGGTGGCGCTCCAGGTCGGCCGGTGCGCGCAGCTTGTTGTCGAAGGTGTGGGCGAAGAGAGCCAGAAGCAGGCCCCCGATCACACCCAGCGCCCCCCCGACGGCGAGGTTCAGGAGGACCCTGGGGTGGGCGGGGGAGATCGGGGGGTATGCCTCGTCGATCACGAACACGTTCGAGCTGGGGATCTCCGCCAGGACCCGCATCTCCTTGATGCGCTGCTGGACGCTCTCGTACAGGCGCCGATTGGCCTCCTCGTCCCGGGCGAAGAGCTCCTGGCGCACGGAGGCCGATTGGAAGCGCAGCGCCTCGCCCTGCTGGGCCTCGAGGCGCTCGCGGAGCTCCCTCTCCTCCTGGCGGGCGCCTTCATAGGCGGCTCTGACGCCGCCCGCGATCCGCATCGTCTCCTGCCTCAGCTGGTTCTTGACCTCGTCCAGCTGGGCGCGCAGGTGCGTCGGCTGCGGGTGATACGGCGTCAGGTTGGCGGACTGGAGGGCGTAGTCGCCCTCCAGGTGCGCGAGCTCCTGCTTGAGCTTGGCCACGACCACGCTCTCCATCACCGCGGGCAAGGACTCGGCGCGGCCGGCGTCGATCAGGCGGACCTGGGCCTCGAGGCCGATCCGCCTGACCTCCGCGGTGGTCAAGAGGTCGTTGATCCGGGTCAGGCGCTCGACGGCCGGGCTCTGGCTCTCGCCCAGGGAGACGATCCCCGTCTCGCGCCGGACGCGGTCGAGGGCGAGCTGCGACTCCTCCATCCGCCCGCGGAGCTCGTCCAGCGTGTGGGTCAGGAACGCCAGCGCCTCGTCGCTCGCCCGCGATCGCAGCTCGACGCCGTGCTGGATGAAGGCGCGGGCGTGGGCGTTGGCGATCCGGGCGGAGAGCTCGGGGTCGGGTGAGGTGAAGCGCAGGGCGACGAGCCGGCTGTCGGCGTAGGGCTCGATCTCGAGCCCGTCCACCAGGTACTGGGTGACCCAGCCCGGGTCGACCTCGTCCGCACCTTCCAGCCCGGGACCGAAGAGCCCCGACTCCGCGACGCGTTCGTCGCGGATCACGCGCTCCGCGAGGTTTCGGCTGTAGAGCACGTCGAAGGCAGTCTTGTCGGTGTCTTCCCGGCGCGCAGCAGTCGGGAGCACCCCCTTCATCTCGAGGACGTCCGCCGGCTCCCGCTCGATCAGGAGTACGGTCTCGGCGGTGTAGACGCGCTCTGTGAGCGCGGTCAGTACGCCTACGCAAAGCATCGCGGCGAGGAAGAAGCCGAGAGCCCAATGAGCGCGCTCGATCAGGATGCGCCCGATCTGCCGGAGATCGAGGCCGTCCCAGGACGGAGCTGTAGGCCCCCGGGAGTCACCACCCGGGGAAGGCAGGCGGAGCGACATCGAACAGCCTCAGCGCAGCGAGAAAAACCAACGCAACATGAGCTGGGTTGTTATAACCTAATTACGAAGGTCTGCGACACGAAACTTTTGTCACGTCTTCATCAATTCTTAAACCTGCGGAGGAGGCACCCGACAGAGGGTGCCTGCAGTCGTCCGCACTTCCCGGGAGTTTTGCGTCTCCGTGAGCATGCGAGGCGGGCCGCGCGCCCGGTGCCGTGAGACACCCCACTGCCATGACCACCTCCAATCGCCGCATCGCAATCCTGACCAACACCGGATGGAACATGATCCGGTTTCGCCGCGGTCTCGTATCGCGCCTGGCTGCCGAGGGCTGGGAAGTGACGGCGCTCGCCGATTTCGACGCCGACCAGCTCGCCGCGGTGCGCTCCTGGGGCGTGGGCGCGGAGCGGGTGGAGGTCGACGGATCCGGTACCGACCCCTTCCGGGATCTGCGCTACCTGCTCGCGCTGCTGGGTCACTACCGGAGGCTGCGGCCCACCGTGGTGCACCACTTCTCCATCAAGCCGGTGGTCTATGGCTCCGTGGCGGCGAAGCTCGCTGGGGTGCCGCGCGTCGTCAGCAGCATCACCGGGCTCGGCAGCGGATTCGGCTCCGAGCGGCGCTGGTTGGCCGGCGTCGTCCGGGCCCTCTACCGCGCGGCGCTGGCCGGGCGCACCCTTTGCGTCTGCCAGAACCGCGACGACCTGGCGAGGCTCGTGGAGACGAGCCTGGTCGATCCCGGGCGCGCCGTCCTGATCCCCGGCTCCGGCGTGGACACCATCGCCCTGCGCCCCGACCCGCGGGCGCGGGAGGGGGAGCCCCCGACCTTCCTCATGGTTTCCCGCATGCTCTGGACCAAGGGGGTGGGCGAGTTCGTCGCGGCGGCGCGCCGCGTGCGATCCCGGCACGCCTCCGTGCGCTTCGTCCTGATCGGCGGCTGCCAGGACGACTACGCTTCGAAGAACGCGGATTTCGTGCCTCGGGCCTGGCTGGAGGCCCTCCGGAGGGAGGGCATCGTCGAGTGGCTGGGCTGGACACCTCCCGAGGAGGTGGAGGCGCGGATGCGCCGCTGTACCGCCCTGGTGCATCCCTCGTACTATCCGGAGGGCATCCCTCGCACGCTGATCGAGGCTGCGTCGGCGGGCGTTCCCATCATCACCACCGACAGCCCGGGTTGCCGCGATGCGGTGATACCGGAGCGCACGGGCCTCTTGTGCCCGCCGCGGGATCCCGAGGCCATCGCGGCCGGGATGCTGCGCATCCTGGGAGACCCCGAGGCCGCCGCCCGCATGGGGGCAGCGGGGCGCCGCCTGGCCGAGGAGCACTTCGATGAGCAGGTCGTGCTGGACCGCCTGCTCGGCGTCTACTCGAATGGCCTCGGAGCTCTCGAGACCGGGCCCGCGCGAAGGGTGTCGCTCGCCATGTGATACACTGGAGCGGCTCACGCGATCTCTTCGCGCTCCCGCTCCTGCGACTTCCGGCGCCGGGCTCCCCCGGGCGGGGAACCGGGTCGGAGGTGGCGACGTTCCCGCAGCCGCTGAGGGCATGAATGGACATCTCCTACCTGGGACACGCCGGCTTCCAGATCGATCACGCCGGCCACACGCTGGTGCTCGACCCCTGGCTCTCTCGCGAGGGGGCCTTCCTTCGCTCCTGGTTCCAATATCCCGAGAACCACCTTCTCGCGGACCGGGTCGCGTCCCTGGACCCGGCGCGCAGCGCGATCTACGTCTCTCATGCCCACCCGGACCATTTCGACCGCAGCTTCCTGGGGCGGATCGACCGAGCCACGCCCCTCGTCACGGGGCGCTACGTGCGGCGCCACCTCGCCCGCGAGCTGCGGGCGATGGGCTTCACGGAGGTGCATGAGCTCAACACCGGCGAGAGCCTCGAGCTGCGCGGCTTTCGGCTCACCCTCTACGTCAACGAGAGCTACTCGAACGAGGACTCGGGCATCCTGGTGGAGGCGGGGGGCTGTCGGTTCCTGGACCTGAACGACTGTCGCGCCCACGACGCGATCGACCTCGACGCGCTGCGCCCGGTCGACCTGTTCACCGTCCAGTTCTCCGGGGCCTCCTGGTTCCCCTGTGTGTACGACTACGAGCCGGACCGCCGCGCGGAGCTCACCGCGCGCAAGAACGAGCAGAAGTTCCGCAACGTCCAGGCGTTGATCGAGCGCCTGGCCCCGAAGCTCTTCGTCCCCTCCGCCGGGCCCGGCTGCTTCCTCGACGCGGAGCTCTTCCGCCACAACTTCGGGGCGCCCTCGGCCTTTCCGGAGTTCCGGGAGTTCCGGCCGTGGGTGGAGGCGACCGGCGTCCCCAGCCCGGAGCTGGCGCCGGGCGACCACATCCGGCTGCGGGCCGGGGAGATGCCGCGGGTGGAGGCCAGCGGCCCGCGTCCGCCGGCGTCGGAAGCCGACCGGCGCGCCTACCTGCGCGGCTACGCCGAGCGCTTCGCCGGGGAGAGTGCGCTGCCGGAGACCGACCGCGACGCCTTCCCGCTGTTCCGTGCGGCGCTGGAGGCGAAGATCGCGGCGCTGCGCCAGCCCCTGGTCACGCGCCACCGGATCGGCGTGCGCGTCACGGGCCGCCCCGGGCTCCCGGACGGGTGCCTGCTCGTGAACCTCCAGCGGCGCTGCCTCGAGGACGTGGAGGAGCTGCCCGCCGCTGGCACCTACTCCTTCCGCTACGAGAACCGGGTGCTCGATCACTTCTTCCGCTGCGGCGCTCCCTGGGAGGAGCTGATGCTGAGCCTCCGCTTCCAGGTGAGCCGTGAGCCAGACGTCTTCGACACGCGAATCTCGGACTTCATGCGACTCGAGGCCCAGGACCTGAGGCACTACCCGCGGCGCGCCCGGAGCGGGCGAGTCTGCATCGAGCACGAGGGGGTCCGCTACGAGGTGGACCGCTACTGCCCGCACCAGGGCGGCGATCTGAGTCGCGCCCTGATCGTGGACGGGGCTCTCATCTGCCCGCGCCACGGCTGGGCCTTCGACCTGAGCCGCGGCGGTCGCTCGGAGGAGAGTCTCACCACCATCCACGCCGTGCGGCTCGCCGACGCGGACTCCCCTGGCGACCCGGCTCCGGCCCTCGATCCGGATCGCGAGGCTGCGAGCCTTCCCTGCCCGCGTCGCAGAGCCGGCTGACGCCCGCGCTCCGGGATCCGAGGGAGCCGGCCTTGCGCACGCACTGCCGCCTCCCGTCCTGGGTCTTGCCTGCGGGCTGCTCTTCCTGCGGAGAGAAGGCGCCGATTTCGAGAAGAACCGGTAGCTTCCTCTGATACAATCGCAACACAGAGAAGCGACTGACCTTCGGCGATGCGCAGCCCGATGCGCTCCCCGTCCGCGCCCCGAACCATGGACTACGAAGCCATCAAATCCACCATCGAGCGTTACCGGGCGGAGGGCAAGAAGCTCTTCGCCACCTCGTCGTTCCAGACGCACAGCATTCCGATGTTGCACCTGCTGAGCCGGATCGACCGCGACATCGACATCGCATTCATCAACACCGGCTACCACTTTCCCGAGACGGTGCGCTTCCGAGATGACGTGGCCGAGCTGCTGGGCCTGAGGCTGGTGGACGTGAGGTCGCAGGTTCCGCGGAATCTGCAACGCGATTCGAACAGGCAGCTCTATTTCACCTCCGACCCGGACACCTGCTGCTACCTGAACAAGACCCAGCCGCTGGAGCCCCTGCTCATCGAATACGACGTGTGGATCAACGGGATTCGCGCCGACCAGAGTGCCCATCGCCGCAGCATGGCCGTGGAGCAGAGGGCTCCCCACGGCGCCCTGCGTTTCCACCCGATGCTCGACTGGACTTCGAAGATGATCTTCGACTACATCCGCGAGTTCCAGCTGCCCCGGCACCCCCTGGAAGATGCGGGATATCTGAGCATCGGCTGCGAGCCCTGCACGCGGAAGATCGACCTCGACAACGACCGCTCTGGCCGCTGGTTCGGGCTCCACAAGACAGAGTGCGGATTGCACACCGATCTGGTCGAGAGATGAAGGTACTGATCACCGGCGGCGCGGGATACATCGGAACGGAGCTCGCCTACGAGCTGGAGAAGAATCCGGCCGTGGACGAGATCGTGATCTACGACAATCTCAGCCGCGGCAACTTCAACCTGTTCATCGGAATCAACCGCTTCGCGGGAAAGATCCGCTTCGTGAAGGGCGAGCTGCTGGACACCCGCACGTTGAGGAAGGAGCTGGAGGGGGTCGCGGTGGTCTACCACCTGGCCGCGAAGGTGACCACCCCGTTCTCGGACCAGCACCCCCACGAGTTCGAGCAGACCAATCACTGGGGCACCGCCGAGCTGGTCTACGCGGTGGAGGAGAGCGACGTGCGCCGGTTCATCTACACGAGCAGCGTTGCCGTGTACGGAGCCTCGAGCGATGTGGTGGACGTCTCTTCCACGGCCCGGCCCCGCACGTTCTACAGCGTCGCCAAGATGCGGGGTGAGGAGCACGTGGCCCGGCTCTTGAAGAGGACCGGTACGTACATCGTCCGGTGCGGGAACGTCTACGGCTACAGCAAGAGCATGCGTTTCGACTCGGTGATCAACCGCTTCATGCTGGACGCGAATTGCGGCCGTCGCATCACGATCAACGGCAATGGGAGGCAGCACCGATCCTTCATCCACATCGACAGGGCGGCGAGGCTCCTGGCGAAGCTCGCGGAGGCTCCCATCGGGTCGGGTCTCTACAACCTGGTGGATGACACCTTCGAGATCAACTACATCGCCGAGACGCTGAAGGGCATCTACCCGGACCTGGAGACGATCTTCGTGAACCAGCACTTGCAGCTGCGCGAGCTCAAGGTGAAGCCCGATCCGCTACTCAATGCCCTCATCGACATCGAGGTGGGAACGCTGAGGCAGGCGCTGGCCAGCTTTCGCCAGGCCTTCACCTTCTAGCCCGAGACGCCGCTGCCGTCCTTTCTCGCAAAGGGAGATGCCGCTGTGAAGTCGACCCTGTCGCCCGCGGGCGCATCCGTCCGCCCGCGCCTGCAGGTGACGCGCCGCCTGCTGGATGCGCTCGAGAAGTCGGGTGTGCGCTTCTGTCACTGGAAGAGCAACGATCGCCTCGAGGAGGGGCTCTGTGGAGACACGGACCTCGACCTGCTGGTCGATCGCCAGGACCAGGCGCTGGCGCTCCAGGCCCTGGTCGAGAGCGGATTCAAGCGCTGCCGGGCGGCCTCCTACCTGACGATGACGGGCAAGGAGGGCTGGTTCGGTCTCGATTGCGCCACGGGACGCCTGGCCTACGTCGACCTCCACTATGCGCTGGTGACGGGGGCGAAGCAGGTGAAGAGCTACGAGCTCCCCTGGAGCCGTGCCGTGCTGGACTCGCGCGTGTGGGACGAGGAGGGGCAGGTCCCGGTCTGCCACCCGGCCGTGGAGCTCGTGCTGCTCATCGTGCGCGCCGCGATCCGGCTCCGCCCGCTCGCGATCGCGTGGAGCCTGCTGGGCCGCCGGCCCTTCCGGGGCAACTGGTCCGAGCAGCGGCGATTCCTGCTGGCGCGGCGTGCCGGGTACCGGCGGCCGCCGGAGCTCGAGGGAATGCTCCCGCCCGATGTCCTGGCTGCCGTGGAGGCGCTCGTGCACTCCGATCCCGGGACGCGCGAGCTCCTGCGTCTGCGGCGGCGCCTGCGCCCGTGGATCCGCGACGCCGAGTCGCTCGCGCCGGGCCCGCGCGTCTTCGAGGAGTGGCGCCGCTGGCTGTGGGCCGGCAGCGGGGCGGTGATGCGCCGGCTGCGTCCCGACGTCGTGAGCATTCCGCGCAAGCAGGTCGCCTCGGGGGGCCTCTACGTGGTGCTGCTGGGAGCGGACGGATCGGGGAAATCGACGCTGGCGCGGGGACTGCTGCGCGAGCTGGCGGGGAAGCTCGATACGGAGCGGGTCTATCTCGGGGCCGGCGACGGCAAGAGCTCGCTCCTGCGCAGGCCGCTGATCTGGGCGCGGGATGCCCTGGTCCGCGCCGGGCTCCTGCGGCACGAGCGGCGCGCGCAGGAGGGCAGCCCGGCGCGCCCCGCACGCGCGCGCGCCGGGGCGAGCCCTCGCAGGCGCCTTCCGGTTCGGCTGGCGCGCGCGGTCTGGGCGCTCGTGCTGGCCCGGGAGAAGGGCGCGAAGCTGCGGCGCTCGTGGCGCAAGCGGCACGCCGGCGCGATCGTGATCGCCGACCGCTATCCCCAGGTCCAGCTACCGGGCTTCAATGACGGGCCGCTGCTCCACGCCTGGCGTCGCTCGGGGAGCGGCCTGCGGCGCTGGCTGGGCGAGCTCGAGGGGCGCTGCTACGAGCGCGCGGCGCGCCAGAGCCCGGACCTGGTGATCCGCCTCGCCATCGACGTGGAGACCGCCGTGGCCCGCGACCCCAACCTGGACCCGGAGTTCTCGAGGCGGCGGATCGAGGCCGTGCGCTCCTTCCGCTTCCCCCCGGCCACGCGCGTGGTCGAGCTCGGCGCCCGCGAGCCCGCCGAGGTGGTCCGGCGCCGGGCGCTCGAGGCGATCTGGAGCTCGATCTAGGCGGATCTCGGGCGGCGGGGCCCTCTAGCTCTGACGCGCCTCGACGCGGGGGATCACGAGCCGATCTCCGGGGGCGAGTCCCGCCAGGTCGGCGTCGGGGTTGTAGTGGCGCAGCAGCCACATGGGCAGCTCGTACTTGCGGCGGGCGAGGTACCAGAGCGTCTCCCCGCGCCGCATGGTGTGCACCTCGGTGCCCGTGACCTTGTAGCTGCCGTAGAACTCCTCCTGGAGGGTCCGGTGGTACTCGAGCCGCCGGCGCTCGAAGGCCTCCGGGCTCACGCGGCTGAAGTCCAGGCGCACCTTGCGGCCGATCACGACCGGCGCGCTGAGGCGCATCTTGTTGATCCTGCGCAGGCTGCCTGCGCTCACCTCGAGCCACTCGGCGTAGTGGCCGAGCGTCTCCTCGGCCTGCACCACGATGCGGTCGCCGGAGCCCACCGCGTAGTCCCCGGGGCCGGAGACGCGGGGCGGCTCGAGCTCCGCCTCGGCCGCGCCGTCGCCCGGGGCGGGCTCGATGGCGGCGTCCTCGCCCTCGGCCACCGCCTCGGAGGGGATCGAGGCGTCGACGACGGCCTCGGACCCCAGGGCCGCCACGAGATCCCGGGGCGCCGGCACCGGCGTCTCCCGGGCCGCCGCGAGCCAGTCCGCATCGGACTCGGCGCCCGCCGCCCCCTCCGCCTCGCCGCTCGCCCCGGCCGCGGGGCCCACCTCGGGCAGGACCTCCTCGGGCAGGTCGAGGTCCGCGAGCGCGATCTCGAGGGGCGGCAGCGGCGGCAGCTCCGCCGGCGCGGAAGGCGGCGGTTCCTCCGAGGCGGGCTCGCGCCCGGCGCCCCCGCCGTCCAGGGCGGCCCCCGCCGCCTCGGCGCGGCCCCCGGGCTCCTCGCCGGACCCGGCCGCGGCCTCCGGCGGGGCGGGAGACCGGTCGGGAGAGGCCAGCCCCCGGGCCTCCTCCTCCGGGCCCTTCGGGGCCGGCGCCATCTCGGCGGCGGCGATGACGACCGGCCGGGCGGGGGCCTCCGCGAGGCGCAGCCGCTGACCCACCGCGAGCTGGTGGCGATTGCGCAGGCTGTTCAGCTCCATGAGCTGCGCCACGGGAACGCCGAAGCGGCGCGCGATGGTCGAGAGGCTGTCGCCCCGGCCGACCACGTAGACCCCGTCCTCCGGCGGGCTCCGGCGCGCCGCCGCGATGGCGGGCGCGGTGCCCTTGGCGTCGTCCGGCAGCGTCAGCACCTGCCCCGGGTGGATCGTATGGCGGCTGCGGAGGTTGTTGAGCGCGACCAGGTCCCGCTCCGCCAGGCCGTAGCGCGAGGCGATCTTCGAGAGGGTGTCGCCCCGCTGCACGATGTAGAGCCGGTCGCGGTGCTGGCGCTCCATGCGCTCCGCGTCCGGGACCTGGGCCAGGGCCACCGCCGCCGGTATCGCCCCCGGGCGCTTCGGGACGCGCAGGGCGTAGCCCTGGGGGACGAACTTCGCGCCGCTCCAGACCGAGGGGCGCAGCGCCCGGTTGTGCTCCTGGAGCAGGGCCAGGTCGATCCCGAGCGACCGGCTGAGCACGCTGGCTGGATAGTAGTGCGGCATCTCGACCACCTCGTACTCGACCGGGTGCTCGAGGGGCAGGGGGCCGAAGTAGCGCTCCGGGTGGTGGTCGATCTCGAGGGCCGCCAGGAACTCGCTGTAGAAGTTGCGGGAGGCGAATCCGAAGCTGCGGCTCTCGTAGCGGCTCACGATGGCGGCGATGTCGCGGGTACCGATCTGCCTCACCGCGCGCTGCATGCCGCCCACGCCGTGGTTGTAGGCCGTGATCGCGAGGGGCCAGGACTCCAGGTGCCGGTAGTTGTCGCGCAGCAGCCGCGCCGCGCCGACGGTGGCCGCGAAGGGGTCCAGCCGCTGGTCCACGACGTTGTCCACGCGCATGTACAGGTGCGCCGTCGAGCGCGTGAACTGCCAGAGCCCGGCGGCGCCCACCCGCGAGTAGGCCTTCGTGTTGTAGGAGGACTCCACGTGGGGCAGCGCCACGATCTCGCGGGGGACCCCGTGCTGCGCCAGGATCGCCTCGATGTAGTCCTTCCAGGCCCCCTGGCGGATCAGGCCGTCTCGGAACTTGTCGGCCTGCCCGAGCTGGAAGCGCAGGTTCCCGGCGGCGCGGCGAAAGGTCGCGTTCGAGGTGCCCGGCGGCCAGAGCGCCCGCACGCTCTCCTCCAGCTCGCTGAGCCCGCTGCGCGCCCCATGCCCCAGCCGCTCGAGGGCCAGGCGAAGCCTGCGCTTGGCCCGTTCGACCTGCTGCTCGCGAGCGCGCTGGCCCAGACCCGGGGCGAAGTGCACGGCCTCGTAGACCACGTCCAGGTTCTCGTTGTCGTGGAGGAGACCGCTATGGCCGTCCACCTCGGTGTAGACCCGGGTCCAGAAGCGGACGTTGGGCTCGAGGCCGGCGGGCCGGGGCAGCGCCGCATCGTCGGCCCGGACGGCCGGTGCGACGAGCAGGCAGGCGAGGACGACGGGGAGCAGGTGGCGCATCGCTGGATCCATGGTCGATCGGCAATCCCCGCTCGGGAGTTGACCGCGTTCCTGCGCCTGCGTCGAGGGCCCCGCGCCGGCGAGCCGGGCCCGCTGCCCGGGTTCCCCACCGGGAGGGGGCCCGGGGGGCCCCGGAGGCGGAGAGCGATCGCCAACCCGGGGCCCTCGCGGGGGCCGCCTGCGGCTCGCTGCGCGCCCTTCGGGCTTGCAACTCAGCGCCGGCGGTTGCGGCGCCGGGCCTTGCGCGCCTGCTTGCGTTTTCCCTTCTGATGGGCCCGTTGCCGCGTCCCCTGCCGCCCGCCGGGGGCGCCGCCGGCCAGGAGCCCCTCCGGATCCAGGCCCGGCCCCGGGGCGGCCCCCCCCCCGACGAGCCGCGCGAGGCCCGGGATCTTTCCCAGGCGCCCCGCCCCCGAGCCCAGCGCCGTCATCATCTCGCGCATCTGGCCGAAGCGGTCCAGGAGCTCCCGCACGTCGGCGGAGCGCCGGCCGCTGCCCCGGGCGATGCGCCGGGCCCGGCTCTTGTCGATCATCTCGGGGCGGCGGCGCTCCTCGGGGGTCATGGAGGAGATCAGCGACTCGACCCGGGCGAGCTGGCCCTCCTCCACCTGGTCCTCGAGCCCGCCGAGAAACGGCAGCTTCCCCAGGATCTCGCGCAACGGCCCCATCCGCTGGATCGCGCGCAGCTGTTTCGCCAGGTCGTCGAGGCCGAAGCTCCCCCGCAGCAGGCGCTGCGCGTCGCGCTCGGCCTCGCGCTCGTCCACGACCTCCTCGAAGTCGCGGACCAGCCCGACGATGTCCCCCATGCCGAGGATTCGCGAGGCCAGCCCTTCGGGCCGGAAGGGCTCCAGGCGGTCCAGCGCCTCCCCGGTGCCCAGGAACTTGATGGGAACGCCGGTGGCGGCCTTGACGGCCAGGGCGGCGCCGCCGCGGGCATCGCCGTCGAGCTTGGTGAGCACGATCCCATCCAGGGTCAGTCGCGCGCGGAAGGCCGCCGCCACGTGGACGGCGTCGCGCCCCATCAAGGCGTCGCAGACCAGGAGCGTGCTCGCGGGCCGGGTGGCTCCGGCGATCTCCTCGAGCTCGGCCATCAGCTCGTCGTCGATGGCGAGGCGCCCGGCCGTGTCGTAGACGACGGCCGAGAATCCCTCGCGCCCGGCGCGCGCCGCCGCCTCGGCGCAGATCTCGGCGGCGCGCTGGCCGGGCGCCCCCACGTGGACCGGGACCTCGAGGCGCCCCCCGAGCTGCTGGAGCTGCGCCACCGCTGCCGGTCGCTGTACGTCGGCGGCCACCAGCAGGGGCCGCCGCCCCTCCCGGTGCAGGTGGCGCGCGAGCTTCGCGGCCACCGTGGTCTTCCCGACGCCCTGTAGCCCGACCAGCATCACGGAGCACACACCCGCCCGGTCCGGGGCCAGGGACGGGTCCACCGGCCCCATCAGGGCCGTGAGCTCCTCCTCGCAGGCCTTGACGAAGTGCTGGCCCGGCGTCACCCGCAGCCGCCGGCCCGCGGCGTCGCGCGCGCGGGTGTCGACCCGCGTGCCGAGGGCGCGCTCCTTGACCCGCGCCAGGAAGTCCTTGACGATCGCGAGGTCGACGTCCGCCTCGAGCAGCGAAAGGCGGACGTCCCGCAGCGACTCCTCGACGTTCTCCTCGCTGAGCTCGCGGACGCCGGAGAGCCTCTCCCGCGCGGCGGAGAAGCCTTTGGTGAGCGTTTCCAGCATCGGGGGCGGGAGGATAGCGAAGGGGGCGCTGGCAGATGCCGCCGGCCGCGTGCACCATTGCGCGGCGCCGGGGGCGCGCGCCGCGCCGGAAGGCCTGGCGGCGGCTCTCGGGCGGGGAAGGAACCGGAAGGAGACAGGGAAGGCATGCCCACGCAGATCGAGGCGCAGATCGCCGGCAGCGTCTGGAAGGTCGAGAAGGCCGTCGGGGACCTCGTGCAGCCCGAGGAGATCCTGCTCATCCTCGAATCCATGAAGATGGAGATCCCGGTCGAGGCCCCCTGCGCCGGCCAGGTGCTCGAGATCCGCGTTCGCGAGGGGGACAGCATCGAAGAGGGGTTCGTCCTGGCGGTGATCGGATGAGCGGGGCCGGGCGCCCATGCCGGAGCCGCTGAGAGCGCGTCCGCTGCTCCCCGAGGAGCGCGGGCCAGCCCTCGCCCACCTGGCCCGCCGCGCCCAGGAGAACCTGTTCCTCCTCGATCTCGCCGCGCGGCTCGGCGAGCCACCGGCGCCGGGCGAGCTGGCGACCGAGATCGTCTGTGCCTGGCGGGGCCGGGAGATCGTCGGCGTGGTCTGCCTGCGGCCCAGCGTCGTCTTCGACGCCGCGGTCGGCCCCGAGGCCCTGGCGGCGTTCCACCCCTTCCTCGACGGCCTGGGCGTGGGGCTCGTGAAGAGCCCGGCGCCGGCGGTGGACCTGTTCTGGCGCGAGCTGCGGAACCGCCGCCGGCGTCGCTGCCTGATCGACCGCCTGGAGACGGCCTACGTGCTGCGCCGGGGGCGGGCCCGGCTCGCCGCGGACCTGACGGCCCGGGCGCGCCTTGCCGAGGCCGGCGACCTGGAGGCCCTGGTGGTGGCGGCCCGCGAGAGCCTGCGCGAGGAGAGCCGGCCCGACCCCTTCGCCGGCGACGCCCGGGGCTTCCGCCGCTGGGTGGAGGGGCGCCTCTCGCGCGCCCGCGTCGTCGAGGAGCACGGGCGCGTCGTCTTCGTGGGCTACGCCGACGTCCAGCGCCCCGAGGGCTGGCTCGTCCAGGGCGTCTACACCTGGCCCGAGGCGCGGCGCCGAGGCTTCGCCACCGCCGGCATGCGCGACCTGTGCCGCGAGGCCTTCTGCGCCGGCGCCGAGCACGTGCAGCTCGCCGTGGTCGACGGCAACGAGGCCGGACGCGGCCTCTACGAGGGCCTGGGCTTCGAGCCCTTCGGAAAGCTCCGCACCATCCTGTTTGCTTGAGCCGGCCGCGTTGCCGGGCCCCCGCCAAAGGTGTTTACTCTCGGAGCGCCATGCAGGATCCCACCGCGCGTTCGGCAGCCGCGCCGGGCGAGGTCCGCGCTCGGAGCGTGCCGGAGAAGGCAGGGCCGCCCACGCCGGCGGACTCCCTCTCGGCGATGACGCCGCGCTTCAACCTCTTCTTCCGCTGGTTCTCGCGCCGCTTCTTCAGCCATTTCGGCCTCGACGAGGAGACCGTGGCGCGCCTGCGCGCCCTGGAGGAGCAGGGATCCGTCGTCTACGTGATGCGCTACGCGAGCCGCCTCGATTACTTCCTCTTCAACGACCTCTTCCGGCGCGAGGGTCTGCGGCTCTCGCGCTTCGCGAACGGCATCCGCTTCTACTACTACCGCCCCCTGCTCGAGGCCCTCGGCGTGGCCCTGCGGCGCCCGCGCGGCACGCCCGGCGACCTGGAGCACGCCCGCGCCCGCGCCCAGGCCCGGGCCCTCGCCCAGGCCGGCGAGTCCTTCTTCCTGTTCCTGCGCACCGCCCGCCTGGGGGGCTGGCTGCGCGGCCGGGGCTCCCTCGAGGAGGGCACCCGGGAGCTCGACCTGCTCGAGGAGGTGGTGGCAGGGGTCTGGAGCTCGGGCCATCGGGTCTTCCTGGTGCCGCTGGCGCTCTTCTGGCGCAAGGGGCCGCGGGCGCGCCGGCGCTTCCTGAACCTCTTCTACGGCGCGCAGACCCGGCCCTCGGACCTGGCCAAGGTGACCTCCTTCCTCACCACCTACCGGGGCCTCCACGTCAAGATCGGTGAGGCCATCGACCTCGCCTCCTTCATCGCGCAGCGGCGCGAGCAGGGGCCCCAGGCGGTGGCGCGCACGGTGCGGCGCTCGATCCTGAGCTTCCTCTACCGCGAGGAGAAGGTGGTCGAGGGGCCGACGCTCCAGCCGCTCCACCGCGTGCAGGATGCCGTGGTCGAGGATCCGCGAGTGGCCGACGCGATCCGCGAGCGGGCGCTGGCCCGCCACGTCCCGATCGAGCGGGCGCGCGCCGAGGCTGGAAAGATGTTCCGGGAGATCGCCGCCAACATGGACTCGGTCTTCCTGGCGGCCCTCAATGCCATCGCCGGCGGCGTGATGCGGCGCCTCTTCGCCGGAATCGAGGTCAACGGACTGGAGAAGGTGGCGGAGTATGCCAAGCACCACCCGCTGATCCTGGTCCCGAGCCATCGCTCCTACTTCGACTTCGTGATCGTCTCCACGCTCTTCTACGGCCATCACCTGGTGCCGCCCCACATCGCGGCGCGCGAGAACATGGCCTTCGGCCCCTTCGGCTTCATCTTCCGCCGCTGCGGCGCCTTCTTCCTGCGCCGCTCTTTCGACGACCCGCTCTACAAGGAGGTGTTCCGGGCCTACGTGGCCCATCTGATCCGCGAGGGTTTCACGCAGGAGTTCTTCATCGAGGGCGGGCGCTCGCGCACGGGCAAGACCCTGGCCCCCCGCCTCGGCATGCTCACCTGGAACGTCGATGCCTTCCTGGAGAGTCACCGGCCGGACCTCTTCCTGGTGCCGATCGCCATCACCTACGAGCGGCTGGTGGAAGAGGGCGCCATGATCGGGGAGCTGGAGGGCGAGAAGAAGCTCGAGGAGAGCGTGATGGGCCTGGTGCGGGCCCGCAAGTTCCTGCAGCGCCGCTTCGGCAGCGTCTTCGTGAACTTCGGCGAGCCGCTCTCGCTGGCGGAGGCCCTGGGCGAGCGGCGCGAGCGCTTCCGCAGCGCCGGCGACGAGGCCAGCGTCGCCGAGCGACGCGCCTGCATCGAGAGCCTGGGCAACCGCATCGCGGAGCGGATCAACTGGGCCGCCGTGGCCAATGCCACCTCGGTGGCGGCCTGCGCGCTCCTGGGCGAGCGCAGCCGGGGCCTCTTGCGATCCGACCTGGTGCTGCGCATGCAGCAGATCGTGGACCTGCTGCGGCTCCAGGACGTGCGCCTCACCCCCGCCCTGGCGCGCGACGAGGGCCGCTTCGAGGAGGCGATCGGGCAGCTCCTGCGCAGCGATCTGCTCCACTCGGTGCAGGACCCGCGCGGCGAGCTGCTCTACTTCGAGGAGTCGAAGCGCCGCGCGCTCGACCTCTACCGCAACTCGATCGTCCAGTTCCTGGTGGCCCCGAGCTTCCTGGCGCGCCGGATCCTCACCGGACCCACCCTCCCGGTCCTGCGGCAGGAGCTGGTGAGCTGGCTCGACCTCTTCTACTACGAGTTCTTCACGCCGCGCGGGGAGGTGCTGGCTGCCCACTTCGACGCCTTCCTCGATCACTTCGAGCGCATGGGCTGGATCGAGCGCAGCGGCGAGCGCCTGCTCGCCACCGAGAAGGGGGTTCCCTGCTTCCGCTTCCTGGCCGAGCAGACGTGCGGCGTGGTGGAGGTCTACTACGCGACCTTCGCCGCCGCCCTCGGCGTGGCGGAGGGCGAGCTCTCGGCCCGGCGCCTGGAGAAGGAGGCCGCGGACCAGTTCGAGCGCTCCTTCCTGCTGGGCGAGGTGGAGCGTCGCGAGGCGGCGAACCCGGTGGCCTTCGGCGGCGCCGTCGAGCACCTGGTGCGCCTGCGCATCCTGGAGCGCGCGCGGGAGCAGGGGGGCGGCGAGCGGCCGCGCGACACGACCTACCTGCGGGGACCCGCCTGGGGCGAGCTCCCGGCGCTGCGCGATCGCCTGGCAGCTGCTCTCGCCGCCCGGTAGAGTCCGCCTCCCCATGGACGCGCTGACCGGGCTCCTCGATTTCGAGAAGGCGGGTGGATTCGTCACCGCGATCGCCCAGGACGATGCCACCGGCGAGATCCTGATGGTCGCCTCCATGAACGAGGAGGCCTTCCGACGCACGCTGGAGACGGGCGAGGCCGTCTACTTCAGCCGCTCGCGGGAGCGACTCTGGCGCAAGGGGGAGGAGAGCGGCAACACCCAGCGGATCCGGGCGATCTACGCCGACTGCGACCGCGACGTCGTCCTGCTGCGCGTCGAGCAGCGCGGCGGCGCCGCCTGTCACACGGGCAAGCGCAGCTGCTTCTTCCACAAGCTCGAGGACGGGCGCTGGGTGGACGTGGGCGTCCAGGTGTTCGACCCGGCCGAGGTCTACGGCCGGTGAGCGCGCGACGCGGGCGGCGCCTGCGCCTGGGGCTGCCGAAGGGAAGCCTCGAGGCAACCACCTTCAAGCTCTTCACCCTGGCGGGCTTCAACATCCGCGTGGCGTCGCGCTCCTACTACCCGGACCTCGGTGATCCGGAGATCGAGTGCATCCTGATCCGCGCCCAGGAGATGGCGCGCTACGTGAGCCAGGGGGTCCTCGACGCCGGCATCACCGGGCTCGATTGGACCCTCGAGAACCGCGCCCGGGTCCGTGAGCTCGCCGACCTTCGAGCGCCCTGGCCGAACTACGGGCCCGTGCGCTGGGTGGTGGCGGTGAAGAGCAGCTCCTCCATCCGTCGGCCGAAGGACCTGGCGGGCAAGCGCATCGCGACCGAGGTGGTCGGGCTCACCCGGCGCTACCTGCGCAAGCACCGCGTGCGCGCCGACGTGGAGTTCTCCTGGGGCGCGACCGAGGTGAAGCCGCCGATCCTGGCCGACGCGATCGTCGACGTGACCGAGACCGGCTCGAGCCTGGACGCCAACGGCCTGCGCGTGATGGACACCCTGCTCGAGAGCACGCCGCGCTTCATCGCCAACCGCGAGGCCCATGCGGAGGCCTGGAAGCGGGGCAAGATGGACCGGATCGTGCTGATGCTGCGCGCGGTGATCGACGCGGTGGGCCGGGTGGGGCTCATGTGCAACGTGCCGAAGCGCCGCCTCGACGAGGTCCTGGCGGTGCTTCCCGCGCTCCAGAACCCCACCGTCTCCCAGCTGGCCGACGAGCGCTGGGTCGCGATCAACACGGTGGTCGAGGAGCGCCTGGTCACCGAGCTCGTGCCCCGGCTGGTGGAGGCCGGCGCGACCGGGATCGTCGAGTATCCCCTCAACAAGCTGATCGAGTAGCGGCTACTCGCGAACCGGGCGGCCGGCTTCGAAGGCGGCCAGGTGGGCGCGGAACAGGGCGACTACCTCGTCGGGGCCCCCCCGCTCCTCCAGGCGGGCCAGGCCGCGCCGCGCCGCCGCCGCGGCCGCCGCGAAGTCGCCGACCTCGGCGTGGGCGGCGGCGAGCGTGTCCAGGTAGGCGGGCCCTGGATCGCCCGCCTCGGAGACCGCCTGCTGCGCCAGGAGCAGGGCGCGCGGTCCGTCGCGCAGACCCTGCTCGGGGCAGGTCGCCAGGAGCCAGGCCAGGTCGTTTCGCAGGTCCCCGGAGGCGGGACAGCGCTCGAGCCCGGCCTCGAGGAGCTCGCGCTGCTCGGCGAAGCGGCCGACCCGGTGGAGGCTCTGGGAGAGGGCGATGCGCGCCGAGACGGCGCAGGGCTCGGCCGCGAGCGCGTCCCCGAGCAGGCGCCGGGCCTCCTCCTCCCTCCCGGCGTCGGCCTCGTGCCCGGCGAGCTCCACGAAGATCTCCTCGCTCGGGTCGAGCTCGAGGGCGCGGCGCAAGAGCGGCAGCCGGTCCTGGCTGCGCTCGGGGCCCTGGGCCGCGAGGGCGGCCAGGAGCCCGTGGAGGATCGGCCCGCTCCGGGGATGCCGCTGCCAGAGGGCGCGGAGGGTCGCCTCCGCCGGCTCCGGCCGCTTCGCCTGAAGCTCCGCCCAGCCGTTCGCGAAGGCCTCGAGGTCCGCCGCCAGGCCGGGGGGCGACGGCCCGCGCAGCTCGAGGTCCTCGCCCCCGGAGGCCGGCGGCAGCGGCGCGGCGGCCCCGAAATAGCCCAGGGCCTGGAGCGCCTCGCGCGCCGCCGGATCCAGGGCCGCGCGCGCCTCGGCGGCCGCCGGCGGGGCCGCGGCCAGCAGCTCCGCCAGCCGCTGGCGCATGGCCAGGGTCCGCGCCGGCTCGCGCGCCGCGCGGTCGTCGAGCTCGCGGGGATCCGCCGCGAGGTCGTAGAGGGCCGGCTCGAGCTGGTGGACGTACTTCCAGCGGCCCTGGCGCAGGCTCCGCAGCACCGCGCTCCCGAAGAGCCGCTGCGGCTCGAGGGACTCGCCGTAGGCCGTGAGCCCGAGGTCGGCCACGGCGCCGGTTGCCAGACCCGCCAGCGAGACCCCCTGGGCCCTCGCGAGGGGCGGGGCGCCCAGGAGCTCGAGGAGCGTCGGCGCGAGGTCCAGGCTGCGCACCAGCGAGGCCACCCGCCGCGGCTGCGGGAGGAGGCGCGGGCTCCAGAGGACGAGGGGCACGCGCAGGGTCGAGTCGTAGACGTAGAAGGAGTGCGTGTTCTCGCCGTGCTCCCCGAGCCCCTCGCCGTGGTCGCTGGTCACCACCAGGAGCGTGTGCTCGGCGAGCCCCAGCCGCTCCAGGGTCTCCCGCAGTCGCCCCACGTGGTGGTCGGCGAAGCGCACCTCGCCGTGGTAGAGGCTCTCCGGAACGAGCTCCCGGAAGGCATCGGGCGGGGCGTAGAAGGAGTGGGGCTCGAAGTAGTGGACCCACAGGAAGAACGGGCGCTCCCCGCCCTCCTCCAGGAAGCGCACGGCGTGGCGCGTCACGTCCCCGGCGGCGCGCTCGGGGAGCTCGACGGGCAGGCCTTCGACGCGCAGCACCTGCCGCTGCGCGTCGGGGGAGCTCGGATCGCGGAAGCTCTCGAAGCCCTGCCCGATCCGGGTCTCCCGGCCCATCACCAGCGCCGCCACCTCCGCGCCGGTCCGGTAGCCGGCCTCCCGCAGGGCCTCGGCGAGGGTCGTCTCGCCCGGGGGCAGGCGGTAGCCCGCGTTGGAACGCACGCCGTGGGCCCAGGGCTCCCGGCCGGTGAAGAGGGTCGCGTGGGAGGGGAGCGTGCTGGGCGAGGAGCTCGCGCACTGCTCGAAGAGGATGCCCTCGGCGGCGAGGCGGTCGATCTCGGGGGAGGTCGGGAGGGGCTGCCCGTAGGCCCCGAGGGCATCGGCGCGCAGGGTGTCGATGGTGACGAGCAGCAGGTTGGGGCGCGGCGGGCGGGCCGCCTCGCCGCCGCAGGCCAGCGCCAGAAGGGCCAGGAGCGCCAGCCGGGGCGGCCCGGAGCCCGCCGCCGGGGACCAGAAACGAGCAGCCCCCGGCCAGCGGGGTGGGCGGGCCGGGGGCTTCACACGCGGGAGAAATCGTCCCAGGAGGGAGTCGCAGACCGTCTAGGCGGCGGTCTCCTCGTGCCGCCGGAACTCCTCGCGGGGGAACTCGTCCGGGGGATAGGGCTGACCGCCCTCGCGCAGGCCGCTGGCCTCCCATTCCTTGCTCAGCTGCTGGAGCTTGCGCGAGAAATCGTCGAAGGCGTCGTCGAAGGAGAGGATGATCTCGGTGGTGCGGGGGATGTCGTCGCCGTTCAGCAGCCCGCGGTAGCGGTTCAGGTTGGCGAGGATGGCCTCGGCGACCTTGAGCGCGCGCTTCTCGGTCTTGATCAGCGGCGATTGGAGCGTGTAGACGTTGTTACGGCCCCAGAGGCTCTCGTCGCGCACGATCGCGATCTCGCGATAGAGGCTGTTGATGGGGTCGAAGTTGTACTCGACGCGGACCTCCTTGAAGATGTCCGTGTTCCCCGTGTAGAAGCCCCGCTCCTTCTCGACCTTGCCGAGCTGCCGGCAGCGCGGGCAGTAGAAGGTGTCGCCGTGGTTGAGGAGGAAGACGCCCTTGGCGTAGTCCTCGCAGTCCGTGTTCTCGCAGTACCCCACGCCTCGCTTCATGCTGGCCCTCTCTTCGAGATTCCCCGCGAACCGATCGCCCGAGCCGCTGGCTCGCCGCGTCCGTTCGGACCGTCTGTTAGGACCGCTCTCCGCCTCGCCACCCCGGACCCCGCAGGCCCGCCCGGCCTTCTCGCAATCCCCGTGCCACCCCGCTCCGCGGAGGCGCCAGTCGGCGCTTCCGCAGATGGGACGCGCCTCGGGCTGCGCGCCTGCCGTTGCTGTGCGTGTGATCGGGGGGCTCGGGGACTGCGGCCCGGCTTGCTCGAAGCAGCTGGAAGGGAATCCGCCTTCCCCACGCCTCGGGCGCGACCGCGGCCGCGCAGCATTTTTCAGACTCGGAGCGATGGCCGCCCCGCGAGCACACGCCTCCCCGCTGGGGGTTGGGTCAGCGTTGGCCTCCGTCGCCGAAGAACACACCAGATCGCCGCTTGGTGGTCCTTTTGCTTATACCCACACCGGGTCCCCGTTGTCAACCGCGATTTGTTTTCCGGTCCGGGCAAGCCCGCGAGCGGGAACGGGTTTTCTAATGCGCCTCAAGGGCTTCCGCCCCCTCCTCTCGAGCGTTTCGGCGGGTTTCGAGGTCGATCCGCAGGAGCAGCAGGTGCAGGAAGGCGGCGAAGCTCGTCGCCACCCCCGCGAGGAAGGGCCAGCCGAAGCCCTCCCCGAGGCTCCCGCGACCGAGGTTGGCCGGGTGCGCCGCCCGCCCCCCGCCGAAGAGCTCGATGGCGAAGTAGTTGAGGGGGATGGCGCAGACCCCGGCGATCCCGTAGACCGCCGCGAAGCGGGCCGCCCGCTCGCTGCCCTCCGCGAAGGCGCGCAGCAGGAGGTAGGCCACGTAGACGAACCACTGGATGAGCGAGACCGTGAGCCTCGGATCCCACTCGGCCCACCACTCCCCCCAGGTGGCCTTGGCCCAGATCGGCCCCGAGACCAGCACCAGCGTGCAGAAGACGACCCCGACCTCGGCCCCCGCGAGCGCGACCCGGTCCAGGCGCGGGTCGGAGCGCCACAGGAAGAGCGCGCCGGCCACCGCGGTCACCAGGAAGCCCAGGTAGGCGGAGAAGGCGCAGGGCACGTGCACGTAGAGGATCTTCTGGACGACGCCCTGCCGGAAGTCGATCGGCGCCGTCACCACCAGCACCGCGTACACCGCGAAGAGCCCGCCGAGCAGGAGCCCGCTCGCGGGGAGCGCGCGCGAAGCCGAGACTGCCGGGGCGTGCGCCGTCATTCGTCGAGCACGTATTCGAAGCCCAGGAAGGAGACTACCAGATAGATCCCGTCGGTCACGAGCAGGAGCTGCAGGGCGTCCCAGGGGAGCCCGCCTCCCGCCAGGAGCGAGGTCGTGGCGCGCACCGAGGCGGCGAGGACCGGGATCAGCAGGGGCAGGATCAGGAGCGGGAGCATCACCTCGCGGAAGCGGGTGCGCACCGCGACCGCCGCGAAGAGCGTTCCCACCGTGCAGATCCCGAGGGTTCCGAGGGCCAGCAGGCCCGCCAGTCCCGCCGCCGCCGGCGCGAGATCGAGATCGAAGACCAGCCCGAAGACCGCGGCGATCGCGACCTCGACCCCGAAGAAGATGACGAAGTTGGCGGCGGCCTTGCCCAGGAAGACGAAGCCGCGGTCCGCCGGCGCGAGCGCGAGCCCCGAGAGGGCGTCGTTCTCGAGCTCGAGGGCGAAGGCGCGGTTCAGGCCGAGCAGCGCCGCGAAGAGGTAGGCGACCCAGAGCAGCCCCGGCGCCTGCTCTGCCTGGCGCCGGGTGGCGCCCTCGGGCAGGGAGAAGTGGAAGACCAGCACCACCAGCAGCGAGAAGAGGAGCATGGCCACGACCCGCTCGCGGCTGCGCCACTCCGCCAGGAGATCCTTCCAGAGGACCGCCAGGAAGACGCTCACGCCGCGGCGTCCGCGGCGAGGGCGCTGGCCCGCGCGAGGGCCGCCTCGCTGAGCTCGGGCCCGCGCAGCTCGCAGGCGATCCGCCCGCGGGCCAGCACCACCGCGGCGTCCGCCAGCCGCAAGGCCAGGCCCGGGTCGTGGGTCACGAGGACCAGCGTGCGACCCGCGCGGCGCAGCCCGGCCAGGCGCTCCGCCAGGCGCCCGGCCGCGCGCGGATCGAGGCCGGCGAAGGGCTCGTCGAGGAGCAGCAGGGCCGGGTCGTGGACCAGTCCGCGGGCGATGGCGAGCCGCTGGGCCATTCCGCGCGAGAAGCCCCGCGCCGGCCGCCCCGCCACCGCCGCGAGCCCCTCCTCCTCGAGCAGCGCGTCGGCCCGGGCGGCCGGGTCGGCGAGGCCGTGCAGGCGCCCGGCGAAGATCAGGTTCTCGCGCGCCGTGAGCTCCGGGTAGAGGAAGGTCGCGTGGGCCACCAGGCCCACGCGGGCGCGCGCGCCCGGCAGCCCGGCGCGCAGCCCCGCCACCTGGAGCGATCCCCCGCTCGGGCGCGCGAGGCCGGCGGCCAGGCGCAGGAGGGTCGATTTCCCGGCCCCGTTGGGGCCCAGCAGGGCGAGGGCCGCGCCCTCGGCCACCTCGAGGTCGATGCCGCGCAGCGCCGGGGAGCGCCCGAAGCGCTTTTCGAGGCCGCGGGCGGAGAGAGCCGGTCCGCTCAAGGGCGCCGGTCCGCCGCCGGCCCCGCCGCGAGGGGCGTGCCGCACTGGGAGCAGAAGCGCGCCGCGGGCGGAAGCGCTGCGTCGCAGCTCGGGCAGGCGGCCCGCGGGGCCGGCGGGGCGGGGAGCTCTCTCTCGGGGGTCGCGCCGCCCGGCGCGCGGCGCTCGGCCGCGAGCAGCGCGAGGGCCCGGGCGCGGAGCTCCCTGCGCAGGCGGGCGTGATCCTCGCTCGAGAGCTTCCCGGTCTCGAAGTCGTGCTCGAGGTCCTGGAGCGAGGCGGTGAGCGCGTCGAGCTCCCGGCGCAGGCCCCGGGGGTCCGGGCCCCCCTCCTCGGGGCGCGGCCGGCGCAGCGGCGCGCCCAGGAAGACGAGGGCCAGCAGGGCGGCGCTGGCCACGGCGCCGAGCTCGGCGGCGGCGGGAAGCCCGCGGCGGGGCGGCGTGCGGCGCAGCCGCAGCGCGACCTCCTCCCCGGGCTCGATCTCGAAGCCCTCGAGCGCGAGGTAGCTGCGGTCGGCGCTCCGCAGCGGGCGCCGGCGGTGCAGCCGATCGCTCTCGGCCACGACGCCGGTGTCCGCGAGCAGGACGGAGAGGAGCGGCAGCTCCCGCGCGAAGCTCCGCGCGAAGTGGAAGGGCTCCCGGTCCCCCACCGGGAGCTGGTAGCGCAGGTGCACCAGCGATGCGCCCGGGAAGAGCGGCCCGCGCAGCGCCAGCGCGCCGGAGGGATCCTCGGCCAGGCCCAGGCCCAGGGTCTCGCTGGAGAAACGCAGGGCGTCGGCTCCCGCCGGGAGCGAGACGCAGTAGAGGGGACCTGCGCGGCCCACGAGGGGGCCCTCGCCGCTGACCTCGAGCCGGTGGGTCTCGTCCACCGCGAGGGCGGCCCGGTCGAGCTCGAGCCAGAGCCGGGCCTCCGCCAGCGAGAGGCGCGCCGGGGCCGGGGCGCCCTCGGGCACGGCCACCCGGAAGGCCAGGCGCGAGCCCGGTGCCAGCGCCCCGTGGGCCCGGCCCTGGAAGGTCTCGCCTCGCAGCGCGACCGGCTCCGCGCTCCCCAGCCCGGCCCCCTGCGCCGGCTCCCAGCCCTCGGGTGTGAGGACGAGGGCGCGCTCGGCCCCGCGCGGGAGCTCGCGATCGAGGGCCAGCTCGCGCGCGTCGTCCGGCAGCGCGTAGAGGAGCTCGAGCTCCCGCGCGCCCGGGTGGAGCGGACCCCAGAAGACCGCGGCGCCGGCTTCGATCCCGACCTCGTCCGCGAGGGCGCCCGGGCCGGCGCGCAGCCCCCGGGCGCCCGCCGGGAGCTCGAGCCGGAGGATCGGCGGATGCGCGCCGCGCGCCTCGGGCGGCACCAGGATCACGCGGTCGGTCGGGTTGCGCAGCTCCACGGCCTCGCGCACCACGAGCCCCTGGCAGCCGCGCTCGACCTCCAGGCGCAGCTGGCCCACGCCCACCGGGCCCGCGTCGGGGCTCGGGTCCGAGACCTCGAGCTCGACCCTCCGCTCGCGCTCGCCGGCCTGGAAGACGACGCGGACGCCGAAGGGGACGCTCGCGAGCCGCGCCCCCACCAGGTAGACGACCCCGGGGTCGTTCGCGATGCCCTCGAAGGCGAACTCGCCCTGCGCGTCGGAGACCCCGCTTCGCAGGCCCGCTTCGCCCGAGGCGGCCAGTGCGTAGAGCACGACGGGAACGCCGGCCACCGCCGCCGGCCGGGTCCGGTGGGCGATCCGCCCCCGGATCGCGCCCTCGCCGGCCGGGACGTCGCCGGCTCCCGGCGGGAGCTCCGGGGCCTCCTCGCCGCGGCTCCCCCCCGCGACCAGGAGCGCCAGGAGCAGCAGGCCCGCGAGCCGACGCCCGCGCCTCATGCGCCGGCGGGTTCCGGGCTCCGGCTGCGCGCGGCGCCGCTCCCCGGGTGCGGCCACATGACGACGAAGGTGCCGGCCACGAAGACGCCGCCTCCGATCCAGATCCAGTTCACGAGCGGGTTGCGATAGACCTTGAAGGTGGCCGAGCCGTCGGGCTCGATGGCCGTGAGGATCACGTAGAGGTCCTCGTTCCAGGTCGAGTAGACCGAGGGCACCGAGGCGGGCTGCTGCTCGAGCCAGTACATGCGCTTCTCGGGCGCCATCACGGCCAGGGGCTCGTCGCCCCGGTAGAGGGCGAGGCGCGCCACGGCGCCCCCGTAGTGCTGCGCCGGCAGGGGCCGCGCCGTCAGATAGCGGAGCCGGTAGCCGTCGAGGGCGAGCTCGCTCCCGGGGCGCACGTTCTCGAGGCGCTCCTCGTTGAGTGCCGAGCCGGCCGTTCCCACCAGCACCAGGACCGCGCCCAGGTGCACGATGTAGCCGCCGTAGCGCTGCTGGTTCTTGGCCAGCAGCGCCGCGAAGGCGCGCAGCACCCCCTCCCCGTACTTCTGCCGGCGCACGCGGATGGCGCGCGCGTACTCCTGGGCGATGGCGGCGGCCACGAACGCCGCGAGGCTCCAGGCCGCCAGGGCGTGGATCCCGGCGCTGCGCCCGAAGAGGCCGGCCAGGAGGGCGGCGCTCGCGAGCGCCACCCCGGCGGGGACGCTGAACTGCTTGCGCAGGCTCGCCGGGGAGGCGCGGCGCCAGGCGATCAGCGGCCCCACGCCGGTCAGCAGGAGCAGGAAGAGGGCCAGCGGGCCCGTCATGGTGTTGAAGAAGCGGGGGCCCACGGCGATGCGGTTGCCCGTGAGCGCCTCCGAGAAGACCGGGAAGAGCGTGCCCCAGAAGATCACCGCCAGGATGGCGATGAAGACCCAGTTGTTGAGCAGGAAGCTGGCCTCCCGGGAGACCATGGACTCGAGCCGCTCCGGGCTCCGCAGCTCGCCGCGGCGCAGGAGCAGGGCCGCCAGGAAGGCGCCCGCCGTGACCAGCACGTAGCCCAGGAAGATCGAGGTGAAGAGCGGCGTCTGGGCGAAGGCGTGCACCGACTGCACGATCCCGCTGCGGGTCAGGAAGGTCCCGAACAGGCACAGGCTGTAGGTGAGCCCGATGAGGAGCAGGTTCCACGCCTTCAGCATGTTCCGCTTCTCCTGGATCATCACCGAGTGGAGATAGGCGGTGGCCGGGAGCCAGGGCATGAAGGAGGCGTTCTCCACCGGGTCCCAGGCCCAGTAGCCGCCCCAGCCCAGCACCTCGTAGGCCCAGCGGCCCCCGAGCAGGATCCCGATGCTCTGGGCGAGCCAGGCGAAGAGCGTCCAGCGCCGCGTGGTCCGGAACCAGGCGGTGCCGAGCTCGCCGGAGAGCAGGGCGGCGAAGGCGAACGCGAAGGGCACGGCGAAGCCCACGAGCCCGGTGTAGAGGAGCAGCGGGTGGATCATCATCACCGGGTGCTGGAGCAGGGGGTTGAGGCCGTTGCCGTCGGAGACCTGGTGGCCCGGCGGGAGCTTCTCGAAGGGAGGCGTGATGAAGTTCACGAGCACGAGGAAGAAGAGGGCGTTGGCCGAGAGCACCACGACGACCCAGGGCATGAGGGCGCGGCTCGCGTCGCGGTGGGCCCAGACGCAGGCGGCGCCGTAGGCCGAGAGGATGAAGAGCCAGAGCAGGAGCGAGCCCGCCTGGCCGCCCCAGAGGGCCGCCAGCCGGTAGTGCAGCGCCATGCTGCGCGCGGAGTTCTGGACCACGTAGGCCAGCGAGAAGTCGTGGGTGGCGAAGGCGTGGAACAGGCACAGCATCGCGAGGCTCGTGCAGGCGAAGAGGGCCACGAGCCCGCGCTCGGCCACGCGGGTCCACTCGGGCCGGCGCGCGAGGCCGGCGGTGAGGCCCGCGCCGAAGGCCAGGGCGGCGATCGCCAGCGCGAAGCGAAGGGCGTGGGATCCGAGCTCGGCCACGGTGGCGTCAGAAGCTCGCGGTCCGGGGCGTCTCGGCCTGGAACTTCGACGGGCACTTGGCGAGGAGCTTGTCGGCGCGGAAGACCTCGCCGGCGGCGGACCGCTCGAGCTGCCCCTCCAGCACCACCTCGGCCCCGTCCTTGAAGAGGTCGGGCGTCTCGAGGCTCGCGTAGACCACCGGGAGCCGCGGCCCCGCCGCCCCCGTCGCGTGGGGCGCCTCGTTCTGGACCGCGAAGCGCACGCTCCGGCCGGCGAGGTCCCGCTCGATGGAGCCCAGGGCCACGTAGCCGTGCACGCGCGCGTACTCGCCGGCCCGCGAGCCGCCCGCCGCCTGGAACTCGGCCAGGGTCTGGTAGTAGGTGAAGGTCGCGCCGGGCCCGAGGTTCGTGAACCCGTACCAACCCACGAGCAACGCGACGAGCGTCGCGCCGCCGGCGATCTGCGCGCCCTTGGACATCTCGCCCCCGTTTCCCCGCACCCCGAGGGTACCAGCTGGGGGCCCGCGCGCAAAGCGCAGCCAGCCGGAAACTTCACTGAATCCGGAGGCTTGCGTTCCTGCGGGGCTTGACGCGCGGGGCCCCCACGGCTACCCGGAGGCAGATGTCCGGCTACGGCCAGCGCGCGGAGCGGCTCGCGCCCTTCCTCGCCATGGAGATCCTGGAGCGCGCCCTCGCCCTGGAGCGCGAAGGCGCGCGGGTCATCCACCTGGAGATCGGAGAGCCCGACTTTCCCCCGCCGCCGGCGGCGCTATCGGCCTGCCGGAGCGCCCTGGAGGCCGGCGAGACCCGCTACACGGACAGCCGCGGGCTCCCGGAGCTGCGCGAGGCCATCGCCCGGGACTGCGCCCGCCGCTTCTCCGTGCCCGTCGACCCGGGGCGCGTGCTGGTGACGAGCGGCACCTCGCCGGCCATGCTGCTCGTCTTCTCCCTGCTCGTGGACCCGGGAGACGAGGTGATCCTCGGCACGCCCCACTACCCCTGCACCCCGAACTTCGTGCGCTATTGCGGGGGCGAGCCGGTGCTCGTTCCCACGGACCCCGCCCAGGGCTGGGCCCTCGACGTGGATGCCGTGCGCCGCGCCGTGACCCGGCGCACGCGCGCCATCGTGGTGGGCTCGCCCGCGAACCCCACCGGCGCCGTGCAGAGCGCGGAGACGCTGCGCGGGCTGGCCGAGCTCGGCCCGCCGCTGGTCTCCGACGAGATCTACAGCGGCCTCGTCTACGATGGCGCGCGGGCGACCTCGGCCCTCCAGGTCAGCGAGGAGGCCTTCGTGCTGGACGGCTTCTCCAAGCGCTACGCGATGACGGGCTTCCGGCTGGGCTGGGCCGTGGTGCCCGCCCGCGCGCTGCGCCCGCTCCAGGTGATGCAGCAGAGCCTGTTCATCTCCGGGAGCGGCTTCGTGCAGCGCGCGGGGCTCGCGGCGCTGCGCGAGGGCGAGGCGACCCTCGAGGCCATGCGCGCGGCCTGCGAGCGCCGCCGGAGCCTGCTGGTGGAGGGACTGCGCAAGCTCGGGTTCGGCATCCCGACGCTCCCGGCGGGGGCCTTCTACGTGTTCGCCGACGCGCGCGCCTTCGGCGCCGACTCGCTCCGCCTGGCCCGGGATCTCCTGGAGGGCGCCCACGTGGGCACCGCGCCGGGGATCGACTTCGGCGCGGCGGGCGAGGGCTTCCTGCGCTTCTGCTACGCCGCGTCGGAGGCCGACCTGGCCCTGGCCCTGGAGCGCCTCGGGCGCGCGCTTGTCGCCCCGCGATGAAGGTGCTCGCGGCCGAGCACCTGGCGGCGGCGGCGGGCCCCCGGGACTTCCCGCCGCCCCGCCTGCCGGAGGTGGCCTTCCTGGGCCGCTCCAACGTCGGGAAGTCGAGCCTGCTGAACCGCCTGGTGCGGCGCCGCCAGCTGGCCCGCACGAGCGCCACGCCGGGCAAGACGCGCCTGGTGCACTTCTACCGGGTGGCGCTCCCGGGCCGCGAGCTCTGCTTCGTGGATCTCCCCGGCTATGGCTGGGCCCGCGTCTCGCGGGGCGAGCGCCAGCGCTGGAAGGGGCTCGTCGAGGCCTACCTGGCGCGCGGTCCGGCGCTGCGCGCGGCGGTGCTGCTCCAGGACCTGCGCCGCGATCCCGGGGAGGACGAGGAGCTCCTCCTGCGCTGGCTCGAAGAGCGCGCGATCCCGGTGGTGATCGCCTTGACCAAGTGCGACAAGGAGAAGCCCGGGCGCCGCGCCGAGCGGGTGCGGGCCCTGACGGGCGCGCTCCCCGTCCCGCCGGAGCGGGTGCTGGCCACCTCCGCCAGGACCGGCCTCGGCCTCGACGCCCTCTGGAAGCTCCTGGGCGGGCTCGTGGGAGCGGGAGGGATGGGGTGAGGCGGGCGCCTCCGGGCTACGGCGGTTCCGCTATTGGCGCCCCGCGCGCGGGGCGCGGGCCCTCCCGCCCACGCGCTCGGGGGATTCGAGGCCCGCGTAGCGTTCCCGGATTCGCAGGCTCCGCTCTGCGTCGAGCTTCGCCGGGCTCACCCGGATCGTCGGTTTCCAGGAGTAGGGGAAGGAAGCGTAGTAGGCGAAGAGCTGCTCTTCGATCGACTCGTCGTCGAGGGCGGCGAGACCGAGGACGCCCTCCAGATAGCGGAAGACGCGGATCGCTCCCAGCTGATTTCCAAGCTCGTTCCAGTGGCCGTCGTTCGTGAATCTCCAGGCCCGCCCGATCCCCGCTCGCTCGAACTCCCGGCCGATGTCGACTGCGTCGTAGCCCTGGAAGAGCCAGCGGTAGTCCACCTTCCGGGGCGTGGGGAGGATCACCACGTGGAACCGGCCGCCCCGCTCTTCCACTTCCCGGCGCCACGTCTCCAGGATCGCCCGAAGCAAGGCGATGGATTCGGTGAGCTGCGACCAGCGCCCGGTAAGGGCAGCGTGGGTCAGTCGACTGGTGACGTCTCCTTTCACGCGCTCGAGCCTGGCTGCGCGGAGTCGCTTCTGGAAGGAGCGGGGCGCCGGATCGGGTCGCGGGGTGTCCAGCGCGGCCCCCGTCCAGCGCTGCTTCACGTCGATCGCGAGATACGTGAGGTAGAGACGGCTCAGCGCCTGCATCCAGCGAGGGGATTGGCGAGCCAGCTTCTGTTCGAGGTGCCCCCGGGCATCCAACCGGAAGAGATCGTTCTGGTACAGGTTCACCAGGTCGTTGGCGCAGAAGAGGTAGAGGACGTCGTCCAGCGCCCGGGCGGACTCCGCATCGCGAAAGGTGAGATAGCTCTGGTCGGTTCCGTACCCGGAGACGCCGAAGTTCAGGACCGTGAACTCCCCCGGGTGGAGGTTCAAGAGGAAATCCAGCACCTCGGAGACCTGGAAGGGGCCCGGGACCCGGAGGTTCTCGAGGAAGGAGTCCCCGAAGAACCCGATCCGGATCTCACCCGCCGCCTTGTCGGGTGAGATGTCGCGATGCTGCCTCAGACCCAGGTTGTTGTGGACGACGAGGTGGGATTCTCCCGTCTCCGGATGGACCCGCGTGGACACCGTATCGCGCTTTCGCGTCCAGATCCGGAACGAGTCCGGTCGGATCTCCGTATCGGCGGCGTACCCGTAGCGCGGAGCGACGAGGCGCAGAACGAACTCGAAGGCCCCGAGGGTCAGGAGAATGGAAGCCAGGGCGAGAGCCAGATTCCCGGGCCAACGCTTCATCGGGATGCCATTCCCCGGTCACCGCAGGAGAGGCGCACACCAGGAGTCTACAGGGGCGACGCGCCTCGTCGCGCGTGTCGCGGGCCGCGCCAGCGACCGGGGCTTCCGCGGGCCGCGCGAGCACCGCCTCAGCGGAAGAGATCGCTGGCGGGATCCCGCAGCGTGTCGCGCACGCTGCCGTCCCCCTCGGGCGCCACGCCCTCGATCCAGACCGCCGGCACCCCCGCCGCCTTCTGCATCAGGAGACCCGCCGCGGCGGCGAGCTGGTCGGCGCTGGCCGTGACGGTGACCTCGAGCTCCCGGCCCACGAGGTCGCGCTCGCCGCGCCGGTCGCGCAGCGGCGCGATCCCGCTGCTGCCCAGCGCCACGTCCACGAGCCCCTGCCGCCAGGGACGCCCGAAGGTGTCGCTCACGATGACGGCGAGGGGGCCGGCGCCGGCGGCGAGGAGCTCTTCCCGCAGGCGGCGGGCGGAGGCGTCCGGGTCGAGGGGCAGGAGCACCGCGACCCCCGCGGCCGGGGCGTTCGAGAGGTCGACGCCGGCGTTGGCGCAGACGAAGCCGTGGCGCGTCTCGCAGACGAGAACGCCGTGTCCCCGCCGCACGATGCGCACCGACTCGCGCAGCACGAGCTCCACGTGGCGCGGGTCCTTGCCCTCCTCGGCGGCGAGGCGCCGCGCCGCCTCCGAGGGCACCACCTCGGCCAGGACCGCGAGGCGCCCCTCGGACTTCGAGACGATCTTCTGGCAGACCACGAGCACCCCGCCGGCCAGCGCGATGCCGGCCCGGGCGGCGGCGGCCAGCAGGAGTCCCGGGAGATCGGCGCCGGGCCCCACGGCCGGGAGGCCCTCGAGGGGGAGGAGCCGGATCAGGGGAGCACCTCGAGGAGCGCCCGGGTGCGCCGGCCCGCCGCCCCCCGCGCCCGCAGCTCCTCGAGGTCGGCCAGGTCGTCGACGTCGAGGGCCAGGGAGGGGAGGGGGAGCTCGCAGAAGCTCACCCCGGCCCGGGCCGCGAGCTCCCGGTGCCGCTTCGCGCTCCCCGGGCCGAAGCCCGCCGGGATCACTTGCGCGGGTCTGCGAAGGAGCGCCGCGGTCCCCCCGTCGCCCGACGGCGCGATCGCCACGCCGGGGCCGGGAAGGGCGTCGAGGAGCGCCTCGAGATCCCTGGCTCGCGCGCCGGCCACGTCCGCGAGCAGCACCAGCGCGCCGTCCTCGGGACCCGGCGCGAGCTCGGCCACCGCCGCGTCGACGGCGGGATTGAGACCCGGGTCCGGGCGCAGCAGCGCCTGCGCGCCCTCGGCCCGCGCCAGCTCGGCCGCCGCCGCGTCGGGGGTCACCACTGCGATGAGCGCGAGGCGCGGCACGCCGCGCAGGGCCTCGAGGACGTCGCCCAGCATGGCGAGGGCCAGGCGGCGCGCCGCCTCGGGTCCGAGCTCCGGGAGGAGCCGCGACTTGGAGTGCGCGAGGTCCTTCACGGGCACCAGGGCGGCGATCACCGCAGGGCCTCCGCCAGGGCCAGCGCGGCCTCGGCCAGGCGCGCCGCGGCGGCCCGGTCGCGCATGATCGTGTCGACCACCGCGCAGCGCAGGCCCAGCGCCTCCACGTCGGCGGCCTGCCCGGCATCGCGCTCGTCGAGGACGAAGCCCTGTGCCAGTCCCCGGTAGAGACCGGCCACGCCGCGCGCGGAGACCTCGACCCCGACGCCGCGCAGGAGGCGATCCGCCGGCCCCTTGACCGGCGCGCCGCCCACGATGGGCGAGATGGCCACCCGCGGCGCGCGCGCCGCCCGGAGCGCCTCGCGCAGGCCCGGCAGGGCCAGGATGGGTCCGATCGAGACCACCGGGTTGCTGGGGCAGAACAGCAGGGTGCGCGCCCCCGCGATCGCCTCGAGCACCCCGGGTCCTGGCCGGGCCCGCCGCGCCGCCGTGAGGTCCACCCCCTGGACCTCGTCGGGAGCGCCGTCGCGCACCAGGTACTCCTCGAAGTGGACGCGCGCCCCCGCCGAGAGCTCGACGATCGTCGGGCAGGGATCCTCGGACATCGGAAGGATGCGGGTCGCGACCCCGAAGGCGCGCCGCAGCTCGTCGGTCACCTGGGCCAGCCCGCAGCCCTCGGCGAGGCGCAGCGTGCGCTGCAGGCAGGTGGCGAAGTCGCGGTCGCCCAGCCGGAACCAGGTCGGATGCCCGAAGGCCGCGAGCGCGTCGATCACCTCGAAGCGGTCGCCGGCGAGGCCGAAGCCCCGCGCCGGGTCCACCCGGTCCGCCAGCGTGTAGGTCACGATGTCCACGTCCGGCGAGACGTGCACGCCGTAGAAGCGGTGGTCGTCCCCGGTGTTCACGATGACCGCGACCGCGGCGGGCGGCACCACCTCCGCGAGGCCGCGCAGGAAGCGCGCCGCGCCCACCCCGCCGGCGAGGGCGACCACGGGCGTGGCGAGGGGCCGCGGAGCGGAGGACATCGGGCTAGGGCTGGTCCCGTTGCGCGCGCTCCTGGCGCAGCCGGGCGAGCTCCGCCTGCTGCGCGGGGAGCCGCGCGGCGAGCGCGCGCAGCTCCTCCGCGTCGGGCCCGGGGCCGCCCTCCCGCGCCAGGAGTGCGCGGACCCTCTCCTCGTCGCGCGCCACCGCCGCCTCGAGCGCGCGGAGGCGCTCGTCCGGGTCGGCGCTCGCCTCGGGCCGCGCCGCAGTCTCCGACGCGGGCGCCGCGCCGCCCGTCGCGCAGGCGCCGAGGGCCAGGGCCAGGCCGAGCGCGGCGCCGGCGCGAGCCGCGCGCGGGGGCACCCGCTTGCGCCGTTCCATGCGCCGGATTCTTCTCGACCCCCTCGGGAGCGTCAAGCGAGGCCGCGCGCGTGAGCGCGCGTCCGCGTGCGCCACGCGTACCGCGCTTCACGGCGAAGCCGCGCGCCGCGCGGGCTGCGGCCCTCCGGCGCCGGCCGGTCGCGCCCCGCGCCGCGGGCGGCGCCGGCACGGCTCTTGCTCTTCGCGGGCCGCGTGCCGTTCCGCCGCGCCGCCAGCTCCGCCCGGGTCGCGCTCTTCTGCGCCCTCGCGCTGCGGGCCGGCGCCGAGGACGCCTCCGCCGCCGGCGCGCCGCCCGGCGCGAGCGGGCCTCTCCGAAGCTGGCGCCTCGTCTCGAGCGGCGCCCGCGACGCGGATCCGGCCGCGCTCGCCCTCGAGCCGGGGAGCGGGCGGCTCTTCGTGGGCGACGCGCGCGGCGTCTCGGCCCCGGGCGAGGCCGGGGCCCTCGAGCTGGTGCTCCCGCGCGGCCCGGTGCGCGACCTGGCCTTCGCGCAGGCCGCCGCCGGCGGTCCCTCCGTGCTCCTCACCGCCACCGAGCGCGGCCTCTACCGCGGGTCGGGCGCCGAGCTGGTCGGGCCCCTCGCCCCGGGCCCCGGCGCCGGCGCGCGCCAGGTGGAGCGCATCGCGGCGCTCCCCGGTGCGGTCGCGCTCGCCACCCAGGACGGCGTCTACCTCTCGCGGGACCTCGTGCGCTTCGAGCGCCTCGACGCGGAGCTTCCGGCGGGCCCGGCCACGGCGGTGGCGCTGCGCGCGGCATCGGGCCCGGGCCCCGGCGGCCTCGAGCTCTGGTCGGTGATCGGCGGCGAGCTCTGGCAGAGCGAGCTGCGCGGGTCGGGCGGCGCCGGCTTCGCGGTCGCCGCGCGGCGCGTCTGGCTGCCGGTCGCCGGGAGCCGCGGCGATCCGGTGGACATCGGGCTCGGCCTCCCCGGTGCCGACGTGGCGGTGCTCCTCCCGGGGGCGCTGGCCCTGCGCCGCGCGCCCGGCGAGGGCTTCGAGCTGCTGCGCCCGGCGCTCCCCCCCGGCGCCTCGGCGCGGCGCCTGGCCGCGGCCCTGGGGCGGCTGTGGCTCGCGACGGACCGCGGGCTGCTCGAGGCTCCCGGGCTCGCGGGCCCCTGGCGGCGCGCCACCGCGCCGGCGGGCGCCTCCCCGGTGCGCGCGATCCTGGGCGATGCGGCGCGCCTCTACGTCGCCAGCGAGGCGGGCCTGCTCGTCGGCAGCGGCGCCGAGGCGGAGGCCGTCCGCGCCGCCGGCCCGGGCGCGGCGGCGCCCGGCGCGGGCCCGCCCCGGGCCGGCCTCCCCGTCGGGGAGCCCGGCATCGAGCGCGTGCACCGCGCCGCCGTGCACCACCTGGGCCTCGGCGCCGACGCGCTCGACCTCCTGCGCCGCGGCGTGCGGCGCCGCGGCTGGCTCCCGGTGCTGGCGCTCGGCGGCGCCTTCGGCCGCGACACGGCGCACCAGCGCGGGCTCGACCAGACCTTCAGCTCCGGCGCGCTGCACGACCTGCGGGACGACGCCCGCGACCGCAGCCAGGGGCTGGAGGTCGACCTCACCCTCTCCTGGGATCTCGGCGACCTCGCCTACCACCCGGAGCAGATCGACGTCTCCCGCGAGGCGCGCGAGGTGATCGAGCTGCGCGACGACGTCCTCGACGAGCTCACGCAGCTCTACTTCGAGCGCCGCCGGGTGCTCTCCGAGCTCGCGACCCAGGAGGACGCGGAAGGGCCCGCCGCCCTGCGCCTGCGCCTGCGCGCCGACGAGCTCGCCGCCGGGATCGACGGCTGGACCGGCGGCTGGTTCTCGAGCCAGGTGGCACCTCTCGCCCCGTGATCCGGTCCCGCAACCGCACGAGAGCACCAGGGAGGAACGCGACATGACGAAGCGGCTTCTGGCCCGGGCAGCGGGCGCGCTCTGGCTCGCGGGGGTGGCGCCGCCCGCGCTGGCCCTGCCCGTGATCTCCGAGATCTTCTACGACGCCGTGGGGAGCGACGACGGCCTCTCCTTCGTCGAGCTCTACGGGCTGCCCGGCGCGAGCCTCGAGGGGCTCACCCTCGAGGGCGTGAACGGCGCGGACGGCGCCGTGGGGCCGGTGGTGCCCCTCTCCGGGGTGTTCCCCGCCGACGGCTTCTTCGTCGTCGCCGACTCCGTGTCCGGCGGCACCAGCGCGGTGGCGGAGGCCGATCTGCTCGCCAACTTCGACTTCCAGAACGGGCCCGACTCGATCGTGCTGCGCGCCGGCGCCCTGGTCCTCGACGCGGTGGGCTACGGGAGCTTCCTCCCCGGGGAGGTCTTCGCCGGCGAGGGGCAGCCCGCGCCGGATCCGCCGGCGGGCTCGAGCCTCGAGCGCCTCTTCGCCGACCGGGACAGCGGCGACAACGCGGCCGACTTCGCCGCGCTCGCCACCCCCACGCCCGGGAGCGCGCCGCTCCAGGGGGTTCCCGAGCCGGCGCCGGCTCTCGGCGTGGGCCTCGGGCTGGCGCTCCTGGCCCGCTGCGGCCGGCGCCTGCGCTGAGGGCCCCGCCGCGCGGCTGCGCGATCCCTCCGGCGGCGGCCCTGCCATCCCCCCTCTGCGCGCCGCCGCCCCGAGCCCCGGCGCGCCGGAATGCCCGGCGCGCCGGGGCCTCCGGCGCCTCCCGGGCCGCAGGGCCTCCTTCAGATCCCCCGTCGGGGCGCCGATTTCCCCGTGGCCGGGGGCCGCCGGCGCGCGCCGGGGCCGGCCCCGAGGCCTGGCTTTACAAGGCCGGCGCGGCGGACGAGACTGGCCGCGCCGGGAGCCAGCGTCCGGGGGGAGCCGTCCGGCGATGATCAGCGGGTTCAACACCAACGTCCGCCACCGCGGTCTCGTGTTCCACGTGCAGACCGAGGACTCCGGGCTCGCGCACCCCCACGTGATCAGCCACGTCTACCACGGGGGCACGATCCTGGCCTCGGAGAAGAGCGACTACTCCGGGCGGGTGGGCTCGCCGAACCTCGTGCGCGAGGTGCGCGCCCTGATGGAGGCGCAGCACAAGGCCCTGATCTGCCGCCTCGAGCGGGGCGAGCTCGACGCCGCGATCGACGCGCGGCTCCCCGGGGCGGCGGGAGACGCCCCGGCGCCCGGCGCGCCGCGGGTCGGCGGGGCCGCCCCGGCGCCGCCGGCCCCGACCCCGGCGCGGGCCGGGCGGGGCTTCGGCGACGGCGTGGTCTCGGAGCGGCCCCTCGACGCCGTGATCCTCGACTACCTCGTCACGAAGGCGCGCCGGTCGCGCCCCAAGGGGTGAGGCTCGCGCCCCGGCGAGGCTCCGGCCGGCGCGCGGACGGGGCCCCCCCGGGCGCCGCGGCCCTCGGCGAGGTCCTCGGCGCCGGCCCGGCGCGGCGCGCGGAGGCGGGCGCCCGGCGCGAGGGGGTGATCTCGCTCTACCACGTCACGAAGGCCTACCTGGCGGGGAGCTTCGCCCTGCGCGACGTGAGCCTCGACGTGGCGAAGGGCGAGTTCGTCTTCCTGACCGGTCCCAGTGGCGCGGGCAAGACGACGCTCCTGCGCCTCGTCTTCGCGGCGGAGCGCCCGAGCGAGGGGCAGCTCGTCGTGCTCGGGCGCAACCTGGCGCGTCTGCGCGCCGCGGCGATCCCCGCCCTGCGGCGCCGGATCGGCGTGGTGTTCCAGGACTTCAAGCTCCTGCCCCGGCTCACGGTGGAGGAGAACGTGATGCTGACCCTCCACGTCCTCGGCACGCCGCGCCGCCAGGCCCGCGCCCGCGCCTTCGCGATCCTCAAGCAGCTCGGCCTCCAGCACCGGCGCGACCAGCGCCCGCTCTCGCTCTCGGGCGGGGAGCAGCAGCGCGTGGCGATCGCCCGTGCCCTCGTGAACGAGCCGGAGATCCTGCTGGCCGACGAGCCCACCGGGAACCTCGATCCGGAGCTCAAGCTCGAGATCATGGACCTGATCGCCAGCGCCGCCACGCGGGGCACCACGGTGCTGGTCGCCACCCACGAGCTCGAGCTCGTCGAGCGCTACGGACGGCGCATCGTCTGCCTCGAGGGGGGGCGCGTGCGCGAGGACTCGCGCTCGGCGGTGGGGACCTTGTATTGAGGCGGCTCGTGGCCAGGCTCGCCTGGTTCGCGCGCAGCGCCCTGCGCGGGCTCTCCGGCGGCCCGGGCACCAGCGCGGTGGCGGTCTCCACCATCGCCGTGGCGCTCGTCTTGCTGGGATCCTTCGCGCTCCTGCTCTCCAACATGGGCGGCCTCCTCGCCCGCTTCGGCGCCGAGCTTCCGCTCACGGCCTGGCTGGAGGCGGGGCTCGCGGAGCCCGCGGAGCGCGCGCTCGCGGAGCGCGCCGGCCGGCTCCCCGGGGTCGAGGCGGTTCGGCTGGTGACCCGGGCGGAGGCCCTGGAGCGCTTCCGGACCGGGGTGGGGCGGGGCGCGGCGCTCCTCGAGGGCCTGGAGGAGAACCCGCTCCCGGCCTCCCTGGAGATCGCCCTCGCCCCGGACCGCCGCTCGCCCGCGGGTCTCGCCGCCGTGTCCGCCTCGCTGGCGCGGCTGCCGGGAGTCGAAGAGGTCGCCTCGGGCGGCGCCTGGGTGGAGGGCTACCTGCGCGCGCTCGCGCTGCTGCGGGCATTGGCCCTGGGACTGGGCGCGGTGCTGGGGCTGGCGGCGCTCCTGGTCGTGGCGGGAACGATCCGGCTCGCGCTCCTCGCCCGTCGCGACGAGCTCGAGATCCTCTCCCTGGTGGGCGCGAGCCGCGCCTTCCTGCGCACGCCCTTCCTGCTGGAGGGGCTGCTCGAGGGTGCGCTCGGCGGCTCCCTGGCCCTGCTCGTCCTCTACGGGGCCTTCCGCCTGCTGCTCCCGGGCTTCGAGGTCGGGCTCGAGCTGCTGCTGGGCGGGAGCTCGCCGCACTTCTTCGCGCCCGCCGAGGCGGCCCTGCTGGTGGCGAGCGGCGCCGGCCTGGGGCTCTTCGGCTCGGCGGTGGCGCTGATCGGCGAGGGCCGCGCGTGAGCGCGGGCCCGAGGGGCGCGCCGGGGAGGCTCCGGCGGCGCGGGCTCGGGGCCGGCGCCCTCCTGGCGGTTCTGCTCGCCGCGGCTCCCGGCGCCCGCGCCGAGCGCGAGGCGGAGCTCGAGCAGCTGCGCAGCGCGATCGAGGCGAGCCGCCAACGCGTAGGCGCCTACGAGCGCGAGGGCCGCGGCCTGCTCGAGACCCTCGAGGCCCTCGACCGGGCCGCGGCGGCGCTCGAGGCCGACGTCCGGCGCGCGGCGGGCGAGGCGGAGGCGGCGCGCCGGTCCCTGGCCTCGCTGGAGGCCGCGCGCGAGCGGCAGGGGCGCCGGCTCGCGGGGACGCGGGCGGCGCTCGCGACCCGCGCCGTGGCGCTCTACAAGGCGGGGGAGGTGGGGCCCGTGCGCGTGCTCTTCGCGCCCGGGGGACCGCGCGATTTCCTGGCGCGGGTGGGCGCCCTGCGGCGGTTGATCGGGCGCGACGCCGAGCTCCTGGCCCGCCACCGCGAGCAGGCGGCGGCCCTGGCCGAGGCGGAGTCGCGCGCTCGGGCGGCCTCGGCGCGCGAGGCCACGGCGGCCCGCGAGCTCGCCGCGCGCTCCGCCGCGCTCGACCGCGAGCGCGAGGGCAAGCGCCGGCTGGTGGCGCGCATCGGTGCCGACCGCGCGCGCGAGCGGGGCGCGCTGATCGAGTTCGAGACGGCGGCCCGCGCCCTGGAGCAGGCCCTGGGCGCCCTGGAGGAGGAGCCCGCCGGGCCCGAGGCCGGCGCGGCGGGCCCGCCCTTCGCGAGCCTGCGCGGCGCGCTCCCGGCCCCGCTGGAGGCGCCCATCGTGGGAGAGTTCGGCCGCGTGGTGGACGCGGAGTTCCGCACCAAGACCTTCCGCAAGGGCGTGGAGTTCGCAGCGCCCCGGGGAACGCCGGTGGCCGCGGTGGCGCCGGGCCGGGTGCGCTACGCCGGCTGGTTCAGCGGCTACGGCCGCCTCGTGATCCTCGACCACGGCGACCAGTACTTCAGCGTCTCGGGCCACCTGGACGAGGTCCAGGTGTCCGTGGGCCAGACCCTGGCGCGGGGGGACCGGATCGGGAGCGTGGGCGAGTCGGGCTCCCTGGCGGGGCCGCGGCTCTACTTCGAGATCCGGCGGGGCTCCGAGCCCCTCGACCCGCGCCAGTGGCTCGCCCCGGCGCCCGTCCGATAGACTCGGGGCCCGCCCTTCAGGGGAGCGGCGTGCCCGCCGAAATCCCCGGGAAGTCGAGGGAATCGGACCTGGAGCGAAGGTCGCAAGCGCCCAGCGAAGGAGGGGACGCCAGCCCATGCGCAGACTCCGCTTCCCCTTGAGCTTCCTCTCCGGCGTGCTCGTGGCCGCCTTCGTCACGGCGCTGGCCGGGGGCCTGGGGAACCTCGCGGGCGCCACCCGCTACGACGACCTGAGCCTCTTCTCGGACGTCCTGAACCTCGTGCGCAACTACTACGTCGAGGAGGTGGACGACGCCGCCCTGCTGCGCGGGGCCGTGCGCGGGATGCTCGAGGAGCTCGACCCCCACTCCTCGTTCATGGACAGCGACGCCTACCAGGAGATGCAGGTCGACACGAAGGGCGAGTTCCACGGCCTGGGCATCGAGATCACCAAGCTCAAGGACGGCTTCATCCAGGTGGTGGCCCCCATCGAGGGCACCCCGGCCCACCGCGCCGGGATCAAGGCCCGCGACCAGATCGTGGGGATCTGCCCCGGCGAGCGGCCCGAGGGCTGGACCGAGGAGTGCCGCTCGACCCAGGGGATGCCGCTCCACGAGGCCGTGAGCCTGATGCGCGGGCCCCGGGGCTCTTCGATCACGATCGAGATCTTCCGCGAGGGGTTCGAGGAGCCCCAGCCCTACACGATCAAGCGCGACGTGGTGAAGATCGTGTCGGTGGACGGGCGCCTCCTCGACCCCGGCTACGGGTACGTGCGGATCCGCGCCTTCCAGGAGCGCACCGCCCAGGACCTGGCCGAGCGGCTCGAGAAGCTGCGCGACGAGGCGAAGGCTCCCCTCGAGGGCCTGGTGATCGATCTGCGCGACAATCCGGGCGGGCTCCTGGACCAGGCGGTGCGGGTCGCCGACCTCTTCCTCCTGGACGGTCTCGTGGTCTACACGAAAGGCCGCGTGGAGAGCCAGCGCCAGGAGTTCCGCGCCCGCGACGACGGCGGCGAGCCCGCCTACCCGATCACGGTGCTCGTGAACGAGGGAACGGCGAGCGCGTCGGAGATCGTGGCGGGCGCCCTCCAGGACCAGCACCGCGCGCTCGTCGTGGGGGAGAAGACCTTCGGCAAGGGCTCCGTGCAGACCGTCTACCCGCTCAAGAACGCGGGGCTTCGCCTCACCACGGCGCTCTACTACACGCCCGCCGGTCGCTCCATCCAGGAGGTGGGCATCACCCCGGACATCCCCGCGCACGCCGCGCCGAGCGCGCCCGCCGACGCCGTCGCCGCCGCCGAGCCGGTCGCTCCCCAGCGGGAGGGCCGGCGTGGGCGCGTGCGCGAGCGCGACCTCGAGGGGCACTTCACCCAGCAGGAGGCCGCCCCCTCCGCCGGCGGCGAGGTGGAGGACCTGCGCGAGGAGCTGGCCGGCGACGTCCAGCTGGCCCGCGCCCTCGAGGTGCTGAAGAGCTGGACCTACTTCGAGCGCCTGCGCGGAAACCGCGAGTCCGCCCAGGCCCAGGCGCGCAGCTCCTCCTAGCAGACCCCGCGGTCCTGGCCCGGGTAGCGGGGCGGCGCGCGCGGGCCGGACGGGTGTGCTGCTCGCTCCGCTCCCCTGTGGCACCCGGGTCGCCCGGACCGACCTCGGTTCGGCTTCCTTCCGATTGCCCTGCGCGCCATCGGGGCTCGCCGCTCCTGGTGTAGCGTTCCGCCATGGCGCACTCCGCCGAGGACACCGGCGCGCTTCGCATCTGGCGGGTGGGAGAGGTGCTGGCGGGCCTGCGCGGCCTGCTGGAGGAGCGGGTCGGGCGCCTCTGGGTGGTGGGGGAGGTGAGCGGGCTCCACCGCGCGCGCTCGGGCCACGTCTATTTCACGCTCAAGGACGAGGCCGGGCAGATCCGCGCGGCGCTCTTCCGCAGCGCCTCGCGCCGGCTCCTCTTCGAGCCCGAGGACGGGCTCGAGGTGCTGGTCTACGGCGAGGTCACCGTCTACGAGCCGCGCGGCGAGCTCCAGCTCGTGGTCCGCCAGCTCGAGCCCCGCGGCCAGGGGGCCCTCCAGCTCGCCTTCGAGCAGCTGCGGCGCCGGCTCGAGGCCGAGGGGCTCTTCGACCCGGCGCGCAAGCGGCGCCTGCCGGCGATCCCGGTCCGGCTCGGGCTCGTGACCTCCCCGGACGGCGCCGCGCTCCACGACGTGCTCGAGGTCTCCGGGCGCCGCTTCCCGTCCGTGCCCCTCCTCCTGGCCCCGGCGCGCGTGCAGGGCGCCGGCGCGGAGCAGGAGATCGCGCAGGCGCTGGCCGCGCTGGGAGCCGAGGGGGGCGTGGACCTGATCCTGCTGGTGCGCGGGGGCGGCTCCCTCGAGGATCTCCAGGCCTTCAACAGCGAGGCGGTGGCGCGCGCCATCGCCGCCTCGCCGGTGCCGGTGCTCTCCGGCGTGGGCCACGAGGTCGACGTCACGATCGCCGACCTCGTGGCGGACGCGCGCGCGCCCACGCCCTCCGCCGCCGCGGAGCAGGCGCTCCCGGACCGGGCGAGCCTGCGGGCCTCGCTGCGGCGCGACTGGCGGCGGCTCTGCCGGGCTGCGGAGACCGGGCTCGCCCGCGAGCGCGCCGGGCTCGAGCGGGAGCGGGACGCGCTGCGCGCCCTGGCCCCGGCGGCGCGGCTCGCGGCTCAGCGCGTGCGCTTCGAGGCGGCCCTGCGCGCCCTCGCTCGGGCCGGAGCCGCCCGCGTGGACCAGCGGGCCCGGGTCCTGGCCCTCGCCCGCGCGCTCTTGCGGGCGGCGCCGCAGCGCGCCCGGCGCGCCCGCGCGCGTTGGCTCGCGGCGAGCGCGCGCCTCGACTCCCTCTCGCCCCTCGCGGTCCTGGCCCGAGGCTACGCACTCGTGCGTCGGGTGCGCGACGACGCCCTTCTGCGCAGCGCCCGGGACGCCGTCCCGGGCGAGGCGATCGCGGTGCGCCTGGCCGAGGGGGAGCTCGAGGCCTCCGTGACCCGCGTCCGGCCCCGCCCGCCGGGCGCGTCGAATTGACGCTGCCGGGGGGCACCGGTAGCCTCCGCGCGATGGGCGAGCCCGACCGGCCAGGCGCTCCCGAGGCCGACTCCGCCCGGGAGCTCTCCTTCGAAGGCGCCCTCGAGCGCCTGGAGGCCATCGTCGATCGCCTCGAGCAGGGCGATCTCGAGCTCGAGGCGGCGCTCTCGGCCTTCGAGGAAGGGGTGGCGCTCACGAAGCGCTGTGCGGGCCAGCTCGAATCGGCGGAGCGCCGCATCGAGGTGCTGATGCGCGAGGGTGAGAGTTGGGTTGCGCGGCCCTTCGAAGGGCCGGCCGGTGACTCCGAGTCGGACGCCTGACCGGGCCCCGAACGTGGATCTCCGCGCCTACCTGCTGGAGCGAAGGCCCCTCGTGGAGGCGGCGCTGGACCGGGCGCTGCCGCCCGCGAGCGAGCCGCCCGCCGACCTCCACCGCGCCATGCGCCACCTGCTCTTCCCCAGCGGGAAGTACCTGCGGCCGGCGCTGGCCCTGGCCGGCGCCGAGGCGGTGGGCGCGCCGCCCGAGCGGGCGCTCCCGGTGGCCACCGCCGTGGAGCTCGTCCATACCTATTCGCTGATCCACGACGACCTCCCGTGCATGGACGACGACGCCCTCCGCCGCGGCCGCCCGGCGGTGCACGTGGCCTTCGGAGAGGCGCTGGCGGTGCTGGCGGGGGACGCGCTCCTGGCCCTGGCCTTCGAGGCGCTGGCCCGGGGGCCCGGGGAGCCCGGGCCGCTCCTCGCGGCGGCGCGCGACCTGGCCGCCGCCGCCGGCTCCCGGCGCCTGGTGGGGGGCCAGGTGGCGGACCTGGGCTTCGAGGCCGGCGGCGCCGACGCGGCCCGGGTCGAGTGGGTGCACGCCCGCAAGTCCGCGGCGCTGATCGCCGCCGCCGTGGTGGGCGGGGCGCGGCTGGGCGGGGCCGACGAGGCCCTCCTCGCGCGGCTCCTCCGCTTCGGCGAGGCGGTGGGCGTGGCCTTCCAGATCGCCGACGATCTCCTGGACGACGGCGAGGCGGATCCCTGCTCGCTCCTGCGGGTGCTGTCTCCCGCCGCCGCGCGCGCCCGGGCCGAGGAGCTCCTCGAGCAGGCGCTCGGCGAGGTCGAGGCCCTGGGCGAGCCGGCCCAGCCGCTGCGGGAGCTGGCGCGCTACGCGGTGCGGAGGAGCGAGTGACGGACCCGGAGCTCCTGCCGCTGATCCACGAGCCCGCCGACCTGCGCCGTCTGCCGCGCGACAAGGTGCAGCAGGTGTGCGACGAGCTGCGCCGCGAGATCGTGAACCGCGTCTCGCGCACCGGCGGCCACCTGGCCTCGAGTCTGGGCGCCGTCGAGCTCCTGACCGCGATCCACTACGTCTTCGACACGCCCCGCGATCGGCTGGTCCTCGACGTCGGCCACCAGGGCTACCCGCACAAGATGCTGACCGGGCGCCGCCTGGAGTTCGACCGCATCGGCCAGGCCGACGGCATCGCCAAGTTCCTGCGCCGCTCGGAGTCGGAGTTCGACCACTTCGGTGCGGGGCACGCCGGGACCTCGATCTCGGCGGCGCTCGGCATGGCCCGGGGGCTCCAGCACCGGGGCCGCCCGGGGGTCGCCATCGCGCTGATCGGCGACGGCGCCATGACCGCCGGAATGGCCTTCGAGGCGCTGAACCACGCCGGGCACCTGCAGCAGAAGAACCTGGTGGTGGTGCTGAACGACAACGAGATGTCGATCTCGCCCAACGTGGGCGCCCTCTCGGACTACCTCTCGCGCAAGCTCTCGAAGCCCATGGTGCGGCGCATCAAGGGATTCGCCCGCGAGTTCCTGGGCTCGCTGCCCGGCGACATGCTGCACTGGGCCCAGAAGGCGGAGGAGTCGCTCAAGGTCTTCTTCTCGCCGGGGGTTCTCTTCGAGGCGCTCTCCTTCCGCTACCTGGGCCCCATCCAGGGGCACCGCATCGACGTGCTCCTCGAGACCTTCGAGAACGTGAAGGGGATGATCCGCAACGGCGAGGGGCCGATCCTGGTGCACGCCATCACGGACAAGGGCCACGGCTACGAGCCCGCGCAGCGCGATCCCTACAAATACCACGGGGTGGGGAGCTTCGACGTGGCCTCCGGCGCCTTCCCCCCCTCCAAGCCCGGGCCGCCCCGCTACCAGGACGTCTTCGCCGACGCCCTGATCCGGCTGGCGCGGGAGGACGGCCGGATCGTGGGGATCACGGCGGCCATGGCCGACGGCACCGGGCTCGATCGCTTCAAGATGGTCTTCCCGGACCGCTTCTACGACGTCGGCATCGCGGAGCAGCACGCGGTGACCTTCGCGGCGGGCCTGGCCAGCGAGGGACTGAAGCCGGTGGCGGCGATCTACTCGACCTTCCTGCAGCGCGCCTACGACCAGGTGGTCCACGACGTCTGCATCCAGGGTCTGGACGTGACCTTCGCGCTGGACCGGGCGGGACTCGTGGGCGCCGACGGCGCGACCCATCAGGGCTTCTACGACCTCGCCTACCTGCGGACCCTTCCCAACATGGTGGTGATGGCGCCCAGGGACGAGAACGAGCTGCAGCGGCTGCTGGCCACGGCCATCGCGTACCCCGGCCCGGCGGCGATCCGCTACCCGCGCGGGAACGGGCTCGGCGTGCCCCTCGACCCCGACATCAAGCCGCTGCCCCTGGGCCAGGCGGAGCTCCTGCGCGACGGCGGCGACGCCGCGGTGCTGGCGATCGGCACCCTCGCCCATGCGGCGCTGGAGGCGGCGGCGGAGCTCGCGAGCCGAGGCCTCTCGGTGGCGGTGCTGAACGCGCGCTTCGTGAAGCCCCTGGACCTGGAGCGGATCCTGGGGCTGGCCCGCCGCTGCGGCGCCCTCGTGACCGTCGAGGAGGCGAGCGGCATGGGGGGCTTCGGCTCGGCGGTGCTGGAAGCGCTGGCGCAGGCCGGCCTCTCGGTGCCCACCCGCTGCCTCGCCATCCCGGACCGCCTGATCGAGCACGGGGATCCCGGCCGGTTCCGCGCCGCCCTGGGGCTCGACGGCGCGGGCATCGCGGCGGCGGTGCTGGAGCTCCTCGAGCGGAAGTCCTGAAGGAGCGCCTGGACGAGCGGCTGCTCCGCCTGGGGCTGGCCGACTCGCGCAGCCTGGCCCGGGCCCTGATCCTGGCCGGCCGCGTGCTGGTCGACGACGTGCCGGTCGAGAAGCCCGGGACCCGGGTCGCGGAGGCGGCGCGGGTGCGCCTGCGCGGCGGAGCCCCGCGCCGCTTCGTCTCGCGGGGCGGGGAGAAGCTGGCCGGAGCCCTCGAGGACCTGGGCCTCGAGCCGGCGGGCCGCCGCTGCCTCGACGTCGGCGCTTCGACCGGGGGCTTCACGGACTGCCTGCTCCAGGCGGGCGCCCGGGCGGTGGTGGCGGTGGACGTGGGCTACGGCCAGCTCCACCCGAAGCTGCGCGCGGACCCCCGGGTCCGCGTGCTCGAGCGCACCAATGCGCGTCACCTGGAGGCCGCCGCGCTCCCCCATCCCATCGACCTCGTGACCGTCGACGCCTCCTTCATCTCGGCCCGGCTGCTCCTCCCGCGCCTCGTGGAGCTGGCCCCGGCGGCGGAGCTGCTGGTGCTGGTGAAGCCCCAGTTCGAGGTCGGGCGCGAGCGGGTGGGCAAGGGCGGCGTGGTGCGCGAGGAGGAGCTGCGGGGCGAGGCGGTCAGGGCCGTGGCGCGCTCGGCCGAGGAGCTGGGCTACGAGGTGGCGGGCAGGGCGGAGAGCCGCCTGGCGGGCCCCCGGGGGAACCGGGAGGTCTTCCTGTGGCTTCGCCCCGGGGCCCGGGCCCGCCGGGAGGGCGGGGCTTGAGTTGACGGGCGGGGGACCCACCCTATCCTATGCAAGGGCCGGCCCCGCGCGGCGACCTCCGCGAATTCATTCGAGAAACGGACCCGGAAACCGGGAAGGGATCGAGCGCCGGACCGGCCCTCCGGCCCCCCGGGCGCGGTTCCCTACGAGGTGTCCTGCATGATCCAAGTCACCGAGCCCGCCGCCGAGCGCATCCGGGCGCTCCTCGCCAAGGAGGGCAAGGCGGAGACCCACGGCCTGCGCATGAAGGTGGTGGGGGGAGGCTGCTCGGGCCTGCGCTACGAGCTGGCCCTCGACGACCGGGTGGGCGAGCGCGACACCGAGGTCGTCGACCACGGGGTGCGGGTGATCGTGGACGAGCGGAGCGCCCTGTACCTCGTCGGCACCACGCTCGACTTCGTGGACACGCTGCAGGAGAGCGGGTTCAAGATGGTGAACCCCAACGCCAAGAGCACCTGCGGCTGCGGGGAGTCCTTCGGCGCCTGAGCCCATCTACCTCGACCACCACGCCACCACGCCCCTCGACCCGCGCGTCCTCGAGGCCATGCTGCCGTACCTGCGCGAGGACTTCGGCAACCCCTCGAGCAGCACCCACGTCTACGGCTGGCGCGCGGAGGCGGCGGTGGAGGACGCGCGCGAGCGGATCGCCGCGGCGATCGGCGCCCGCCCCAGCGAGATCGTCTTCACCAGCGGGACCACCGAGAGCGACAACCTGGCGCTCAAGGGCGTGGCGTGGGCCGGCCGCTCCCGCGGCGATCACCTGGTGACGGTCGCCACCGAGCACCCGGCCGTCCTCGACCCCTGCCGCGCCCTCGCGGAGCAGGGCTTCCGCGCCACCACCCTGCCCGTCGACGCGCAGGGCCTCGTGGACCCCGACGACGTCCGGCGCGCCCTCGGCAAGGGCACGCTGCTCGTCTCGGTGATGGCGGCGAACAGCGAGATCGGGGTGCTCCAGCCGCTGCCGGAGATCGGCCGCGTCTGCCGCGAGGCCGGCGTGCTCTTCCACAGCGACGCGGCCCAGGCGGTGGGCAGGATCCCCGTGGACGTGGACGCGCTGGGCGTGGACCTGCTCTCCTTCTGCGCCCACAAGCTCTACGGACCCAAGGGGATCGGGGCCCTCTACGTGCGCGAGCGGCGCCCGCGCGTCCGGCTCGAGCCCCTGCTCCACGGCGGCGGCCACGAGCGGGGCCGGCGCTCCGGGACGCTGCCCGTGGCACAGATCGCGGGCTTCGCCCGGGCCGTGGAGCTCTGCCTGGCGGAGCTCGAGGCGGAGGCCGCGCGCCTGCGGGCCCTGCGCGACCGGCTCTGGCAGCGGCTGCGGGACGCGCTGCCCGACCTGCGCGTGAACGGCCACCCGGAGCGGCGGCTCCCGGGCAACTGGAACGTCTCCTTCGCCGGGGTCGAGGCGAGCGCGCTGCTGGCGCGGCTCGCGGGCGTGGCGCTCTCGTCCGGCTCCGCCTGCGCCTCGGGCCGCGGGGAGCCGAGCCACGTGCTGCGCGCCCTGGGGCTCTCGGACGCGCTCTGCCGGGCCGCCGTGCGCTTCGGCCTGGGGCGGAGCAACACGCCCGAAGAGATCGACGTCGCGGCGGCGCAGCTCGTCCTGCGCGTGCGCGAGGCCCGCGCCGCGCGGGAGTCCGGGGCGCCGGCGCGCCGGCTCTCGAGCCAGTAGCCTAGGCGGCCGAGGTCGGGAAAGGACATGGAGCGCAAGAGCACCAACATCACCTGGCACGCGGGGCAGGTCTCCCGGGCGGACCGGGAACGCGTGGCAGGCCAGCGGGGAGCTGCGATCTGGCTCACCGGTCTCTCGGGCTCCGGAAAATCGACCGTCGCGGTGGCCTGCGAGCACGCCCTCGTGGAGCGCGGGCACCTCGCCTACGTCCTCGACGGCGACAACATCCGGCACGGGCTCAACAAGAACCTGGGCTTCTCCCCACAGGACCGCACCGAGAACATCCGCCGTATCGGCGAGGTGGCGAGGCTCTTCGCGGATGCCGGCGTCCTCGTCTTCACCTCCTTCATCTCCCCCTACCGGGCCGACCGCGACGCGGTCCGGGCCCTGATGCCTCCCGGCGACTTCGTGGAGGTCTACGTCTGCGCCTCCCTCGCCACCTGCGAGGGCCGCGACGTGAAGGGCCTCTACCAGCGGGCCCGCGCCGGGGAGATCCCCGAGTTCACCGGGATCTCGGCGCCCTACGAGGCCCCCGAGCGCCCGGAGCTGGTGCTCGACACCAACGTCCAGACGGTCGCGGAGAGCACCCTGACGCTGCTCCGGTTCCTGGGCGACAAGGGCTACCTGGAGGCGCCGGCGGCCTGAGGCCGCCGGGCCGGGCGGGGCTCAGTGCGCGGGGCGCAAGCGACGATGGACGCCGGGAGGAAGGGCAGCCGTCCCGCGCCGGCGGCAGCGCGCCGGCTGCCGGCCGCGCTCCTCCTGGGGGCCTTCGCTCTCGCGGGCTGCGCGCACCTGCCGATTCCGGGCCTCCCGCGGGGCCCGGGCCCGGAGGTGCGCGCCGAGGCGCCGGCGGACTACGACGTCCTGGTGGCCCTCGAGCACGAGCGGTCCGGCGAGCCCGCCCCGGCCCTGGCCGCCTACCAGCGCGCTGCCGCCAAGGACCCGGGCTCGGCCTTCCTGCAGCGCAAGGTCGCGGAGGGCTTCTTCCGCGCCAGCCGCTTCGAGGAGGCCCTGGAGCACGCCACGCGGGCCTTCGAGATCGACCCCGGGGACGGGCCGACGCGGCTCTTCCTGGGCCAGCTCCACCGGGCGCGCCGCGATCCGACCGGCGCCGAACGGGTGTTGCTCGAGGAGAGCGGCGAGCCCTTCGACGAGAGCGCGGCGCTCCTGCTCTACCAGATCTACCTGGAGGCGGGGCGGCCGGACGCGGCCCTGGGGGTGGCGCAGGCCCTGGCGGAGAGCGAGCCCTTCTCGCTGCGCAGCCAGGTGGCGCTCGCCATGGCCTTCGACCAGCTGGGCCGCCCGGAGGAGGCGGAGGCCGCCCTGCGCCGCGCCCTGGAGATCGAGCCCGAGAACCTGCGCGTCTACGGCCTGCTGGCGCAGAACCTCCAGAAGCGCGGCCTGCGCGAACGCGAGATCGAGGTCTACCGGGGCGTCCTCCGAGACCATCCCCACCACCAGCGCACGCTGCAGAGCCTCGCGGACGCGCAGCTCAGCCAGAACGACCTGGCCGGGGCCATCGCGACCCTGGAGCAGATCGAGCGCCACCACCCGGAGGACCTGCGCTCGGTGGTGCGGCTGGGCTTCCTCAAGTACGAGGCGCGCCTGTGGGCGGAGGCCGCCTCCCGCTTCGAGCGCTTCCTCGAGGACTACCCCGACGAGTACGAGGTGGTCTTCTTCCTGGGCGGCGCCCGGCGCCGGGCCGGAGACGAGGAAGGCGCGCTCGAGGTGCTCGCGCGCATCCCCGAGGACCACAAGAACTACGCCGACGCGCGCACCGAGATCGCGGCCCTGCTGGAGCGGCGAGGCGACTACGCCGGCGCGCTCGTGGAGCTGGAGCGCGCCAACGCGGCGAGCCCCGCCCAGGCCCTGGAGCTCTACGCGGCCACCCTGCGGGCCAAGGCCGGCGACTTCGACGGCGCGATCGCCCATCTCGAGAACCTGCTGGTCGAGCGGCCCAGCGACGACGAGCTGCTCTACAACCTGGGCTTGATCTACGGCGAGGCGAAGCGCCCCGACGATGCCATCCGCTACATGCGCCTGGCTCTCGAGCAGAACCCCGACAACGCCAGCGCCCTCAACTACGTGGGCTACAGCTTCGCGGAGAAGGGGATCCGCCTGGACGAGGCCGAGGGGATGATCCGCCGCGCCCTGGAGCTGCGGCCCGGCGATGGCTACATCACCGACAGCCTGGGCTGGGTCTACTACATGCGCGCCCGGCCGCTGGTCGAGAGCGGGCGCGCGCCGGAGGCGAGGGAGCTCCTGGAGCGGGCGCTGCGCGAGGTGGAGCGGGCCGACGAGCTGACCGGCGGCGACCCGGTGGTCTCGGAGCACCTGGGCGACATCCACCTGCTGCGGGGCGAGAAGCAGCGCGCCCTGGAGCGCTTCGAGGAGGCGGTCGGCCTCGATCCCCGCGTTTCGGAGCAGCCCGAGCTCTTCGAGAAGCTCGAGCGCCTGCGCCAGGAGCTGCTCGATCGGTGAGGCGCGCGGCGCTCGCAGCGCTCTGCCTCGCCGCCGCGGCCAGCGCCTGCCGGACCCCCCTCCCGCTCGCCCCGGCGGTTCCGGCCGTGCCCCTGGCCGAGGGCGACCCGCGCCCGGCGCGGCTCGTGG
>Ga0187892_10000902_pt1 | contig 73621 bp, 67 predicted proteins | sample MA1701073metaG_FD_139345 | JGI IMG/M metagenome (GOLD analysis project Ga0187892, IMG submission 139345) | Bio-ooze microbial communities from a basaltic lava cave in the Kipuka Kanohina Cave System on the Island of Hawaii, USA - MA170107-3 metaG ...
GCATCCACCCCGACGAACTCCGTGAGGATCTCCTCGAACTCGAGCCCCAGGTCGCGCACGCGCTGCCGCAGCACGCGGTCCGCCGCTCGAGCCTTCTTGAGCGCATCCGGCCAGGCGTACACCAGGGTGCCGACGGCCTTGTACCCGTAGAAGTAGGCGGCCGACACCTTGAGCTGGTCGGTGGCCGGACCGCCGCGGATGCCAGAGAATCGCACGCGGTCCTTGCCCGATTGCCGGAGCTGGATGGTGGTGAAATCCGCGATGCAGTCCGGCGTGATGTACTGGGTCGGATTCCCCATTTCGTACACGAGCTGCTCCGTCACTCCCGCGACCGTAATGCGCCCACCGGTGCCGGGGTGTTTGGTGATCTCGAAGGTCCCGTCCGGCTGGGCTTCGACGATCGGGTAGCCGATGTTGGCCAGGTCCGGCACGCGCCCCCAATCGACCAGGCAGTTCCCACCCGAGCACTGGGCCCCGCATTCGATCGTATGCCCGGCCACCGTTCCGGCTGCCAGCAGATCCCAGGCGTCCGGAGCCCAGCCGAACGCGTGCCTGAGGGGGCCCAAGGTCAGGCCGGTGTCGGTCACTCGTCCGGTGATCACGATGTCCGCGCCCCGGTCCAGCGCTTCCACCACGGGCGCGGCGCCCAGGTACGCGTTGACCGACTGCAGCCGGTCGCGCACATCCTCCAGCGGACGGCCGGTGTCCATGTTGCCGAGCTGGTGGCCTGCCGCCAGCAGCTCGTCGACGCGGCCCAACAGCTCATCGCCCGTCACGACGCCGATTCGCAGCTTGCCGCGCAGCCCGAGCCGCCGCGCCGCCGCCGCGACGGCGTCCGCGCAGCCGCGGGGATTCACCCCGCCCGCGTTGGTGGTCACTCTCACGCCGCGCCGGACGAGCTCGGGTAGCAGTCGCTCCATCAGCGGGATGAAGTCCTTGGCGTAGCCCAGCGCGGGATCCCGCGACCGCTGCTTCTGCATGATGGACATGGTCACTTCGGCCAGGTAGTCCATCATCAGGTAGTCAATCGGGCCGCCCGTCACCTGACGCCAGGGCGCCTCGAGCCAGTCGCCCCAAAAGCCCTGGCCGGCGGCAATGCGCAGTGGGTTCGGGGGGCGGGGGGGGGGCGTCACGGCGCTTGCGCGGGTTGAAAACCGATGGCATCCGGACCTCCGGCCACCGGGGTCAAGCGCCACCGCACGAGCGGCACGAAGCCCTGCGGGACCTCCAGTGGCGGCACCGCAACGGCGGGAATCGCGGCACGGCCACCTGGCACCACGTCGAAACGAGCTCCGGACTGCACGACACGGAGCGAATCGGTGAACAACCGGACCCGCACCGTCGCCTTCCACGGGGACACCATCTCCGCCCTCGCAAACGCCGGCAGCAGCTCGTAGAGGACCGGGCGACCGGACAGTCGAGCCGGAATCTTGAACCCATGGCGCCCGCGCGCGTAGTTCAGCGGGGTGGTTTCGACCTGCTGCCCGGTGGGACCGAAGGTCGTCACGCCGAAATCCGTAAACCGATCCCACTGCTCGGGCGGCATTTCGATGAGGAACTCCGACCGCGTCGCCCACGCCGGCAGCCGCACCGTGAGGCTCTCGCGCGGCGCCCCGCGCCCCTCCACCGTGATGACCCGCTCGGCGCCCACGAGCTCGGCGCGACCCACCAGTGCCACGGTGGCCGGCCCCGGGTTGGAGACTTCCAGAGCGCCGTCGCGTCGCGCCGCCAGTGCCACGCCGGACGCCGCCGCATGGACCGCGATCGTCGTGCGGCTCGTGCCGGGATTGAACACGGCGAGCTCGTACACTCCCATCTCCACTTCATCGGCCGGCACTTCAATCACCGCGCGGGACGTCTTGCCGAACCCGATTTCCACCAGGCTGTCCGAGCTGCCACTGGCGGGACGGCCACGCGGATCGTACAGCTGCGCCAGGGCCTCATCGTTGACGTCCGGCAGCACGATGGCCAGCCGCAGACTCATCCCGGCAGCGGGAACGCGCACGAAATAGCGTTGCACGCCCCCAGGGGCGATCAGGCGTCCCGAATCCGCCAGCGGCGGCCGGACGGAAAGATCGTAGGGGATGACGACCGTGTTCACCAGCATGAAGAGCGGGCCCGCCGCGGTGTCGGTGGGATTCCGCGCGGTGACGGTGCCGACGTAGAGCCCGGGGAGGGTCAGCTGGCTCGGACGCAGGTCGACGCGAACGGTAGTGCCGAGCGGCTGGGAGGTCACGAGAGCCGGAGCGGACAGCCAGGTCACATCGCTCGTCATTTTGAATTGCGCCGCGCGCAGGCCGTCCATATGGGAGACGGTGAAGGTCTGCATCGTGTCGCCCGGCCCGCTGAACCCGCTGCGGCGCAACGCGGCCGGTGTGCCGTTCGCCGCCCGCACCTCGTAGCGCGATCCCTGATGTCCGGCGACGAGCCAGCGGTAGGCTGCTTCGACCTGGGGCACGCCGGCACCCTGGTCCGCCGTACTCCAGCCGGGCAAACGAGTCGCCGTGGCGCGCAGGGCCTGCATGATATCCGCCGCATTGAACGGCCGGTGTTCCTGCACCATCGCCGACATGAGACAGGCGACCACTCCCGCCACCTGCGGAGCCGCCATGCTCGTGCCGGTCTTGATCTCGTCTCCCAGATTCCAGCGCGGTACCGTGGAAAACGCTTGTCCGGGCGCCACCAGGTCCGGCTTGGCGAGATCGCCGCCACGGGAGCTCCACCACCCCATGCGGTCCGCCGGCGGCGGGCCGGGTTGCGGCGCGCGGGTGAACGCCCCCGGCTCGAGCGCGCCGACCGACAACACGAGATCCGCGGACCCGGGAAAGCCGACCGTCGAGATTCCCGGCCCGTCGTTCCCGGCACTGACGGTGAACACGACGGTGGGGTGGGCGAGGAGAAACGCGTCCACCAGCGAGTCGATCGCCGCCCGGCCTTCATGCTCGTTCCCCACGCCGAAGCTCATGTTCAAGACCAGGGGAAGGCCCCGCTGGGCGGCGAATTGGGCGGCATAGTTCATGGCGCGCAGCATGCTGCCGGTGACCGAGATCCCGCCCCGAGCGTCGTTGGCGATTTTCAGACCGATCACCTGCGCCCCGGGCGCCACGCCCTCGAACCCGGCCAGGTTGTACATCCCGTGTCCCGCAGCAATCCCCGCGACGTGGGTCCCGTGGCCCTGCGTATCGAAGTACAGGTCGAGCCGTGGCGTCCCGCCCGACTCGCTGAAATTGGCCGCCAGCGTCACCGGCTGGCGGCCCAAGGCGATCGTCTCGCGCCCTTCCCGGTAGTCGTGCAGCGGCTGCTCATCCTCGAACGTGCCGTTCAGATTGGAGTCGAAGAACACGACCCAGCCGTCGCTGGCCCGGACGACGACGACGGGAAACGCATCGGTGTTGGTGCCGTTGCCGTTGATATCGGCCGCGGGCAGGGTGCCCAGCGGCAGCTCGTGGAATACTCCGGCATACCAGGCGGACCCGGTGGCGAGACGACCGATGCGGGCGGCCCCGCGCAGCGTCCGGCCGGCGATGACGAGCGTTCCGGCAACCGGGTGAACCGGTTCGAGGTCGATGTGCCCTTCTCCCGAGAAATCCCGCAAGTCCAGGATCTTGGGCGCGCGGGTGCTGGTGACGACCAGCCCCGGCACGCCGGGGTCGATCCCCGAGTCCAGAATCCCGATGATGACGCCGCGACCGTCGTAGCTGGGGTGTGCCGCGCGGAACTGGTCGATGCCGGTGCTGCGGAGCGGCATGAGGCCGGCGAGCAGCGCCAACGGCGGCGGCACGATCGGCTCACTGGGACGCGGCACCGGGACGACCGGTGCGGCATCGGCGGCGACGGGCGGCGGGATGGGTGCGGCGGGGATCGGTGGGGCGGGCGGCGGCGACGCGGCGCGGGCGCAGCCGGCCAGCACACCCACCCACGGCCACATGCGTCGCCGGTTCATGGCCGGGCGGGCAGGGTGAAGGCCCCGAGGTGCGGGCCGGAATACTCGGCCGTAACCTCGAGCAGGAACGCGAGCGTGTCTCGGGTGGCTTCCGGCAACACGATCGCGTCGACGTATCCTCGAGCGGCTGCGAAACGCGCGTCGAGCTGGTGTTCGTAGTCCTCGCGCATGGCCTGAACCGCGTCCGCGTTTTCCGGGTCGGCGACGTCGTTGCCGAAGACCGCCTGCACGGCGGACTCGCCTTCCATCACCCCCATGCGACCAGTCGGCCAGGAGAGCAGGAAATCCGGGTCGAACCCCTGGCCGGCCATCGCGTAATACCCGGCCCCCGACGCGTGATTCACGGTCACGACGAGCTTCGGGACCGTGGCCGTCGCCATCGCCTCCACGAAGCGCGCGCCGGCGCGAATGATGCCGGAATGCTCCGCTTCGGTTCCGACCATGAACCCGGAAACGTCCTGCACGAACAGGAGCGGCAACCGTTCGCGATCGGCGTTTTCGATGAAATACGCGACCTTCTCGGCGCTCTCCGTGTACACGATGCCGCCGATCCGGGGCGGCTGCCCCGCCGCGCCCTTGATGACGCCGCGGGCGTTGGCGATGAGCGCGACGGGACGCCCCGCGATCGCGCCGTGGCCGCACAGCATTTCGTGTCCCACCTCCGGCTGGAACTCGTCCAGCCGGCCGGCGTCCAGCACGCAGTCGAGCACGGCCCGCACGTCGTAGCTCATGCGATGATCCGGCGGCAGCAGCTCGTACAGCTCGGAGGGTTTCCGCTTCGGCGCCTTCCCATTCGAAGCCGGCCTCGGCGTGTGCGGCAGACGGGCGACGTACTCGCGCATGCGCTCGAGGCACTCGGCGTCATTGGCCGCGCGATAGTGCGCGACCGCGCTCACGGCCGTATGCGTCTTCGCCCCGCCCAGGGTCTCCGCATCGACGGTCTGGCCGGTCGCGCCCTTGACCAGGTTCGGGCCGCCCAGTCCCATGAAGGACGTGCCCTCCACCATGAAGATCACGTCGGAGAGCGCCGGCAAGTACGCCCCGCCGGCAATGCAGGGGCCCATCACGGCCGCGATCTGCGGCACATGCAGATAGCGGCGCATGATCGAGTTGTAATAGAAGATCCGCGCGGCGCCGTATTGCCCCGGGAACACCCCGCCCTGGTAGGGCAGATTCACGCCGGCCGAGTCGACCAGATACACGATCGGAATCCGCTGGCGCATGGCGACTTCCTGCGCCCGCAGGATTTTCTTGATCGTCTCCGGCCACCACGAGCCGGCCTTCACGGTCGCGTCGTTGGCGACCACGACGACCGGCCGCCCGTGCATCCGGCCCAGCCCCGTGACCACCCCGGCCCCCGGCGCCTGGCCATCATACTGGTCATAGGCCACCAGCAATCCCAGCTCGAGCCACGGACCGCCATGGTCGAGGAGCCGCCCCAGCCGCTCGCGCGCCGTCAGTTTCCCCTGCTCGTGCTGGCGGCGGATCCGTTCCGGGCCGCCGCCCTGCTCCAGGCGGGCGGTGAGTGTGCGATACTCGTCGGCCAGCGTGGTAAGGCGGCTCATGGCCGATCGGCCGCCCACTCCTCGATGTACTTGATGAGGTCCGTGGTCGGTGTTCCGGGCCCGAACAGCTTGCCGATGCCCTGGCGCTCCAGCTCCGCCACGTCTTCGGGAGGGATGATGCCGCCGCCCGTGAGCAGGACGTCGTGGCGACCCGCTCGCTCGAGCAGCGCGCGCACCCGCGGGAACAGCGTCATGTGGGCCCCGGAGAGAATCGACAGGCCGACGACGTCCACGTCCTCCTGCACGGCCGCCTGGGCAATCATCTCCGGAGTCTGATGCAGCCCGGTGTAGATGACCTCCATACCGGCATCGCGCAGCGCCGCCGCGACGACCTTGGCCCCGCGATCATGCCCGTCCAGCCCCGGTTTCGCGACCAGCACGCGAATCGGCCGGCGCTTCTGCGCGGCGACGGTCGGTCTCATGCGCGCCGGAATCGCAGCAGGGCCGCAAGGCCGTCCACCGCCCGGCGCGCCCGCTCGTCATAGAGCACATCGACCTGGGCGCGCTGCGCCAGGGCTTCTTCCACCGCGTCGTCGATGCGAGGGTCGTCGGCGCGACCGTCGGCGAGCAACAGGCGAACCTGGCCATGCCCGAGGACCTGCTCCGTCGGTTCCACTCCGTTCACCGCCCATCCGGTCGCCAGGCCGTCCCGGACGGCCTCCGCGTGCGCGCGCTCCCACGCCCGTTCCCGTTCCTCCCGCAACGCCAGCGCGGCCTCGCGGACTTCCGCGGGCGTGGTGGTCTTGGGGTGGAGTCGTACCACACCGAACAGGAGGTCGTGGAGGTAGGTATGGAGGTGCGGCACCAGCGCGCCGGCGTCCACCCCGACGCCCGCGAGCACGAGACCGCTGAGCGGCTGATGGGTGTGCACCCGAAAGATCTCCTCGGCCACGCGGGCGTAGTGGCGGTGCTTCTCCGCGCGGATGCGCCCATGAACCGCATGCTCGCCCATGGCCCCCGTGACCCCGCCACGCATCAACTGGCGCTCGCCATGAAACTTCCCGCGGCGCGCCGTCGGTGCCGTCACGCCCGGGCGCTCCGCGATCGCGAAGGCGCTCACGTCGAAGAACCGGGCGCCGGAACGGTCGCACACAGCCACGAGGATCGTGCCGAACTCACGCTCCAGCGAGACCAGCTCACGCGTGGCCGCGGAATCCGCCACCACCAGGCGCGAGCGGTGCACCTGCGGCATCGGAACGACCTCGAACAGCCCGGCGCGGCCGCACGCGAACAGGGCCACACCGCGCGCCTGCGGCAGGCGGCCGGGGTCCTCGAGGTGGCGCTGGATGCCCTGCAGGTCGGCGGCGACCGCCTCCCGGGCATGGCGGCTCAAGGGCCGCTGCTCCAGCCCCGCCACCGTGTCGCGGATGCGATTCTTCATCTTGATGAGGTACTTGCCCCGGGTCTTGTCGCGGGGCTCGAGCTTCAGGTAGCAGGACACGACGGGACCGGCGCCCGACGGGAGAGCACTCAGGCGCGCGAGTGTTTCGTGCACCGTGGCCGCGCCCGGAGGCAGCGGTTGCGCCGTCGTGCTCAGAAGAACACCGGTTCGCGATACGCGCCGAACACGCGCTCCAACGCGTGCCGGATTTCGTACAGCGTGCAGTACGCGCGGGCGCAGTCGAGCATCGGCCCGATCACGTTGCGATCCTGCTCCGCCGCCTCACGCAGCGCGGCGAGTCGCTGCTCGACGAGGCCGGCGTCCCGCCCGGCGCGGAGCGTCGCGAGCCGGCGCCGCTGCGATTGCTCGGCATCAGTATCGATCCGCAGCACCTCCACCGGATGGTCATCCTCCGAGAGGAACTCGTTGACCCCGACGATGGTCTGGCTGCCATCCTCCACGCGGCGCTGAAACTCCGCCGCCGAGCGGGCGATCTGGCGCTGGAACCACCCGGATTCGATGCCCTTGACCACCCCGCCGATCGACTGGATGTCGGCGAACAGGGCTTCCGCCTCTCGCTCGAGCTGATCGGTGAGCGATTCGAGATAGTAGGACCCGCCCAGCGGATCGATCACCGCCGGCACGCCGCTCTCGTAGGCCAGGATCTGCTGGGTGCGCAGCGCCACCTGCACGGCCTGCTCCGTGGGCAGGGCGAGAGTCTCATCGAGCGAGTTCGTGTGCAGCGATTGTGTGCCGCCGAGCACCGCCGCCAATGCCTGGTAGGCGACGCGCACGATGTTGTTCATCGGCTGCTGCGCGGTCAACGTCACCCCCGCCGTCTGGCTGTGGAACCGCAGCATCCACGACCGCGGATTCCTGGCGCCGTAGCGCTCCTTCATGTGCCGCGCCCAGATGCGGCGGGCCGCCCGGAGCTTCGCGATCTCCTCGAAGAAGTCGTTGTGAATGTCCCAGAAGAACGACAGCCGTGGTGCGAACTCGTCCAGGTCGAGGCCGCGGGCCATGCCCCGTTCCACGTAGGTGAAGCCGTTGGCCAGCGTAAACGCAAGCTCCTGCGCCGCCGTCGCTCCCGCTTCGCGAATATGGTACCCGGAGATCGAAATCGTATTCCAGAGCGGCGTGTGCGTCGTGCACCACTCGAACATGTCCACGATGATCTTCAGCGCGGGCTCGACGGGGTAGACCCACGCGTGCTGCGCCATGTACTCCTTGAGGATGTCGTTCTGCACCGTGCCGCGCAGCTTGGCAATAGGAATGCCCTGCCGCTCCCCGGCGGCCACGTAGAAACAGAACAGGATCGCCGCCGGACCATTGATCGTCATCGACGTCGACACCTGGTCGAGCGGAATGCCGTGAAACAGATCCTCCATGTCGGCCAGGCTCGAAATCGCCACCCCGCACTTGCCGACTTCGCCTTCCGAGCGCGGATGGTCGGAGTCGTAACCCATCAGGGTGGGAAAATCGAACGCCACCGACAGCCCGGTCTGGCCGTGCTCGAGCAGAAACTTGTACCGGCGGTTGGTGTCCTCGGCCGTTCCAAACCCCGCGAACTGCCGCTTGGTCCAGAGCTTGCCGCGGTACATCGTAGGATGGATGCCGCGGGTGAAGGGAAACTCACCGGGCGTCCCGAGCTGGCGCGTCGGGTCCCAATGGGCCAGATCGGCGGCATCGTAGACCGGCTTGCGTTCGATGGTCATCGAGTCCCTCCACTCCTCGCCTGATCCACGATCCGGGCCGCTACCTCGTAGGGACTCTGCGTTCCGGCCGACATCCCGTCCAGGGATGCCGCGAGAATCGCCTCGGCGGGAGAAGCCTCCCACACCCAGGTGCGCAACGTCCGATTCACGACCGCGCGGGTGCGCTCGGCCAGCCGCTCGCGCCGGCGCTGCGCCAACCGGCCGCTGGTCTCAAGGTACGCCCAGTGCTCCTGCAACGTTGCGACGACGGCGTCGATCCCCTGACCCTTCGAGGCGACGGTCAGCAGGACGGGCGGCTCCCACCGCGCGGCCGGCTCCGCCTGGGGCGGCGCCGGGCGAGACGCGGCATGGTGCGGACCAACGTGCCGGAACGCGTTGCCGCGGCGAATGCCCAGCATGATTTCGATCTCGCGCTGCATCTGCTCCGCCCCAGGACGATCGCTCTTGTTGACGACGTACATGTCGGCGACTTCCATCACCCCGGCCTTGAGCGCCTGGATCCCGTCCCCCGACTCGGGCACCAAGACAAGCACGGTCGTTTCCGCGGTAGTGGCCACATCCAGCTCCGATTGACCTACCCCGACCGTCTCGATCAGGATGCGCTCGAAACCGAACGCATCCAGGACATCACAGACCTCCTCCGTGGTCATGGCCAGCCCGCCCTGCGATCCGCGCGACGCCATCGACCGGATGAACACGCCCGGATCGAGGCTGACGGATTCCATTCGGACGCGGTCACCCAGCAGCGCGCCACCCGAGAACGGACTCGTGGGATCCACGGCCACGACTGCAACCTTCAGGCCCTGCAGTCGGAACGCTCGGGTGAGGTGATCGGTGAGGGTGCTCTTGCCGGCCCCGGGCGGACCCGTGATGCCGATGCGGCGCGTTCCGGCGCGGCCCACTCGTTCATGCACGTGCGCAAGCACGCGCTCGAAACCGTCCCGTTGGTTTTCGACGAGGCTGATGGCCCGGGCGAGGGCGGCGGTATCGCCGCGGTCGAGGCCGTCCGTGAGTCCGTCGGTCCGCATCCGTCGTGCAAAGATACAGCCGAGCAACTCCCGTTGGAACGATCAGCGCGTTGGCGCGCGGCCCTCACCCTTCGGGTCGATCGAGCACGATCGTCCGAGTGCCGCCGGGACGCACGGCGACCCGGTCCACGCGGGTGGCGCTCGCGGCCAGGATGTCGAATTCGAGTCCGCCCAGGAGGAACCGTTCGCCGGTTTTCGGAATGCGCCCCAGCGACTGGCTGAGCAGGCCCCCGATCGTTTGCGCGGCCGCGACGACGGGTCCCGTGCCGAGCCGCTCGACCAGGGCGGACGCCGGCGCGGACCCCTCGAGTTCCGCCAGCGGCGTGGCCTCGGCCACGGCGGTGGTGACGGTGGTGGCGGGGCTCTCCAGCACCTCGCTCACGAGATCACGCAGCAGGTCTTCGAAGGTCACCAGCCCGGACGTGCCGCTGAACTCATCGAGCACGACGGCGAGGTGGCCGCCGCCGCGCTGCATTTCCAGCATCAGGTCGGCCGCGCGCCGTGTGCCGGGGACGCTGAGCACGGGGCGGACCTGCACCGGCGCGTCCGGAGCGAGCTGCAGGAGATCGAACGCGTGGGCGGCGCCGACGATCTCGTCCAGGCTGCCCCGGTAGACCGGGTAGCGACTGTAGCCCGCCTGGACGTACACGTGGGCCGCCTCGGCGGCCGGCATGCCTTCGGGGATCGCGACCACCGACGTGCGCGGCGTCATCAGCTCCGACACCGGCCGATCGGCGAAGGCGAGCACGCCGGACACGACTTCGATTTCGTCGGTCGCGGCGAGGACGCTCGTGTCACCCGACAGCACGGCCGCCAGGGCGCCGCGCGGCGAGGGATCGCGCGTGGGAATGAACGGCGCCAGCAGCACGCCGATCCGCTCCATCCACGGAACGGCGGGTGTCACGATCCGCTCGGGCCAGCGGCGCCCGAAGACCCGCGGCAGGAGGTAAGCCGCGCTCACGAACAGCGGCACGATGAACAGCACGCTCACGATACCCAGCAAGGTCGGCGTGGTGCGCGCGAGCAGCGCCGGGATCGACGTCGCCGCCAGCAACACGCCCAACGTCGTGAGCGCGTTCGCCGTCGACAGCACGCGCACCGGTTCGCGCAGGGCCTGCGCGGTCGACGGAGAGCCGCGCAGCTTGTGCGACACCCACTTCGTCAGCTCCGCTTGGTTCACCGCGGCCGCGGCGACGCCCACGGCCGCCGCGGCGGCCGCGAGCAGCAATCCCACGACGAGCAACGACAGGGGAACGGTCATTGCGCTTCGAAATACACCCGGCGCACCCGGCGCCGCTCCACCCGCTCGACCACGACCCGGAACCCGTCCAGCGTGAGCTCCTCCCCGGGCCGCGGCACCCGCCCCAACACCGAATAGATCAGACCGCCCACGGTGGAGACCTCGGGATGCTCGAACGGACGACCCAGCGCCGTGGACAGCACGTCGAGCCCGACGCCGCCGTCGACCCAGAAGCGCGCGCCGTCCTGGTGGATTTCCGGCGCCGCCTCCGTGTCGTACTCGTCGCGAATATCGCCGACGATCTCTTCCAGGACGTCTTCCCGGGTGATCAGACCGGCGGTTCCGCCGAATTCGTCGACCACGATGGCCATGTGGGAGGGGCCGCGCTGAAAGTCGCGCAGCTGGGCGTCCAGCGTCTTGGTTTCCGGGACGAACGCGGCGGGCCGGATCAGATCCTGCCAGCGCCCGATGCGCTGCCCCTCGGGCAGTCCCTGAGCCAGCGGCACGAGGTCCTTCGCGTACAGCACGCCGACGAGGTTGTCGGGTGTCCCGTCAAACACCGGCAGGCGCCGGTGCTCGCCGGTCCGGAACCGCTCCAACACCGCATCCCGCTCGGCCCCGACATCGACGCCCACCATGTCGAGCCGCGGCGTCATCACCTCATCGACGGTGGTATCGGCGAGAGTGAACACGCCGAGCAGCATGTCGCGTTGCGTATCGCCCATCGCCGGAGCCGCGGGTCCGGTGGCCGACACGAGGGAGTGCAGTCCGCGGTCCACCCAGGCCAGGATACGCAGCAGCGGCGCGAACGCCGGCAGGGTCCGCCGACCGAGCGGCAGCGTCGCCTCGGCGAGCTCGGGCCCCAGCCGCGCGACGCTGCGCGGCAGCGCGTCGCCGATGACGAAGATCAAACAGCTCACCAGCAGCACCACGCTGAGCGCTTCGAGCCATGGCCGCTCCCACCAGCGTACCGCGTGGGCCGCGGCCACGGCCGCGAGCACGAGCAGCGCGAGGCGCGCCACATGCAACGCGCGATGCAGCGGGACGCGGCCCCACATGGTCGCCGGCGGTGCGTCCCCCAGGGTGTGCAGCGACTCGCCGACGGCGGCCTCCTCCCCGAGGGCGAGGAGGCCCGCCCAGACGGCGGCGGCGAGGGCGAGGATGGCCCCGCCCCAGGCGAGCGCGATCATGACACGAGCGGTGCGGCGACGCGCCGCACGTAGCCCTCCTGGCGTCGCCACATCGCCGAGCGGGTGCGACCTGGGCCCGAGGGGTGATCGTACCCCAGGACGTGAAGCGTGCCGTGGACCGTCAAGCGCACCAACTCGGTGGCCAGGTCCGCTCCATCGGCCTGGCCCGCGTCTATGGAGCGCTGCGCCGCTTCCGGGCACAGGTACACATCGCCCAGCACGGCGCCGCCGGGCTGTGGCAGCGTGAACGCGATCACGTCCGTAAGTCCCCGCCGGCCGGTGGCGCGGCGGTTGAGGCGCCGCATGGCCGCGGCGCCCAGCAGGGTGAGCTCGATCCGTGTGCCGCCCGCCCGCTCCCAGCGCAGCACGCGCGCGGCCACGCGCGCGAGGCGGTCAACCACCCGCCGCGGGACGCGCGGGCTGCCAGGTTCTCGTGATCCCGCCACTGGCCTCCGGGTACCCGATCCGATTGTGATACATCCCCGTCAACACGCGAACGAATTCCGCCCGCACCTCGTCGGCCTGCCGCAGCGTCAGCGGCGCCTCGTCCAGCTGCCCGGAGGCGAGGCGATTGCGGACGATCTGATCGATGGCCGCCTCCAGCTTGGCCGGCGTGGGCGCTTCGAGCACCCGCAGCGACGCTTCGACGGAATCGGCCAGCATGGCGATGGCGGTTTCGACCGACCGCGGCCGCGGCCCGGGATAACGATAGTCCTCGCGGCGCAGCCCGGCCTCGCCCTGTTTCTTGGCGCGATCGTAGAAGTAGGTGATCTCGGCCGTGCCGTGGTGCTCGGGAATGAAGGCCGCGACGACCACGGGCAACCCCGCCTCGCGCGCCAGCCGCAGGCCTTCCGGCACGTGATGCTTGATGATCTCGACCGACTGCGCCGCGGCGAGCCGATCATGCGGGTTGCCCGCCAGCGCCTGGTTTTCAACGAAGTACTGGGGGTTCGCCAGCTTGCCGATGTCGTGGTAGTAGCAGCCCACGCGCCCCAACAGCCCGTTGGCGCCGATCCGATTGCAGGCCGATTCCACGAGGTTGGCCATGGCAACGCTGTGCGCGTAGGTACCCGGCGCCTCCAGCGACAGCCGGCGCAACAGCGGCCGGCTCGGGTCCGAAAGCTCGAGCAACGTCAGGTCGGTGGTGATCTGGGCTACCCGCTCCGCCACCGGCAGCAGGAGAATGGTGAGCGACGCGGAAACGAGGCCGTTGGCGGTGCCCAGCAACGCGCGCATGCCGATATCCCGCGGCGTCCAGTCTCCGGCCAGCCCGAGGGACAGCGCCGCCGCCAGGTATCCAAGGCCCACCACGAACACCGCCAGGTACAGATGGGTCCGGCGACGCAGGGTTTTCACGGAGAGCGCAGCCGTCACCCCTCCGACAAAGCACAAGAACAGCGCCGGCGTGTCGTGCAAGACGGGCTGGACCCCGATCAGGACCGACAGGATCATCGCGGCGATCACCGACACGCGGCCGTTGAGCAGCACGGTCAGCATCATCGCCGTGAACGGCACCAGGATGAGCTCCACGTGCTCCGGCGTCGTCCGGGCCACCGCCGCCGCCGCGAGGATCACGCACGCGAAGAGGACGGCGACGGTCCCCACCTGGCGCAGTCTCGCGTAGGTCTCGCGCCGGTAGAAGAACAACAGGGCCCAAAACACGGCGAGGATCAGCGTGTTACGGATCAGCGGTCCGATCCCCCCACCCACCGAGCGGCTGGTGGCCGCGCCGCGACGCACCAGCTCGGCGTGCAGCGCGCCGAGCTTCTCCTGCACCGGACCGGTGACGATCTCGCCTTCCCGGATGATGATGTCGCCCTGCCGGACGGCGTACTTGCTCCGATCGACCCCGGCGGCCAGCTCGCTGCGCCGCCGCGCCGTCTCCAGCTCGTTGTGCACCAGCGTGGGCCGAACCAGGAACCGCACAAGCGCGAGGTACGTGGAGTCGCCGATCGCAGACCCCCCTTCCGGAGCCCCCGCCAGGGCCTGTCGCAGCACGTCATCGAGCGTGACCAACTCCCCGCGCGCGACGGGGGCCTCGGTTGCCCCACGCCGGACGATGACGTCCGGCGTCGAATCCATGCTCAGCGCGGTCGTAGCCGCCACGCCCTGTGCCAGGGTGCGTTGGAACAGGTCCTCCAGGCCGCGCTCGATGCGGGAGCGGCGATCGGCCCGGCCGAGGTACTCGGCTCCGCCCGGCGGCAGCACCAGGCTGAGACGCTCTCCGACGCGAGTCAGCGCCGCCGCGCCCCCGCCTCCCGCCGCGGCGGAATCGAGGGCGACGAACAGCTCACGCGTGGCGACGCGCACGCTGTCATACGCCCGCGGGCGGACCTCGAAGACGGGGGGCGCGGCCGCGGAGACCTGGTCCGCCTCCTGGCGCAACTCCTCCTCGGTCTTCGATACGACGAAATCGAACGGGGCGGTCACCGTACGCTCGACCCGGGTCCCGATCTCCAGCATCGCGGCGAGGTCGCCGGCGCTGGACGGGAAGACGGCGTGGGTGAGCCAGGCGAGGGCGGCTACCCAGAACCACCGGGCGGCATGGTAGCGGAACGCGGCGAAGCGGGTCATGCGATCGTCACCCCTGCGCGTCTTCGGCGTAGGCCCGGATGATATCCCGGACCAGCCGGTGGCGTACCACGTCGGTATCGCCAAGGTAGCAGAATCCGATCCCCTCGATGCCGGGGAGGATCCGCTCGATCTGCAGCAACCCCGAATCCTCCCGGTTCGACAGATCGATCTGCGTCTTGTCGCCGGTAATCACCGCGCGCGAGTTCACGCCGAGCCGGGTGAGAAACATCTTCATCTGCATTCCCGTCGCGTTCTGGGCTTCGTCCAGGATCACGAATGCGTCCGACAGCGTACGCCCGCGCATGTAGGCGAGCGGCGCGATCTCGATCACGCGCGTTTCGAGCGCCTTCTGGACGCGATCGCGCGGCATCATGTCTTCCAGCGCATCGTAGAGGGGACGAAGATACGGATCGACCTTTTCCTGGAGATCGCCGGGAAGAAAGCCGAGATTCTCACCCGCTTCCACGGCCGGACGCGCCAGGATGATCCGCCGCACCCGTTTGCGCGAGAGCGCATCCACGGCCGCGGCGACCGCGAGATAGGTCTTGCCCGTCCCCGCCGGTCCGATCCCGACCACGATATCGTGCTGCGCGATCTGCTGCAGATACTCCCGCTGCCCCGTCGTCTTCGGCTGGATCACCCGGCGCAAGCCCGGCAGGATGATCTTGAAATCCCCGGCCGTCGCCGCTTCGTTCAACGTGCCGGCTTCGCCCTCGATCACCAGCCGCTCGACGTCGTGCACATCGAGCGTCTCCCCCATGCGGGCGAGATCGATCATCGCCTGGGCGACCGGCGCCGCCCGCTCGACCGCCGCGACCGGTCCCTGGACGGTCAGCGCATCGCCGCGCAGGGACACCCGCACCCCCAGCCGCCGGGTCAGCTGGACCAGATTGCCGTCGTTGACGCCGGCCAGCGACAGGAGATCGACGCCCTCGACCGAGAACCGACGCAGCTGGTCGTCGCTCATGGCACCCGCCGGATGTGCAGCGCCGCCAGATCCGCGTCGCGCGCCGCCGACGGCGCCCCCTCGAACAGCGCGCGCGCGGCGGTCGTCTTGGGAAACGCGATGACGTCGCGCAGGCTCCCCGCGCCCGCCAGAAACATGGCCACCCGGTCGAACCCGATCGCAAAACCGCCGTGCGGCGGCGTCCCGGCCGCGAGCGCGCGCAGCAGAAAGCCGAACCGCGCCTCGATGTCCTCACTCGCCATGCCCAGCAGGCGGAACACCGTCTGCTGCACGGCGGGATTCGTGATCCGGATCGACCCCGAGCCCAGCTCGTGGCCGTTGTAGACGGCGTCGTAATGCAGGGCGCGGCACGCGAACGGCTCCCGTTCGAGCAGCGCCTCGTCTTCCGGGTGCGGCGACGTAAACGGATGGTGCGCGAACACCGGCTGCCCGGTAGCCGGATCGGCCTCGAACAGCGGGAAGTCGACGACCCAGCAAAACGCGTGCGTCCGTACCGGCGCCAGCGCCAGCCGGCGAATCACTTCCTGCCGCACGCGATCGAGCACCGGCGAGGTCACGCGATCGGCGCCGACCGTCATCAGCGCCGCGTCCCCATCTTCGATACCCAGACGGCCCAGGGCCTCGACGGTGAAGTGCTTGGCGACCGACCCGGACACCTGATCGCCCTGTCGTTTCACCCACGCGAGACCGGAGCCGCCGAGCCGCTTCGCGGCCTCACCCAGCTGGTCCACGTCCTTGCGCGACAGCGCACCGCCCCCCTTCACCGCAATGCCGCGCACCCGGGCACCGTCCTGCTGCGCCGGAGCGAAGAACGGGACGGCGAGCGGCCGCACCTGAGCCGTCCAGTCCGCGATGGTGAGGGCGTACCGCAGGTCGGGTTTGTCCGTTCCGTAGCGCTCCATCGCGTCGCGCCACGACAGGCGGGGAAAGGGACGCGCAATCGGATGCCCGGCTTCGTCCCACAACGCCTCGATGACGGCCTCCACGAACCCGAGCACGTCGTCCTGGTTCACGAACGCCGCCTCGAGGTCGATTTGCGTGAACTCGAGCTGGCGGTCGTTGCGCAGATCCTCGTCGCGAAAGCACCGGGCGATCTGGAAATACCGGTCGAACCCGGACACCATGAGCAGCTGCTTGTAGATCTGCGGCGACTGCGGCAGCGCGTAGAACTCGCCCGGGTGGACGCGGGCCGGCACCAGGAAGTCGCGGGCCCCCTCGGGGGTCGGCTTGGTGAGGATCGGGGTTTCGATCTCGAGGAAGCCCAACTCCGAGAGCGTGCGCCGGGCGCGCTGCTGCAATCGATGGCGCAGGATCAGATTCGCCTGCAGCTCGGGACGGCGCAGGTCGAGGTGGCGATGCTTGAGGCGCAGCTCCTCCGCCGGCAGCTCCTCCCCCTTGCCCCGAGCCACGGGAATCGCCGGCGTCTCCGCGGGTCCGACTACCTGGAAAGCGGTCGCGTGCACTTCGATGTCTCCGGTCGCGAGGTCCGGGTTCCGCATGTCCTCGGGACGGGCGCGGACAGTTCCTTCGACCACGACGACGGACTCGATCCCCGCCCCCTGCGCCCGCGCCAGCACCTCCGGCGAGGCCCACGCCGGGCCGATCGCCACCTGCACGATCCCCGCACGGTCCCGCAGGTCGATGAAGGCGATCCCGCCCAGATCACGCCGCCGATGCACCCATCCCCCCAACCGCACCGGCGCGCCGACCTGCGCCGCCCGCAGCTCGCCGCATTGATGCGTCCGCCAGCCGGTCCCGCTCACCACCGTTATGCTCCCTCCGCTTCCAGCATCGCCCGGTAGAATTCCTGCGGCGTGCGCGCCGCCAGGAGCCGCGCCCGGACGCCCTCGTGGCGTACCAGACGCGAGATCCGGCTCAGCGCCTTGACGTGGGCACCCGCCATCGCCTCCGGTCCGGCCAGCAGGAAGAAGAGCCGGACCGGTTGACCGTCGATCGTCTCGTAGCTCACCGGTTTGGGACTCGTCCCGGCCACGATGGCCAGTGCGGCCATGACCGGTGTCCGCCCGTGCGGTACGGCCACGCCGTGGCCGATGCCGGTGGGGAACTGGCGTTCCCGCTCCAGAATCGCGGCGAGGACCTCTTCCCCCTGCCCCCCGTTGTCCGGCAGCAGCACGTTTACCAACTCGCGCAGCACCCCCTCCTTGTCGTTGGCCTGAAGGGGGACGCGAATCCGGTCAGGGGTGAGCAGGTCGGTGAGGCGCAAGGCGCACCATAAGTGGTGTAAGCGGTTGAATCTAGTTAAGTTGGCCCAACTGCGCCACACACGGCTCGAGGCTGGAATGCTGCGACTTGCGGGCAGTTGGTTTCTGTTGGCCCTGATCGGTGCGATACCCGTCCCAGGCTGGGGGCAATCGAGCGCCGGCGCGGAGTTGTGGCGACTGGCGGCGGTCACCGTCCCGGTGCCCCCGGCACTCGCCATCGGCGCGGCCTCCGCCTACTGGAATCCGGCCCAGCTCGGGCCCGGCCAGCTCGCCGTGGATCTGGTGCAAACTCCCCAAGCCGTCGGGGCGACGGGCGTCGTGGCCGCCGTGCGGTTGGCGCCGGGCCGGATCGGATCGATCGGCTTCCTCTATGCGCGCATGAGTCTCGGCGACCTGGTTCACACGACGGACAGCCCCGATCCGGATGGCTCGCGAATTCCCTACTACACCCAACGCGCGGCGATCACCTGGTCTGGTGAATTGGGCCGCACGACGCTCGGCGTCGCGGCGAGCTATTACGGTTCGAGACTCGACGGCGCTACCGACGATCGCTGGTCGATCGACATTGGCGTGTCGCAGCGTCTGGGCGAGCGGCTGCGCCTCGCGGCCGCCACGCGTGGCCTGCGGCGACTGGGCAGCGATCCCGCGCAGGATGTGAGCGGCGGCGTCGAGTTCCGTGTCTGGCGCGGGCCGGTGTGGCGCGCCACTCCCGCCTCGGCGCTGATCCGCTACGGGGTCGTGACGGGGCATCCGGGGGGCGTCGATCATCAGTTCGGTCTCGGACTGATCGTGGGAACTCCCGTCGCCCTCGACCTCGTGATCGCTCGAGAAGCGAGCTATCGCCACGCTGCCTGGCGCGGCGCCGCGGGCCTCCGCGTGGCGGTCGGTCGGTATCGGATGACGTTCGCGCGCGACGCCGGAATCTCCGACCTGGGGTCGTCGTATCGCGTTGGCCTCGAGGTGACCCTGCGGTGATCGACATTCTGTCGCTGACGCCCGACGCCGCCCGCGGCACGTTGGCGTCGTGGCTGGCGGCGCGCGGAGCGCCGTCCTACCGGCTCCAGCAGATCCTGCCCCGGCTGTGGCAGCGGCCCGTCGCCGCATGGTGCGACGCCACCGATTTGCCCGCCGCGCTGCGCGCGGCGCTGGACGAGCACTTTCCACTCGGCACGATGGCCCTCGCCGTTCACCAGGTGTCCACCGACGGCACCGAGAAGTTTCTCTGGAGGCTGGCGGACGGCGCAGCCATCGAATCGGTGTTGATTCCGGAAGGGAAACGCCGCACGCTCTGCGTCTCGTCACAGGTCGGCTGCGCGCTGGGGTGCGTGTTTTGCGCGACCGGCCGGATGGGGTGGCAACGCAACCTGACCGCGGGCGAGATCGCCGCTCAGGTCCGTCAGCTCGTGCTGCGCGATCCGGCGACCATCCCGACCAACGTGGTCTTCATGGGCATGGGCGAGCCGCTCTTGAACTGGGAAGCCGTCGACGCCGCGTTGACCATTCTCAACCACCCCGAGGGATGCGGCATCGGGGCGCGGCACATCACGGTGTCGACGGTCGGCATCCTGCCGAACCTCGCCAAGTTCGCCGCCCGGCCCGAGCAATTCCGGCTGGCGCTCTCGCTGCACGCGCCCACGCCCGAGCTGCGCCGGCGCCTGATGCCGGTGGAACGGAAGTACCATCTGCCCGCGGTCGTGGCCGCGCTGCGGCAATTCCGCCGCCGCGTGACGCTCGAGTATGTGCTGATCGGGGGGGAGAACGATTCCCTCGAGACGGCCGATGCCCTGGCCGCGCTGGCCCGGCCGCTCGCTGCGCACATCAACCTGTTGCCGCTCCACCCGGGCGGCGCCGATGCTCTCGTCCCGAGCTCACGCGCGCACATGCTGGCCTTCGAACGCCGGCTCCACCGCCACGGCATCGCGGCGGTGCTGCGGCGCAGCCGGGGGCTCGATATCAGCGCCGCCTGCGGGCAGCTACGGGTGGAAGTCGAGCCGCGGCGTGAAGTCGCGGCCCAGGAGCACGCTGGCGTCCAGCAGTAGCGTCGAATCGCGCTGCACGACGACCTTCCCCACGCCGAGCGCGCGCCGCACGCGCTCGCCCGTCGCCGCGCTGCCGCGGCGCACCAGGATGCGGGTCGAATCCAGCGGCTCCGCGGTGCCGGGCGCCGTGCCGAAATACACTACGTCCACTCCCTGCTGTCGCAACACCCGCACCGCCAGGCGCCCCTGCCCGTCGATCCAGCTGGCGTTGAGCACTTCGACCTGCACGCGTGCCCCGCGCTCACCGGGGATTGGGAAGGCCGTCCGCCGCTCCGGGCCCTGGCACGCGAGGACCCCCCAGCCCGCCAGCGCGGCGATCAGCCCGAGGCGAGCGCGTTCCAGAACGCCACCGTTTCGGCGGCCAGGGGCCAGCCGGATTGCAGGTTCCGCACAATGCGCCGGCGCGCGACCTCGCGCAGCACCGCCGCCCGCTCCACCGGCATCCGGTCGCGGAGCCGGGCTCGTGCCGCGCGATCGTGCGACCGGCCCGGCTCGAGGTGATCGGCCAGATACAGCATGCGGCCGACGTCGTCCCAGCCGGCGTAGCCCAGGGAGTGGAACCGCACGGCATCGAGCACACCCTGGTCTCGCTCTCCCTCGCGCGCCAATCGCTCGGCACAGCGCGGTCCGTGCTCGAGCTCCCCTCCCCCCCCCTCCGGCGCATCGCGCAGCGCGTCGTGCAACCACGCCGCCCGCACCCAGCGGGCGTGTTCGGCGGGGGAGACGTCGAGCGCCGTCGCCCACGCGTCCACCAGGGCCGCGACCCGCTCGATGTGAGCCAGCCGCGCCGGCGTGACCACGGCCCAGGACGGGAGCATCGGATTCAGCGAATCGTGGGGTCGGCGCTCACGCCTTCCCCGAGCACGACGTTGTCGATGAGGCGCGTGGACCCAACGCGCGCGGCGACCAGCGCGACCGTCGTTTGCGTCACGCGATCCACGGGCTGCAGCTCGTCATCGACGAACGCGAGGTATTCGGGCGTGACGCCCGGGACGGTCAACACCTCGAGCCCCCGCGTGGTGAGCCGTGCCGGATCCGCCTGCCCGCCGCGCCACGCCTTTTCCACCTCCCGCAGGCAGCGCGACAAGGCGAGCGCGGACCGCCGATCGTCGGGCGACAGGTACGAGTTGCGTGACGAGAGTGCGAGACCGTCCAGCTCGCGGACGGTCGGCATGATGTCGATGACGATCGGGAAATCCAGATCCGCACTCATGCGGCGGACCAGCATCGCCTGCTGAAAGTCCTTACGACCGAATACGGCGATGTCGGGCTCGACCACGTGGAAGAGCTTGGTTACGACCGTGAGCACGCCGGCGAAGTGGCCCGGACGCGCGGCGCCTTCCAGGCTGTGCGCCATGACGCCGGGATCGAGTCGCACGGACGGCGCGCGCGGGTACAGGGCCGCGCTGTCGGGGACGAACACGGCGGCGACGGCCCGCGCCCGGGCCAGCGCACGGTCGCGCTCCAGATCGCGCGGGTAGCGCGCCAAGTCCTCCGTGGGCCCGAACTGGAGCGGATTGACGAAGATGCTCATCGCCACCACGTCGGAGAGCTCGCGCGCCCGGTCCACCAGGCGGAGGTGCCCTTCGTGCAGGTAGCCCATGGTGGGCACGAATCCCACGCGCCGGCCGCGCGCGTGCTCCGCGCGCGACCAGGCGCGCATGTCCTCGAGCCGGGCCACCTCGATCATTGCCGTGTGAAAGGAAATCAGGCCGGCGTCCGGCCGGTAGGTAGCGAACGCCGCCCTCACCGATCGAACGAGTGTTCTTTCCCCGGGTAGGTCCCGTCGCGAACTTCGGTCGAGAAGGCGCCGACCGCCTTGCGCACCGCGCTCGCGAGATCGCCGTAGCGTTTCACGAACTTGGCGTGGAACCGGTCATTCAGGCCGAGCATGTCGTGGAGCACGAGCACCTGGCCGTCGCAGTCCGGACCCGCGCCGATGCCGATGGTGGGAATCGTGAGCGACCTCGTGATCGCGGCCGCGAGCGGCGCCGGGACGAGCTCCAGCACGAGGGCGAACGCCCCGGCTGCTTCGAGCGCCTTGGCGTCCCGTTTGAGGCGCCGCGCCGCCTCCAGATCCCGGCCCTGCACGCGGTACCCCCCCAGGGCGTGCACCGATTGCGGCGTCAGTCCGATGTGCCCCATCACGGGAATCCCGACATCCACCAGGGCGCGGACCGTGGGGGCGATCGGCACACCTCCCTCGAGCTTCACCGCATGGCAGCCGGTTTCCGCCATGGCCCGGCCCGCGTTGCGGATCGCCTCTTCCCTGGAAACCTGGTAGGTGAGAAAGGGGAGATCGCAGATCACCATCGCCCGCTGCGTGCCGCGCCGCACGATCCGCGTGTGGTAGATCATCTGCTCGAGCCGCGCGGACAACGTGGAGTCCTCGCCCGCCAGCACCTGGTTGACCGAATCGCCCACCAGCAGCACGTCCACCCCCGCCGCGTCGAGCAGCCGGGCGAACAAGGCATCGTAACAGGTGAGCATGACGATGCGCCGACCCTCGGCTTTCAGCGCCAGGAGCGCGTGGGTCGTGACCGGCTTCGGGGTGTCAGCCATGAGCGATCGGGACCAGCGCGTCCAGCTCGGTGAGCTCGCGCTGCCAGAAATCCCGATGGGCCAGCTCGGGGTGTGGAATCGTGAGCCCGGGCTCGCGCACGATGCGGGCGCCGAAGCGGACGATGTCGAGATCGAGGGTCCGCGGCCCCCAGCGCTCGCGCCGCTCGCGGCCCCGCTCGCCCTCGATGGCCAGGCAGTGGTGCAGCAGCTCGGCCGGGTCGAGCGCCGTCAGGAGCAGCACCATCTGATTCAGGTACGGGCCCTGGGCGACGGGCCCGAGCGGCGCCGTTTCCGCGATGCTCGACGCGGCCACCAGATGGGTGTGCGGCAGCGTGGACAGCCGGGACCGCGCATACGCCAGGTGCGCCTCCCGCTCTCCCAGGTTCGAGCCGAGGGCGACGAAGGCCCGCTCCAGCTGGCGCATGCAGGGGAATGGTAGCGGCTCAATCCAGGCTCGCAAACCCGCGCGTCAGCTCCCGCAGCCGCGCGGCCACGTCCTCCAGATCGCGTGTGGCGCGCTCCAGGTTCGCCAGCCCCAGCGCGGCTTCTCCGGCGCGCGCGGTCACGCCTTCGGCCTCGGCGCGATTCTGCATCGAGATCGCCGCCACGGCGCTGATCCGCTGGCGCAGCCGCACGAACGCCTCGTCCTGCTCGCCCGACGCCACGGCGATGCGTTGGGCGTGCGAGGTGGCTTCCGCCGTCGCCTGGACGATCGCGTCCAGCGCTTCGAGGGCATCGGAGGACAGCTCCTCCACGCCGGCGACGTTCACCTGGCCGCGGCGCATTTGCTCCACCACCTCGCCGACCTGCCGGTGGATGTCCGAAACCAGCTCACCCGCCTCGGTCGCGGCTTCCGCGCTCTGCTCGGCCAGCCGGCGCACTTCGTCCGCCACCACCGCGAAGCCCTTGCCGTGCCGGCCGGCGCGCGCCGCCTCGATCGCGGCGTTGAGCGCGAGCAGGTTCGTCATCTCCGAGAATTCCCGGATCGACGCGATGAAGCCGGTGATCCGTCGGCTCATGGCACCGAGCTGTTGCACCTTGCCCGAGCTTTCGCCGACGAACGCCTTGAGCGCCACGAGCCGCCCCAGCGCTTCGCGGATGCGCTCGCGGTTCCGGTTGGCCACGTCGCTCGCCGCCGTCGAGGCCTGGGCGGCGCCGGCGCCGTCCTCCACGACGCGTTGCGACACGCGCGCCAGGGCGTCGGTGGCTTCGAGCCCGCCGCTCACCTCGACTTCCTCGGAACTCGCCGCGGTGCGAATCGCCGTGGTCGAGGTGGCGACGGCGCTGGACACGTCCCGCAGCGAGGCCGCCGCCTGCCCGATCGTGGTCAACTGCCGCGTCATGCCGTCCAGCGTCTCCACGATGGGCCGCCGCAGCTCGTTGATGTGGATCGCCGTCGCCAGCTGGTTGGCGAACGTCGCGATCGTCACGATGTCCTTGCGCCGGTAGGCGCGGCGCTTATGATGCTCGAGCTCGAGCGTGCCGATCACGCCTTCACCGAACCGCAACGGCACCAGAACGAGGCTCTGGACGTACTCGGGCACGTCCGCCACGCGCTTGTCGCGCAGCACATCGTTGATCACGAGCGTCTCCCCCTGCCCCACGACCTGCGCGCGCAGCGCCGCGACGTCGGGTGTCGGCTCCGCGCGCTCGGGCCGGCCGATGGCGCTGCGGTACGCGAGCTTCAGCCCGTCTTCGGTGCGGCGGTAGATCCGCAGATCGCCCCAATCCACCAGCCGATGCGCGAGGCGCTCAATGCGTTGGAACGAGTCGTGGAGACTGATATTGCTCGTGATCACCGATTCGATGGCGTGGATCTTGTTCAGCTCCTCGGCCGAGATCGCCTCCTCGAGCATTTGTTTGAGCAGCTGCCCCAGCGCTCCGAGCGCCGCCGCCACGAACAGCCACGTCACCGGGGGCCAGGCCAGCACCGCGCTGACCACGGTGGTCACCGCCCCGAGCGTCCCGAAATACGCGATCACTTCGTAGCGGATGATCAGCAGCTGCTCGTCCTGCTCCAGCTTGCCCCGCACCAGCAGGCTCATATAGAAGAGCAGGCGACCGAAGACGAAGTACGCGAGGGCGAAAAAGAACAGCGCCGGGATCGTCCCGACGTGCAAGCCGGGGTCCGCCACGCCGGACACGCCGAGAATCGCGGCGTACATGCCGAAGGCCGCGATCAGGGAGGTCGACTCGCGACCGAAATTGATGACGGCGGCCCACGCCGATTTGCGCAGCCACAGCCAGTCGGCCAGGATCGTGCCGCCCGCGAGCCCCACCAGGGTCGCCGGGACGCCCACCAACAGGCTTCCGCCCAGGCTCACCAGACCGGTCTGATTCAGATACGAATATTTCGACAGCCGCACGGCCTGGCCCCGCAGCCCCACGCAGGCCACCAGCATGACGAGGATTTCGATCCACTGCTCCGTCCAGCGTCGGTCGACGATGAGCACCGCGAGGGTGAGCGTGAGTCCCACCGCGGCCAGGACCCGGCCGTAGAACAGCACGAAGCGCTGGAAGTTCATGGCGTCCTCGCTCCGGCCGCGGCCAGCTCCCGCACCAGCCGCTCGGCGCCGGCGACCCCGCCCGCCGCGAGGGCCTCGACCACGGCGCTCCCGACCACCACCCCGTCCGCGCAGCGGGACGCCGCGGCGACCTGTGCCGGCGTGCTGATGCCGAATCCCACGGCGACGGGCAACGTGGTCGCCTCCCGCACGCGGCGCACGTGGCGATCCAAGTCGGGCGGCGCGTCGGCGCGCGTCCCGGTAACACCGAGACGCGAGATGAAGTAGACGAACCCGGTGGCATTCGCGACTGCGGCGGCGAGTCGCGCAGCGGCAGTCGTCGGCGCCACGAGGCGGATCAGATCCAGTCCCGAAGCGGCGATCGCGCGCTCGATCTCCGGAGCGCTGCCCACGGGCAGATCGGTGCACAGCACCGCGGCCACGCCGGCGCGCACCGCATCGCCGAGAAACCGCTCCAGCCCGTACGCGAGGACCGGATTCATGTAGGTCATGATCACGATCGGCACGGCGGGCGCCGCCATCCGGATGAGATCGAGCGCGCCGCGCAACGTCATGCCCTGCTCCAGCGCGCGCTCGGTGGAGCGCTGAATGGTCGGCCCATCGGCGATGGGATCGCTGAACGGGATTCCGACTTCGATCAGGTCCGCCCCGGCCGCCGGCAGGCGCGCGAGCAGGGCGGCGGTGTCGGCGGCAGAAGGAAATCCGGCGGTCACGTACGGAATCATGGCGGCCCGCCCGGACGCGCGTGCCGCGGCGAACGCCCGGGTGACGGCGCGGTCAGACAAAGTAGTCGCTGACCTTGATGCCGTACTTGTCGGGGTCGGTGACTTTGACGATGGTGCGCGGATAGTTCCCCTGTTCATCGCGGAGCGCGAGATCCGCCAGCACGCCCGGCCGCTGAATCGCACCGTCCGCCGACGCCACGACGCGCACCACCGGCCGGTGCACAAAGCTGACGTCGGGATTGGCCGAGTGCACCAGCGCCACCTCGTAGGTATCGAGAATGACGCACGTGCCCACCGGATACACGCCGATCAGATTGATGAACGCTTTCACGATGACCGGATCGTAGCCGCGGCGCGGGTTCTCCCACATCTCCTTGAGCACCTGATCGGGCTGGATCGGCACCGTCTGGTACACGCGGCGACTGGTGGCCGCGTCGAAGCCGTCCGCGACGGCGATGATCTTGGAGAAAATGGACAAGGACCTCGGCCGGACCGGTCTCGGATAGCCGGTGAGATCGGTTTTCATGTGATGCTCGTAGGCGACGATCATGCCGCGATACGGAATCTCGCCGTAGCCCCGCAACCCGAACAGGGTCAACACGCCGAGCCAGGGATGCGCCTGCAGGATGCGCCATTCCTCCTCGGTGAGCCCCCCTTCCTTGTTGAGCACCTCGAGGGGCACCCGGGACTTCCCGACATCGTGAAACAGGGCCGTCATGCCGAGATCGTAGAGCTGCAGCTTGGTCAACCCCAGCTTCCGGCCCAGCGCCACGGCGAAGATGCAGACGTTGACCGAGTGCGTGAACGTGTACTCGTCGTAATCGCGCAGGGTGGTCAGGCCGAGCAGGGACGATTCGTTGTTGAGCACCTGATCGACGATGCCCTGCACCGCCCGCTTGACGCGTTTCACGTTCGCGGTGCGGCCCATCCGCAGGCTGTTGATGACCTCGCGGGTCACGGCGACCGAGCGGGCATAGGTTCGTTTGGCGGCCTCTTTGGCCCGTTCGGTGTCCGCCAGATTCTCGTCGGTTTCGAATGGAGGCTCGACCACCACATGGCTGGCGCCCGCTTCGGAAAGCTTGGCCGCGATCTCGTACACCTTGTCGGTGCTCGCCTCGCGGGCGGCGAACGCCAGCAAGAGCGAGACGAGGATCTGCAGCTCGCGGCGGTCCACGCCGTCGTCCAGCCGGATCGTGCCCACGCCGCACGCCCGCATCACCTGCAGCACATGCGAGAACGACGCATAGTTCTCGAGCGCCAGCCGCAGCCGAGTCGAGTTCACGAAAATGAACTCCCCCTGCAGGCGCAGCTCGAGCTCCCGCTCCGCATCCAGAACGTGCTTGGTGGCGGCGAACAGGTCGTCGAGCGAGTGCTGCACCTGCGCGTTTTCGACCGGGTAGAGCTTCAGCGAGCGCAGCGACGCGTACAACAACACGAGAAACTCCCGGCCGGCGTGACGCAGGAAGCTGTCGGTGGTCCCGACCGTTTCGACGATCGAGGCGCGCCGAGGCGGCGGCGCGTCGGTCATCGATTCATCTCGCGCAGCGCCCGGCTGACGGCGTTGCGTACCAGGGCGTCCTTCTCCTGGGCGGCGCGCTCCAGCACCGCCCGGGCTTCGGGACTCTTGATCTTCCCCAATGCCATCGCCGCGCACGCGCGGGTTTCCGGATCCTCCCGGCGGCTCAACAGCCCCTTGGGCAACAGCAACCGCTCCAGGGCCGGCGTTCCGGCCGACCCGGCGAGCGCGCCATAGGCTTCGAAGAACGCCATTTTCTCCGTGAGATCGGCCTGCCGCAGCTTGCCGCCAGTGATCGCCGATTCGACGCGCAGAAACGCCCCCCGGTGACCGCGACTGCTGAGAAACCGGACCGCCGCGATGCGGACGTCCCGATCCGGGTCGTCGACGGCTCCCTCGAGCAGCCGGAACGCGGTTGGCGTGGCGATCGAGGTCAGGGCGTCGATCACGGCCTGCTTCATTTCGTGATTGCCCTCGGCCAGGAGCCGCCCCATCCCTTCGGGGGCGCCGGTCAGCCGCAGCCGGCCCGCCAGCCGCACCATCTCGAGCGCGGTCGCGGAATCGTTGCTGGCAAGCGCTTTCAGAACCTCCGCCGCGTTCTGGGTCGCGAGCCGCTCGGCCGATCGCTTCACGAGCATCTTCACCCGCTCGTTGGAGAGCCGCGGCACCCAGCTCGCGAGCGTGATCAGCGCGTCCGGCAGCAGCTCCTTGAACAGGCTGCCCAACTCTTCTTCTGTCGGATGGACCGTGGCTTCGTCCAGCGATTGCAGCAGCTGCGACAACGCTTCCGGCTGCGACAGCCGGGCGGGGATGGCGGTCAACGCCTGCCGGTGCTCCGGAATCAGGTCGCGACCGCTCTGCAGCACCCCGCTCAGCTCGCGCAGGATGAAGGCCACCGAATGGAAGTCGCCCGAGCCCAGAAGGTACGGAATGAAGTTCTCGACGATCGAGATCAGCTCGGCGCGCACGGTGCCGTAGCTCTGCAGCTCCAGCAGGTCGAACAGCAGCGACAACACATTGTGGCGCAAGTCCTGGGCGTACTCGCGCTCGACCTCGGCCTGGAGATAGGCGATTTCCTTGTCCTCGAGGAAGTACAGCGTGGTGTCGAACTCGTCGATCGACACCGATTCGCGCTGGGGCGGGGCTTCCTGGGCCACCTGCTGCCGGACGTCGTCCGCCGTCGCCGGCGTGGTGTCTTCGGTCTCGATCGGGGACCCGGCGTCGAGCGACAGCTCGCGGAACGTGTATGACAGGCACTGAAAGTCCTCCTGCCAGAGCAGCGTCAGGAGGTCATCCGCGGCGTCCGCCGGCAGCGTGCGCGCCTGATGCAGCACCTGCATGAACCGCACCAGCTCCGTTTCCTCGACGTTCGGGCGCAGCGTGACCGATCGCACGCCGTCCTTGAACAACGTCCACGCGATGCTCTCGTTCCGTTGGTCGTGATGATAGACGACGTTGCTCTCCCAGCGCAGGTCGGCCTCCTGCACGTCCAGCACGAGATCGTCGGTGACCTGCCAGAGCTTCCGGCACGCCACGCGCACGTTCTCGATCGCACGCTGATAGACCGGATTGTTGGGGAGGTAGAGCTGCACCGCCCGCAGCCCCTTGCCGATGAGCGACAGCAGCTCCTCGACCTGGCTTGGCGGCAGCGCCAGCTCGGTGTCGGGAGACTGGCCGTCGTTCACCGCGCCGTCCCTTGATCGGCGACCAGGGCCACGTCCTTGTCCCCGCGCCCGCTGAGGTTGATGAGCACGAGGTCGCCTGCCGCCCAGCGGCGACCGGCGTTGCGCACCCAGGCCACGGCGTGGGCGCTCTCCAGAGCGGGCACCAGACCTTCGAGGGACGACAGGGCGGCGAAGGCTTCCAGTGCCTGTTGGTCGGTCACGGCCTCATACAATACCCGACCCGTGTCCTTCAAGAAAGCGTGCTCGGGACCGACACCCGGATAATCCAGTCCGGCCGAGACCGAATGCGCCGGCTGGACCTGCCCGTCCGCATCCTGCAACAGATAACTGCGGCTCCCATGGAACACGCCGGGCCGGCCTTGGGCCAGCGTGGCGGCGTGGCGGCCGCTCGCGATGCCGAGACCGGCGGCTTCGACGCCGACCAATTCGACGCCAGCGTCTTCCAGAAACGCCGTGAACATCCCGATCGCGTTCGATCCGCCACCCACACAGGCGACGATACTGCGCGGCAGCCGTCCCCACCGCTCCAGAACCTGCGCGCGGGCCTCCCGGCCGATCACCGATTGGAAGTCCCGCACCAGGCGCGGGAATGGATCCGGACCCACGACCGATCCGATGAGGTAATGCGTCCCGGTCACATTGGTCACCCAGTCGCGCAGCGCCTCGTTGGTCGCGTCCTTGAGAGTACGGCTCCCCGAGCGCACCGCCACCACGCGCGCCCCGAGCAGCCGCATGCGGTACACGTTGAGCTCCTGCCGCCGCATGTCCTCCTCCCCCATGTACACGACGCATTCCAGCCCGAACCGGGCGCAGACGGTCGCGGTCGCGACGCCGTGCTGGCCGGCGCCGGTCTCCGCGATGATGCGCCGCTTGCCCATGCGGCGGGCGAGCAGGACCTGCCCCAGAGTGTTGTTGATCTTGTGCGCGCCGGTGTGGTTGAGATCCTCGCGTTTCAAGAGCACGGTGACGCCGTCGCCCAGCTCCGCGGAGAGCCGGGGCGCCTCCGTGAGGGGCGTCGGTCGGCCCACGTAGTCGCGCAGCAGGGCATCCAGCTCGGCGCGGAATGCCGGATCGGCCCGGGCGGCCGCGTAGGCGCTGTCCAGCTCCTCGAGCGGCGCCATCAGCGTCTCGGGGACGTAGCGGCCGCCGTAGGATCCGAAACTCATCGAGCGTTCCGGACCTGGCGCGGCACGCCGACCAAACCCGCCACGGCGGCTCTCGGATCGTCGGATCGCGTGACCGCGGCGCCGATCAGGACCGCATCGGCACCGGCCCGGGCGAGACGCTCGACGTCCCGCCGGTTTTCCATGCCGCTCTCCGCAACCACCGTCACCTCCGCCGGCACGCCGGGGAGGAGGCGCTCGATGACGGTGAGGTCGACCGTGAAATCATCCAGATCGCGGCTGTTGATCCCCACTAGTGTCGCCCCGGCCGACAGCGCCGCCTCGAGCTCGTGGCTGGTATGGGTTTCCACCAGCGCGCGCAATCCGAGACCGGCCGCGGCGCGCGCCAAGTCACGCAGCCGATCGGTAGGGAGGATCCGAGCGATCAGAAGCACGCCGGCTGCTCCGGCCGCGCGCGTTTCGAGCAGCTGCAGCTCGTCGAGTATGAAGTCCTTCCGCAGGACGGGGACCCGGACCGCGCGACACACGCTGCGCAGGTCTTCCAGCGATCCCCCGAATCCGGATTCCTCCGTGAGAACGGAGATCGCGACCGCGCCGCCGGCGGCGTACGCGCGGGCGTGGTGCGCCGGATCGAGCCGGTCCTGAATGGCGCCCGCCGACGGCGACCGGCGCTTGATCTCGGCGATGATCCCGACCGTTCGGTCCCGCGGCGTCGGATCGAACGAGGGTGGCACTGGGCTCCGGGCAACCTGCGCTTCGAGATGCCGAGCCTGGGATTGCAGGAGCCGCACGCGCTCGGTGGCGGACGCCACCAGATTCTCGAGCCGGGCTACGGGCATGCTTGCGTTCGGTCGATATTCGGGTACATTATGCTTCGGCCAATCTTCGGGGGACCGTTATGCCGCTCACCCGGCGTCAACGCGAGATTCTCGACTACCTCACGTCCTACATCGACGAGCGCGGGTACGCACCCAGCTTCGAGGAAATCGCCGGCCGGTTCCAGTTCCAGTCGTTGGCCACCGTCCACGAGCACCTCACCAACCTCGAACGCAAGGGATACATCCGCCGCACGCCGAATGAGAGTCGGGCGATCGAGGTTGTGCCGCCCCGCGGGCACACGGGAGCAACGGAGCTCCCTCTGCTCGGCCTCGTGGCCGCCGGTCAGCCGATCGAAGCGATCAGCGACACGAGCGACAGCCTGGCGGTTCCCGACACCTTGCTGCCGCGCCGGGGCCGGAGCTACGTGCTCAAGGTTCAGGGCCGCTCGATGATCGACGAGCAGATCCGCGACGGCGACTACATCGTGGTTCACGAGCGCGATCATGCGGACAATGGAGAGACCGTCGTGGCCCTGGTCGGCGGTGAGAGCGCCACGGTCAAGAAGTACTTTCGCGAACCCGGCGGATGGATCCGATTGCAGCCCGCGAACACCGAAATGGCGCCGATCCGGGTGAACGAGCGCGACGTGCTGGTCCAGGGCGTCGTGTTGGGAGTCATCCGGAAGTACTAGGGCTCGCCCGCCGCAGCCGCTCCAGGGCGCGCCGGGCGGCGCCGGAATCGAGCGCGGACCGGGCACGCTCCAACCCCTCGTCGAAAGTTGCGGCCAGGCCGGACACGAATATCGCTGCCCCCCCGTTCAGGATGAGCGCCGCCCGCCCTGACGCGTCATCGGCCCCACTCAATACGCCCGTCAATCGAGTCGCATTCTCCCGCGGCGTCGCACCGCACAGAGCGCTTCCGTCCGAGACCGCCAACCCGTGACGTTCCGGGCCAATCGACCAGTGTGCGACGGACCCGTTGCGGACTTCCCAGACATCGGTTTCCCCCACCGGGGAAACCTCGTCCATTCCGATCCGCCCGTGCACGACCATGGCGTGGTCCGCCCCCAAACGGCTCAGCGCCTCAGCCAGGAGCGGCCCCCGCTGGGCGTCGGCCACGCCGATCACCTGGCGCCGCACGCCCGCCGGGTTGGCCAGGGGGCCGAGCAGGTTCATCAGGGTCGTCACCCCCAGTTCCTTGCGAACCGGAGCGACGAATCGCATCGCCGGATGAAAGTTGGGCGCGAACAGAAACGCGACACCGGCTTCCCTGAGCACGCGCGCGGCCCCGGGGGCATCGAGCCCTACCGACACGCCGAGCGCTTCGAGCACATCCGCGGACCCGCACCGGGACGTGAACGAGCGGTTACCGTGCTTGGCCACGGTGGCGCCCGCCCCGGCCGCCACGAGGGCCGCACCGGTCGAGATATTGAACGTGGTCACCGCCCCACCACCGGTGCCGGCCGTGTCGACCAGGTACGGCGCGTCGATCTCCACCCGCACCATCGCCCCGCGCAGGGCGCGCGCGGCACCGGCGACTTCATCCGCAGTCTCCCCCTTGAGACGGAGGGCCAGCAGCACGGCACCAATCTGCGCGGCGGTAGCCTCCCCGCGCATGACCACGGTGAACAGAGCGGCCGCGAGCGACTCGGGCAGGGATTCGCGAGTGGCCAGTAGCTGAATCGCCCGCTCGAGAGGGGGTTGGGGAGCGGTGGTGTCGTGCGTCATGCGTGGGCGGACGGGTGGCAAAAGCTACCCTCGAAAAACGCCTTCTGTCAAATAGCACAACGGGTTAAGTGGCTTGAAAAGGCCCGACCGGCTTCTCTATCTTGTGCTCGTGACGAGCCGGCCCTTTCTCGCCGTGATGCAGTACGACGGAGGGCAGTTCGTCGGCTGGCAGCGGCAGCCGGCCGGACGCACGGTGCAGGCGGAATTCGAGGCGGTGCTGGAGCGCCTCATGGGGCGTCGCACCGCCGCGACCGGTGCGGGCCGGACCGATACCGGTGTCCACGCGCTGGGCCAGGCGGTGAGTTTCGGGGTCGACGCGCGATGGACGGGAGATGTCGTCGGTCTGGGGCGCGCCATGAATGGGTTGTTGCCGCGGGACATCTGGGTGGCGCAGGTGCATGCGATGTGTCCTGGATTCAACGCCCGGCGCAGCGCCACGGCGCGACGGTATCGATACGTGATCGGGACCGATGCGGCGAGTCACTCACCGTTCCGTCGCCCCTACGAATGGGCGCTGGGGCGCGCGCTCGAGACGGCACCTTTGGACGACGCCGCGGCGACGCTGACCGGCGAGCATGACTTCCGCGGACTCGCCGCCGCCGGCCAGCAGCGACCCGATTACCGATGTCGGGTGGCGCTCGCCCAGTGGGCGCCGCGAGCGGACGGGACGGGCATGACCTTCACGATCGAAGCAGACCGGTTTGTGCACCGCATGGTGCGGTTCCTCGTGGGCACGATGGTCGACATCGCGCTCGGGCGCCGCGCAGCGTCGGACCTGCCGCGGCTCCTGGGCGCGAGCGACAATCAGGACGCGAGCCCGCCCGCGCCTCCCCAGGGACTGTATCTCGAAGCGGTCACCTATCCTCGAGACCTCTACACCGAGGTTCACGCATGAAGTTCTTCCTCGACACGGCCAGCCTGAAAGACATCAGCTGGGCCGCCCAGGCGGGGCTGATCGACGGCATCACCACCAACCCATCCCTGCTCGCCAAACAAGCCGGCGATCTCGACCCCAAGGACGTCCTGAAGGAGATCTGCTCGCTCGTCGAGGGACCGGTCTCGGCCGAAGTGGTCGCGATCGACACGGCGGGAATGGTGCGGGAGGGCCAGCAGCTGGCCCGCATCGCCGAGAACATCGTGGTGAAGATCCCGATGCTCGAGGACGGCATGGTGGCGGTGCGCCGCCTCGCGGCCGAAGGCATCAAGACGAACGTGACCTTGTGTTTCTCGAGCGTGCAGTGTCTGATCGCGGCCAAGGCCGGGGCGACCTATGTGAGCCCCTTCATCGGGCGGCTCGACGACGTGGGTCAGGAGGGAATGGACGTCATTCGCGAAACCCGGGCGATCTTCGATAACTACGCGATCGCCACCCAGATCCTGACCGCGTCCATTCGTCACCCGCGCCACGTCGTGGACGCGGCCATGATCGGCGCCGACATCGCGACGATGCCGCCCGACGTCCTGCGCAAGCTGTTGTTGCATCCCCTCACCGATCGCGGCCTCGATCAGTTCCTGGCCGACTGGAGCAAGCTGGTCGCCCGCGCCAAGGCGTCGGTGTGAGCTGGGAATCCCCGTTGGCGGCTCGGTACGCCTCTCCCGCGATGCAGGCGCTGTGGAGCGATCGGCGCCGGATCGGCTTGTGGCGCCGGCTGTGGCTCGCGCTCCTCGAAGCGCAACGCGAGCTCGGGCTCGACGTCCCGGCCGATGCCGTGTCGCAGCTGCGCGACCACCTGGACGACGCCGATCTCGCGCGCGCCGCCGATTTCGAGAAACGGCTGCGGCACGACGTCATGGCCCACATCCACGCCCTGGGGGAGCAGGCGCCCGCGGCCCGCGCGTTCCTCCACCTCGGCGCCACCAGCGCGTTCGTCACCGACAACGCCGACCTGATCCTGATGCGCGAGGGCATGGCGCTGGTGCTGGGCCGGATCGCCGCGGTGCTCGTGGCGCTCGCCCACGTGGCGCGTCGCTACCGGGCGCTCCCCTGCCTCGCCTACACGCACTTCCAGCCGGCGCAGCTCACGACCGTGGGAAAACGCGCCACCATCTGGATGCAGGATTTCGTGCTCGACGCCGACGAGCTGCTGCACCGGACCGCGACGATGCAGTTCCGCGGGGTCAAGGGCACCACGGGGACGCAGGCGAGCTTCCTCGAGTTGTTCAACGGCGATCACGACAAGGTGCGCGAGCTGGACGCCCGGGTCGCCGCGAAACTGGGGTTCGCGCGCGTGTTTCCGGTCACGGGCCAGACCTATACGCGCAAGCAGGACGCGCAAATCCTGGCCACGCTGTCGGGCGTCGCGGCGTCCGCCGCCAAGTTCGCAACCGACCTGCGGCTATTGCAGCACGAGGGCGAGCTGTTGGAGCCGTTCGAAAGCGAGCAGGTGGGATCGTCGGCCATGCCGTACAAGCGCAACCCGATGCGGACCGAGCGCATGACGGGCATCGCGCGATTCCTCATCGAGCTCGAAGGCAACGCGTGGCATACCGCCGCCGAGCAGTGGCTCGAGCGCACGCTCGACGACAGCGCCAATCGCCGCCTCGTCATTCCCGAAGCATTTCTCGCCGCCGACGCGATCCTCGTCCTGGCGACGAACGTGGCCGCCGGCCTGGAAGTCCGGGACGCGGTGATTCGCCGCCACGTGGAGGACTCGCTGCCGTTTCTCGTCACCGAGCGGCTGCTGATGCGCGGCGTGAAAGCCGGGGGCGACCGCCAGCGGCTCCACGACGTGATCCGGACGCACAGTCTCGCCGTCTCCCAGGCCACGGCCGAGCAGGGCGCCACCAACGATCTCGTAGTCCGGCTCGCCGCCGATCCCGCGTTCCGCTCGCTCGGCGTGTCCGCGCGTCCTGATGAGCTCGACCCGCTGCAGTACATCGGTCGCGCCCCGGAGCAGGTCGATCACTTCCTGGACGAGGTGCTGCCCGCCGCGCTGCGCCGCATTGAAACGGTCGCTCCCTCCGCGAGCGCGGCCGAGGTGCAGGTATGACCGCCGCGACACCGCTGGTCGAGAGCCGGCTGCCCTTGCCGCTGCTGCGCCGCGGCAAGGTGCGCGAGATGTACGACGTCGACGCCGACACGGTGCTGATGGTCGCGAGCGACCGCGTCAGCGCGTTCGATATCGTGATGCGCGAGCCGGTCGCGTTCAAGGGCGCCGTCCTCACCCAGCTGTCCGCGTTCTGGTTCCGCCGGCTGAGCGCGATCCTGCCGAACCATTTCCTGACGGCCGACGCCGCGGAGATCGTGGCGCGCGTCCCGGCGCTGGCCCCGTACCGCTCCACGGTGCAGGGCCGGGCCATGCTGGTGCGGCGCGCGACGCCGATCCCCTTCGAATGCGTGGTGCGCGGGTACGTCGCGGGATCCGCCTGGGCGGAATACCAGAACTCCGGCACGCTGGCGGGGGACCCCCTGCCCCCCGGCCTGGTGGAGAGCGCCCGGCTCGAGCCGGCCATCTTTTCTCCAGCCACCAAGGCGGAAACCGGCCACGACCAGAACGTGACGTTTGGCCAGGTGGCCCAGGCGCTCGGGGCGCCGCTCGGCGAATCGCTGCGCCGCTCGAGTCTCGCGTTGTACGAGGCGGGACGCGCCTACGCCGCCGGCCGCGGCATCATCATCGCCGACACGAAATTCGAGTTCGGCACGACCGGGGACGGCGATGTGCTGCTCATCGACGAAGTGTTGACGCCGGATTCGTCGCGGTTCTGGCCGCAGGATCGCTACGAACTGGGCCAGAGCCAGCCCAGCTTCGACAAGCAGCCGCTCCGCGACTTTCTCGCCAACCTCAAGGCGCAAGGCAAGTGGGATGGGAACGACCCGCCGCCGGCCCTCCCGCCCGTCGTCATCGCCGCGACCAGCGCCCGGTATCGGGAAGCCTACCGCCTCATCACCGGGCAGTCCCTGGAAATCGGCGCGTGAAGATGGCCCCGGAAGGGTGGCCCTTCATCGCCGCCGGCTGGGCGCTCTCCGCGCTCGCGGCTTGGGCCGCCGTGCGCTGGAACGGCTGGTGGTGGGTCGCCACGGTGCCGCTGCTCGTGGTGTCGGTGTGGCTGCTCGTCTTTTTCCGCGATCCGGCGCGCGCGGGCCCGCGCGGGGAGCGTCTGGTCATCGCGCCGGCGGACGGCCGCATCGTGAGCGTCGTCGAGACCGAGGAACCCAGCTACCTCAAGGCGCGCGCCGCGCGCGTGTCCATCTTCATGAGCGTGTTCGACGTCCACGTGAACCGCTATCCCGTGTCCGGCACGGTGGTCTACCGGCACTACAACGCCGGCCGGTTCCTCCATGCGGCGGCCGAGAAGGCGAGCCTCGACAACGAGCAGTCGTCCATCGGCATCACCGGCCCGCACGGCCCGCTCCTGGTGCGCCAGATCGCCGGGCTCATCGCCCGCCGCATCGTGACCGATGGCCAGGTCGGTGACTCGGCCCAACAGGGCGCCCGCCTCGGCTTGATCCGGTTCGGCTCCCGGGTCGACGTGTACCTCCCGCTGGCGAGCCGACCCAGGGTCGTCGTCCGCGTCGGCGACCGCGTCGCCGCCGGGGCGACGGTGGTGGCGGAGTACGGCCCATGAAGGACAGCCAGCGGCGGCTCAGCGTGCGGCGCGTCGTCGTCATCGTGCCGAGCCTGTTCACGCTGTTCAACCTGTTCTTCGGCATCTGGTCGATGACGCTGGCCTCGCGCGGCGAGTTCTACCGCGCCAGCTGGTTCATCGTGTTCGCCGGTATCCTCGACGCCCTGGATGGGCGGGTGGCGCGGCTGTCGAACACGGGCACGCGGTTCGGGGCGGAGCTCGACAGTCTCGTCGACGTCGTCAGTTTCGGCGTCGCGCCGGCCTACCTCATGTACGAGCTGCATTTCTCCACGGCGGGCACCGCCGCCTGGATCTTCTGCTACTTCTACGTGATGGGCGCCGCCATCCGGCTCGCCCGGTTCAACGTCACCCAGGCCGGGCGCTCGAAGGACTACTTCGTCGGGCTGGCATCGCCGGCGGCCGGCATGACGCTGGCGACCTACTATCCGTTCACCCAGACCGAGCTCTACCACCAGCTGAACGGATTGTCCTGGCTGCCGCTCAATTTCCTCATGATCGCGTGCACGATCCTGATGGTCAGCAATGTGCGCTACGCCACGCTGCCGCGCGCCAGCCTGCGCAGCGCCAAGGGGATCTTGGGGCTCGTGATCCTCCTGCTTATCCTGTTCTTCGGCATCTGGCAGCACGACGTGTTCTTCTTTCCGCTGGGGATCGCCTACATGATCTACGGCGTGGCGCGCGCCGGCTTCCTGAGCTTTTTTGAGAGCGGCGACTCGGCTGACGAGGCCGAGGTGGCCGGACCGATCGTCATGACCGACGGCGACGCGGAGCGCATCGACGATGCGTACGGCCCCCGCTCGCGCGGCATCTCGCCGCGGGGACGCGGCTGATGGTCGCCTACCGCGTGGAAATCCGCGTCATGCCCCGGGCTGCGCTGCTCGATCCGCAGGGACAGGCCGTCGGTCACGCGCTGCATGCGCTCGGGTTCGCCGACGTCGGCGATGTGCGCGTCGGCAAGCATCTCGTGCTGCGCGTCGAGGCGCCGACGCCCGACGCCGCAGCGACGCGCGCCCGAGCCATGTGCGACCGCCTGCTCGCCAACCCCGTCACCGAGGATTACGAGCTCCAGGTGGAGAGCGCCTGATGCGCCGCGTCGCGGTGGTCCGGTTCCCGGGGTCCAATTGCGATGCGGATACTCTCGATGCCGCCCGCGACGCCGGCAGCGACGCCTACTATGTGTGGCACCGGGACCGCGATCTGCAGCAGGCGGACGTCGTGATCCTGCCAGGTGGGTTCAGCTACGGCGACTACCTGCGCTCGGGAGCGATTGCGCGCTTTTCTCCCGTCATGGCGGCCGTCACCGCGCACGCCCGCGCCGGCGGGGCCGTGCTCGGGATCTGTAACGGGTTCCAGATCCTCGGCGAGGCGGGCCTGCTGGCGGGGGCCCTCATGCGCAACGCCGGACTGCGATTCTTGTCGCGTCCCGTGCGCATCCGGGTCGAGGCGGTGGACACGCCGTTCACGCTCGCGTATCGGCGTGGCGAGGAGCTCGTCCTCCCGATCGCCCACGGCGATGGCCGGTTCGTCGCGGACGAGCGCACCACGGCCGAGCTGGAGGCGGAGGGTCGCGTCGTGTGGCGTTATGTTGGCGACAACCCGAACGGCTCGACCCGGGAAATCGCGGGTATCTGTAGCGCGGGGCGCAACGTCGTCGGGATCATGCCGCACCCAGAGCGCCGGACGGTCCCCGCGGTCGGGGGCACGGACGGCGCTCGCGTCTTTCTCTCCCTGGAGGCTGCTCATGCGACGCAACACGCTGGTGATGTGCGCGCTGTTGGCGGGCACCACCCTGGGTTGTGCTAAAATAAAAGAAGCGCTCGACAAGCGGAGAAACCGCAACCAGCCCCCCGCTACGCAAACCGCCACGCGCGACACCGCTGCGCGGGACACGGCCAAGCAGGCGACCCCCACCGGTCCCGCGGGCGTACAGCCACCCCCCGTGACACCGGTGCCGGCGTCGAGTCGTCCGGCGCCGCCCCAGCCCAGGCCGGTGCTGCGGGATGAGCCGTATAACTCCCCGGACACCGGCACCATCGCTCCGGGCATGACTCAGAATGACGTCGTGGCGCTCTGGGGTCCCCCCTCGGCCGTGCGCCATGCGGGCAGCTTCACGTATCTCCATTACCCCAACGGGTGCGAGTACAGCTGCGGCACCAACGACATCGTGATTCTCCAGGACGACCAGGTCGTCGACGCGATTCTCCGCTGGGCCGGCCATGGCTACAGCGGCGAATCCTCGTCCCCGCCGGGGGCCGTCCCCGTCCCGAACCAGTGAGCGGGTGACCATGTCCAACGGGAGCAGCCGGAACGAAGACGAGTATTTCGCCAAGCGCGACGCGGAGCTGTTGCGCCAGCAACGCGACGCCATGCAGAAGAGCGCCGCCGAGGCCGAGCGCAAGTCGCACTACATGAAATGTCCCAAGTGCGGCTACGACCTCATCACCGGCGACTGGGACAGCATCCAGATCGACCAGTGCACTCACTGCCACGGCATCTGGTTCGACGCCGGTGAAGCGGAAGCCGTGCTGAAGCATCCGCAGCCGAACGTCCTCGGGCGCGCGCTGCGGGCCGTGATGAAGGGCGTGTCGGGCGCGCGGGCCTCCGACAAGTGAGTCGGGGCGCGCTGCCCGGCGACCCCCCCATCACGCGGGCGCTGGTCCGCGAGCACAACCTCACCGACGCCGAATACGCGCGGATCGAGCAGCTGCTCGGCCGCGCGCCGACCTTCGCCGAGCTCGGCATCTTCTCGGCGCTCTGGAGCGAGCACTGTTCGTATAAACACTCCCGGACGATCCTGAAGACGTTCCCGACGCAGGGTCCTCAGGTCGTGCAGGGGCCGGGTGAGAATGCCGGCGTGTTGCGCCTGCCCCACGGGTGGGCGGTCGCCTTCAAGATCGAATCCCACAACCACCCCTCGGCGGTCGAGCCCTACCAGGGCGCGGCCACGGGAGCGGGCGGTATCCTGCGCGACGTCTTCACCATGGGCGCGCGCCCGGTCGCCTTGCTGAACAGCCTCCGGTTCGGTCCCCTGGACGACGCCCGCAACCGGTACCTGTTTGCCGGAGTCGTGCGCGGCATCGGCGACTACGGCAACTGCGTCGGCGTGCCGACGCTGGGAGGCGAAGTCGACTTCGCCCCGGGCTACACCGGCAACCCGCTCGTCAATGCGATGTGCGTCGGAATCCTCAAGGAACAAGAGTTGATCACTGCGGCCGCCCACGGCGTGGGGAATGTCCTGCTCGCCGTGGGCTCGCGGACCGGGCGCGACGGCATCCACGGAGCCTCCTTCGCGTCCGAGGAGTTGTCCCTCGAGAGTGAGCGGCGTCGACCCCAGGTGCAGGTGGGCGACCCGTTCACCGAAAAGCTGCTGCTCGAGGCCAGCCTCGAGCTCATCGGCTCGGGCCACATCGTGGCGATTCAGGACATGGGCGCAGCCGGGCTGACGTCATCGTCGGCTGAGATGGCGGCCCGCGGCGGCGTGGGAGTGGAGATCGACCTGTCGCTCGTGCCGACGCGGGAACCCGGCATGACTCCCTACGAGATTCTGCTCTCCGAGTCCCAGGAGCGCATGCTGGTCGTGGCGAAGCAGGAGCGCGTGGCTCAGGTCCAGGCCATCGCCGAAACGTGGGAGCTGACCGCGACCCCGATCGGTCGCGTCACGGACGACGGCATGTACCGCTGTACCTGGGGTGGGCAGGTCGTCGTCGAGATCCCCGGCAAACACCTGGTCGAGGATTGTCCCGTCTACCATCCCGAGGCGCGGGAGGACGAGACCGTCGCCAGGTTGCGCGCCGAACGACCCGCGCCGAGCTCCTCGCTCCCCGACCCGACCGAGTCCTTGCTTCGGCTTCTCGATCACCCGCCCATCGCCTCCAAGCGCTGGGTGTTCGAGCAATACGACTCCACGGTGCAGGCGGGAACCGCCCTGGAGCCGGGTGGTGATGCCGGCGTGCTCCGCGTCCGCCACACCGACTTCGGACTCGCTCTGACCACGGACGGGAATGCCCGCTACGTCCGGCTGCGCCCCTACGAGGGCGGCAAGGCCGTCGTCGCGGAAGCGGCGCGCAACATCGCCTGCACCGGCGCTCGGCCGCTCGGCAGTACGAACTGCCTCAACTTCGGCAACCCGGAGCGCCCCGCCGTCTTCTTCCAGTTCCGGGAGGCGTGCCGCGGCATTGCCGACGCCTGCCGCGCGCTGGACACGCCGGTCACCGGCGGCAACGTCTCGTTCTACAACGAGAGCCCGTCCGGCGCCGTCGATCCCACCCCGGTGATCGGCATGGTTGGGCTGCTGGAGCGTGTGGACCAGGCCGTCCCCAGCCACGCCCGCTCGACCGGAGACCGCATCTTCCTGCTCGGCGAGACGCGCGCCGAGCTCGGCGGGTCGGCGTACTGGGAAGCCGTCCTCGGGTGCCGGGGCGGCGAGCCGCCGGTCGTGAATCTCGACGCCGAGCGGCGCTTGATCGAATTCCTCGTCGCCGCCGCTGGGCAGCGGCTGCTTCGATCCGCCCACGATTGCGCCGACGGCGGGCTGGCCGTCGCGTTGGCGGAGGCCGCCATGGGCGGCCCCTACGGGGCCACGGGGCTCGGGCTCGAGGTCGATATCCGCCAGTATGCATCGGACTTGGATGACTCGACCCTGTTGTTCAGCGAGTCCCATGGGCGCGTCGTCATCACCTGCGCGCCTGAGCGTGCTGCCGCGATCGTCGCCCTGGCCGGCGAACACGGCGTCGCGGCATTCGCCGCCGGCAGCGTGGGAGACCCGGGTGGCCCGCTCAGAATTCGCGGGCGGGCGGCCGTGATCGACGAACCCGTGGAGCGGCTGCGGCTGCTATATTTCGGCGCCATCCCCCGACGCATGGGGGACTGACCCGACCATGTGCGGCATCATCGGCGTCTCCGGCGTGCCCGACGCGGCGCGCGTGTCCTATCTCGGCCTCTACAGCCTGCAGCATCGCGGCCAGGAGTCGGCCGGCATCGTCACGATCGACGGCGAGGGGGTCGCGCGCTCGCACCGGGGGATGGGCCTCGTCTCCGACATCTTCAGCGAATCCGTCCTGGGCGCGTTGCCCGGAGACGTGGCCATCGGCCATACGCGGTACTCGACCGCCGGCAGCTCGGTGCTGGCCAATGCCCAACCGATTCTGGTTCGTTACAGCGAGGGGCCGCTCGCGCTGGGCCACAACGGCAACCTCACCAACGCCGGCCAGCTCCGCGCCGACCTCGTGGACAAGGGCTCCATCTTCCAGACGTCGTCGGACAGCGAGGTCCTCGTGCATCTGATCGCGCGGTCCGAAGCCCGCGAGCCGGAAGATCAGTTGTTGGACGCGCTGGAACGGGTGGAAGGCGCCTACTCGCTGGTTGTCACCATCGGCCGCACCCTGTACGCCATCGTCGACGCGCGCGGCTTCCGACCGCTCTGGCTGGGCCGCCTCGGCGCCGGCCATGTGGTCGCGAGCGAGACGTGCGCGTTCGACCTGGTGGGGGCGACGCCGGTGCGCGAGCTCGAGCCAGGCGAGTTCCTGCGATTGCACGGGAGCGCGGTCGATCGCCTCGCTCCGCTGCCGGCCAAACCCGCCCGGCGCTGCATTTTCGAGCTGGTGTACTTCTCCCGACCCGACAGCACCATCTTCGCGCGGTCGGTCGACCGGGTGCGCCGGGCGCTGGGGCGCGAGCTGGCACGGGAGCATCCCACGCCCGGCATCGACTGTGTCTTCTCGGTCCCGGATTCTTCCAACGCCATGGCACTCGGATTCGCCGAAGCGAGCGGCATCAAGCTCGAGAACGGCCTGATCCGCAATCACTACGTGGGACGAACGTTCATCAATCCGACGCAGGCGGCCCGCAACGCCAAGGTCAGGATCAAGTTCAACCCGGTGCGCGAGGTCCTGGCGGGCAAGCGCGTGTGTGTCGTCGACGACTCGCTCGTCCGTGGGACCACCAGCAAGGGTCTGGTCCAGATGATCCGTTCGGCGGGCGCCCGGGAGGTGCACTTCCGGGTCGCCTCGCCGCCGATCACGGGTCCCTGTTACTACGGGATCGATACGCCGACCCGGGCGGAACTGATCGGCTCCAGCCACTCGGTCGAGGAAATCCGCCAGCATCTGGGCGTCGACACCCTGGGCTACCTCTCGCTGGACGGCATGCTGCGCGCCGCCGGCGGGGATCCCGCAGAGTTTTGCCACGCCTGTTTCTCCGGGCAGTACCCGACCGAGATTCCCGAAGACCACGCGCCGGCGCGGCAAGCGTCGCCCCTGGTCCCGATCGCGGTTTAACTCCACACCCCACGGTCCATGCCGTCTCCCACCCTCGAGCGGTTCGTCTACTACTTCGGGCCGGGCCGGGCCGACGGTTCGTCCGCTATGCGCGACGTGTTGGGCGGCAAGGGCGCAGGACTCGCCGAGATGGCGAACCTGGGCCTCCCCGTTCCGCCCGGATTCACGCTCACCGCCAGGCTCTGTCTCCGCTACCTCGCGGACGGGAGTTTCCCGGCGGCGCTCCACAGTGAGGTCGACCGCCACCTGGAGCAGGTGGAGCAGGCGTCGCAGCGCCGGTTCGGCGACCCGGCTCGGCCGCTGCTCGTGTCGGTCCGCTCCGGGGCCGCCGTGTCGATGCCCGGGATGATGGAGACGATCCTGAACCTGGGCCTCAACGACGACACTGTGCAGGGACTCATTACCGAGTCCGGCAATCCCCGCTTCGCCTACGACTCCTATCGCCGCTTCGTCCAGATGTACGGCGACGTCGTCTTCGATCTCGGCAAAGCCCCGTTTGACGAGGTGCTGGACGCGTACAAACGCCGCCGCAAGGCGCGGCGCGACATCGACCTCCCGCCGGACGACCTGCGGGCACTGGTGCGGGACTACAAGGCCATCGTGAAGCGGCGCGCCGGCGTCCCGTTCCCCGACGACCCACGCGCGCAGCTGTGGGGCGCGATCGAAGCGGTGTTCAAGAGCTGGCGCACGCGCCGGGCCATCGACTATCGCCGGCTCAACGGCATTCCCGACGACATGGGCACGGCCGTCAACATCGTGGCCATGGTCTATGGCAACACCGGGGAAGATTCGGGCACGGGCGTCGCGTTCACGCGCGATTGCCGCACCGGCGAGCGAGTGCTGAACGGCGATTTCCTGACCAACGCCCAGGGGGAAGACGTCGTGTCGGGAGCCCGGACGCCGGAACCGCTCGCCAAAATGAAGCGTGGCGCGCTGGCGCCGGTCTACCGAGAGCTCGAGGCCGTGGCCGAAAAACTCGAAGCCCACTTCGGCGACGTGCAGGACATTGAATTCACGTTCGAGCACGGCAAGCTCTACATGCTGCAGACCCGGCGCGCGCAGCGCACCGGGTTGGCGGCGGTCCGGATCGCGGTCGAGCTGGTGGATGAGGGACGCATCGACCCGAACGAAGCGGTGCAGCGGGTGCCGCCCCAGGACCTGGACCAGGTGTTTCACCCCATGGTCGACCCCCGGTCCACCGTGACCGTCATCGCCAAAGGACTGCCCGCCTCACCCGGTGCCGCGATCGGCGAAGCGGTGTTCGACGCCGACGAGGCGGAGGCGATGGCGAAGCGGGGCCGCCAGGTGATCCTGGTGCGCCCGGAGACCAGCCCGGAAGACTTCCACGGCATCGTCGCGGCTCAGGCCGTGCTGACGGCGCGCGGGGGCATGACGAGCCACGCGGCCATCGTCGCCCGGGGCATGGGCAAGACCTGCGTGGTCGGGGCGAAGGACATCGAGGTCGACCCCGAGGCGGGCCGGTTCCACGCCAACGGGCGGGTCATCAAGCGCGGCCAGGTGATCACGGTCGACGGCACGACGGGACGGGTCCTGCTCGGCGCCGTCAGGCTGGTGCAGCCCAAGGCCGGGATCCACTACGACCGGTTGATGGCCTGGGCGGATGAACGGCGCCGGCTTCGGGTCCGGACCAACGCCGATACGCCGGAGGACGCGAAGCGCGCGCGCGGTTTCGGCGCCGAAGGCATCGGGTTGTGCCGCACGGAGCACATGTTCTTCCAGGCGGACCGCATCAAGGCCATGCGCGAAATGATCATCGCCCGAGACGAGGCCGGGCGGCGCACGGCGCTCGGGAAACTGCTGCCGATGCAGCGCGCCGACTTCGAGGGAATCTTCTCGGCCATGTCGGGCTACCCGGTGACGATTCGCCTGCTCGACCCGCCGTTGCACGAGTTTCTGCCCCACACCAAGGAAGAGATGACCCCGCTCGCGAAGGCGATGCGGTTGCCGCTGCCCCGGCTCAAGGCCCTGGTCGACAGCCTGGTCGAGGCCAACCCGATGCTCGGTCATCGGGGTTGCCGGCTTGGGATCACCTACCCGGAAATCACCGAGATGCAGGCGCGGGCGATCTTCGAGGCGGCGTGCCGGGTCGAGGCCCGCGGCAAGAAGCCGGTGGTGGAAGTCATGATTCCGCTCGTGGCGGTCACCGAGGAATTGCGGCGCCAGGCGGCCATCGTGCGGCGCGTTGCCGAGGAGGTGTTCGAGGCCAAGGGACGGACGGTGCCCTATCTCGTGGGGACGATGATCGAGCTGCCGCGCGCCGCGCTCACGGCCGATGCGATCGCTCAGGAGGCGGAGTTCTTCTCCTTCGGCACCAACGACCTGACCCAGACCACGTTCGGACTGTCCCGCGACGATGCGGGGCGGTTCCTGCCGTTTTACGTGGAGTCAGGGATCCTGAAGGACGATCCGTTCCAGGTGATGGATCAGGATGGGGTGGGCAAGTTGGTGGAGCTGGCGGTCAAGCTGGGGCGCGGCACGCGCCCGGACCTGAAAGTCGGCATCTGTGGCGAGCACGGGGGCGAAGCGTCGTCGGTGAAGTTCTGCCACCGTGCCGGCCTCCAGTATGTCTCCTGTTCCCCGTTTCGCGTCGCGATCGCTCGCCTCGCCGCGGCTCAGGCCGCCCTCGAGGAGGCGGGCGTCGTCAACCGGACCAAGGCGACGGTGTGACCGGCATTCTGTACTGAATCGAGGCCGCCCGCGCCATGTGGCTGTTGCCGCTGTTTCCCTGGATCGCTCGCCTCGCGGCGTTCGTCTACTATCGCATCCGCTACCGTGGCGAGCCGGTGCCGCGCCGGGGTCCCGTCCTGCTCGTCGCCAATCACCCCAATTCCCTGCTCGATCCGATGCTCGTTCAGGCCGCGGCCCGGCGGCCCGTGCGGTTCCTGGCGAAGGCTCCGCTGTTCGCCGATCGCAAGATCGCGTGGCTCATCCGGGCGACCGGGGCGATCCCCGTGTATCGCCGCGCCGACGATCCCCTGCAAGTGGATCGCAATGAGGAGATGTTCCGGGCCGTGCATCTCGCGTTGGCCGGTGGGGCGGCCGTGGGCATTTTCCCCGAGGGACTGAGCCACACCGAGCCGTCTCTGACTCCGCTGCGCACCGGCGCCGCGCGGATCGCGCTCGGCGCGCAGCCGCTCCTCCACCGATCGTTCCCCGTTGTCCCCGTCGGGCTGGTGTTTCGGCAGAAAGACGTGTTTCGCTCGGAGGCGCTGGTGTCCGTCGGTCCACCGGTGCCGTGGGACGACATCGCCACGTCGGGGGCTCAAGACGAAGGGGCCGTCCGTGCCCTCACTGAACGCCTGGCGGCGGCCCTGCACCGGCTCACGGTCAACCTCGAGCAGTGGCAGGACGAGCCGCTGGTCGACTGCGCGATGCGGATCTGGGAGGCAGAGCGCGGCGCGCTCCCCGATCCTGCGGACCGGGTGGCCCGGCTGGGAGTCACTACACGCATCCTCGCCGCCGTCCGTCAGAGCGAAGACGCCGCCGGGATCGTCCTCACCCGCGACGTCGAGGCCCACCGCCGCCGGCTGCGCCGGTTGGGACTGCGGCCCGCCGATCTCACCGCGGACGTGGGGCTCGCACGCGGCGCGACGTGGACCGTCGCGCGGGTGCCGCTCGCCATGCCGCTGGCCGTGGGCGCGGCGATCGGCGGCCTCATCCTCTTCTGGGTCCCCTACCGGCTCACCGGCACGATCGTGGAACGGCTGCGACGACCCGCGGACCAGCGGTCCACCTACAAGCTGCTGGTGGGGATCGCCGTGTATGCGACGTGGGTGGCGGTCCTCGCTACCCTCGGAGCCATCGCCTTCGGACTCGGGACGGGTCTCGGCCTGCTGGTCGGCGTCCCGGTCTTCGGCATGGCCGGTCTCGTCATCCGCGAGCGGTGGCGTGGAGCGGGTGGTGACGTGCGGCGGTTTCTCCTGCTCCGCTCACGCCGCGAGCTGGTTGCCACCCTGCGAGCCGGCCAGCGAGACCTGGGCGCGCGACTCGACGCGCTGTACCAGGATTTCGCGGCTCGGGGCGTTGCATGAGCGCTCCGCGCCGGCGGCTCCGGGCCGCGACCTCCCCAGGGTCATTTGGTCCTGGGCGCTCTTCGATTGGGCGAACTCGGCGTTCACGACCCTCGTCGTCACGTTCATCTATTCGACCTACTTCACCAAAGCGATGGCGCCGGATGAGATCACGGGCACGGCCTGGTGGTCGCGGGCGGTCGCCATCAGCGCGGTGTTGACCGCGATCCTCTCCCCCATCCTCGGCGCAGCCGCCGACCGGGCCGGCGCCCGCAAGCGGTTTCTCGCCGTCGCTACGGCGCTGTGCGTCATCGCCACGACGCTCTTGGGCCTGGTGCCGCCCGGCCTGGCGAACGCGGGGTTGATCGCCCTGGCGCTCTTCGTCATCGCGGACGTGTCCTTCGAAACCGGCAATGTCTTCTACAATGCGTTCCTCCCCACGATCGCCTCTGCCGAGCGAATCGGGCGCGTCTCCGGCTACGGCTGGGGGCTCGGATACGCCGGCGGCCTCGTCTCCATGGGACTCGCGCTGGTGGGCTTCGTCCGACCCGAGGTCCCCTGGTTCGGCCTGTCCACGGCCGAGGGGTTCAACGTGCGCGCAACCAATTTTCTGGTCGCTGCGTGGTTCCTGGCCTTCTCGCTGCCGCTGTTTTTCGTCGTGCCCGAGCGGAGAACCACCGGGGTGCGGATGGATCCGCTCGCAGCGCTGCGGGAGCTCGCCCACACGATCCGGGCAATCCGGCGCTACCGGGAGATGGTGAAGTTCCTCATCGCCCGCCTGGTGTTCAACGACGGGCTGGTGACCGTGTTTGCGTTCGGGGGGATCTACGCCGCGGGGACGTTCGGCATGAGCCTGTCCGAGGTGATCCTGTTCGGTGTGGCGCTCAACGTGACGTCGGGGTTGGGCGCCGCCGTGTTCGGGTTCGTCGACGACAAGATCGGCGGGAAGAAGACGATCCTCGTCTCGCTCGTCGCCCTGTGTGTCGCGACCCTGATCGCGGTGTGGGCGCCGACCCGGCTCTGGTTCTGGATCGCGGGACTGTTGATCGGGGTGTTCGTCGGCCCCAACCAGTCGGCCAGCCGCTCGCTCATGGCCCGGTTCGTCCCGGAACGACACCAGGCCGAGTTTTTCGGCTTCTTCGCGTTTTCCGGGAAGGTGACCTCGTTTTTGGGGCCGTTGCTGCTCGGCGCGGCGACCCAAGCGTTTGGCTCGCAACGCGTGGGGGTCGCGACGGTAATCGTTTTCTTTGTCGTAGGGGGCTTCCTCCTGGCAACGGTCGACGAGCAACGTGGGGTCGCGGCCGCCCGGGCGGGGTGAGGAGGGCGCCGTTCGGTGAGCAGGAACCGGTGACGGAGCGGGGCGCGTGCTGATCGCCGCGGTGGCCTTCGGAGCCTACGCCCTTGGCTGCCTGACCGCCGGCTACTACGTCGTCCGCCTGCGCACAAGCCAGGATATCCGCGACTTGGGCTCCGGGAACGTCGGCGCACGCAACGCCGGTCGCGTGCTCGGTCCGACCGGGTTTGCACTCGTATTGGCGCTGGACTTCGCAAAAGGCGCGCTCGCCGTCTGGGCGACTCGCCAGGTCACCGCCAACGAACAGGTTGCGGCTGTGGCCTTGCCGGCTGTTGTCGCAGGCCACATCTGGCCACTGCAGTTGGGATTGCGCGGCGGCAAGGGCGTTGCGCCCTCCCTCGGCGCCCTCGTCATCTATGACCCGGCGGTGGCCGCACTGTTCGCCGGAGTCTTTCTCGGCGCCCTAACCCTGCTGCGGCGAGTCGTCCTGGCTGGATTGGTGGCCTATCTGTCGCTCCCCGTGGGCGGGCTCTTACTCGCACGCGGTTCGCATGACGTGATCGCGCTCTCGATTCTGGCCGTCCTGGTACAGTGGGCGCATCGCAGAGACCTCGGCGAGCAATTCACCGCGCTCCGCCGGCACCCTGACTCCTCCCGCGCCGACCAGACTGGTCCATGAGCGCGCAGCCTCCGTTCGTCTTCGCCATGGCGACAGCCGACTGGGAATTCGAGCAGATCCATCGCCTCAACCATGCGACCTTCGCCGAGGAGATTCCCCAGCATCGGCCGTCTCCCGACTGCCGGCTGGTGGATCAATTCCATGGCGAGAACACCTATCTGATCTGCCGTTCCGGCCGCACGCTCGCTGGGATGCTCGCCGTCCGAAGCAATCGGCCTTTCTCGCTCGACAAGAAACTCGACAACCTCGATTCATTTCTTCCGCACGGCCGTCGGGTATGCGAGGTTCGTCTGCTGGCCATCGATCAGCGGTTTCGTGGCTCACCGGTGTTGCGGGGCCTGCTGGGTATGCTCAGGCGATACGCCATCGCGCAGGGCTTCGACCTCGGGATCATCTCGGCCACCCCGCAGCAGCTCAAGCTGTATCGACACCTCGGCTTCGTGCCGTTCGGACCGCTCGTGGGCTCCGTGGAGGCGCGCTTTCAGCCCATGTACGTCCTGTTGGAAGCGTTCGAGACGGCTACTCACCAGATCCTCCACCACCAGCCCCATGCGACCAGGCCGAGCGTCGTCAGTTTCCTGCCGGGGCCGGTCACGGTGCGGCGCCCGGTCCGTCAGGCATTCGCGCACGCGCCTGAATCGCACCGCACGGATCGCTTCGTTGAGCAGCTGGAATCCACGAAGCGAATCCTGTGCGCATGCGTCGGCGCCCGGCGCGCGGAGTTGTTGCTCGGCTCGGGAACGCTCGCGAACGACGTCATTGTCGGTCAGTTGTCGCTGGAATCACGACGGGGGATCGTGCTGAGCAACGGCGAATTCGGTGACAGGCTCATCGACCAGGCGCAACGGTTTCAACTCGACTTCGATACCATGGCGTTTCCCTGGGGAGAGCCGTTCGACTATAGGGCACTCCGCCACGCACTCGCAGGCGTCCCCACCCCCAGCTGGGTGTTTGGTACGCACTGCGAAACGTCGACCGGCGTACTCAACGATCTCGCCAAGCTCCAAACGCTGTGCGCCGACTATCAGGTTCGTCTCTGCCTCGATTGCATCAGCACCATCGGGACGATGCCGGTGGACCTGAGCGGCGTGTACCTGGCTTCGTGTGTGAGCGGGAAGGGCCTTGGCGCCTATTCCGGACTGAGCATGGTTTTTTCCGACCACGACGTCCTGCCGCAACCGAAGCGCCTACCGCGCTATCTCGACCTCGGTCTCTACGCGCAGCAACAGGGCGTGCCATTCACGTTTTCCTCCAACCTGCTGGGTGCCCTGGACGCCGCCGTCCGCGGTGTGGACTGGAATCAGCGTTTTGTCCAGCTCGGGGAGCTTTCCACGATTCTCGACACAGGCTTGCGCGACCTGGGGTACGAGCGGGTCGGACGGCATACCCGGACCTCCCCCGCGGTGTTCACGATCGCGCTGCCGACCACCGTCGACTCCGTGAGATTCGGATATCAGCTCGAGGACGCGGGCTATCTGGTGAGCTTCAACAGCCAGTATCTCCGGCGGCGGAACTGGTTCCAGGTTTGCCTCATGGGGGAATGCACCTCTCACCAGCTCGCCAGGTTTCTCAGCGTCCTTCCTCGAGCCGGCGGGCTCGAAACGCGATCACCTCCCCCGTGACTGCCCTGCCCGGCGAGGCGCACAGGCTTGCCCGCCACCGCAGGCCCAGCAGTTTTCCGATTGAGCGGCTACACCCCCGCTACTGGCCCCCGCCACCCGACAGCATCATGCCGACGCCGCCCAACAGGATGCCGAAGAGCGCCGCCACGACCGCGACCGTATAGGCGGAGCCCTTGGACGTCTTGTGGGTGACCTGGATCCCGATGGCGGTGAGGATCATGCCCCAGATCGTGAACGGGTTGATGCCGGCCAGCACCCCGCCCGTAAAGCCGGTCACGCTCGGCGCGACCAGGTTCAACCCGAGCGGTGGCTGCAGATCGACCATCGAGGTCACCGAATCCACGCCTCTCATGTTCAAGACGATTAATCCCGCCACCTGCAGGAGAATGGCCGGCAGCGCCGTGTAGGTCGCGACGCTGAGCAGCGTCCGGTATTTGGCGTCCCCACCCCCGAAGAGCATGACGAGCAGCCAGAGCAGACCGGCCACGATCAGCAATACGATGATGACGCCCACTGGCGTGAGGAACACCCCAATCCGCTGGAAGCTCTCCGCTTGCGCGGCGGCGCCCGGATTCTGAGCCGCCATCTGCGCCATCTGCGGCGCCATGGCCGCGATCCGGAACGGCAGCATCAGGTAGTTCACCCCGGTGATGAGCAGGCTCACCACGATGGCCGGGACGATGAACTTCGGCGCCTCCCGGATCCGCTCGAACACCGCCGTCGGCTCGAACAGCACCCGGAACAGATCCAGAACCGCGCCCATCACGCCTCCAGGAAGGGGAACGCCCGGCCGTCGTGCCTTGTGGGGTGCGGAATATGGAGCCCGGCTGCGCCCCTGCAACCCTCCACGACCTTGACCCTTTCACGCCTCCTGGGGTAGTGTGTGACAGCAGCGGGCATGCTCATCCAAATCGCTTTCGCGCTCGGGGTCCTCACCCAGTCCGCGCCGTCGCCTTCCGGCGATCGACGCAGCGGCGACCCCGGTGTGCGCGTTTGGGTTTCCGATACGCTGTATCAGGTGGGGGCGGGCGCCCGCGTCTACGTCAGGCTGCGCGAGCCGGGCTACCTGGTCGTCCTGCACATCGATGCCATGGGCCGAATTCGCGTCCTGTATCCCGAGACGCCCGCGGATCAAGCCGTCGTCCCCGCGGGCGCGCCGTTCGAGGTCGCCGGCACCGGCGACAGCGGCACGTTCCGCATCGAAACTCGCGGACGCGGCACCCTGCTGGCGGCTCGCACTCTGCATGCGTTCGAATTCGAGCCGTTGCGCCGCGGCGCCCGCTGGGACTACGCCGAGTCGCTGCTGTTGCAGCCGAGCGCGGGCAACGCCTTCGCCGCGCTGCTGGACATCGCCGATCGCGTCGCCGACGGGCAACCCTACGACCATGACGTGACCGCCTACGGCACGCCGCTGGCGGGGCGCGCCGCAGCCGACACGGTGTGCTTCAGCTGCCTGACCAAGCGGCGTGCCCGCGCGTCGCCGGCCGAACCGGGTAGCTACGGCAATGGAGCACTGGCCATCGATCACAGCTACGCCGCGGCGAACAACTCGTCCGTGGTCGATTGCTCGGGAGCGAACCTCGTCAACTCGTTCTGCGGAGTGCAGGACAACAGCGTGACGAGCAGTTACGCGGACTACTCGACCTACGAAGCGAATACGAACGTGTATCCGATCTACGAGCCGTTCTTCTTCCGCTTCCGCCGCTTCGTGCGGGACTCTTCCCCACCACCCCCGCCGCCGCGCCCGGCGATCACGCTGCCGACGCGGCTGCGTCCGGCATCGCGGCGGCTCGTGCCGCCCCCGGTTCGCGAGCGCCCGCGCTTCGTGGTCGTGCAGCCCACCGCTCCCAGCCGCCCGGATCGCGGCTCGGTCGCTTTTCAAGCGGAGCCCGCCGCTGCGTCCCCCGCGCCGGCGCGCCACAATCACCCTGCGCGCGTGGCCCGCACGGTCTCCGCCACCAGCGGCGCAGCCGGCGCCGTGATGCGGCAATCCTCCGGGACACCCATGATGCCCTCCGGGGTCAGTGTCGGCGCGCCTGCCCCGGTCACGCGAGCTGCGGCGCCAGCGAGCGCTCGTGCCGCTGGCTCAACCACACGAGCCAGCGTCCCTTCACGAGCGGTGCTCCGCTCGATCAACGCCCGCCACTAGCACGACAACGCCGAGCGCATCGTCCGATGCCGGTCGGCCCACCACACCCAGACAAGCGTCACGAGGCTCGCCACCAGGGCAGTCCACGCGAGGGCGGAAACGCTGGGCGGCGTCGAGCCGCCGAGGCTGGCGACGTAGGTCAGGACCAGTAACGCGACCAATCCCCACCACGCATAGCGCCCAACGGCGTCGCGGGGCGTGGTGGACCTCGTGTACAGCCAGACGCCGGCCGTGAGCATCGCCGCTTCCACCACGACGGTCCCCGGTACCGAGCGCCACAGCGCGAGGCCAACGAACTCGGCACCGCCGGGAATCAACGGCATGTCCGGCAGATGGGTGGTCGCATCCAGCACCCAATGACTGACGACGCCCAGGGCGACGACCCAGGCTCCCCGCCGGTATCGCGTCACGAGGTAGTAGGCGGCACCGAACAGGATGCCCCAGACGATGTCCATGACGAGGCTGTGCGACCAGGGATACGAAATGAACGTGAGCGTGAGAAACGGGTTGTCGCCGCCGGTGATGGCCATCCGCTCGACGCCCAGCAGCAGGAAGATCGGCCACAGCAGGTCGGGCAGGAGCGGCGCCACGAGCAGTGGCGCGAGGGAGGCCTGGTGGGCGAGCCGTTTCGAAGCGAAGCCGAGGGCAAAATGCCCGATGAACATGCCGGGGAAAGATCCCCGTCCTTGTCACGAACGCAACGGTGGCGGGTCCTCGCCGGCCGGGACGAAGTGCAGCGCCACGCCGTTGTTGCAGTAGCGCTGACCCGTCGGCGCGGGCCCGTCCCCAAACACGTGGCCCTGGTGCCCGCCGCAACGAATGCAGTGATACTCCGTGCGCGGCACCAGCAGCTTGACATCCCGCGCCGTGCCGAGCCGGCCCTCGATCGCTTTAAAGAAGCTCGGCCACCCCGTGCCGCTGTCGAACTTGGTGGCGGACTCGAACAGCGGCAGGAAGCACGCCGCGCACACGAACGTCCCCGGCCGCTTCTCGTCGTTCAGAGGACTGGTGAAGGCACGCTCGGTGCCCTCCTCGAACAACACGTGGTAGGCGGCGGGGTCCAGGAGTCGCCGCCACTCGTCTTGGGACTTCTTGAGCGGATCCATACGCTTTTCACCGTCCGAAGGGGGAAGGGCTGTTCACCCTTCCCCCTTTCCTCTTCCCTCTTCCCCGTAGTTTGATGGAGGCGCGGGGAATCGAACCCCGGTCCGAGCAAGATCCCGAAATCGCTCCTACGTGCGTAGGCGAGGCTTATTGGATCTCACCGGCGCGGCGCCTTGCCGGCCGCGCTGGCGACAAGCCCGGTACCGCTCTCACCCGATCCGGTCGGGCCCCGGATCGGACCAGCCCGATTTTGCGATACGTGAGCGCCGCCTCAGGCGGGCTGCCACTCACGCAGGTGCGTGAAGCCGAAGCTTACGCAGCCAGTGCCAGGTTTGAATTGGCAGTTGTGCAGTTGCCAGTTGTTTCACCAGGTGACTGACGACCTGGGCACGCAGCGACATCCTCGTCTAACCCGTCGAAGCCTGTCGCCCCCTACCGCGCGAACGTAGCGGACCCGGCGCGCGAATTCAACCCGCTCATTCGCGCTCGAGCGCCGCCTTGGCCGCCTGCATCGCCTTGCGCTGCTCGGGGAGGACGGCGGGAACCGCGAGATCGAGGCCCTCCATCGCGTCGACGATCGACTCGACCACGACGAGGCGCGTGAACCACTTGCGATCCGCCGGCACGACGTACCACGGGGCCTGCCGCGTGGCGGTGTGTTGAATCATGTCTTCATACGCGGCCATGTAGTCGTCCCAGCGGTCGCGTTCTCCCACATCGCCCGGATTGAACTTCCAGTGCTTGGACGGCTGCTCCAGCCGCTCCAGAAAGCGCCGCCGTTGCTCGTCCTTCGACACGTGCAGGAAGAACTTCACCACCAGGGTGCCGTTCTTGACCAGGTGACGCTCGTAGTCGTTGATGCTCTCGAAGCGTTGCGCCCACAGATCGCGCTTCACCAGGCGGGCGGGAATCCGCTGGCGGTCGAGAAACTCGGGATGGACGCGGACCACCAGCACTTCTTCGTAGTAGGATCGGTTGAAAATGCCGATGCGGCCGCGCTCGGGGAGGCACCGGGTGGTGCGCCAGAGGAAGTCGTGGTCCAGCTCTTCGGGCGAGGGGGCCTTGAAGGCGAACACCTGGGTCCCCTGCGGGTTCACGCCGGACATGACGTGCTTGATCGTGCTGTCCTTGCCGGCCGCGTCCATCGCCTGGAAGATGAGCAGGACCGCCCAGTGATTCTCCGCGTACAGCTTCTCCTGCAGCGCCGCAAGCCGTTGCACGCCGTCGGCCAACGCGCCGGCGGCCATGTCCTTCGACTTGATGCCGCCCGTCTCCCCCGGATCGACGGACCCCAGGCGAAACCCGGCTCCGTCCTTCACGCGAAACGCCTTGGCCAGCTCCTTGCGCTTCATGGCGACTAGGGAACGTAGGGGGGAGCCTGCGCGACGCGATTGCGGCCGTCCTGTTTGGCTCGATACAGCGCGGCGTCGGCGGCGCCGCGGAGGTTGTTCAGGTCGCCGACGCTCTCGGGGAACCCGGCGACGCCGCACGAGACGGTGAGCGGATAGCGGGACCCGTTCCAGTGCCACGCCTCCGTTTCGACCGCGCGCCGAACGCGCTCGGCCACGTCCATTCCTTCCGCGAGCGGCGTGCCCGGCAGCCAGACGGCGAACTCCTCCCCGCCGATGCGCGCCACCAGATCCCGGTCGCGGATCTGCTTCTGCAGCACCGTGGAGAAGTGGCGCAGCGCCGAGTCCCCGGCCGCGTGGCCGAGCCCGTCGTTCAGCGCCTTGAAGCGATCGAGATCCGCGTAGACCAGCGTGACGGACTCCACCGGCCCGCGCTCCTTCTGTCGCGACTTGAACGCCTCGATCTGCCGTTCGAATTCGCGCCGGTTCCGGAGCCCCGTCAACGGATCGACCACCGCGCGCTGCTCCGCTTCGTGCACGGCGCGCGCGGCCGCCAGCCGGGGGCCAAGCTCGGCCACCAGCTGCCCCACCTGGTCGGCCAGTGGCGAGTTCGGCAGAATGGCGGGCCCCAGCAACACCAGCGCGCCGATCGCGAAATGGCCGTCCATGAGCGGGTACGCCGAGCCGGCCCGCTCCTGGCGGCGCCGTTCCGGAACCCCGGGGCCGAAGATGTCCTCGTTGGCCTGCGTGATGACGGGGAGACCGGTTTGCATCGCGCGCAGGGCCGGCGCGTCGCCCGACAACGTGAGCCCGGCCAGCCGCCGATCCGCCGCGGTCGACACGGCGAGCACCGTCGCCGCCTGCGTGGTCGGGTCCTGAATCACGACCGCCGTCCCCCGTTGCGCCAGCTGCTGGGCCAGCTCCGCGCCGGCCTTGGCGACGCCCTCGAGTGTCTGGGCCCCGGCCGCGATCAACGCGAGCTGCTTGGCGACCAGCTGGAACTGTCCCTCGGGGACCTCCAGCTCGGACAGCCGCATCGCCGCGACGATCCGGCGCAGCTCCTCGGTGACCGACTGCGCGACTTCGGGATCGGCATCCCGTTGCGTGAGCAGCAATCCGGCGCCGTACGGAAAGTCGCCCACCGCGACGTAGGTCCCTTCCCCTTCACGGGCCACGTGGGTCCGCCCGTCCACGGAGGCGAGCTGCACGATCGCCCCGCCGCGCTCCCGGATCGGCCCGGGGGGCTTGGGATCGCCGTACGCTTCGATCTCCTCTTCGTCGATTCCCACCGCCCAGGCCCCGACGGCATCGTGCGCCCGGCGCAACAGGTCCAGCATGTGGGCGAGATCGGAGGGCGTCACCGGCGTCTGCTCGTGCAACCAGGTGCGCATCACGCGCGCCATGCGGAACCCGTACGCCAGCGCGAGTCCCCCCGCCACCGCGAACGCGGCCCACAGTCCTCCCTGGACGACCGCCAGGATACACAGCGCCAGCCCGCCCACGCGAAGCAGGCGCGCCACCCATTGCGGGCTGGGTTTCACAGATGGTTGATCCGGCTCGCGGCCGCGGCGGCGCCGAACCCGTTGTCGATGTTCACCACCGTCACGCCCGCGGCGCAGGAGGTGAGCATCCCGAGCAGCGCGGCCAGGCCGCCGAAGGCGGCCCCATACCCGACACTGGTCGGGACCGCGATGACGGGTCGCTTCACGAGTCCCCCGACCACGCTCGGCAGCGCGCCTTCCATGCCCGCCACCACGATCACCACCGCTGCATCGCGCAGCTGGGTTGTCTGACTCAGGATCCGATGAATGCCCGCCACGCCCACATCCGTGAGCCGCGCGACCCGGTTGCCGAGCGCGTGGGCGCTGACCGCCGCCTCTTCCGCGACGGGGAGATCCGCGGTGCCGGCGGTGACGACGAGGATGGTGCCGCGGCCAGTCGGGGCGGGCTCGGGATCAGCGGGGAGATACGCGGTCCGTCCCAGCTCGTTCAGCTCGATGCGCGGGAACCGCTCGTGCAGCGCCGCGCGCTGCTCGGCATCGGTCCGCGTCGCGAGAAACGTTCCACTTGCCGCCGTCAGCCGGTCGGCGATCGCCACGACCTGTTCTACGGTCTTCCCCTGGGAAAAAATCACCTCCTGGTGCCCTTGCGTCAGGGGCCGGAGGTGATCAATCGTGGCAAACGGAAGCCGTTCGAGGTTCACGCGGCAGCCAGGTACCCGGTGAACAGCGTCTCCGCGTCCCGCATCGATTCGATCGCAAACAGCCGCTGCCGCAGCTCGGACGAGCCCGGCAGACCCCGCGTGTACCAACCCAGATGCTTGCGGAACTCGAGAGCGGTCTTGCGCGAATCGCCCTGGAGCCGCAGCGCCAGGCGGGCGTGCTCCAGGGCCACGGCAAAGCGCCCTTCGGCATCGGGCGCCGGCCGCATCGGCCGGCCGTCAAGCAGATCCCGCGCCTGCGCGAAAATCCAGGGATTGCCGAACGATCCCCGCGCGATCATCACTCCCGCGCAACCGGTGTGGCGGTGCATCGCCAGGACGTCCTGCGCGGTCGCGATGTCCCCATTGCCGATCACGGGAATGTCGAGGGCCGCCACCACCCGGGCGATCTCGTCCCAGTCGGCCGCTCCCGAATACAGCTGCGTCCGGGTTCGCGGGTGCAGGGCGAGTGCCTGCGCCCCGGCATCCTGGCAGCGCAGCGCGATCGTCACCGGATCGCGCTGCTGCTCGTCCCACCCGCTGCGGATCTTCACCGTCACGGGCACGGAGGTGGCCTGCCGCACGGCGTGGATGATGCTCCCCACCAGCGTCATGTCCTTGAGACAGCCGGAGCCGCCGTTGTTGCGCACGACCTTCTTCACGGGACAGCCGAAGTTGATGTCGATGTAATCCGGCGCGAACAGCTCCGAGACCATGCCGGCGGCGCGCCCCATCGTCGCCGCGTCGGCTCCATAGAGCTGGATGCCGATCGGCCGCTCGCACGGTTCGAAGCGCATGTCGGCCAACACCCGCGCGATGCCGAGCGCTACGCCCACCGACGAGATGAACTCGGAGACCACGACGTCGGCCCCGAACCGGCGACAGATCTGCCGGAACGGCGCTTCGCTCACGCCGGCCATGGGGGCGAGAAACAGCGGCACGTTGGCCGCGACCGGATACGGGAACTTCATGCGCACCAACGTAATAGCGCGTTGCGCGGACAGCAACTCACCGTTACGTTATGGCCCGATTCCCTCGGTGAGCCCGACGGTGCACCTGCGTGAGTTCTTTGCCGAAGACGCCATCGACCTGAGCCTGACAAGCACCGCGAAAGATGCGGTTCTCAAGGAGCTCGTCGGGCTGCTCCGGCTCGACGAGAAGGCCGATGGGACGCTCTACAAGATGCTCAAGCGGAGAGAAACGCTGGGCTCGACGGGGATCGGCCAGAACATCGCGATCCCGCATTGTCGCTCGCTCGTGGTCAATCGGCTCCGGGTCGCCTTCGGGCGGAAACTGGACGGCATCGATTTCAAGGCGATCGACGACAAGCCGGTGCATTACTTCTTCCTGATCGTCGCCCCTCCCCTCGAAGTCTCCAACCAGTATCTCCCGGTGCTCGGCAAGATCGCTCAGTTCGCCAAGGAACCCGACGTGCCCGATCGGCTGGCGACCCTCAAGTCCCCCGCGCAGTTCCTCCAGCTGCTCGAAGACAAGAACATCTAGCGCCCGTTTACCGGCACGCCGGCACGCCTTCGTCCACCGCCGGCGCCAGCGGCGTCGTGCCCATGAAGATGGCGCAGGTCTTGGTCGTGCTGGTATTGCCGATCTGCGCCGTGAACCCGTCGGCCGTGAGCGCGATGCTCGGTCCGGTATTCCCGGTCGTGATCCGATAATCGAGTCCGCCGGGGCCGATCAGGGTCGTATAGCGCAGCGAGTCGGTGGAATACACCACCTCCGCGGTCACCAGGTTGCGCAGATCGGCCTTCATCGCCGCGAGAAACGTCTTCTCTTTCGTATTGGCGAAGCGCTGGATCCCGATCGAGACCAGGAGCCCGATGATGACCGAGACGATGAGCAGCTCGATGAGCGTGAAGCCGTGTCGGTTCATTGGCGCACCTCGTTATTCCCACTCGATCGTGGCGGGAGGCTTGGAGCTGATGTCGTAGGCGACCCGGTTGACGCCGCGCACCTCGTTGATGATGCGATTCGAGATACGGGCCAGGACGTCGGGCGGGAACGGAAACCAGTCCGCCGTCATCCCGTCGCGGCTCGTGACCGCCCGCAACGCCACCACGTGATCGTAGGTGCGCCCGTCCCCCATCACGCCCACCGACCTGATCGGCAACAGCACCGCGAACGCCTGCCAGATCGTGTCGTATAGCCCGGCCTCGCGGATCTCTTCGATATAGATCGCGTCCACTCGACGCAACAGATCGAGTCGTGCGCCGCTCACCGGTCCCAGGACACGAATGGCCAGGCCGGGCCCCGGGAACGGGTGCCGGCCGACGATCTCCTCGGGCAGACCCAGCTCGCGTCCCACCTGCCGCACCTCGTCCTTGAACAGCTCGCGCAACGGCTCAATCAGCGCCCACGGCAGATTGGGCCGCAACCCGCCGACATTGTGGTGGGTCTTGATGGTCACGGACGGCCCGCCGCGGGGCGATGTGGACTCGATCACGTCGGGATACAGCGTGCCCTGCACCAGGAAGCCGACGTCCCCCGGCACGTGGCGCGCCGCGTCCTCGAAGACGTCGATGAACGCGTGCCCGATGCGGCGGCGCTTCTCCTCGGGGTCTTCGACCGATGCGAGCTCGGCCAGGAACCGGGCCGCCGCATCGACCACCCGGAGGTCGATGCCGAGGTGCTGGCGGAACGTCCGTTCCACCTGCTCCCGCTCGCGCCAGCGCAGCAGGCCATGATCCACGAAGATGCAGGTCAGCCGATCCCCGATCGCCCGGTGCACGAGGGCGGCCGCGACCGCCGAGTCGACTCCGCCGGACAGGCCGCAGATGGCGCGCCGGCCGGCCTCCACCCGGGCGCGGACCTTGGCGACGGCCTGCTCGATGAAGTGACCCGGCGTCCAGTCGGGTTCGCAGCCGCAGATCCCGAACAGGAAGTTCCCGAGGATCTCCCCACCGCGCGGCGTGTGAACCACCTCCGGATGGAACAGCACGCCGAAGATCGGACGCGACTCATGGCGGAAGCCGGCCACGGGAGCGTTGGCGGACACGGCCGTCACCCGGAAGCCGGGCGGTGGCGTGTCGATGCGATCCCCGTGGCTCGCCCAGACGGTGATCGCACCGCCCGGAGGGAATCCGGCGAACACTCCGTCGCCTTCCCGGATCGTGACCTCCGCGCGCCCGTATTCGTGCTCGCCGGAGGAGGTGACGGTCCCACCGGCCAGTTGCGCCACGAGCTGCATCCCATAGCAGATGCCCAGCACGGGGATGTTCAGCTCGAGCAGGCCGCGATCGGCCGTCGGCGCGCCCGGATCGAAGACCGAGCTGGGTCCGCCCGAGAGGACGATGCCTTTCGGGTCGAACTCGCGGACGAAGCCGAGATCCGCGCCGCGGCTGGCGGGGTGGATCTCGCAATAGACATGGGCCTCCCGCACCCGCCGCGCGATCAGCTGCGTGAATTGCGAGCCGTAATCGAGGATGAGGATCCGGTTCACGCGGTGAGCCAGGCTTGCGGTTCGGCGACTTCGCCGCGCAGCAGATCGTCCTGCGTCTCCCGGGTCCGGGCGACGAAGTATTTGTCACCCTCCACCAGGACTTCCGGCGGTCGCGGCCGCTGGTTGTACGTCGAGCTCATGACGAACCCATACGCCCCGGTCCCCAACACCGCCAGCAGCTCGCCGGGCTCGGGCAGCGGCAGCTTGCGATCCAGGGCCAGAAAATCCCCCGATTCGCAAATCGGCCCGACCACATTCACCAGGCGTTCGGGTCGCCCGTCCGCCATGACGGGGACAATGTCGTGATGGGCATGGTAATGGCTGGGCCGGACGAAGTCGGACATGCCGGCATCGACGATCACGAACTCCTTCCCCCCGGCGCGCTTGCGGTACAGGACGCGCGTCAAGAGCAGCCCGGCGTTGGCCACGAGAAACCGCCCCGGCTCGCACAAGAGCTTCAACCCGGCCGCGCGAATCGGCGCGGCGACGGCCGCGGCGAACGCCGCCGGTGTCGGCGCCTGCTCGTCATGGTAGCGCACGCCCAGCCCGCCGCCCACATCGAGCGCTTCCAACGTCGTCACCCCAGAGGCCCGGATCGCGGCGACCAGCTCGAGCAGTTTCACGGTCCCCCGGTGGTAGGGACCGACGTCCGTCAGCTGCGAGCCGACGTGCATGGCGAGCCCCCGCAGTCGCACCGCCGGCTCGGCGGCGCTGCGTCGCGCCAGGTTCACGACGTCGTCGAACGGGACGCCGAACTTGGCGGTGCGGTCGCCGGTCTTCGTGTACGGATGCGTTTGCGTGGCCACATCGGGATTGACGCGGATGCCGAGATTGGCGCGCTTGCCCAGCCGCCGGGCCACGGCACTGACCAGGTCCAGCTCGCCGGTCGACTCGACGTTGAGGAACCCGATCCCGGCGTCGATGGCCGCTTCGATCTCTGCGTCGGTCTTCCCCACTCCGGAGAATACGACGGTGTCGGGCGAGAACCCGGCCGCGAGCACGCGGCGCAGCTCTCCCTGGGAGACGATGTCCGCTCCGGCCCCGACTCGCTGCAAGACGCGCAGCACCGCCAGGTTGCCATTGGCCTTCACCGAGTAGCAGATGCGGTGGGTGATTCCCTGCAGGGCATCGTCCAGCGCGTGGTACTGGGCCCGAATCAGGTTCGCGCCGTACAAGTACGCCGGCGTTCCCACCCGCCCGGCGATGGCCGTCAGGAGCGCCGGATCAAATCCTAGTACGCTTGCGCCCACACGGCCTCGGCCTGGCTGGGCTTCCCGCACCACATGCACCCCGTTGGCGCCGGCGTCGAGCGGAACTCGGGGTCGGGCAACACGCGCACCGTCGCCGCGGTCTGCGCCTTGATCTCCGCCTCGCAGGTCTCGTCGCCGCAGAACCCGCCGTAGGCGAAGCCACCCTGGTCCTGCATGAACGCGATGAACTGGTCCCTGGTCACGCCGCGGATGGAAGCGGCATCGCGCCGGTCCCGCGCGGCCGCGAACATGCCGGCCTGGATTTCCTCCAACGCCGCTTGCACCGCAGCGGTCAAGCCGGCGAGCGGGGCCGGTGTCTTCCCCCCGCCGGTGCGCCGCGCCGTCATGACCTGATTCGCGGCCACGTCACGCGGTCCGATTTCCAGCCGCAGCGGCACGCCCCGTGCCTCCCACTCGAAGTACTTCGCCCCCGGCTTCATGCCCTCACGGGTGTCGAGCGTCACCCGCACGCCGGCCGCACCCAGCTCGCCGGCAATCCGCTCGCCGAGCCCGGTCACCTGCGCCCGCTCCTCGTCCGTCTTCCAGATCGGGACGATGACGACCTGGATGGGGGCCAGCCGCGGGGGGCAGATCAGACCGTTGTCATCGGAGTGAGTCATGATCAGCCCGCCGATCAACCGGGTCGTGACCCCCCACGACGTATTCCATACATGCTCCAGGCCGCCGGCCGCGGTCTGGTACTTCACGTCGAACGCCTTGGCGAAGTTCTGCCCGAGGTGGTGCGAGGTCCCGGCTTGCAGCGCCTTGCGATCCTGCATCAGCGCCTCGATCGCGTACGTGCGCAGCGCGCCGGCGAATCGCTCGCTGTCCGTCTTGACCCCGGTGAGGACTGGTATCGCCAGCCACTCTTCGGCAAAGCGGCGGTAGATGTCGAGAATGAGCCGCGCTTCCTGCTCGGCGCCGGCCTCGTCGGCGTGGGCCGTGTGCCCCTCCTGCCACAGAAACTCCGTGGTGCGCAGGAACAACCGCGTGCGCCGCTCCCAGCGAACGACGTTGCACCACTGGTTGAGGAGCAGCGGCAAGTCCCGGTAGCTCTGGATCCACTTGGCGAACATCGCGTAGATGATGGTTTCCGACGTCGGCCGCACGACCAGCGGCTCCTCCAGGGCCGATGTCGGGTCGGGCGTTACCGCGGCGGCGCCGGTCTTCCCCGTGGCCTTGAGCCGCGTATGCGTGACCAGGGCCACTTCCTTGGCGAACCCCTCGACGTGCTCGGCTTCCTTGGCCAGGAAGCTCTGCGGAATGAACAGCGGGAAGTACGCGTTCTCGTGCCCCGAGGCCTTGATCATGTCGTCCAGCGCGCGTTGCATCAGCTCCCAGATGCGATAGCCGTGGGGCCGGATGACCATGCAGCCCCGCACCGGCGAATAGTCCGCCAGCTCGGCCTGCATGATGACGTCGTTGTACCACTCGCTGAAGTCCTTGGCGCGTGGCGTGATCTGCTGTGCGTGAGCCATGCCGGGGGTTGGCCTCGGGATAGTGGCGTGGGTTACAGCCGTTCCAGCCGGTCGAGGGTCCGTTCGTTGCGGACGTTGCCCGTATTGAGCGTCGTTGCCGGCTCGAACAGCATGACCTCGACCTCCTGGTCGGCCACAGGCCGGTGCTCGATGCCGCGCGGCACGATGATGAACTCACCCGCCGCCACGAGCACCGCGCGGTCGCGAAACTCCATGCGAAACGATCCCTTGACCACGTAAAACAGCTCGTCCTCCGCCTCATGGTGATGCCAGACGAACGGACCCAGGAATTTCACGAGCTTGACTTGCTGTCCGTTCAGCTCGCCCACGATCTTGGGAGACCAGGGCTCCGAAAACGCCGCCAGCTTGGCGGCGAGATTGACGACCTGCATCGCGGTATTTCCTCTCTCAGGCCCCGTCGCGGAGCCGCTGGCTGAGTTCGGCGAAGGGCACCCGCGTTTCGGTGCCCGTGCGGAGATCCCGCACGACCGCCAATCCAGAACGCCGCTCATCCGGCCCGATGACGACCGCTCGCGGCGCGCCGCGCGCGGCCGCCAACTCCAGCTGCTTGCGGACCGCCTGCAGGCGGAGGCCGTATTCGACGGCCACCCCCTGGTCGCGGAGCTCGTGAGCCAGCTGCAGGACCGGGACGATGTCCTCCCCGCTCACCGCCACGAGGAAGGCATCCAGGGATCGCCACTCGGCGGGCGCCGCCCCGCGTTCCTTGAGCAGCTCGCTCAACACCACGTCGCCCATCCCGAATCCGAGGGCGGGGAGATCCACCCCACCCAGCGCCTTGAGCAGCCCATCGTAGCGGCCGCCGCCACAAATCGCGCGCAGGCGCCGCCCGGCATCGAACAGCTCGAACACGATGCCCGTGTAATACGCCAGGCCGCGGACGACGGTCAGATCGACCTGGACGAACTCGCCCAGCCGCATCGCTTCGAGGGCGCGGCAGCATTCCCGCAGCGACTCTCCGGCCTCCTGACCGCCCGGCACTTTGGCCAACGCCGTGTCGACCGCGTCCAGCCCCTTGAGCGACGCCACGTCGAACAGGGCCGCGGTCGCCGTGGTGTCCCACCCGGCCTTGTGCAGCCGGGATTCCACCGCTTCGCGCGGCTCCCGCTCGCTCCGGTCCACCGCCGCGAACGCATCCTGCAGCTGTGGCTCCTCCAGGCCGCGACCCAGCAACAGCGCCCGGAGCACGCGGCGATCCGACACGCGCGCCTGCACATCGCCCGGCCCCAACTCGAACGCGCGCAGGATGTCGATCGCCGCGGCCACGAGCTCGGCGTCCGCCAGCGGCCCCGGCTCGCCGATGATGTCCATGTTCAGCTGGAAATGCTCCCGCAGCCGGCCGCGCTGCTGCCGCTCGTAGCGGAACAGCTGCGGAATGGAAAACCAGCGGATCGGCTTCTTCAACGACTGCGCGCGCGCCCCCACCATGCGGGCGAGCGTCGGAGTCATCTCGGGCCGCAGGGCGACATCGCGGTCCCCCTTGTCCCGGAACGCGTACAACTGCCCGGCGATCTCTTCTCCGCTCTTCTGGGTGTACAGGTCCAGCGGCTCGAGCGGTGGACCGTCATACTCCTCGAAGCCGTACCGGGTGGCCACGCGGCGCCACGTGGCGAGAATATGGCTGCGAAGGGCAAGCTCGTCGGGGTAGAAATCGCGAAAGCCGGGAAGCGCTTTCCCTTGCATTGCAACAATTTAGCCGAGCGGCGCAAACCCGGGCAAGCGCGCCATCGCATCGCCGACGGTGTGGAACGAGCCGGTGACGAGCATGGACCGCCCACCTTCCTGAATCAGTCGCAGGGCGCGATCGAAATCAGGCTCGAATCGCACGGCGGGATCCTGAAGCTGGCCGGCGAAGTCCTGCTCCGTCCAGCGCCGCTCACCCGGCACCGACGGCGCGACGCTCAGCACCAGCTGATCCACTTCGGGCCGCAGTGCGGCGAGCATCGCGGGCCAGTCCTTGTCGTTGCGGATCCCCACCAGGGCGTGCAACGGACGCGGGGGCCCGTATTCGCGCAGCGCCTGCACCAGGACCTGGATCCCATCGAGGTTGTGCGCGACGTCCAGGATCCAGCGGCCCCGCACCTCGAAGCGGCCGGGCACGTACGCGTGCGCGAAGCTGGGCGGCACCCACGGCCCGACCGGCCCGAAGGGCGGCGGGAGGGCGTTGAGGACGCCCAACGCCACCCACGCATTGTTCCACTGGTGCTGACCGCGCAGCCCGAGCAGCATGCCGCTGGGCGGGGTCTGCTCCATCCCGATGCGGACGATCGGCTGGGCACCGAGTCGTTGTGCCTCTTCGATCAGCACCTGACGTACCGCGACATCCTGCTCCCCGGTGACGAACGGGATGCCGGGTTTGGCGATGCCGGCTTTTTCCCGGGCGATGGCCGCCAGATCGTGCCCCAGATAGTCGGTGTGCTCCAGGGCGATCTTGGTCACCACGCTGGCCAGCGGAGTGATGACGTTGGTCGCGTCCAGGCGGCCGCCCAGCCCGACCTCGATCACCCCGATTTCCACGTCGCGCGACGCCAGGTCGGCGAAGGCGATCGCCGTCATCGCCTCGAAAAAGCTCGCTTCCGTACGCTCGATGTGCGGCAGCAGCAGCGCGGTCCACTCGGCGAACGCCGTCTCGCTCATCGGCTGGCCGTTGACGAGGACCCGCTCGCAGACCGATACGAGGTGTGGCGACGTGTACAGGCCCACCCGGAACCCGCGCGCCTTGAGCGCCGCCTCGAGAAACGCGCACGTCGACCCCTTCCCGTTGGTGCCGCCGACGTGGACGGTCGGGAATTGTCGCTCCGGGTGCCCCAACGCCTCGAGCAGCTCGAAGGTGGGCTCGAGGCTCCATTTGATCCGGCCAGCTTGTCGGGGGAACAGGAGGCGGCAGGCGTCCGCGAAGGACAACCGATTCAGTCGCCCGCCTCCACCGGCGCGCGTCCTGCCATGTGCCGGAGTAGTTGTGCCGTGGTCTCCCGGAGCTCGCTGCGCGGAACCACGGCGTCGATCATACCGTGATCCAGGAGGAACTCCGAGGTCTGAAATCCTTCCGGCAGGTCCTGCCCGATGGTTTGTTTGATCACCCGTGGTCCGGCGAAGCCGACCACGGCTCCCGGTTCCGCGATGATCACGTCACCCTGCATCGCGTACGACGCCGACACGCCGCCCGTCGTCGGATTGGTGAGAATCGAAACGAACGGAATCCCCTGCTCGGCCAGCTCCGCCAGCACGACCGACGTCTTGGCCATCTGCATCAGCGACAGGACGCCTTCCTGCATCCGGGCTCCGCCCGACGCCGACACGATCACGAGCGGCGTGGTCCGATCGATCGAGCGCCGCGTCAGGCGGGCGATCTTCTCGCCGACCACGGAACCCATGGAGCCGCCCATGAACGAGAAGTCCATCACGCCGAGGTAGATCGGCAAGCCGTCGAGCCGGGCGTAGCCGCTGCGAATCGCTTCCAGCGGACCGGCCTTCTTCACCGCCGCGGCCATGCGCTCGCGGTAGTTTTCGAACCCGAGGGGGTCGGCGGACTTGAGGCTCGCGTCCAGCTCGTGCCAGGACCCTTCGTCGACGAGGATGTCGATGTAGTCCTGGGCCCCGATCCGGCGATGGGAGCCGCAGTTCGGGCATACGTTGAACGCCCGGCTGAAGCGCTCCTTGATATCGATGTGCCCGCACACATCGCATTTCTCCCAGGCGTCAGCCGGGATTTCCAGCTTGACGCGCTCGGAGGTGCGCGGCTTGCGCTCCTTCTTAAACCAGGCCATGCGGGGGGGCGCCGGAGTTCAAGACGGCACAATTTGGACGGGCCCCCAACCAGGCGCTAGGGCCGATCCCGTAACTCATTGCGAGTGGTCCGCATAGCCGGAGGACCGTGATTCCCAGGCGACACGCAGGCTGAGCCCGACGGCCAGGGCGCAGGTGAGCAGGAACGACCCGCCGTAGGAAAAAAACGGCAACGGGATGCCCGTGACGGGCATCAGGTTCACGGCCATACCGATGTTCTCGACGATGTGGGCGAACAGCATGCCGACGATGCCGAAGACGCAGAAGCTCGAAAACGGATCGGTGGCGCGCCGGGCCACGCGCAACAGCACGAACAACAGTGCCGCGAACAATCCCAGCGCGACGACCACGCCCGCGAACCCAAGCTCCTCACCCACGATCGGGAAAATGAAATCCGTGTGTTGGGCCGGCAGAAAGGCGAGTCGCTTCTGCGTGCCCTGGGTGAACCCCTTGCCGAACCACCCGCCTGAGCCGATGGCCACCTTGGACTGAATGATGTGCCACCCGGTGGCGCGCGGGTCGGCCTCCGGGTTCAGAAACGCCAGCAGCCGGTTCTGCTGGTACGGCGCCAGGTGCCGCCAGAACGGGAGCGCGATGACGCCCATCACCACGTTGGCCGCCATCACGCCCAGTCCCTCCCAGACGTACGGGCGCACCCACAGCACGAGCACGAACAGCAGGACGAACCACGCGCCCCACACGACCGTCGAAAACGAGAGGATGAGGCCGATCACCGGGGAGGCGAGCAGCAGTAGCAGGACCGGACGGGTCCCGGCCCAGTACAGCATGGAGAAGAGGATCGCCACAAAGACGATGGCGCTGCCCAGATCGGGCTGCAACACGACGAGGAGAAACGGCACCAGCGTGATCAGGCCGGGATAGACCAGATCGCGGAGACTGGCGGGCGGCTCGCGCCGGTCCGCAAGCCAGCGCGCCAGCATCAGGATCACCGCAAGCTTCGCCAGCTCGGCCGGCTGCCCGAGCCGGACGCCGCCGATGCTGATCCAGGAGTGGGTGCCGGCCGCCGTCCCGGCCCCGGTGCCGAACAGCAACGTCAGCAGCAGCACGAGCATGGCGAGGCCGTACGCGTAGGGAGTGGCCCACTCGAGCAGCCGCGGCGAGAGCCGGAAGATCAGTACCCCGGCCGTGATCCCCAGCGCCAGCCAGACCAGTTGGCGGAGCCAGATCGTGGCGACGATGCTCGGGACATCCGTGCGGCCGGCCGAGTACAGGACGAGCAGGCCGTAGCCGGCCAGCAGGGCCACGACGCCCACCAGGGGGCGGTCCAGCTCACGGAATCGCTGGAGCACGCGTGCTGTCGGTCAGGCTATCGCCTGGTGGGGCGCCGAGGACCCGGGTTTCGCGGGGGGCGCTGTCGTTGGGAAGCCGGAACTCGTATCGCGCGGCCGTGGTGTCGGCTCCCAGATAGTGGGCGATCACGCGGGCCACGAGCGGGGCAACCGCGCTGCCGTGACGGGCGTACTCGATCACCGCGCCCACCACGATGGTGGGCTGCTCGGCCGGTGCGAATCCGATGAACCAGCCGTGGTCGGGACCCTGCGGATTCTGCGCCGTGGCGGTCTTCCCCGCGATGCGCAGCTCCCGCAGCCGGGCGCCGCGCGCCGTGCCCCGCTCGACGACGTTGATCATCGCCTGTCGCAACCCGGCGAGCTGATCGGGCGTGAGGCCGAGGTCGAGCGGCGACTCGGGCGCGGGCTGAACGATGTACGGCGTGCGCGAACGACCATCGCTGGCCAGCATCTGATACAGGCGCACCATGCTGAGCAGCGTCTGGGTGTTCTCGCCCTGGCCGATCGCGAGATTCAGGGTCACCGCCGACGTCCACCGCCGCGCGCCGTAGAGCCGATCGTAGTATTCGGTCCCGCTGGGAAACACCGACGACAGCTCGCCGGGGAGATCGACCCCGGTGCGGCCGCGGAAGCCCCAGGCGTTGCCATCCTCGAGCAGCGAGGTGAGGCCCAACTTCAGACCGAGCTGGTAGAAGTACACGTCGCAGCTCTGCGCGATCGCCTGCTCGAGGTTCAGGCTCCCGTGGCCTTCGGCATCCCAGCAGCGGAAGAACCGGTCGCCGTATTGCAGGCCGCCCCGACACGGAATCGACATGCGAGTTCGCATCGTCGCGACGCCGCGCTTCAGCGCCATCGCGGCCACGGCGAGCTTCCACGTGGAGCCGGGCGGATAGCGCGCCTGAACGGCGCGATCCAGGAGCGGATGCGCGTCGCTCGCGTTGAGGGCGCGCCAGTAGTCCGGCGCGACTCCGCCGACGAAGGCGTTGGGGTCGTAGCCGGGCGCGCTGTACAGGGCCAGGATCGCCCCCGTCGCCGGCTCGACGGCGACGACGGCGCCGCGCGCGTTGGGTGGGAACACCCGGGCGATGTAGCGCTGGAGATCGAGATCGATCGTCGTCCGCACGGTGGCCCCGGCCTCCCACGCGAGCCCCGGGGAGGCCCCGGCTTCGCGGACCACGTATCCGAGCGCGTTCACTTCCACGACCCGGGACCCGTCGGATCCGCGCAACGTGTCGTCGTACGCGCGTTCCAGGCCATCCTTGCCGATCACGTCGCCGAGCCGCAGTTCGGTCGACCGCTGGTTGGCGAGGTCCTGATCCGTCACTTCGCCGACCATCCCCACCAGGTGCGCCACGGCGCTGCTGTCGGGGTAATACCGCTTGGGTTCGATCTGGGTCACCACGCCCGGGTACCGCAGGCGCCGCTCTTCCAGTGCCGAGACGACCTCGAACGGGGCGTCCGCAAGCACGACCAGGCGTTGATACGGGGCGCGCCGAAATCGCAGGATCAGGCGGTCGATGTCGGCCGCGCGCAACTGAACCAGCGGGGCGATTTCCTCCAGCTGGCGGCGGACCTCGGCCTCCGTGGCCGGCAGCAGCGCCACGGTGTAACCGGGTACGTTCTCGGCGATGACGTTGCCGTGCCGGTCGGTGATCACGCCCCGCGGCGCCCGCAGCGTGACCTGGCGCAGGCGGTTGTTCGTCGACTGCAGCTCGTACTTCCCGTGGTCGAGGATTTGGGTACGGAAGTAGGCGCCGCCGATGACGGCGATCGCGCTCCACACGAGGATGCGCGCCCCGCGCAGCTTGGCGTCGAGCTGATGCGGCGGCAGGCGGCTCACCGTTCCCCCAACCGAATCGACAGCCAGGGCCGGAACACCGCGAGGATCAGCACGCCGGTCGCCGCCGTCGTGAGGCCTTCCAACGGTGACCAGACCAGCAGCTCCCACAGGAGCTGTGGCCCCCCCAGCTTGCCCGACCCGAGCGCCACGATGAAATTCCGCAGCCAGGTCGCGGCGAAAAAGAGCCCGCCGTTCACGAGCAGGTTTTCCGCGAAGAACACGGCTTTCGCGCGCGACGCCAGATAGCCCACGACCGTATGCGCCAGGGCGCCGGTCCCGAAACTCGCGGGCGTGAGCGCGTCTCCCAGAACGCCGACCAGAAACCCGGCGGCCGCGCTGGCGCCCGGACGCGCGCGAATCGTGTAGATGAGCAGAGCCAGCAGCAGAAAGTCCGGGGCGAAGCGTTCCGCGCCCAGGCGGCTGCGAACGGAGAAGTGCAACGCCACGAGCAACACCGGCGCCGCCCACACCCGCACCAGCCGGCCGGCTCTCACGGCTGCTTCGTGGAGTCCTGGGGGACGGCCGAATCCGGCTGCACCGAATCCGGTGGCGGCGGCGGAGCCGCCCGCCGCCCGGTGTCGCGCGGCACCGGGCGCCGGCGTCTCGCGGTATCCGGAGCGACTGCGCGTCGGACCGTGTCGGGACGCGCGACCTTCGCGCTGTCCGGAAAGAACGCGTGACGGAGATCGGCGGCGTGGGAACCCACCAGCACCAGGACGTGCGTGACCGCACCGGGAGCCACCGCCGGCCGCACCAGATAGGTGCGCTCCCACCCGCTCTCCGAGGCGAGGGCGATGACGGTCCCCACCGGAATGCCGCGCGGAATCACACCGCCCAGCCCGGTCGTGAGAATGACCGTTCCGACCGGAACCACCTGTCGGTACGGAACGCCGCGGAGCTCGAGCAGCCAGGTATCAGGGCCCTTCGTGCCGTGCGGGGCCACGATCCCATACACGCTGCCATCGGCCGCCATGCCGCTGGCCCGGAATTCCGGATTCGCCCAGGTGGTGACCACGCTCGTGTGCACGTCCGTTTCGCTCACCGTTCCCAGCAGCCCTTCCGGCGCGACCACCGTGGCCAACGTATCAACCCCCGCACGGCTGCCGACGGAGATCACGAGGGTCAGGCGATCGATCACGGTGCCCTGGTGCAAGACTTCGGCGGGCACGAAGCCAGCCCCGACGCGTGGCTTGAGCCCGATCAGGGCCCGCAGCCGGGCGTTCTCGGCCTGGAGCTCTCTCAGGAACGTGGCGGCGAGCACCGCCGAGTCCCGCTCCGCAACGACCTCAGCGAAGCGCGACTGGGACGTGCGCACTTGCTCGAACCGGGCTTGTAGCTGTAGAAAGGGCCACAAGACCGTACGTCGCAAGCCGCTGGTCACCGGCACCCGTACCCCGTCGGGAAGACTCATGGCGACCAGAGAGAGGGCGACACAGCACAGGAGAACGACTGTGTCGCCGCGGGAGGCGTAGCGGTCCGCGCCCAGCGCCATGAGCCTATGTAGTCAGGACGTTGCGGTACTTCTCTGGATCGTCGAGGATACGGCCCGTGCCGCGCACAACGCAGGTCATCGGATCCTCGTCGAGGTGAATCGGCAACCCCGTCTCCTGCTGCAGGAGCACGTCCAGTCCGCGGATCAGGGCGCCGCCGCCGGTCATGACGATGCCGCGGTCCACGATGTCGCTGGCCAGCTCCGGCGGGGTGATCTCCAGCGCCCTCCGCACGGCATCGACGATCTGCTGCACGGGCTCCTGGACCGCTTCCCGCACTTCGCTCGAGTGGACGCGGACGGTCTTCGGAATGCCCGACACGAGATCCCGCCCCTTGACCTCCATCTCGCGCTCTTCCCCGACGGGCGCGGCCGAACCGATCTGGATCTTGATCTGCTCGGCCGTGGGCTCGCCGATCAGCAGGTTGTAGTTCTTGCGCATGAACTGCACGATCGCCTGGTCCAGTTCGTCGCCGGCCGTGCGAATCGAGGTGTCCGAGACGATTCCCGACAACGCGATGACGGCGATCTCGGTGGTCCCCCCGCCGATGTCGATCACCATGTTGCCGGTCGGGGTTTCCACCGGCAGGCCGACGCCGATCGCCGCGGCCATGGGCTCCGCCACCATGTACACCTCTTTGGCGCCGGCCGACTGCGCCGAATCGCGCACCGCCCGCCGTTCCACCTCGGTGATGCCACTGGGCACGCACACGATCACCTTGGGGCGCACTCGGAATACATGCCGGTCGATGATGGTCTTGAGGAAATACCGCAGCATCTTCTCGGTGACGTCGAAGTCGGCGATCACGCCATCCTTGAGCGGCCGTACGGCGAGGATCCCGTCGGGGGTCCGGCCCAGCATGCGCTTGGCTTCGAGCCCGATTCCTTTGATCTTGCCCGTGGACTTCTCAATCGCGACCACCGAGGGCTCGTTGAGCACAATGCCCTCGCCACGGACGTACACGAGTGTATTGGCCGTCCCCAGATCGACGGCGATCTCATTCGCGGGGTTGAACGCCCCGAGATTCCACTTCGGCCAACGCAGCGGCACGGTCGGCGATCGATGTCCGGCGCTAGAAGTGAGGCGGGTGTCGCACGGGCGCCTCAACCTAACGAAAAGCGTAACTCCAAGCAAGGCTGATGCTTGACGCCCCTCTAC
>Ga0187892_10000903_pt1 | contig 73606 bp, 60 predicted proteins | sample MA1701073metaG_FD_139345 | JGI IMG/M metagenome (GOLD analysis project Ga0187892, IMG submission 139345) | Bio-ooze microbial communities from a basaltic lava cave in the Kipuka Kanohina Cave System on the Island of Hawaii, USA - MA170107-3 metaG ...
CGTCACACGCCCTGACCACGTCCGCTCCCGATCGGTCCCCAGCTACCCCCAGCAACCTGTTACCGCGCGGGTGGCCCCCTCGAGACCGCCAAAGTGGCCCCCTTTCCGGCCGCCACCGATAACCGCTCGACGCTCCCGCCTGCGGCGAAGGCCCAACCGGGCCGTGAGCGCCCCGAGCACCTGCGAGCCACGGAGCGTGCCTCAACATGCGCGAGCGCTGGTCGGTCCGCCGAACAGAGGGCCCCCCGCGCCCTCGACAGGGGAGGATCAGCACCTCGTAGGCCTGTCCCATCCGGCTGCGCGCGAGACTCGCGCTCAAGCCGAGCGCCGAGGCGGGGAAAGTCTGCCTGTGAGCACCGGTGGGGATTTTGGGCGTCCTGAAAGTGGGGACTTTCGGCGTCCTGCCCCCACTGACGCCCCGTCAAAGTGACGGGGCGTGACGGGGCGGGGTCAACCGTCGTCAGGTTGCCCCCGCTCCGCCCTCGGGGACCGCTCGCGCCCCGCCACGGCCTCCGCCGGGGCCGTCTCGCGGGCGTAGACCGAGAGGCGCCTCATCGCGGCCGTCTCGAGCTGCCGCACCCGCTCCCGCGACAGGCCCCACGGTGCCGCGATCTCGTCCAGCGTCGCCGCCGGCCCGCCGTCGAGCCCGAAGCGCCGGACGATGATCGTTCGCTCGCGCGCCGACAGGCACGAGAGCAGCTCAGCGACCTCGAAGCGGGCGAGGACCTGGCGCTCCGCATCCGCTCCGTCCTCCGCCGCCGCGATCCCCGCCCCGAACGACTCCGGCTCGCGCCGCGAGTCGCGCCGGCCGGGGACGGGCGCGTCGAGGGACACGATTCGCCGGGCGCGCGCCGCCGCGGCCGGGTCGATCGGGAACTGGGGGGCGTGGATGATCGCGCCGACCTCGCGGGCGACGGTTCGCAGGCGCCGCTCGACCGAGACCGAGGCGAAGGTCGAGAGCTTCGCGCCCGCCGTCGGCCGGAAGCGCCGCGCACACTTGACGGCTACAAGGAGGGCCTCGCCGAGTAGATCGTCGCCGTGGCGCGCGAGGACCGGTCTCGAGCGCACGAGCCGGCGGACGAGCGCGCGGAGCAGGTTCACGATGTCCAGGACATCTGGCGCGGCGGCGGGCGCGGTCGCGGTCAGGGGCATGTTCTCCCGAGGGATGGGCCGGCGCGACGCGGAAAGAACGGGGCGCGCCACGCCGGCCCGGAGGGGTTAGAAGCTCGCGCGGAGGCCGGCGCCGCAGGCCGGACAGGCCTGCTCGCCGTTCCCGCCCTTGATGGTCGCGAGCGGGATGCCGTGGATCGGGCACCGGGCGGGCGCGGTCGCCTTCGGGGCGGCGCCGCCGGGCGCCGTCTGGAGCGTGTAGCCCTGCTCGGCGCGCATGGCGATCTTGAACTTGATCTTGCCGCGCGAGTGCAGGCTCACGGGCCGCTCGCCGCGCTCGCACTGGCACTTGCCGGAGGGGTCGAAGTACTCGGGCGGGAACTTGTAGCCCGAGAGGTCGACCGTCGCGCCGTGGGGCACGTCGGCCAGCGGGCCGCGCGGAGGGGCGAGCGGCAGGATGCGGACCGTCTCGCCGAGCTCGAAGCCGCCGTGGATCGGGGAGTAGCACAGGCCGGCGGGCGGCGCGAGCTTCGCCTCCCGCTTGACCTCGGGCGGCAGGACGTCGATCTCGTCGTCGGCCTTCGAGCGCTGGGGCTTGTACATGGTCATCCCGCCGTCGAGCCCCGTGAGGGAGTCGCGGAGGTCGCGGCGCTGCTCGTGGTCCTTGCCGGAGCTCGCGTGGATGAAGGCGTGAGCTGTTGCGGTCATTGTCGTTTCGCCTTTCTGAGAAGGGTTGAGGGTCAGACCTCGACCTCGCAGCCGTTCCGATCGCGCCCGAGCACGCGACCGCCGGAGACGTGGACGTTCGTGACGTCCGTCCGCCCGAGCCGGGCGAGCGCGGCCCGCGCCTCGAGCGACTCCCGCGCGAGGTTCGAGTTGCCGCGGCTCATGTTCGCGCCGCCGGTCTCGGCGGGCGGGCCCTCGGCGAAGAGCTCGGCGATTTTGACCATGACCTCCTCGCGCGTCGCCCCGGCCGGGAGCCCGAGGGCCGCGCGGACCATGCTCTTCGGGTCCTCGCCCTGGGCGAGGTTGAGCCGGCGAAAGCCCGAGCTGAAGCCGCGGTCGGCCGCGAGGTCCGAGCCGGCGACGGGGTCGGACGCGGCGAGGAAGCTCCGCTCGGTGCCATCGGCGCACTTCGTGGGGGAGAGGGTCATGGTTTCGTGTCCTTTCTGGCCGGATAGGGCCGAATTACGCACGTCACGTGTCCGATTTCGGGTCAAAATCGTGAACGCCTGGGGCGCAGTGCTTTCGGAGGCGGGTAGCCTTAGGATTTCCAGCAACGGCGCGAGTTCGCGGCCGTTTGACCGCGCGGTCAAACCTCATGCCGGCCGCGCCTCCGCCTCTTGGGTCCGAGGGTCGCGCGGCGCCCGAGGCGCCGGGGCGGGCGCGGCCGCTCGTTGCGCTGCGAGCTCCAGGCCAACGTCGATGCCCTTCCGGACGTACAGGGGGGCGGTGACGATCAGCGCCTGCTCGACGACGGAAGCAGCCTCCGTGAGGCCGGCTCGCCAGCCCCTGAGCCAGAGGTCGAGTTCGATCGCCCGCAGCTCGGGCGGTGGGTTCGGGCCGGCGATGCCGAGCTCGACGTTCATCGCGGCCTCCGTCTCGCGCGAGCTCGCCGCGAGAGACCAATCGCCCTCGATCGCCACCAGCCCGCACGGCGCTCCGAGTCCTTCAGGGCCCGCTCGAGCGCGGCCTGCGTCGCGTCGACCCGCCGCTCGAGGTCCGCGACCGAGAGGCGCGACGCGCCCGCGTCGACGATCTGCGCCTCGAGCGTCGCGACGCGCACCCGCAGGCCTTCGGCCGCGGCGACCTCGCGCGCGGCCAGCTCGCGAGCGGCCCGCTCGGCCTCGGTCGCGCCCTTCGCCGCTCGGGCCAGGTCCTCCGCGTCGCGCCTGAAGTGTGCGTAGGCGACGATCTCGCCGGAGGGGGCGACGACGCCGAAGCGGTGCTCGGTCTCGCCGAAGGTCGGCGCGAGCCCGGAGGCGAGCTCCGCGACGAGCCAGGTGCTCATGGAGCGCCGCTCCCGGCAGCGGGAGCCGCCGACGCCAGGGACCGAAGCGCCGTCGCCAGGGCCGGCGTCCCGAGGCGCAGGGCGCGCCGCGCGACCTCCGCGAACGGGAGCCCGGCCTGGCTCGCGAGGCCGTGTAGCGGCTCGAGGTCGGACCACGCGACGCGGAGCGAGATGCTGAGGGGCTTCGGGCTCGTCGTCGGGTTCGTTGCCTGCATGACTTTCATTGTCCACGGCTACCGGCCCCCTGGCAGGGGTCGCGTTCCGCCCGGCGGGAACTCGCTTGCCACGGGCCCAAGCGGGTCGATGATGGCGACCTTGAAGCGCGAGCGGCACGCCAGGCAGCGCAGGTAGGCGAGCGTCCCGCCCCGGTTCCGGCCGTTGCGCTTCACGCGCGGCGAGAGGCACGCGGGGCAGCGGAGGCGCTGGATCGTCTGCGGGGTCACGGCCGCGCCTCCGCCGCCCGGCGCAGTGCCGCCGCCGCCTCGCGAGCGAGCTTGACCGCCCGGTCAACCAGCTCGAGGGCCGCAGCCGCGCGAGCCCGGGAGGCGGCCCGCGCGCGACGGGCCGCACGGTGTCGGTCGCGACGGCTCACCGGGCGCGCTCGAGGCGGCGACGGAGCAACCGCCCGACCGCCGCGAGGAAGCTCGCCCGATCGAACCAGGTCTTCTCGGACAGGTGGTTGAGCCAGTCCTCGGGCTCGGCGAAGTAGTCCTCGAGCCGGACGTAGTAGCTCTCACGCTCAGACGTGCAGTCGCACGTGAGCCGCCACGTGTCCTTGCCGTCGCCATCGACGGCCCGGAACGCGGAGAGCGACACGGCCGGATGCTTGCCGCAGTCCTCGCACGCCGGCGCCGCCGGACTGGTGCGTCGTCTACTCGCCATCGTTCACCTCTCGTCCCCATCGCCGGCAGTCGGCGAACCGCAGGGATGCCCGGTCGAAGTACAACTTCACGCTCCCGGTCGGACCGTTCCGGTTTTTCGCAACAATCACCTCGGCCAAGCTCGCCACCTCGGCCTTGTGCGGCGCGTAGTAGGCCTCGCGAAACATGAGCATCACGACGTCGGCGTCCGCCTCGATCGCGCCGCTTTCGCGCAGGTCCGAGAGACGCGGGCGGTGCCCTTCTCGGGCCTCCGCGCCGCGGTTGAGCTGCGCGAGCGCGAGGACCGGGACATCGAGCTCGCGGGCGATCTGTTTCAAGCCGCGCGCGACGGCCGCGATCTCCTGCTCTCGGTTCACGCGACCGGGGAGCGCCGCATCGACGAGCTGCAGGTAGTCGACGACGACGAGTCCGACGCGCTGCCTGATGCGCGCGAGCCGCGCGCGCGCCCGGAGGCTCGCGATGGTGAGACGCGGCGCATCGACGACGACGAAGGGCGCCGCTGCGATCGCGCGGCCCGCGAGAAGCGCCGCCGCCTTGTCGGCCGGCGAGAGGCGGTTGCCTCGGACCCGCATGGCGTCGAGCCCCGCCTCTTGCGCGAGGAGGTTCGCCGTGAGCTGCGACCCCGGGACCTCGAGCGAGACGTAGAACACAGGCGCCGGCTCCGGGCGCGTCGCGACGTGCCGCGCGATCGCGGAGGCGAGCGCGGACTTGCCCATCGACGGGCGCCCGGCGAGGACGACGAGCTCGGCCGGCTTGAAGCCGCCGCCGAGCAGGCGGTCCAGGTCGACGAAGCCCGTTGCCAGCCCGGGCGCCTGCTCGCCCGCCTCGATCCGCTGAATCTCGGCTTGAACGAGCGTCGCAAGCGGGACGGCCGCGTCGCCCGAGACGCGCCGCTCGATCGCGCGGGCGAGCTCGGCCTCAGCGCGTTCGGCGAGCGCCGCCGCCCCCTCGTGGCCGTTGTCGCGGACGTCGCGCACGATCGTAGTGGCGGCATCCTCGAGCGCCCGGAGGGCGGCCGTCTCGGCGACGATCGCCGCGTAGGCGATCGCGTTCCCGGCCGTCGGGCACAGGTCGGCGACGTCGACGAGCCGCAGCGCCCCGCCGATCGCGTCGAGCAGTCCCCTCGCCTCGAGCCGGGCGCGGACGAGGAAACCATCGACCCGCTCGCCGGCCGCGATCATGGCCGCGAGCTCGCCGAAGAGAACGCGGTTCGCAGGCAGGTAGAACATGTCCGGGCGGAGGGCCGCGACGAGCTCGACGCCGGCGTCCTCGGGGTCGACGAGCATCGCCCCGAGGGCGCACGCTTCCGCCTCGGAGCTATGGGGCGGGACGCGCTCGAGGGTGTCGGTCGTGACCAGGCATTGAGTCCAGCGGCCAATCTGCCGATGTAGATGGCGGAGGTACTCCGCCATGAAGCGTCCAGTCGGCCAGAGATCTGCGCGAACGCTCATCGTCACGGCGCTCGAGGAGACGTGCCCGGCGTGCGGGGAGCGGCTCGACATCACGCAGCACCGGCACCGGTGGATCGAGCGCCTCGATGGCTACCTGCACGTCGTGCGGCGTGATCGGAGCTGCCGCAGGCCGGGGTGCCCGGGCCCAAGGAAGGTCTACCATGCGCCCGAGGACCTGCGTCTGGCGCTGCCGTACCGGACGTTCGGCCTGGACGTGACAGTTTCGATCGGCGAGCGACATCTGCGCGGCGAGTCGCTCTCCACGGTGGGCCGCGACCTCTGCGCTCGAGGGATCGCCATCGACCAGCGCCACACGGGACGCGTGTTCCGTGACTTCCTGGCCATCTCGAGCGCCGCATCCGGCGACGAGGAGAAGCGCCGGGCCGCGCTCCGGGCGCAAGGCGGGATCGTGCTCATGTGCGACGGGGTCCAGTTCGACGACCGTGCGCCAGTCCTCTACCTCGCGTGGGACGCGATCTCCTCGACGCCGCTCTTCAGCGAGAGGAAGCCGTTCCGGAGCGAGGACGACCTCCGGCCTGTCCTCGAGCGGGTGAAGGCCATGGATGTGCCCGTCGTGGCGATCGTGTCGGACAAGGAGAAGGGCCTCGTGCCCGCGGTGCAGGCGGTGTTCCCGCACGCGCCCTACCAGTTCTGCCAGACCCACTTCTTGAAGAACTGCGCGAAGCCACTCGAGAAGGACCTGAGCACGCTCGGTGCGAGCGTCGTGGCACGCGCGACGCGCGTGCAGAAGATCGCGAAGAAGCTCAACGACGCCGAGAGGGCTGTGCGCAAGGCGCAGGAGAAGCGGACCGCCGCGGCGCCTGTGCCAGTACCCGGTGAGGCGCGAGCAGCAGCGGTCACTGAAGGCGGGGAGAGCCATCGGCTGTCTGACGTGGAGTTGGCGAAGGAAGTCTGCGAGCTCGGGCGACAGAACGCCCGCGTGAGCGGAAGGGCGCCACTCGCCCCGCCGGAGCTAGAACGCCACGAGCGCCTCGAGAAGCTGAGGGCGCTCGTCGACGAAGCGAGAGAGGGGGGCCACCGAGGGCATCGCAAGGCGCGCCACTCCTCCTCTTGAAGCGCTGGCCAAGGCGCTCAAGCCCGACTGGCACGAGGTCCGCGTCGCGGGACGGGTAGCGCGCCACACGACGATCCTGCGGGGCATCGCGCACGAGATCTCGGCTGACCCGGAGCGGCTCGATCGTCCGAAGAACGCTGTTGAGGCACGGGCTCGTCTCGACGCCTACATCGCGAAGCTGTGCGACGACGCGCCGCGCAACGGCCTGGGCGCGGCGACCGGGCGGTTCGTGGATCACCTCGCGTCCCTCGCCGAGCGCTACGGCAAGCATCTCTTCGTCTGCTTCGACGATCCGCGTGTGCCATCGTCGACGAACGAACTCGAAGGTTTCTTCGGCAGGGCGAAGCGTCCGCTTCGTCGAGCCGCAGGATCAGCCAGCACGGCGAACTCCGTCGCCCAGAACGTGGGGGGCGATTACCTCGCGGCCTTCGCGCTTGTCGCGTCCAAGACGCGGTTGCTGGTCGACGACCTCGACGCCACGTTCCTCCAACGTTTCCGCCGTGCCCGAGCTCGCCTTCTCGCTGAAGAAGCGCCCATGACGCGCCGGCGCTCGCTCGTTCGCTTCTTCGATCAGCACATCGCCCGTCTTCGCAAAGCGCGTGGCCTCTTGCCGCCGGGCGGCTGACCTCTATGCCTGGTCACGGTGTCGGTCATGGCAGGACCTCGACGAGCCGGCGGACGGCGGCGGGGATCGCGGCCTCGCTCGCTCCGTTCAGGCGGGCGACGACGGCGTTTGTCAGGTTCATGCCGCCGGTCCTGGTCGAGATGAGGAGCCCTTCCTCGCGGTGCGCGGCGCGCCACTCCTCGCCGTCGAAGCGCACGCGCGCGCCGTCCGGGACGAGCGCGCGGAGCGCCGCGTCTACGGCGCCGCGGCGAAGGTTGACGGCGGGGGCGGGCGCGCCGTTGCCGTTCGCGCGCGAGGCCCGCAGGCGGTTCAACGTCTTCCCGGAGAGGAACAGCTCGAGCGGTGCGCCGGCGTGGAACGAGTCGCGCTCCGCGAGGTCGAAGTAGGCCGGAAAGAGCGCCTCGATCTCGGCGAGCGCGTCAACGGCCTGGGCGTCGAGCGCGGCGAGGACCGCCTTGGCCAGCTTGCCCGTCTTCGCGTAGGCGGTCTCGACGCAGGCTCGGCCGAACCGGCCGAGGTACGCGGCTTCGAAGCGCTCCCGGAGGGTCGCGACGCGGGGGTCCGGGTCGGTGGTCGTCTTCTTCGAGAAAGCGCGACCGCGGAGCGGTTGCGCCCTCTCCGTAGGAGAGGATGTCTTGTCTTCTGATGTCTTCCGCGCCCGGGAACCCGCGCCCCGCATGGTCCCGTTGGCCGCGACACTGTCCCGTTTGGGACAGTATACACTGTCCCGTTTGGGACACTCTACGGCATCCGTTTCGGACAGTGTCCCGTTCGGGACAGTGTCCCGTTCGGGACAGTGTCCCGCTTCGGCGCGGCCTTCGCCACTGCTCGTGCTTCGTCCACGCCGAGTGATCCTTCTGCAGTCCGACGAGCCGCGCCTCGCGCCCCTCAGGGCCGCGTTCCTCGACGAGGACGCGCTTCCAGATGAGGTTGCGGACCGTTCCCGCCGCTCGACTGGTCCCTGTGCAAGTCGCACGCGCGATCGCCGACACGGGGATGGCGCTCGTCTTCGGGTTGCCGACGGCACCGTACGTCGCGCGGAGAACGTACAGCACAACGCGGAGCTCGAGGGCGCTCAGCATCGCGGTCGCGAGCGCTTCGAGGATCTCGTTCGCGATCGGCGCGAAGCCGTTCTCTTTCTGCGGGCTTGCCACGGCCTATCCCTCGCTCCGGTCAAGCGGCATCGGCTGCGGCCTCCGGGCACCACGAGGGCCGCGACGCGGGCGGATCGGGCGGGGCGTCGTCGGGCGGGCCGTCGAGACCGAGCTCGCGCGCGAGGTCCTCGAGCCCAAGGGCGACGAGGGCGGCGACGAGCAGCGCGCGAAGCGGCACGGGGCCGCCGCGAGGTTGCGCGTCGGGCGCGGTCGCGCGATACTCGCGATGTCCCTCGTCTCTCGAGCCGGTTGCGGGGTCCAGCCGCGCCGGCTCGTCGTCATCGTGAGTCACGTTCGCGACTTCCTCCACTTCTCGATTGCCCGTTTTGAGAATCGGCGATGTCCTTTTGCGCTCGGGCGATAGAACGTCTCGCCGAGGTCCGGATCGTGCTCGAGCAGTCGACCGAACGCCTTCACGCTCATGCCCGCGATCCTCGCGGCGCCGGCGATCCGGACGGTGTCGGCGTCGTCGTCCCGCTCGGGCGCGCGCGTGCCGGCGGCGCTGGCGATCTTCTCGAGCGCGAGCGCGATACGCTCGAGGGTCATCGCGAGCGCGGCGGGGTCGAGGGGGCTCATCTCTGCCCCTCGGCGCAAGCGCGCTCGGCCGCGCTCAGGTAGTCGCGTGCGGCGGCGAGCTCGACGGGAACGTCCGCCGCACGGCCCGCGGCGGCGGCGCGGAGCGCACGAGTCGCATGCAGACGTAGCGCGACGACGTGCGCGGCGACTCGCGCGGCGAGCTGAACCTGACCGATCGTCCGGGGGACATACGTCATGTTCATTGCCCTCCCGCGAGGAGGGGCAATGAACAGAGAAAAGCGGCAGCGGTTTTTTCTAATCTATGAGGCTGCGGAGCTTGCGCCTGATTCCGGCGCGAATCTGGCGGATGCGGCGAGGCTTGAGGGCGAGGTCCCGGGCGATGTCCTCGATCGAGTCGCCGACCTCGAGCCGAGCGACGATGGCTCGCTCGCGTTCGTCGAGCCGCGCCTGTACGAACGCGTCGTGTTCAGATCGGATCAGGTCGTCGAGCGCGGAGGCGGGGCGGGCGGGCGCGTCCTCGATCTTCGGCGTCGCCTCAGGAAACCGCTCCGGCGCCCGCGTCTTCTCGGCACGATCGGCGCGGCGACCGGCGACGTCTCGACGCTTGCGCTTGCACGCCCCCAGGACGTCGCGCGGGCGCGGGCCCAGGATCTCGGCCGCCGGGACCCATCCCTTTGCCTTCCGCCCTGGACCGTTCGCCGGCGCCGGGGCGTCCCCCTGGCGGAGCAAGTAGCGCAGGATCTCCGACATCCCCTCGGCCTCGGTCCCGAGGCCGCCCCGCCTGGCGACGAAGCGAGCCCCGGCCTTCGCCTGCGGCGTCTCCGCGATGAGGTCGAGCAGGTTCGCCATCGCAGCCTCGCCCGCCTCGTGGAAGTCCTCGGCCGTGAGCCTGTCGGGCCCTGAGACGCGCGGGTCCGCCATGGCCGCCTCGTGGAAGGGTTTGGAGACCTCGCGCATGCGGGAGAGCAGATCGCGAACGTCCTCGCCGTTGTGGAGCGCGGCCGCGAACGCCTCGCGCTTCTCTTGGCGCGCGTTCGCGAGGAGCAGAGGGGCGACGAGGATGCGGCCCAAGTCCTCGGGCTCCCGCGCGCCGACGAAGCTGGCCAAGAGGGGCACGTGGGGCAGGATCGCGGCGGCGGCCGCCCGGTCGACGTCGGCGGCCTCGGGCATGCGGTCGCCCGCTGGCGCTGGGCGGACTGCGGCGTATCGGGCGATGCAGTCGAGGAAAATCGCCAGCTCGGCGGCGAGCTGCGTCATGATCGTGACGTGCGGCTCGCGGCGCTGCATCCGGAGCGCGAGGCTCTCACGGAGCGCCTGCGCAAGCGCCCGCCGGGCCGCCGGCGACGAGGGGATGAGGACGTCGCCCAGTCCGACGGAGCGCGTGGTGGCGCGGTAGATGTCCTCGAGGTCGACCAGTAGGAGCAGGCGCGCGTTGGGGTGCATCCTGCCTCCCGTTCCGAGGCGCCGGCCGGGCGCCCGAGGGGAGCGACCCGGGCACCCGGCAGTCTACCCGAGAGGTCCGACATCGGACTGGAGGGGGCCGGGCGGACTGTACCCGTTTTTGTACCCGTTTTCGCGGCACGTTTGGGTATCTTTGGTTTCGGGACAAACGAGGACGTATCACCCCGAAACGCCCGCAACGGCGCGGCCTACGGGCCGAAGACCCGCGCCGTTGCGCACCCACGGTTTAGGACTTAGGATCTCTTGCCCGAAAGGGCGTGCGGGTTCGAGTCCCGCCTCGCGCACCCCCGCTTGTGACCCACCGCGGCGGTCCCGAGGGCCCGGCCGCGATCCTCACTTCGGCGGGAGCGTCTCGACGTGATCGAGGGCGGCCTCGAGCCAGCGTCGCAGCCTCCCCTCCGTCTTGAAGCCGGCGGGGGCCACGTAGACCATGCTGCGGAGCGGCCTGCCCGTGAAATCCATGGGGCGAGCGTGCTTGCGCGCGAGGGCGCGCGCGGCGCCGTCGTCGCCGAGCCGCAGCACGAGGTCCCGGCCGAGGACCCCGCAGACCATGTGGCCGCGGAGCAAGAACGCGAGCCCGCCGAACATCTTCCTCTCGGTGATGCCGGGCCGGGGAGCGAGGGCGACTCGCACCCGTTCCGCGGTCACGTCGTCGTAGGGCATGCGCCGGCTCCGACGCGACCGTGGGCGAGGCCGATCGCAACGCCCACGAGGGCGAACTGGAGCGCCAGGTAGACGGACTCGATCGCGAACCAGGCGGGCAGCGAGTGGGCGATGTGCTTCGCCGCCGTCGCCACGACGTGGCTGGTCCAGAGGAACAGCCCGGCGATCAGGCCGAAGCGAAGCCCCTCGCGCGCCGGGTGGCCGCCCCGGTAGAAGCGCGGGTAGAGGGCGGACAGGATGAGACCCTGGGCGGCGATGGAGAGGAACCCGAGCGCCAAGACCGGCTCCCGGTCGCCGAAGTAGCCGAGCTGATCGTAGATGGAGCGAAACGCCACGAGATGCCAGACGAAGGCGAGCGGGAACGACACCGCGAGGTAGGCGGCGGCCCCGGCCAGGATCCGTGTCGGACTCATGGGTCCTCCTTCGCCAGCGTCGACTCGAGCCGGGCAAGCGTCCCCCGCCACCCGTCCTCGTGACGGGCGCGCGTCGGCTCGTCGGGAAACGCGTCGTGCGTCACGGTGACCTCCGTCCCCTCCCCGCGCCTGACCAGCTCGACGGTCACGCGCGTCTCGGTACCGGCATGGGGGTCGGGGGCCTCCCAGGTCCACGTGAAGACGAGCCGCGCCGGCGGCTCGATCTCGAGGTATCGGCCGGTGACGACCGGCGCCTCCCCGCCCGGCATGCGGAAGCGCAGGCGGTAGGCTCCGCCCTTCCGAAGGTCGAGGGCCAGGACCTCCGTCCCGATCTCGGGACCCGGCGAGAACCAGCGGGCGAGCCGGCCCGGCTCGGTGAACGCCCGGAAGACCCGCTCGCGCGAAGCCCCGACGCGGCGGCGGGCGGTGACGCGCAGGAGGCGACTACTCATCCTCGCCCTCCAGGTAGGCCTCCAGCCGTTCGAGCGCCCCCTCCCAGAGCGAGCGGTGGCGCGCGATCCAGCGTTCGGCTCGCGTCAGTCGCTTCGGGACCAGCCGGAACCGGTGCACCCGCCCCTCCACCCGGCGTTCGACCAGGCCGGCGCTCTCGAGCACCCGCAGGTGCTTCGAGGTCGTGGGCTGCGAGATCGCGAAAGGCTCGCCCAGCTCGCCGGCGGTGCACGATCCGCGCCTCGCCACCAGGCCGAGCATCGCGCGCCGCTTCCCGTCCCCCAGCGCGTGGAAGACGCGATCGAGCTCGTGGCGATAATGTATAGCCATTTGTCTATATTTTGACGGCCGGCCGGCTCGGCGTCAAGAGGTCATTCGCCCGAAGGCGACTGGCCTGACGAGGACCACCGGGGCGAGCTGTCGGCGGACGGCCGGGGGCTCGACCACGACGGGAAGGACTTCCGGGCGCAGTAGAGAGCGGAAGCCCCGCGGCGGCGCGCATTGTGGCCGAGCCGGGCCTGTGCGACAATCCCGCTCGATCATGTCCGCTCGCTGCTTGCCACGTCTCGCGCCGGCGGTCGTCATCGCCTGCATCGCCCTCGGCGCGCTCGGCGCGCTCCGTGGAGCGACGGCGGTCGCGGACGGGGCGGCGGCCCGCGCGGCGCCGGAAGAGATCCCGGACGGGCTCGACGCGGGGCGCTCCGGCGACTCCTCGCTCGAGCGGCCGTCGCCGGGGCGGGGACCGACCGCACCCCTGCGCGCCGGGTCGAGGATGCGCTACCCGTCGCCGCAGGCGGGCGCGCCGGCGCCGGCGTCGGCCGCGGCGCGCCGGTCGCCGCTTCCGACGAACGGAGCCCGGGCGACGCGCCGGTGCGGCGCCGACGTCGCCGCGCCGTTCTTCGGCCTTCGCGTCCACCCGATCGCCGCTCGCCCTCCCCCGCGCAGGCCCTGACCGGCTGACGACGGGCGGTCCGCACCGGCGCGCGCGCGGCGAGCCGGGGGCCACGGGCGCCCGCGTCCGGCGTCGGCCCGGATCGACCGGCGCGACGCACGAACCACGGGGTCGGGAGAGGCGCGTTTCCCATGCACGAAGCCGAGATCCTGAAGTACGTCCTCATCGTCCTCGCCTGCGCGCTGCCCTTCGCGCTCCTCATGCGCGGGCTCGGGCAGTCGACGGTCGCGGGCTACCTCGTCGCCGGCCTCGTCATCGGGCCGGGCGGGCTCAAGCTGATCCCGAAGGAGTCGATCCACATCCTGGCCGAGATCGGCGTCGGCCTCCTCCTCTTCGAGATCGGGATCGAGCTCTCGATCGAGAAGCTCGTCCGCATGCGCCGGATCGCGCTCGGCGGCGGCGCGCTCCAGGTGTTCGGCACGACGCTCGTCGCCGCGCTCGCCGTGTACGCCCTCACGGGTCACCTCTACGAGGGCATCTTCGTCGGATGCGCCGTCGCGCTGAGCTCCAGCGCGATCGTGCTGAAGACGCTCGCCGACCGCGACGACCTCGCCTCGCCCCACGGGAACGCGGCGACGGGAGTCGCCATCTTCCAGGACCTGGCGACGGTCCCGATGATGGTCGTGCTCCCGGTCCTGGGCGCGGGCGCCGGTCTCGGGGCGGCGGCCCTGCCCGTCCTCATCGCGATCGGAAAGGCGGCGGGCCTGCTCGTCGTCCTCGCCTTCGGCTCGCGCTTCCTGATCGACCCTCTGCTCTACCGGGTCGGGAGGGCGCGCAGCCCCGAGATCTTCGTGATCGCGGTCATCGTCCTCGTGATCGGCGCCGCGCTCGGCAGCGCCGTCGCCGGCCTGTCGCTCGCGCTCGGGGCCTTCATCGCCGGGCTCCTCCTCTCGGAGAGCAAGTACGCCCACCAGATCCTCGCCGAGGTGACGCCGTTCAAGGGCGTGTTCCAGGCCGTGTTCTTCGTCTCGATCGGCATGCTCCTGGACCCGCAGTGGATGCTGGGCCACATGGGGATCGTCACCGTCGCCCTCGTCGCCGTCCTCGTCGGCAAGACCATCGTCTGCGCCCTCGCGCTCGTCGCCGTCGGCGCGCCGGCGCGCGTCGCGGTCGCGACGGGCATCCTGCTCTCCCAGGTGGGCGAGTTCTCTTTCATCCTGATCGACCTCGGGCGGCGCCGGCAGCTCATAGACTTCGACCACTACCAGCTCACGCTCGCCGCCTCCTTCCTGAGCATGGCCATCGCCCCGCTCCTCATCGCGAACGTCCGCCGCGTCCTCGACGGGCTCGCCCGCCTGCCCGTCGTCGGCCCGGGAATCGGCGGCGAGTCGAAGGCGGACGCCGAGACCGAGGCGCACGGCCTCACCGGGCACCTCGTCCTCTGCGGCTTCGGCCCCATCGGGCGGGAGGTCGAGAAGTTCGCGCGGAAGCACTCGGTTCCCCACGTCGTCATCGAGCTCAACCCCAAGACCGTGAAGGAGGCGGGCGCCCGCGGCGTGCCCATCTTCTTCGGCGACTTCGCGAACCCGCGCGTCCTCGAGCACGCGGGGATCCGGCAGGCGCGCGCGTTCGTCGTCACCGCTCCCGACACCGAGACCGTCAGGCGGGCGATCCAGCACGCCCGCACGATCAACCCGGAGATCCTCATCGTGGCGAGGGCCCGCTACCACGGGCAGGCGACGGCCCTCGTCAAGGACGGCGCCACGGACGTCGTCGAGGAGGAGTTCCAGACGGCCGTCGAGCTCGTCGCGAGGCTCGGGCTCGCGTTCGGCTTCTCGCGCCCGATCGCCGTCGAGGACATGATGGAGCAGAAGCGCGAGACCGACGCCGAAGCGGACGGCGTGGCCATCGCCTCGCGGGAGTAGCTTCACCGGGCCGATCGCGCGGCCCGCGGGCCGCGCTCGAGGGGGAAGGCGCGGCAGAGACCATGAACGAACCGGCGAAGACCGCCGCCGACCTCGTCGTCTTCGGGGCGATCCTCGCGGCCAGCGTCCTCCTGAGCCGCGCCTCCGCGCGCGCCGGGCTGCCCGTCGCCCTCCTGTTCCTCGCCGTCGGGATCGCCGCCGGGTCCGAAGGGTTCGGCGGCATCGCGTTCGAGGACTATGCCCTCACCTTCCGCCTGGGCACGGTCGCCCTCGTCCTGATCCTCTTCGACGGCGGCCTCAACACCCCCCTCGCCTCCGTGCGGGGCGTCGTCGGGCCGGCGTCGGTCCTGGCGACCGTCGGGGTCGTGGGGACGGCGGCGCTGACGGCCCTCGGCGCGCGGCTCTTCGGGCTGCCGTGGCGCGAGGCCTGGCTCCTCGGCGCGGTCGTGTCGTCGACGGACGCGGCCGCGGTCTTCTCGGTCCTCCGCGGAAGCGGCCTCCAGCTCAGGCGCCGCGTGAGCGTGACGCTCGAGCTCGAGTCCGGGCTCAACGACCCCATGGCCGTGATCCTGACGATCGCCGTGACGCAGGCGGTCGTCGACGGCGGCACCCTGCCGGGCCTGTCCGTCCTCTGGCGGGTCCCGGTGCAGCTCGCGGTCGGGGCGGGCCTGGGCGTCGCCATCGGCCTCGGCGGGCGGCGGCTGCTCGGGCGCGTGCGCCTGCTCGCGGGCACGCTCTACGCGGTCCTGACCGTCGCGATCGCGCTCCTCGCGTTCGGCGTCCCGACGCTCCTCAACGGGAGCGGCTTCCTCGCCGTCTACGTGGCGGCCCTGGTGCTCGGGAACGCGGACCTGCCGTACCGCGCGGCCCTGCTGCGCGTCCACGACTTCCTCGCCTGGTCGAGCCAGATCGTGATGTTCGTGGCGCTCGGCCTCCTCACCTTCCCGTCGCGCCTCGGGGCGGCGGCCTCGCCCGGGCTCGGCCTCGCCCTCTTCCTCGCGCTCGTGGCGCGGCCGGCCGTCGTCCTCCCGTGCCTGCTGCCGTTCCGCTACTCGTGGCGCGAGGCCGTCTACATCGCCTGGGTGGGCCTGCGCGGGGCCGTGCCGATCATCCTCGCCACGTTCCCGGTCCTCGCCGGAGCCCCCGGAGCGCAGCGCGTCTTCGACATCGTGTTCTTCGTCGTCGTCGTGAACGCGATCCTCCCCGGGGGGACCGTGAAGCACGTCACCCGCTGGCTCGGGCTCGGGGAGAAGGCGACGCCCGCCCCCGAGGCCCTCCTCGAGATCCAGTCCCGGGCGCCGCTCAGGGGCGAGCTGCTGTCGTTTCCGATCGACGACGCCCTGGCGATCGCGGGCGCGAGGATCGCCGCGATCCCGCTCCCCGAGGGGGCGTCGGTGACGCTCGTCGTCCGGGGCGAGGAGCTGATCCCCCCGCGCGGCGCGACCGAGATCCGCGCGGGGGACCACGTGTACGTCTTCTGCCGGCCGGCGGACCGCCCGTACGTCCAGCTGCTGTTCGGGCGGCCCGAGGACCGGTGATCCGGGCCGCCCGGACGGCCGCCCGGACGGCCGCCCGGACGGCCGCCCGGGCGTTCAGGCGGGCTTGCGGGCGCGCACGAAGGCGCTCACGACCGCGCCGTCGAGCGAGGCGAGGTCTTCGGCCCCGAGGCCGAGCGCGCCGAGGAAGTCCGGCCCGAGCGCCTCGCGCGCGTCCTCGATCCCGTACTCGCGCGTCACCTGGATCGTGGCGTCGGCGAACCCGGCGGCGGCGAGCTTCGCGCGGTACTCGTCCTCGGAGAGCGCGCCGACGACGCAGCCGGCCCAGAGCTCGAGCGAGCGGCGAACCGGCTCCGGGAGCGGGCGGCGGAGAACGATGTCGGAGACGGCGAAGCGGCCGCCGGGCTTCAAGACGCGGAACGCCTCGCGCAGGACGCGGTCCTTGTCGGCCGAGAGGTTGATCACGCAGTTGGAGATGATGACGTCGACCGCGCCGTCCGGGAGCGGGATCTCCTCGATCGTGCCCTTCAGGAACTCGACGTTCGCGACCCCGGCCTTCCGCTGGTTCTCGCGCGCGAGGGCGAGCATCTCGTCCGTCATGTCGAGGCCGAAAGCCTTGCCGGACGGGCCGACGCGGCGCGCCGAGAGGAGGACGTCGATGCCGCCGCCCGAGCCGAGGTCGAGGACGACGTCCCCGGACCCGAGGTCGGCGAGCGCGACCGGGTTGCCGCAGCCGAGCGAGGCGTCGACCGCCGTCGCCGGGAGCGTGGCGACATCGGCCGCCCCGTAGAGGTCGCGAGTGACGGGGTCGCGGCCTCCGCCCGCGCCGGCCCCGCCGCTCGCGGCGTCTCCGCTTCCGGCGAGCGTGTCCCCGCAGCAGGCGCATCCGCAGGCGCCGCCGACCTCCTGCACCCGCTTCGCCGCCTCCGCGTAATGCGCCCGGACGACCTCACGGATCCGCTCGCCTTCGCCGCTCATGGATCTTCTCCTATCGATAAATAACGATCAAAGACCGGCGACGAGGACGCGCAACCGGCGGAGGACCTCGGGGGCGAGGCCGTAGCAGACCCTCGTCCCCTCGGACTCGCCGCGCACGATCCCCGCCTCCTTCAGCACCTTCAGATGCTGCGAGACCGTCGATTGCGCGAGGGGCAGCCGCCCGACGAGGTCGCCGCAGATGCACCCGCCGCAGCAGGCGAGCCATCGCACGATGCGCACGCGCACGGGGTGCGCCAGCGCCCGCGCGAGCATCGCGAGCTCCTCGTCCTCGCCGGGAGACCCGTCCTCGCGCTCGTCGCGTCCCATGATTGATCGTATTTTAACGATTGAAGGAAGCGGCGTCAAGGGGTAGGATGCGCGGCCATGAGATCGACGACCGAGTACCTCACGTTCGAGACGAAGGAGCGGTTCGCGTTCCTCAACATCACGCCCCGGGTCGCGGAGATCGTGCGCCGGAGCGGCGTCCGCGAAGGGCTGTGCCTCGTCAACGCCATGCACATCACGGCGAGCGTGTTCGTGAACGACGACGAGCGCGGCCTTCACGGGGACTTCCTGCGCTTCCTCGAGCGCATCGCGCCGCACGAGCCGACATCCCAGTACCGACACAACGACACCGGAGAGGACAACGCCGACGCTCACCTCAAGCGCCAGCTCTTCGGGCGCGAGGTCGTCGTCGCGATCACGGCCGGGAAGCTCGACTTCGGGCCCTGGGAGCAGGTGTTCTACGGGGAGTTCGACGGGCGCCGGCCGAAGCGGGTCCTGGTGAAGGTGATCGGCGAGTAGTTCTCCGGCCTTGCGTTTGCTGGTATCCTGAGCGGAGCGCGCGGAAGACGAAGCCCGGATCCTTGCCGCGCGCTCCGCGGCGGGGGGTTCGGGGGGCGGAGCCCCCCGAAGACGGAGACCGGCGAAGAGCGTTTGAATCGATGGATTCACACGCTCTGAGCGGCAACCGGAGGACGATCATGCCGTTCGAATATCTCGGCGCCTTCCTCAAGGACAAGAACGTCGCGACCGTCACCCCGAGCTCGAAGTACGTAACGCGGCGCCTGCTCAAGGCGCTCGCGCTCGGAGGCTCGGAGACGATCGTCGAGTACGGTCCCGCGGACGGCGTCCTCACCGGACCGATGCTGTCGGCCCTCGGGCCGCAGGGCCGCCTCGTCACCATCGAGCGCAACCCCGAGCTGCACGCAGCGCTGGTGCGGCGGCTACGCGACCCGCGCCTGCACGCGGTCGAGGGCGACGTGCGCTCCGTGGTCGAGATCCTCGCCGGCCTCGGGATCGAGAAGGTCGATCGCGTCGTCTCCGGGATCCCCTTCACCTTCTTGAAGCCCCACGAGCGCGGTCGCCTCATCGAGATGACGCGCGACCTTCTCACGCCCGGCGGTCGCTTCGTCGCCTACCAGTTCACGACCATCCTCAAGAACGCGCTCGAGCTCTTCTTCCCGGCCGTCAAGGTCGAGTACGAGCTCCGCAACCTGCCGCCGCTCTTCGTCTTCACGTGCCGATCGTAGATTTCCAAGTCTGCCCTCTCCCGAGCCTCACCGCCCGATGTCGTGCGGCAGCGACTCCTTCAGGCCGGCGCCCGTGATCCGCACGAACCGGGCGTTGGCGCGCATCTCGTCGAGCGTCCGGGCGCCGCAGTAGGACATGGCGCTGCGGAGGCCGGCCGTGCACTGGCGGACGACCTCGTGGACGCCGCCGCGGTACGCGACGTAGCCCTCGACGCCCTCGGCCGCCATGGCCTGGAGGCCTTCCCAGTCCTCGTCCTCGAGCGCGGGGCTCCGGCCCTCCGCCTCGCGCTCGCGCTCCCGCCGGCCCATCGAGGCGGCGAGCGAGGCCATGCCCCGGTAGACCTTGTACTTCTTGCCCTCGCGGAGGAACGGCACGCCCGGGCTCTCGTCCGTGCCGGCGAGAAGGCTCCCGGCCATGACGGAGTCGGCGCCGGCCGCGAGCGCCTTGGCGACGTCGCCCGAGCCGCGGATGCCGCCGTCCGCGATCAGCGGGACGCCCGCCTCGCGCGTGATCCGGGCGCACTCGAGGATCGCCGTGAGCTGCGGGACTCCGGCCGCCGCGACGATGCGCGTCGTGCAGGCGGCGCCGGGGCCGACGCCCACCTTGACGGCGTCGGCCCCGGCCTCGATGAGGTCGCGCGCCCCCTCGGGCGTCGCGACGTTTCCGCCGACCACATCGACCGCGCCGCCGAGCCGCTCCTTGAGCGTCCGGATCGTGCCGATGGCGAGGTCGCTGTGCCCGTGCGCGATGTCGACCACGAGCGCATCGCAGCCCGCCTCGACGAGCGCCTGCGCCCGCTCGATGAACTCGGCCTTGACCCCGACCGCCGCCGCGACCTTGAGCCGTCCGCGCCCGTCCGCGGTCGCGTGCGGGCGCGCCGCCTTGGCGAGCAGGTCGGCGGCGGTCACGAGCCCCGCGAGCCTCCCGGCCGCGTCGACGAGCGGCAGCTTCTCGATGCGGTGCTGGTGGAGGATCGCCTTCGCCTGCTCGGGCGACGTGCCGGCCGGCGCCGTGACCAGGCGCGGCCGCGGCGTCATGACGTCGGCCGCCCGCCGCTCGCGGGCCTCGAAGGTGACGTCGCGCGTGGTCACGATCCCGAGCAACCGCCCCTCGCGATCGACCACCGGGAAGCCGGAGACGCCGAGGCGTCGCATGCGCTCGGTCACCTCGCCGACCGTCGCCTCGGGCGCGATCGTGTACGGGTCGGCGATGACGAGGCTCTCGGCCCGCTTCACCCGGTTCACCTCCTCGACCTGGCGCTCGATCGGGAGGAAGCGATGGAGGACGCCGAGCCCGCCTTCCCGGGCCATGGCGATGGCCATGCTCGCCTCGGTCACGGTGTCCATGTTGGCGCTCACGATGGGCACGCGGATCTCGAGGCGGCGCGAGAAGCGCGTCGCCGTCGAGACCTCGGCCCGGGAGGCGACCGACGTGCGCCGCGGGACGAGGAGCACGTCGTCGTAGGTGAGCCCGATGGGAAAGCCTTCGCGTTCGTCCTTCGGCATCAAAAGAGGGCCCTCTACTTGGATGTGGCGACGTGGACGCCGTCCCAGTCTGCGGGCGGCGGGGCCGCGAGGAGCGCCCGGCACCGGGTCGCGAGCGTGCGGCTCGGGCCGTCCTCCCTCGCCGCGAGCGGTTCGAGCGCCGTCAGCGCCTCCTCGAACCGCCGGTCCTGGTACGCCTCGAAGGCGCGCTCGTAGGCGACGACGACGTCGCGCCCGGACGCCGCGTCGGGCCCGGCGCGCTTCGGACCGAGCAGCTCGTAGACCTTGATCCCGCGCGTCTTGCCGGCGACGGCGACGCGGTCGACGAGCCGGAACTCGAACGCCTCCTTCGCGGCCTCCTGGATCGCCTCGCTCGCGAGCACCGTGGTCCCGTACTGCTTGTTCAGGCCCTCGAGGCGCGCCGCGAGGTTCACGCCGTCGCCGAGGGCCGTGTAGCTCAGGCGATCCGGCGCCCCGAAGTGGCCGACGAGGACCTCGGCCCGGTGGAGCCCGAACCGGGTGTGCAGGTCGGGAAGGTCGCGCGTCGCCTCGATGCAGGCGAGCGTCGCCCGGCAGGCGGCCTCGGCGTGGCGCGCGCACGGCCGCGGCGCGTTCCAGATGGCCATGACCGCGTCGCCTATGTACTTGTCGACGGTGCCGTCGTTCTCGTGGATCGCCCGCGTCATCGCCGCCAGGTAGCGCCCGAGGACGAGCGCGAGCTGGTTCGGCTCGAGGGACTCGGCGAGCGTCGTGAAGCCCTTGACGTCGGTGAAGAGGAGCGACACGTCGCGCAGCTCCCCGCCGAGCACCGGCTCGCGCCCCGTCCGGTAGAGGAGCCGCACGAGGTCGACCGGCACGTACTTCCCCATCGCCCGGAGCGCGGTCTTCGCGAGCTCGAGGCTCCCGAGCGCGTCCTCGACGTCGCGGAACGGGGACTCGACCGGGCGCGCGTCGAACTCGAACCGGCCCATGCGCCCCGTCTCGTCGACGACCTGGCGGAGCCCGCGGCGCACGGCGCGCAGGGTGGCGACGCCGCCCACCAGGATCAGGACCATGACCGCCGCCGACACGAAGATCGAGCGGTCGCGCGCCCGCGCCAGGTCCCCGAGATAATGGTCCTCGGGGACGACGATGCCGAGCAGCCAGAACGTGCGATCGAGCGACCGGAACGTCGCGAGGTACGGGCGGCCCTCCACGACGAGCCGCCCGGACGCGTGGTCCCGGCCCTTGGAGCCGATCGCGTGGAGAGTCGGGTCCTTCAGAGCGGCCCCGATCGCGGGCGGGAGCGCGGCCGGGACGACGCGCAAGTCGCGCATGTCGGGGTCGTCGCCCGGCACCTCGGTCAGCCGGTCGCCGGGCGACGCCCGCGTGACGAGGCGCCCGCGCGCGTCGCAGATGAAGACGACGTGCGGATCTGCGGGCCGGTGCTCGTCGACCTTCATGCGCGACGCGGCGTCGATCTCCTCCGTGAAGAGGCCGACGCGGAGCACGCCGACGGGGCGGCCCTCGCGGTCCGAGACCGCCTTCTGCGCGGTCACGACGACGCGCCGCTCGGGCTCGGGGAGGAGCGCGTCGACCGCCGCCCAGTGGAGGTCGCTCCACAGGACCTCGCCGCGGAACTCCGGCCGCGCGGCCGTCTGAACCGTCAGGTGCATCGCCGGATCGGGGACTTCCCGGTCCCCCCGCCGCTCGAACGGCACGTCGAGGAGCCCGGCCCCGGGCGGGCGGTCGCGGACGTGAAGGACGAAGCGACCGTCCTCGACCGCGGTGTGCCGCGTGACGAGGCGCCGCTCGCCGCCTTCGCGCGCGGAGACGATCGACAGCTCGCCGTGGCGATCGGGCGGGTCCGTCCGGACGAGCGTGACCTCGGCGAGGGCGGGACCCTCGAGCGCCTTCGCGAAGAGGCGGGCCTCGAGCGCGCCGGTGTCATCGAGCGGGAGCGCGCCGTGGCGGAGCGCCGTCTCGAGGTCCGAGATCGCCCGCTCCGCCTGGTAGAGGTGGTCCTCGACGCGCTTCGCGATCCGCAGGCTCGCCGAGTCGCGCAGCCGGTCCGAGCTCTCGATGATCGTGCGTCGCGACGAGTCGAGGATGAGGTAGAAGAGCACGCCGAGGAGCGTCGCGACGCCGGCGAGCGCGGCCAGGAAGACGTGGCCGAGCGCGAGGCGCGGGCGGCTGGGAGGGGGGGCGGCGCTCATGGTCCAAACTTTTACCAAACCGAACCCGACGGTGTCAAGACCCTCGAGCGAAAAAATCGCCGGCGAAGTTCGGTCTCCGGTATCCTCAAGTCGTGCGACGGGTTCTCGCCGTTACGCTCGCGCTCGCGGCGGTCGCGCTCGCCGTGGCTGCGCAGCGCGGGACGAGACGGCACCGCGACGTTCTCGCAGGAACAGGAAGTGCCGCTCGACCCCTTCGGGACCGGCCGGGAGGAGCTCGAGCGGCGACCGGACGAAGAGGTCGTCGTCGTCGAGGCCGGCGGCTTCGCTTGCGAGTTACCGCAGAGTCAAGAGGACCGACGACCCGCCGATGGAGTCCGAGGTCTGGCTCGCCCCCGACCTACCGATGCCGGTGAAGGCCACCTGGAAGGGTGGAGACACGACGGGCTCCATGGAACTCGTCTCCATCGACCGGAAGCGACCCGGCGACCAGCCCGCCCGCGAGCCCGGCCGAGTGCGCGACCGGCACGGGCTCCCCCAGCGCCAGCGGCAGGGCCTCGCCCCACCACGACGTTCCGCCCGCGAGCTCCGACGCGACCTTGAGAGCCAGGGCGGCGAGCGCGACGGCGCCGAGCCGCCCCTCGGCTCCGCCCCGGCGGCCGAGGGCGGTCGCCCCCGCGGCCGCGAGCCCGTGGAGCACGCCGGAGAGCCCGCGATAGCTCTCGAGGCTGCCGTCGAACGCGAGGACGCCGGCCGTCGCGGCGGCCGCCGAGAGCACGAACGCCCGCCCGGCGCGGCCCGCGAGCGCCGGGCCGAAGGCGAACCACACGAGCCCGAGCGCGGCGAGGTTGAGGACGAGGTGGTCCGGCCCGACGTGGACGAGGTGCGCCGCGACCGCGGCCCACGGGCGGGCGAGGAGACCGGCGAGCCCCGCCCCGGGCCGGAGCGCGAGCGCCTCGCCGGCGGCGCCGCCCGTCGCCACGTCGGCGCCGCCGAGGAGCATGGTGGCGACGGCGATGGCGGCGAGGATGGGGCCCGCTGCCGTCTCGGTGGGGGCCGGAAGTGAGCCGGATACGCTCACTTTCCGGCCTCTCGACGTCGGAAGGGCAACAAGTGAGCGGAAACGGCTCACTTCTCCCGCTCCCGGTGGATCGGGGCCGGAAGGGAGCCGGATACGCTCACTTTCCGGCCTGTCGACGTCGGAAGGGCCTCAAGTGAGCGCAATGCGCTCACTTCTCGGGGGTCCGTTGCCGGCTCGGGAGCGGCCGGCGCTTCGCCAGGCGGCGCGCGACGAGCCCCGCGCCGGCCAGCAAGGCGACGAGCCCGAGGCCGCTCGACCCGCCCCCGCCGCCCCCCCAGGACCGGCCGCCGCTCGAGCGCCGGCCGCCGCCGACGCCGGACGGGCGCTCGGGCTCCGGAGCCGGACGGGGCGGGCGGCGATCGGCGGGCGGCGTCGACGCGACCGGGACCGAAGTCGGGTACGAGGAGGCGGTGCGGGCCGCATCGGCCGCGGCGGCGCGCCGGTCGCGGCGGGCGGCCTCCTCGACCTCGCGACGGGCCGCGTTCTTGCGCTCGATGCCGAACTGGGCGTACTGCTGCTCGCTCTCGAGGACGAGGAACGACGTCCAGGGGCCCACGACCCCGTAACGCACGCCCAGCGCGACCCCGCGGGCGCGGATGGCCTCGGACTCGCCCTCGAGGCGGGCCTTCTGGGCGAGCGCGTCGGTCGTCTTCCACGCCCACATGCGGGCCAGCTCGGGGCGGCGCACGCCCGCGCCCGGGCCGGGGAGCGAGACCGCGCGCTCGAACGTGCGCGGCTCGCCCGCGACCGCCCCCGAGGCCACGATCCGCGCCGGGCCGCCGCCCTTCTTGAAGCGGCCGTGGACCCGGAGCTGGCCGCCGGCAAAGATCCGGTACGGGCCGGCGGGGACGATGTCGGCGGCCTCGACGCCCTCGACGGCGATCTCGATGTCGCTGACGACCGGCCGCTCCACCTTGTCGCGCAAGGCCTCCGCCCGCGCCTCGATGTCGTCGGTCGACGAGACGACGTCGGCGAGCCCGCCCGTCCCCTCGGCGAGGCGCGCGAGCAGCGGCCGGTTCACCTCGTTGCCGACCCCGAAGGTGAAGATCCGGACGCCGCCGCCCTCGCGGCGCAGCAGCTCGACGAAGCGCGCGTGCTCCTCCGTGCCCTCGTTCGACTGGCCGTCCGAGATGAGGACGATCGCCGCCGGCCGCCCGGCCGTACGCTCGCCGAGCGCCATCTGGAGCGCCGGGAAGAGGTCCGTCCCGCCGCCCGGCTTCCGCGCCGCGACCGCCCGCAGCGCGCCGCCCAGGGCCTCGTCCGTCGGCGGCAGCACCTTCTCGAACAGCGGCTGCGGCGCGATGTTGAAGAGGATCACCTGGAACCGGTCGACCGGCCGCATGCCCTCGATGAAGGCCTTCAGCGCCCGGTGGGCGATGTCGATCCGGCCCTCGTAGCTCATGCTCCCCGAGACGTCGAGGAGGAAGATGAAGTCGAGGGGCGCGACCGACGCCTCGATGTCATCGCCCGGCGTGAGCGTCAGGAGGAACGTCCCATCGTCGTCGGCGGGCGCGTCGGCGACGACGTCGATCCCCGTCTCGCCGGCCTCGAGCGCGTAGCGGATCACGAGGTCCTCGTCGAGGCTCGCGCCGCGCTCCTCGTGCGAGAAGCGGTAGTGGCCCGCGGCGATCCGCACGGCCGCGAGCCGCTCGCCGTGGCTCGGGCACTCGACGCCCGCGAGCGGGACCTCGGAGAGGAGGTCGACCGTCACCGACAGCTCGCCCGTCACCAGCGAGCCGGTCGCCGCCCGCGTCTCGAGGGGGTAGGTGTACGTCGCGATCCCGGCGTCGAGCTCGACCGGCTGGAGGTACTCGATGGCGACGCGCTGCTCGCCGTTCCCGGGCACCGGGAAGACGCGGCACTCGAAGAGCTTGTAGCTCGCCTGCTCGAGGAGCGCCGGGTCGCGCTTCGACTGCGTGATCTCCTCGTAGACCGCGCGCGCCCGCGCGCGCTCGACCACCTCGCCCGTCAGCTCGCGCCCGCCGATCCAGAGGGAGAGGTGCGAGATCGTCGCGTCGGCCGGGACCGGGAAGCGGTAGACGGCCTCGAGCGCCTCCGGCCGCCGGTTCCGGAAGACCTGCTCGACGCGCGTGCGCGCGATCCCGTTGTCGATCTCGACGCCGACGCGGTGGCTGACGATCTCGAGGGGCGCGCCCGGCGACCCGCTCGGGACGAGAAGACCCGCCGCGCGCGCCGGTCGCGGGCTCGCGCCGAAGGCGGCGAGGGCCGCCAGGGCGACCGCGGCCCCGAAGGGGATCTCGGAGAGACGCAGACCGGCTGAATGGGGCATACCCTCCTCCTTCCGCAGCGACGACGCTGCATCGGGGAGGGAAGAGCAAACGGCGGGGCGCAACCGCGCAACGGCAGCCGCCGGGCCCGCGCCCCGAGCTAAGCGCGCGGCGCCCGCTCGAACAGCCGCGCCATCGACCGATCGTGCACGCGCGACAGGAGCAGCAGCGACGCGGCCGCGCCCACGAGCGCCAGGAACATGTCCCACTGGGCGTCCCACTCGTCGCCCTGGGTGCCGAGGAACGCGGACCCGACTTCCGGCGCCGTGATCAGCGTCGTCCACCACTCGAGCAGCTCCCAGAACGCGCCGATCGCGAGGACGACCGAGAGCACGATGAACGTCAGCCAGCCCCCGCGCTCGAGCGGCGTCGCCCGGAGCTTCACCTCGCGGATCACGAAGGCCGGGAAGAAGCCGAGCGCCACGTGCCCGACCCGGTCGTAGTGGTTGCGCGAGAGGTGGAACGCCTCCTTGGCCCAGTCGCCGAGCGGCGTGTTGGCGTACGTGTAGTAGCCGCCGTACACGAGGATCAGGATGTGGAGGAACGTGCAGACGTAGACCAGGCGCGACACGGGGAAGCGCGGGAAGGCGACGGCGAGCGCGACGACCCCGGCGAGGCCGGGCCCGACCTCGAGCAGCCAGTTCGTGCGCCCGGCGGGCGGGTCCCAGAACGTCGCGACGAGCACGGGGGCGAGCGCGGCGAGGAGAGCGAGCGGGAACCGGGCCTCGCGCGCGGTGCCCCGGATGCTCGGGTGGCTCAAGACGCGGCGGGCGCGCCGGCGGGCACCGGCGCCGGCTCGACCTCGACCGGGACGCCGTTCAGCACGGCGTTGCCCGTGATCGCCTCGAGCGGCGCGTCGTCCGTCACGTCGTTGACGCTCGCGCCGCTCCAGCCGTGCGGCAGGCTCGCGACCCCCGGCATGATGTCGTCCGTCACCTTCACGGGCGCCGTCACCTCGCCGACGCGCGACCGCACGCGCGCGCGGTCCCCGTCCGCGACCCCGATCCGGGCCGCGTCCCGCGGGTGCACGTGCAGGGTCAGGCCCTGGCGGCGCACGGCCTCCTGCGTCGGCTCCATCCACGAGTTGTTCGTGTGCAGCCCGCGCCGGCCGATGAGGAGCAGGCGGCCGTTCCCGTTCCCGTTCCCGCCCCCGTTCCCGTTCCCCGCCCCGATCTCGCCGAGCCGCGCCGCCAGCCGCTCGAGCTCGCGCGCGATCGTCGGGTGGTCGAGGTCGATGCGCCCATCCTTCGTCGCCATGACGCGATCGAGCGCGCCGGTCTTCAAGGGCCCGAGGTCGATCCCCTCCGGCCTCGCCGCGACCTTCCTCAGGTTCAGGCCGTCCGACCACGGCCGGAAGCGGTCGCCGTGCGGGCCGAAGCGGATCATGAGGTCGAGGAAGAAGCGCGGTCCCGGGACCAGCCCGAGCCGCCGCGCCGCCCTCGCCGTCGCCCACGCCAGCGTGCCGCGCAGGCCCGTGCCGGGGGCCGACTCCCGCCCCTCGATCACGCGCAGCGCGATGTCCGAGATGATCTCCCAGTCCTCGCGCGTCCCCGGCTCCTCGCGGAGCGCGGCCGGCGAGTACTTGGTCGTGTCCCGGACCGCCAGCAGGTGGAACGCGGCCTCGTAGTTGTCGTGCTCGAGCGACCAGGCGGGCGGCAGGATCACGTGGGCGTGCCGCGTCGTCTCGTTCAGGTAGAGGTCGACGGCGACCAGGTGCTCGAGCGACGCCATCGCCTTCTCGAGGAGCCGCCCGTTCGGGGCCGAGAGCACGGGGTTCCCGGCGATCGTCAGGAGCCCCCGGACCTGCCCGGCCCCGGGCGTCAGGATCTCCTCGGCGAGGCACGCCGTCGGCAGCTCGCCGTTGAACTCGGGGACGCCGCGCACGCGGCTCTTCCACGCGCCCACGTGCCCCTCGAGGCCGAACGTGCGCGCGAGCGCGGCGATGTCGACCGCCGGCGTCGTGAACATGGCGCCGCCCGGGCGGTCGAGGTTCCCGGTCACGATGTCGATGACGTCGACGAGCCAGCTCGCGAGCGTCCCGAACTCCTGGAGACACGTCCCGATGCGCCCGTAGCACGCGGCGCTCGGCGCCCGCGCCAGGTCCCGCGCGATCTTCCGGATCGCCTCGGCGGCGATCCCGGTCGGGCCGGCGACCGCCTCGGGGGTGAACGGCGCGACCCGCCGCCGCGCGGCCTCGAGCCCGACGACCTTCGGCGTGACCGGGCCGTCCCGCCCGAGCCTCTCCTCGAGGATGACGTTCAGGAGGGCGGCGAGCAGGAACGCGTCCGCGCCCGGCCTTATGAAGTGGTGCTCGTCGGCGAGCTTCGCGGTCTCCGTCCGCCGCGGGTCGACCACCACGACCTTGCCGCCGCGCTTCTGGATCCCGCGCAGCCGCTCGCGCACGCCGGGGGCCGTCATGAGGCTCCCGTTCGAGACGAGGGGGTTCGCCCCGAGCATGAGGAGGTGGTGCGTGCGGTCGAGGTCGGGGACCGGCAGGGCGGCGATGTTGCCGTAGAGGAACAGGCTCGACGCGTGCTTCGGGTTCTGGTCGAGCGAGCTCGCGCTGAAGCGGTTGTGCGAGTGGAGCGCCCGCAGCAGGAACTGCGCCCCGAGCACCGCCCCGAAGTTGTGCACGGAAGGGTTCCCGAGGTACGTCGCGACGGCGTGGCGCCCGTCGCGCCGCTGGATCCGCACGAGCCCGTCGGCCGCGAAGGCGAGCGCCTCCTCCCAGGAGACGCGCTCGAAGTCGCCCGCGCGCGTGCGCCGCATCGGGAAGCGGAGGCGCTCCGGGTCCTCCTGGACGTCCTTCAGCTTGAAGGCCTTGGGGCAGATGTGCCCGCGGCTGAAGATGTCCCCGTGGTCGGGGCGGATCGCGAGGACGTGCCGCCGCTCGTCGTCGACGTCGACGAGCAGCCCGCAGGTCGCCTCGCACAGGTTGCAGGTCTTTCGCATCGTCTTCATGGCGAACGCGATTATAGCGCGGCGCGCCAGGGCGTGTCCTGACCTCGCCGGACCGGGCACCACTCGGACATGAGAACCGCACTCGCCGCCGCCTGCGCGTCCCTGATCGCGCTCCTCCTCGCGCCCGCCGCCGCCGTCGCCGGCGGGCGCATCGAGCGGATCGACGGCTGGCGCTCGCAGGTCCTCGGGAACAGCCGCTCCATCTTCGTCTACCTCCCGGAGAGCTACGACGCCGCCGCGGCCCAGGGTCGCCGCTACCCCGTCGTCTATGCCCAGGACGGCCAGAACCTCTTCGACCGGAACGCGTTCTTCGGCGGCTGGCAGGCCGACGCCGCGCTCGACTCGGGCATCGCGGGCGGCCGGATCGCCCCGCTCATACTCGTCGGCACGGCCAACACGCCCGACCGCATCGGCGAGTACACGCCGACGCCCGACCCGCGGTACGGCGGCGGCCGCGCCGACCGCTACCTCGACTTCATCGAGCGCGAGCTGAAGCCCTGGGTGGACGGGCGCTACCGCACGCTCGCCGATGCCCGCAACACGGGCATCCTCGGGTCGTCGCTCGGCGGGCTCGTGTCGTTCCACGCCGGGTGGACGCGTCCCCACGTCTTCGGGAACGTGGGCGCCATGTCCCCCTCGCTCTGGTGGGACGGCGAGCGCCTGCTCCGCCAGGTCCAGGCGTTCGGCGGGACGCGGCCCGCCGCCCGATTCTTCGTGGACAGCGGCGGGTCGGCCGACGGCGCGGACGCGTGCGCGCGCCTGCGGGACGCGCTCGCGGCGCTCGGCTACCGCTTCGACGCCGACCTCTTCCACTGGGTCGAGTGGGGCCACCAGCACAACGAGATCGCCTGGCGCGAGCGCCTGCCGCGCGTGCTCGCCTCGCTCTTCCCGGCCGGCGGGGTCGGCGCCCCGGCGCCCGCGCCCACGCCCACGCCCGCACCGGCTCCCCCCGTCCCCGCGCCCGCCAGGGCGTCGACCGTGATCCGCGTCCACTTCGACGTCGGCTACGGCCGCTACCTCTCCGTGCGCGGCGACGCCCCCGGCTGGAACCGCTGGCAGCGCGCCCTGCCGCTCCGCTGGTCGCCGGGGAACATCTGGGTCCTGGAGACGACGGACATCCCGCGCGGCGCGAGCTTCCGCTTCAAGGTGCTGGTCGGCGACCGCCTCTACGAGCCCGGCCCCGACCGGACGGGCGTCGGCGGCGCCACGACCGACCTTCGCCCGCGGTTCTAGCCGGAGGGGCGTTTCGCGCCCTCGCCCGCGCCGGGCGGGGCGTTTCTTGCGACCTCGCGCTTCCTCGACCGGCCGAGCGCTGCGCGCCCCGCGCCCGCGCCGTCCACCCGCGAACGCCCGTGCCGCGCGCCTCCGGGGGCGGACCGGCATCTTGCGCCCCCGGCGGAAAAGGCGTATCCTGCGGCCCGCCCTTTGCGATCGGGCCCTCCGTGGAGAGCACGGCCATCGACCTCCGCCAGGAAGACGCGCAGGCCGCCCCATCCGCGGCGCCCGCCGAGGCCCGCCACCGCCCGCTCCACAAGCGCATCCGTCGCGCCGTGCGGCACGCGGTCGCGCGGGTGCTCCTCGCCGTCGGCAAGATCGTCCTGCCGAGGCTCTACGTCGCCTACATGTGGTTCGTCTGGAAGACGAGCCGGATCGAGGACTGCGGCCTCGAGTCGCTCCACGCCATCATCCGCGAGAAGGACGGCGCGGTCGGCCTCCTCTGGCACGAGGAGGTCTTCTCCGTCGCTTACGCCTACAAGCACTTCCGCCCGCACACGCTCGCGAGCCTCGGCGACGCGGGCGAGGTCATCACGGAGCTCCTGCGCCTCTGCGGCTTCACGGTCTTCCGCGGCGGGTCGAGCATGGGGAAGAAGCGGCGCCGGGCCGAGGTCCTGGACGAGATGATCCGCCACATGCGCGAGACCCGAGAGGTCATCTACGGGATCACGGTCGACGGCTCGATCGGTCCCAAGTACCACCTGAAGCACGGCGGGATCGCGATCGCCCAGGCCTGCAACCGGCCCGTCATAACCGTCCGGACCTGGGCGAAGCGCTACTTCACCCTCCCGACCTGGGACCGGATGGCGATCCCGCTCCCCTTCAACCACGTGAAGCAGTACATGCGCGGCCCGTGGCGGGTGCCCGAGGACGCGGACGATCCGGCCGTCTTCGAGGCGTTCCGGAGGCGGGTCGAGGACGAGATGATCGCCCTCGCCGAGCAGTCCCACCGCGACTTCGGGCGCGTCCCGCCGCCGCGCCCGGCCCGCGTCGAGCCGGCCGGGGCGGCCACGTAGCGCGATGGCGGCGAAGCGCGCATTGACACACCGCATCCCCGACGATACAATCCCGCGCGGCTGGGGCCGGGTTAGGGAGCTCGGGGGATATCATGAAGAGGGCGATCGTCCTTGTGGCGCTCGCGGCGCTGCTCGCGACCGCGAACGGATGCACCTACGCCCGCGACCGGCTGAAGGACACGGTCGACATCCTCGGCGTGAAGATCGTCGGGGGCCCGGGGTCGAAGATGGGTGTCGGCTTCGGCTCGGCCAAGACGGGCCTCAACTTCGGCTACTACCGCTTCGAGAAGTTCGGCTTCCAGGGCCGGGCGATGGGCGTCTGGGAGGAGACGGGGACGGAGCTCCTCGCCCCGGCCGACCACCGGCTCGAAGCCGTCTGGGGCAACAAGGAGATCTTCGACCAGGTCGCGGAGTTCCAGGCCCTGGACGGGATCACGCCGAGGAGCGCGCTCTTCGACAAGGACCTCACGTACCCGCGCTACAAGTTCAACACGGTGGACGGCTTCCACCTGAGCGATGCGTGGCCTGGAGCGCACCTGCCCGGCAGCGTGGTCCTGGTGCCGTCGGGCATCCTCGGTCTCGGCGACATCCAGGTGACGATCGCTCCGCTCTTCGCGGGCATCGAGGTGAACTTCAGCATCTACCAGCTCGCCGACTGGTTCACGAGCTGGTTCTACATCGACATCGCGAAGGACGACACGCGCAACTACACGCCGCAGGGTCCGCGGAACGACTGAGCCCGCGGGCGCACCCGCGGGCCTTCGCCCTTTCGCCGACCGTTTCTCTCCGCGCCCGACGGGAGCCCGTCTCCCGCCGGGCCGCGTCGTTTCTCGACGACCGTGATGCCTGGACTGGGGTGACGACGTGAACGCCGATGTGAACGCCGCTTCCACCGCCGACGGCTACTTCCGTTCCCCGACGATCCACGACGACACCATCGTCTTCGTGTGCGAGGACGACCTCTGGAGCGTGCCCGTCTCGGGCGGGCTCGCGCGGCGCCTCACCTCCTGCGAGGGGAAGGCGAGTGACCCCCTCCTCTCGCCGGACGGGCGCGACCTCGCCTTCGTCGGGCGCGACGAGGGGCACCCGGAGGTGTACGGGATGCCGGCGCGCGGCGGCCCGGCGCGGCGGCTGACGTTCCTCGCCGCCGGGTGCCAGGTCGTGGCGTGGACGCTCGACTCGCGGGCGGTGGTCTACGCGTCGAGCGCCGGCCAGCCCTTCGCGAAGAGCATGGTCCTCTACGAGGTCGACCGCGACGGCGGGGCGCCGCGCCCGCTGCCGTTCGGGCCGGCGCGCCGGGTGGCGTTCGCCCCGGGCGGGGGCGGCGGCGTCGTCATCGGGCGCAACACGGGCGATCCGGCCCGCTGGAAGCGTTACCGGGGCGGGGCGGCGGGCGACATCTGGATCGACCCCGACGGGGCGGGGCGGTTCCGCCGGCTCGTCGGGCTGGCGGGGAACCTGGCGTCGCCGCTCTGGGTCGGCGAGCGGATCTACTTCCTCTCCGACCACGAGGGCACGGGCAACCTCTACTCGTGCACGCCCGCGGGCGAGGACCTCGTCCGGCACACGGACCACACGGACTTCTACGCCCGGAACGCGACGAGCGACGGGCGGCGCATCGTCTACCACGCGGGCGCCGAGATCCACGTGTTCGAGCCGTCGGAGGACGGCGATCCGGCGGCCGGGACGGCCCGGCGCGTGCCGATCGAGGTCGCCAGCGCGCGCACGCAGCGCAACCGGCGCTTCGTCGACGCCGGACGCTACCTCGAGTGCTACGACGTCCACCCGAAGGGCCACTCGCTCGCGCTCACGACGCGCGGCAAGGTGTTCACCCTCGGCGGCTTCGAAGGGCCCCCGATCCAGCACGGCGAGCCCGACGGCGTCCGCTACCGGCTCGCCGCCTGGCTCGCGGACGGGCGGCGCGTCGTCGCCGTCTCGGATGAGGCGGCGGCCGATGAGGTCCTCATCGTCTTCGACGCCGCCGAGGTCCCGGACGGCGCGGGCGCCGGGCGTCTCGACCGGCTCGACATCGGGCGGCCGACGGACCTCGTGCCGGCGCCGCAGCCGCGCGGCGACCTCGTCGCCGTCGCCAACCAGCGGAACGAGGTCCTGGTCGTGGACCTCGGGCGGAAGGAGGCGCGACCGCTCGACCGGAGCCGGTTCGGTCGAATCCAGGGCCTCGCCTGGTCGCCGTGCGGGCGCTGGCTCGCGTACGCCTTCCCGACGAGCCACAAGCGGTGCGAGGTGCGGCTCGTCAACCTCGAGACGGGCGCCCGCGGGGCGGCGACGCGCTCGGTGCTGCGCGACGTCCAGCCGTGCTTCGACCCCGAGGGCCGCTACCTCTACTTCCTGTCCTACCGCGAGTTCAAGCCGATCTACGACGCCCTCCAGTTCGAGCTCAGCTTCCCGCGGGCGTCGCGTCCCTACCTCGTGACGCTCCGGCGAGACGTCCCGAACCCGTTCCTCCCGCCGCCGCGCGCGCCGGGGGACGACGGCAAGGGCGGGGCGGACGGGGCGAAGAAGGAGGAGAAGAAGGAAGATCGGAAGGATGAGAAGTCGGGCGCGGGCTCGGGCTCGAGCTCGAGCCCGGGTGCCGCGAGCGGCGACAAGAAGCCCGAGGAGCCGAAGCCGACCGAGATCGACCTCGAGGGGATCGAGCGCCGGATCCTCGCCTTGCCGATCCCGGAAGGGCGCTACCTGGGCCTGCGCGCGCTCCCGGGCAAGGTGCTCTACCTCTCGCAGCCGCTCGAGTGGAGCGACTCGTGGAAGGACGACGACCTGGCGAGCAAGGCGTCGCTCAAGATGTACGACCTCGTGGAGCGGAAGACCGAGACGATCGCCCTGGACGTCGTCTCGTTCGCGCTTTCGGCCGACCTGAAGACGCTCGTCCTCCGCTCGGGGAACCGCCTGCGGGCGCTGAAGGCGGGCGAGAAGCCGAAGGAGGAGTCGGACGCCCCCGGGCGCAAGAGCGGCTGGGTCGACCTCGACCGCGTGAAGGTGTCGGTCTCGCCGCCCGCCGAGTGGCGCCAGATGGTGCGCGAGGCGTGGCGGCTCCAGCGCGACCAGTTCTGGACGCCGTGCATGTGCCGCGTGGACTGGGCCGCCGCCCTCGAGCGGTACCTGCCGCTCGTCGACCGCGTGACGACGCGCGGCGAGCTGTCGGACCTGCTCTGGGAGATGCACGGGGAGCTCGGGACGTCGCACGCCTACGAGCTGGGCGGCGACTACCGGCCGGCGCCGAGCTACGACCAGGGGCTGATCGCGACCGACTTCGTCTGGGACGAGGAGGCCGGGGGCTACCGCGTCACCGGGATCGCCGCCGGCGACCCCTGGGACGAGGAGGCCGGGTCGCCGCTCGGGCGCGCGGGCGCCGACGTGCGGCCGGGCGACGTCCTCATCGCCGTGAACGGGCACCGCCTCACGAGGCGGCGCGGGCCGGCCGAGGTCCTCGTCCACCAGGCGGGGAACGAGGTGCGCCTGACGTTCGCGGCCCGGCCGGAGGCGGCGCCGGCGGCGGCGGCGCCGGCGGCGGGTGAGGCGGCGCCCGCGCCCGCGCCCGCGCCCGCGGCCCCGGCGGCGGGGCCGCGGATCGTGACGATCCGGGCGCTGCGCGGCGAGGAGCTCGCCCGCTATCGCGAGTGGGTCGAGGAGAAGCGGCGGCGCGTCCACGAGGCGAGCGGCGGGCGCCTCGGCTACATCCACATCCCCGACATGGGGCCGCGCGGCTACGCCGAGTTCCACCGCGCCTTCCTCGCCGAGCTCGAGCGCGACGGCCTCGTCGTCGACGTCCGCTGGAACAACGGCGGGCACGTCTCGCCGCTGCTCCTCGAGAAGCTCGCGCGGCGCCGGATCGGCTACGACGTCTCGCGCTGGGTCGAGCCCGAGCCGTACCCGTCGGAGTCGGTCGCCGGGCCGCTCGTCGCGCTCACGAACGAGCACGCCGGCTCGGACGGCGACATCTTCTGCCACGTCTGGAAGCTCATGAAGCTCGGTCCGCTGGTCGGCAAGCGGACGTGGGGCGGGGTCGTCGGCATCTGGCCGCGGCACCGGCTCGTCGACGGGACGGTCACGACGCAGCCCGAGTTCTCGTTCTGGTTCGAGGACCAGGGGTTCGCCATCGAGAACCACGGCACCGAGCCGGAGATCGAGGTCGAGGCGACGCCGGAGGACCACGCGGCCGGCCGCGATCCCCAGCTCGAGCGGGCCGTCGCCGAGGCCCTGCGCCGGCTGGAGGAGCAGCCGTGCGCGCGGCCGGACCTCTCCGAGCGGCCGGACCGGGCGGCGCCGCGGCTGCCGGCGCGGGCGGCGCCGGAGCCCGTGACGGTCCGCGCGGAGGCGTAGACGAGCTTCTTCCGATCGTTCTGCCGGCCCGGCCGTCCCCCGAGGCGCCGCTGCGACCCGGCTCCTCGACACGAGCGTCGTCTCGGGTTGACGCCCGAGCGCACCGGCGAGATCATGGAGCCGCCATGGCCGCGGCGGATGCAGCGGATGCAGAGGACTCCTCCGCTGCCCCACCCGGGGTGAGACCGGCCACGCCCGACAGCCCCACGCTCCAGATCCCGGTTCGAGTCGAGCTGCCCCCGGAGCCGGCGCCCCCCGGGTCCCCGCTCCCGACCCGACCGCCGCGCGCCGCCCTCGCCGCGCCGGCCGCCGGTCCCGCCGCCGGCGCCGCCCTGGGGGACGGCGCGCCGCGCGGGTTCGGCCGCTACATCGTCGAGGCGGAGATCGGCCGCGGCGGCATGGGGGTCGTCTACCGGGCCTTCGACCGCGACCTCCGCCGGCGCGTCGCGATGAAGGTGCTGTCGGGCGCGCTCGGGCGCGACCGCGACCTCGTCGAGCGCTTCGCCGAGGAGGCGCAGGCGACCGCCCAGCTCCAGCACCCGGGGATCGTCCCCGTCCACGACATCGGCGTCGACGACCGGGACCGGCTCTACTTCACGATGAAGCTCGTGCGCGGCCGCACGCTCGCGCGCATCGTCGAGCAAGCGCTGGCGGGCGACGCCCCGACGGTCGCGGAGTTCACGCTCTTCCGCCGCCTCCAGATCTTCGCCGACGTCGCCCGCACGATCGCCTACGCGCACGCGCGCGGCGTCGTCCACCGCGACCTGAAGCCGCAGAACGTCATGGTGGGGGCCTTCGGCGAGGTCCTCGTCCTCGACTGGGGGCTCGCGAAGGTGCTCGGGACCGCCGGCGGCGAGCGCCCGCGCGCCGGCGCGGAGCCGGCGTCCGGCATCGCGACGGCGGGCGCCCGCGCCGAGACGCAGGCGGGCGCGCTCGTCGGCACGCCCGCGTACATGGCGCCGGAGCAGGCGCAGGGCGAGCTGCGGAGGGTCGGTCCCCTCGCCGATGTCTACGCGCTCGGGGCGACCCTTTACCACGTGCTCGCCGGGCGGCCGCCCTTCGACGGAGCTTCGAGCGCCGAGGTCGTCGCGAGGGTCCTCACGGTCGATTCGCCGCGGCCGCGCGCGATCGACCGGACGGTCCCGCGCGAGGTCGAGGCCATCTGCCTCCGGGCCATGGCCAAGGCGCCCGGCGACCGCTATCCGTCGGCGCAGACCCTCGCCGACGACGTCCAGGCGTTCCTCGAGGGCCGTCCCGTCGCCGCCTGCCCGGACGGGCTCCTCGGCCGGGCGGCGAAGTGGGCGCGGCGGCACCGGACGTTCACGACGACGGCGGCCGTCGCCCTGATCGTCGGCCTGGCGGGCGCGGTCGCGGCCCTCGTCGTGATCGACGGCCAGCGGCGCGCGGCCGTCGCCGCTCGGGGGGGCGAGGCGCGGGCGCGCCGCGCCGCCGAGGACGCCCGTCGCGCGGCCGAGACGAACCGCGAGCGCGCGGAGGACCTCGTCGCCTTCATGCTCTTCGAGGTCGTCGAGGATCTCGGGCCGGAGCGCCGCGACGTCCTCGAGTCGCTCGCGCGCCGCGCCCGGACCTACTACGAGACGGCGCCCCCGGAAGCGCTGACGCCGCCCGCACGGCGGCGCCATGCCTTCGCCCTGGTGACGCTCGGCGTCGTCCAGGAGGGGCGGGGCGAGAGCGACGAGGCGCTCGCGAGCTATCGCGCGAGCCTTCGCATCCTCGAACGGCTCGATGTCGAGACCGGCGCGCCGCGCGAGGTGTTCGCCGACCTCGGCTACGCCGAGCTCGGCATCGGCCGCGTCCTCCAGACGCGCGGCGAACGCGGCGAGGCCCTCGCCAGCTACCGGCGGGCGGTCGCGGCCCTCGAGCGTCTCGTCGCGCGCGAGCCCCGCCGGCCGACCTTCCGGCGGCGACTCGTCGAGGCGCACGTGGACGTCGCTCAGAGCCTCCAGCTCGAGGGCCGGCTCGAGGAGGCGCTCGAGAGCCTGCGGGCGGCGCTCGCGCTCGCGGAGGCGCTCGTCGCCGGGGCGGCCGCGCCGGGCGGCGAGGTCGGCCTCCTCGGCGTCTGTCGCGCGCGCCTGGCCTCGATCCAGGCCGACCTCGGGCGCGACGGCGAGGCCCTCGAGTCCTACCGCCGGGCGATCGCCATCTTCGACGACGGCCCGGCCTTCAAGGCGTCCGCCCCTCGCCTCCAGCAGGAGCTCGCCCGGATGGCGGACCAGGCCGCGCTCTTCCTCGCCGGGCGCGGCGAGACGGACGAGGCGCTCGCCCTCGAGACGCGCGCCATCGACGCGCTCGAGCGCCTGAGGGCCCGCGATCCCGGGAGCGCCCGCTCCTTTACGACCTCGCGGGCGCGAGGCTGAACCTCGCCGGCCGGTTTCGCTCCAAGGGCCGCCCCGACGAGTGCGAGGCGAGCGTGCGGGCCGCGCTCGAGTCGGCCGGACGCCTCGTCGCCCTCGACCCGCTCCACGTGAGCTGGCGCCACCTCCGGGCGCGCTGCCGCGGAAACCTGGCGCTCATCCTCGAGGAGCAGGGGCGGCGCGGCGAGGCGCTCGCGGCCGCCCGCGAGTCGCTCGAGGACTTCGATCGTCTCGTCTCCAGGCTCGCGGGCGACGCGTCGCTCGCCGCCGAGCGCGAGAACGTGGCCGGGCGCGTGCGCGACCTCGGGGCGGAGACGGCGCCGCCGCGCTGAGGCGGTCGCCCGCCGGTCCTTCCTCGGGTCGGGAAGAGCTCCGTCGCTCCGCGGTCTCTGCGGCCTCCGTGGCTCTCCCCCCCGGTTGTCGCCGTCGTCTCCCGATGTTAGCGTTCGCCAGGGCGATCGGTGGAGGCTTCGCGGTGTCGAGCGCGACGGCGAGCGGGCGGGCGGCGACGGGGGAAGGGACGGGCGCGGCGGCGGCGGCTCCGTCGGCCGCCGGCGGCGGCGTCGCCTTCGCCGCCATCGCGGCCTGCTTCATCGCGACCGGCGGCTTCGCCCTCGTCTACGAGGTCGTCTTCGCCCGCTACCTCGCGCTCTTCCTCGGCCACACGACCCAGGCCCACACGATCGTCCTCGCGACCTTCATGGGCGGCCAGGCCCTCGGCTACATCGTCTTCGGGCGCCTCGCCGACCGGCTGCGGGCGCCCGTCGCCGCCTACGGCTGGCTCGAGGTCGCCCTCGCCGGCTACGCCGTCCTCTTCCCGGTCCTCTTCGGGCCGGCGCGCGACGCCTTCCTGGCGGCGGCGCGGCCGCTCGACCCGGGCGGCTCGGCCCTGCTCGCCGCCAAGCTGGTGTCGGCGGCGGCGCTGCTGATCGGGCCCGCCTTCCTCATGGGCGGGACGCTCCCGCTGCTCGCGGCCGGGCTCACGCGGCTCGGCGGCGGCTTCGGGCGGACGATCGGCCGGCTCTACGCGGCCAACTGCCTCGGCGCCGTGGTCGGGACGCTCGTCGCCGGCTACGGGCTCGTGCCGGGGCTCGGGCTCAAGGCCGGGATCACGGTCGCCGGGGTCCTGAACGCCGGCGTGGGGCTGGTGGCGTTGCTGATCGGGAGCCGGCTGGCGGCGAGGGCCGGGGAGGGGGACGCGGGGGCGGGGGCGGGGGCGGGGCAGGGAGCGGAGGGCGAGGAGGCCTTCCTCGACCCCGGCGTGCCTCCCATCCGCGCCGCCCGGATCGCCGTCCTCGGGGCCGGGCTGACGGGCGCGGCCGCCATGGTCTACGAGGTCGCCTGGGCGCGGCTCCTCGCGATCGCGCTCGGCGGGTCGACGTACGCCTTCACCGTCATGCTCGCCGGCTTCATAGGCGGCATCGCCATCGGGGCGCGGATCTCGGCCTCGCGCGCGGTCGTGCGCCGGCCGCCGCTCGCGCTCTTCGCCTGGCTCCAGGTCGGCGCGGCGCTCGCGGTCGCGCTCGTGCTCCCCATCGCCGACGAGCTGCCCTACCTCTTCCGCCGGGCGACGGACCTGCTCGCCCGGACCGACCGCGCCTTCCCCGTCTTCCAGGCGTTCCAGCTCCTCGCCTGTCTCGCGGTCATGCTCGGCCCGACGGTGCTCGGGGGCATGGCCCTGCCGGTCGTCGCCCGCGCGGCCGCCGCGTCGGGGCGCGAGGCCGGGCGCACGGTCGGGGCCTCGTTCGCGGCCAACACGACCGGGACCGTGCTCGGGGCGACGCTCGGCGGCCTGGCGATCATGCCGCTCGTCGGCGTCCGGCACACGTTCACGGCCGGGATCGCGCTGAACCTCGTCGCCGCGCTCATCGCGCTCCTCGGGACGGCGACGGCCGCGGCCGGCGGGCGCCGCGGCTGGCGCGTCGGCGCGCCGCTCGCGGCCGCCGCGGCGACGCTCCTCCTGACGGCGACGACCGGGATCTCGCGCGGCGCGCTGACGATGCAGCTCTTCCGGCCGGGCATGGAGGTCCGGGACCTCGCCGAGTTCAAGCGGTTCGCGGCCGGGCGGCGGATCCTCTTCGACGAGGACGGGGCCTCGGCGACCGTCATCGTGACCGGCGATCGCGGCGGCGAGCGGATCCTCTTCGTCAACGGCAAGGCCGACGCCAGCACCGGGCCGGACGCCGTCACCCAGCGCCTGATCGCTCACATCCCGCTCCTGCTCGCGCCGCGCCCGGACGAGGTCTTCGTCGTCGGCCTCGGGAGCGGCATGACGGTCGGCTCGGCGCTGCGGCACCCGGGCGTCAAGAGGTGTGACGTGGCCGAGATCTCGCCCGAGATCGTCCGGGCGAGCCGCCTCTTCGACGACGTGACCGGCGCGCCGCTCGACGACCCGCGCTGCCGCCTGATCGTCGACGACGCGCGCACGTTCCTGACGATCGCCGACAAGCGCTACGACGTGATCATCAGCGAGCCGTCGAACCCCTGGGTCGCGGGCAACGGGTCGCTCTTCACGGTCGAGTACTTCCGGACGCTCGCGCGCCACCTGACCCCGGGCGGCATCGCCGTCCAGTGGGTCCAGGTCTACGAGGTCTCGGACGCGATCGTCGACCTCGTGATCCGGACCTACGCCGCCGTCTTCCCGCACATGCGGATCTTCGCGAACACGACTCAGGCGGACCTGATCCTCGTCGGCTCGCTCGAGCCGCTCGCGGTCGACCTCGACCGGATCGAGGCCCGGTTCGCGCAGCCGGACGTCCTCGCGGACCTCGCCCCCGAGGGGATCGGCCGGCCCCTCCAGCTCTACGCCCACGAGCTGCTCGGTCCGACCGACGTCCGGCGGGCGGTCACGCCCGGCGCGCTCAACGTCGACGACCGCCCGTTCCTCGAGTTCGCGGCCCCGCGGGCGCTCTTCACGGCCAGCCGGGCCCGGCGGCTCGTGACCTGGGCGCTCGACCCGGCGCGCGTGCCGGCGGCGGCGGACCGGCTGATGGACGTGCACGTCGCCCGGCGCGGTCCCTTGACGGAGGAGGACGCCCGGGCCGTGATGGCGTCGCTCAAGCTCTTCGACCGCTGGCCGGAGGTGTCGGCGAGGTACGTCCGGGCCGCCGAGTCCCCGGATGCGACGATCGTCGACCTCCGCCGCGGGATCACGCTCGCGGCGACCCGCGACGAGCGGGAGCGCCTGGCCCGCCTGCTGGGCCGCCTCTACGCCCGCCCCGACGCGACCGCCGACGACGCCCTCGCCCTCGTCGACGTCCTCGTCTCGGACGGCGACTCGCGCTGGTCCCGCCTCGAGCCGTGGCCCTACGAGGAAGCGCTCGCGATCGCCTCCTCCGTCGCCGGGCGCTTCCCGGCCGCCGCCGCCCGCGGGCGCTACGCCGAGGCCATCGTCCGCCTCCGTCGCCGCGAGATCGAGCCGGCGCGCGCCCTGCTCGCCGCCGTCGTGTCGGACCCGGCGGCACCGCCCACGCTCCGGGAGAGGGCCCGGGCGGAGCTCGACGAGCTCCGCCCGCGGTAGCGGGCGGGCGCCCCGCCCTCGCGTCAGGCGGCGGGGGCCCGGCGGGCGGCGGCGACCTCCTCGTAGATCGCGAGGTAGCCGCGCACGAAGCCGTCGAGCGCGAAGCGGCGGACGGCGAGGGCGCGGGCGTGGCTCGCGTACTCGCGGTAGCGCATGCGCAGGCGCTCGAGGGCGCCGTCCAGGGCGGCGACCGTGCGGGCGGGGGCGAGGCCGGCGCCCTCGCGGACGAGCAGGCTCGAGATGCCGCAGGCCGGGGAGACGATCGCCGGGCGGCCGCAGGCGAGGCCCTCGACGATCGAGTTCGGGCAGGACTTGCCGACGCCGGGCGCGAAGGGCGCCAGGACGGCGTGGGCGGAGGCGAAGGCGGAGGGCATGTCGGAGACCTCGTCCGCGGAGACGAGGACGTTCGCGGGCGGGTCGAGCGCCTCGAGCGCGCGCCGCGTGCCGTCCGGGTCCCCCATGCGCCGGAGGAGGAGGAGGACCTCGACGTCCGGGTTGGCGCGGGCGAGCTCGACCATGAGCGGGATGCCGCGCGACTCGAGCTCGGCGGGGCCCGGCGGGCTGCTGGCGAAGAGGAGGCGGAAGGGGCGCGGCGGCGGCGCCGGCGTCGGGTAGAAGACCTCGAGGTCCACCCCCGGGTAGACGACGCGCACGCGCTCGGGGGCCGCGCCGGCCTCGATGAGCGCGGCCGCCAGGGCCTCGCTCTCGGCCGCGAAGACCGAGACCCGGCCGTAGAGGCGCCGGTCGAGCGGCTCGCCCGGGATCGCGACCGTGAAGACGACGGGGCGCCGCCCGAGCGCCCGGAGGAAGTGCCAGGCGTCGAGGCCGCCGAAGGCGTGGGTGACGTCGCCGCGGCGCTCGAGGACGGCGGCGAGCGCCGCGAGCGTCAGCCAGCGCCGCCCGGCCAGGCGCACGACGCCGTCGCGCGCCTGGGCGATGGAGGTCGCCTGACCGGCCGAGAACGAGACGACGGGCGGGCGCCGGCCGAGCGCGGCGAGCGCCCGCCGGAGCGCGTCGACCTCCTTCGAGAGCCCCTCGCGCGAGGGCTCGAAGAGGCCCGTCCAGAAGGTCACCCGCGGCGGCGGCACGTCACGATCCACTCGAGCGGGTCGCCGTCGCCGATGCGGTCGACGGCCTCCATCGCCAGGCGCGCCAGGACCCGCGAGCGCGGGGCGAGCAGGATCTGGAGCGCCCGCAGGAGCCCGTAGCGTCGCTGCGCGCCCCGGAGGGAGACGACCTCGAAGCCCGCGGCCTCGACCTCGGCCCGGAGGGCGTCGGCCCGGTGGAGGGCGTCGAAGTGCGCGTACTCGTCGGGCCGCGCGCCCGTCCGGAGCGGGCGGGACACGACCTCGTTGACGGCGTCGAACACGAGCGTCCCGCCCGGCCGCAGGACGCGCGCGATCTCGGCGTGGAGCCGCCGCCGCTCGGCCGCCTCGAAGTGGCGGATGAGCCGGAACGAGTAGACGAAGTCGAAGCGGGCGGCGGCGAACGGGAGCGCGAAGGCGTCGCCGTGGACGAGCGCCCACGGCCGGCGGGTCACGCGCGCGAGGCGCCGCCGCGCCTGCTCGAGCATGGCCGCGCTCGCGTCGACGAGGACCCCGCGCGCCCCCGTCATCTTCGCGACCTCGACCGTGAGGCGCGCCGGCCCCGGCCCGATCTCGAGGATCCGCCGCGGCCGCGCGCGGCGGATCGCCCGGCGCAGCTCGGCCACCTGGCGCGCGTGCAGCATCGCGCCGAGCGGCTCGAGGAACCGGGCGTCGATGTAGTGGCTCGCGACCGACGAGTCGCGGTAGGCCTCGCGGATCTCGTGCACGCCCTGGATCGTCACGGGACGGCGACCTCCGAAGGAACGGGGCTGGCGGCGGAGAAGGACGAGGCCGCCGGGAGCGGTCCGGCGCGCCTCCGCCCGAGGAAGCGCTCGAGGACGAGGACGGCGAAGAGCGCGTACGCGTGGTCCGCGGCCCCGGCGCGGTGCTCGTCGAAGAGCCGGCGCACGCGCGCGCGGTCGAGGACCGCGGCCACGCCCGCGTCCGGGCCGAGGACCTCGTCCTCGAAGCGCCCGGCGTACGGGCCGCGCAGCCAGGCGCCGACGGGCGCCGTGAAGCCCCGCTTCGGGAGCCGCAGGACGGCGCCCGGCAGGCGGCCGCGGGCGACCCGCCGCAGCAGGTGCTTCGCCCGGAGGCGGGGCATCCGGGTCGCCGTCGGGACCCGGAACGCGAGCTCGACGATGCGCCGGTCGAGGAGCGGCGAGCGGACCTCGAGCCCGTGCTGCATGCTCATGCGGTCGACCTTCACGAGCACGTCGTCGGCGAGGTAGACCTTCAGGTCCGCGTACTGGGCCCGCTGGACCGGGCTCGACGACGGGCACCGCCGGTAGGGGGCGACGACCGCCTCGTAGACGGGCGAGCGGCGTGGGTCCGGGTCCGGGTCGCGCCCGAGCAGGGCCCTGGCGGCGGCCGGCTCGAGGAAGCAGAGGTCGGCGTAGTAGGCCGCCTCGGGCTCGAGGCCGAGGTTCCGGAGGAGCGTGGCGAGCCGCAGCGGCCGCGGCAGCCGCCGCCAGCGCGGCCAGCGGCGCCCGAGCCAGCGAAACGCGGCGCCGAGCCCGCCGCCCCCGGGCGCGAGGGTCGCGCGCGCCCGCGCCTCGATGGCGTGGGGCACGTAGCGGAAGTCGTAGCCGCCGAAGACCTCGTCGCCGCCGTCGCCCGAGAGCGCGACCGTCACGTGCCGGCGCGCCGCCGCCGACACGTGGTACGTCGGGATGGCCGACGAGTCCGCGAACGGCTCGTCGAAGGCGTCCACGATCCGGTCGAGCGTCTCGCCCGGAGCCGGGGCGACGAGCTCCTCGTGGTGCCGGGTCCCGAGGCGCCGCGCCACGAGCCGGGCCGCGTCGAGCTCGTCGTGGGCGCGGTCGCCGAAGCCGACGGTCGTCGTCACGACCGGCCCGTTCGGGACGCCGTCGCGCGCCGCCTCGGCCATGAAGGAGACGACGAGCCCGGAGTCGACGCCGCCCGAGAGGAACGCGCCGAGCGGCACCTCGCTCTCGAGCCGCTCGCGCACGCGCGCCGCGAGCGAGGCCTCGAGCTCCTCGCGGATCGCGGCCGCCTCGCGCCGGTCGTCGTCGAAGCGCCGGACGTCCCACCAGCGCCCGCGCTCGATCCGCCCGCCGGCGCGCAGCCTGAGCCAGCAGCCGGGCTCGAGCTTGCGGACGCGCCGGTAGGCCGTCGCCGGCGCGATGAAGTAGCCGAGCGAGAGGTAGCCCTCGAGGGCGGCGAGGTCGAGCGTCCCGTCGAACGCGGGGCTCCGGGCGATCGCCCGGATCTCGCTCGCGAAGTGGAGCGCGCCGCCGAGGACGGCGTAGAAGAGCGGCTTCTTGCCCAGCCGGTCCCGGGCGAGGAACAGCTCGCCCGTGCGCCGGTCGTGGATGGCGAACGCGAACATGCCCTCGAGCCGATCGAGCGCGCCCTCGCCCCACTCCTCGTAGGCGTGGACGATGGCCTCGGTGTCCGAGCGGGTGCGGAAGCGGTGCCCGCGCCCCTCGAGCTCCCGCCTCAGCCCTTCGTGCCCGTAGATCTCGCCGTTGAAGACGATCCGGATCGAGCCGTCCTCGTTCGCGAGGGGCTGGGCGCCCCCGGCCCGGTCGATGATCGAAAGGCGCCGATGTCCGAGGACGGCGCGCTCGTCCCGGTGGAAGCCCTCGGCATCCGGGCCGCGGTGGGCGAGCGCCCGCGTCATCTCCGGCAGGGCCGCGCGGATCGCGGGATCGAGCGGGCCGTCGAGGGCGACGGCGCCGCAGATGCCGCACATCAGGACCTCTCCCGGTCGGGCTGGGCGCCGAGCCCGAACCCGCGCCCGTGCCCGTGTCCGTGCCCCGAACCCGTGCCCGTGCCCGTCCCCGTGCCCGAGCCCGCTTCACCCGGGCCCGTGTCCGTGCCCTGTGCCCTCTGCCTTCTGCCCCCTCCCTCCCCCGTCCCTTCCCCCGGCCCCTCCCCCGTCCCCTCCCCCCTTCCCTCCCCGGTCCCCACCCCGGTCCCGGCCCCCGCCCCCACTCCCCTCCTCCTCCACCACCGCCCGCGCCGCCACCCTCCCGGCCTCTCGGCCAGCCCGCGGTACACCTCGTGGTACTCCTCCACCATCCGCAAGATGTCGAACCGCTTCTCCGCCCTGAGCCGCCCCCGGAGCCCCATCTCGTGCGCCCGGTCCGGATCGGCGCCGAGCGCGTGGAGCGCGAGGGCCAGCAGGTACGGCGAGCGCGGCGGGACGAGCAGCCCGGTCTCGCCGTGGACGACGACCTCGGGCGTCCCGCCGACGTGCGTCGCCACGACCGGCAGGGCCGCGGCCATGGCCTCGAGGACCGTCAGCGACACCCCCTCGTGGGTCGACGCGTTCGCGTAGGCGTCGAGCCCCGGGAGCAGCAGGCGCGCGTCGGCGCGGTAGCCGAGGAACCGGACGGCCCGCTCGACGCCCGCCGCCCGCGCCACGGCCTCGAGCCGCTCGCGCTCCGGCCCCTCGCCGATGACGGCCAGCTCGGCGTCCGGGACGACGCGGCGGAGGATGGCGAGGGCGCCGAGGAGCGTGCCGAGGTCCTTCACGGGGTCCAGGCGCGCGGCCGTCCCGATCAGGAACTTGTGCCGGGGGACGCCGAGCAGGAACCGCGCCCGCTCGTAGTCCGGACCGTCCGGCTTCCGGCCGAGCGGGATCCCGTTGCGCACGACCTCGAGGCGGTCGGGGGGGAAGCCCTCGGCGACCAGGTGGCGCGAGAGGTCCGCCGACACGGCGAAGAAGCGGCCGCGCACCTGCCCGAGGACGCGGTTCGCGAGCCGGCGCCGCGGCGAGGGCGGCGCGTCCGAGAGGCGCCCGTGCTCCGTGAAGGCGAGGCTGAGGCTCGGGCGGGCGAGGGTCGCGATCGTCCCGTAGACGAACGGCGAGTAGTGGTGACAGTGGAGGACGCGGGCGCCGTGGCGCCGCGCGAGGGCCGCGATCCGGAGCCCGAGGGCCGGCCGGAACCCGGGCCGCCGCCCGAGGGCGACGACGGGGATCCCGTGCTCGGCGAGCTCGGCGGCCCACGCGCCCTTGCGGTCGAGGCAGCAGACGAGCGTCCGGCATCGCCCCTCGAGGCGCTTCGACAGCTCGACGACGAGCCGCTCGGTGCCTCCGGGGTCGAGGCTCAGGACGACCTGGAGGACTCCGATGGGCGCGCCGCCTCCGCCCGCGTCTCGTGGGTCCTCTTGGCTCCCCATGGTTGCGTCTCTCCCACTCCCGTGCCCGTGTCCGTGCCCGTACCCACGCCGACTCCCACACCCGTGCCCGTGCCCGTGCCCGCTCCGACTCCCGCTCCCGTGCCCGTGTCCGTGGCTTCTGCCTTGCGCCTTCTGCCCGCCCAGCGCTTCCTGCCCCCGTCCCCCCCGCCCCCGCCCCCGCCCCCCTCCCCCCCGCGCCTCCCCCGTCTTCGCCCCGCGAGCCACCGCGCCGCCGCCTCGATGTCCCGCCACAGCCCCTGGCGGTTCCAGGCGGCCCACTTCGCCACCTGCACCAGGCAGCGCGCCCGCACCGCCGCCCCGATGGGCGCGCGCCGCACGGCGGCCAGGTGCTCGACGAGCCAGCGCCAGCGCGGGAGCTGGACCCGACCGCCGTTCCTCGGGTCGAACCAGACCGCGCGGGCGTCGAAGGCCTCGTGCCGCCGCACCGACGTGTCCGCGTGGTCCCGGCGGAGGAAGAGCGGCTCCTGGACCTCGTGGAAGCCGCCGCGGAGCGCGAGCTCGCCGAGGAGGACGGTGTCGGACGCCGGGTACGCGCCGATCCGCGCCGTCGCGCGCAGCGCGCTAGCCCGCAGGAGGCCGAAGATCGCGTTGCACTCGCCGCCGAACCGGAAGCGGTCGTGGTAGCGCCGGTAGCGCGCACCGGGGTCGGGCTCGCGGAGGTCGAGGCCGTCGCCGTACATGGCGACGAACCGGCCGGCCTCGTCGATGATGGCGGTCCTCGGGTAGGCGACGACCGTCCCGGGCTCGCCGTCGAGCACCGAGACGAGCCGCTCGAGGAGCTCCGGGGCGCAGAGGTCGTCGTGGGCCGCCCACTTGAAGTACGCGCCGCGCGCGAGCGCGAACACGCGGTTGTAGTTCCAGGCGGCGCCGTGGTTCCGTCCCCACCGGTAGGCGCGGATGCGGCGGTCGCGCGCCGCGAACGCGCGCACGATCTCGTCGGTGCCGTCCGTCGAGGCGTTGTCCGCGACGATGAGCTCGAGGTCGGCGAAGGTCTGCCCGAGCAGCGACTCGAGCGCCGCCGCGAGGAAGCGCGCGCCGTTGTAGACCGGCAGTCCCACGGACACGCGGGGAGCGCGCGCGCGATCGGCCTTCATACGGACACCACCTCGACGTCCCACGCGGGCGAGAGCCCGCGGAGCCGCCCGCGCACCTCCTCCTCGTAGACCCGGTTCATGAGGAGGACCGCGTCGGGCCGCACGTGCAGGAGGGCCTCGGGCGGGATGATCCGCTGGCCGGTGCCCGGGACGAAGAGCCCGTGCTTGCGCGGGTTCTGGTCCACGATGCAGTCGATCCGGCCGGCGGCGCCGACGAGGTTCAGGAAGGTCACGCCCTTCGAGCCCGCGCCCCAGGCGACGACCCGGCGGCCCGCGTCGAGGAGGCGTTCCACGCGGTCGCGCCAGAGGTCCACCTGGCGCGCCGATCCGGCCGCGAAGCTCCGGGCGAGGACGGCGAGGTCGGCGACCGCGTGCTCGTCGTCCGGCGCGGCGCCCGGGCGCGCGCCGTTCGAGCGCCCGCCCCCGCCGTCGCCGCCGTCGGCGCCGTCGGCGAAGATGTCGCCCGGGAGGCCGGGCCCGGCCGCGGCGCCGTTCCCGTTGCGGCCCGGGCGCCCGGGACCGGCGGCGGCCTCGATGCAGAGGAACTGGTCGTCGAAGGACGTGTAGAGGCGGAGCGGCTCGAGGCCGGCCTCGACGAACAGGCGGCGGAGCGACGGGAGGGCGAAGTAGGAGCGATGCTCGTAGATCGCGTCCCAGAGGCACGCCCCGCGCAGCATCGCGGCCGCGTTCGGGACCTCGAAGAAGGCGACGGCCCCCGGCCGGCGCGTGACCGCGCGCCGGACGGCGGCGAGGAAGGGGAGCGGCTCCGCGACGTGCTCGAGGACGTGCCGGCAGCAGACGATGTCGGCCTCGCAGTCGGCGTACGCCTCGGAGAAGAGGTCGCGCACGAAGAGGACCTCGTACGGGCGCCCGCGCGCCTCGCCGGTCCGCCGATCCGGCCCGTCGTAGACCGTGTCGAGGCCGACGCCGAAGTTGCCGCCCTCGGCGCAGAGGATCTCCAGGAACTCGCCGCGCCCGCAGCCGATCTCGAGGACGTTCTTGCGCTCGAGGGCGTAGCGCGCGACGAGGCGGGCGGCGAGCCCGCGCACGTAGTCGTCGAAGCGCGCGGAGTGGTGGAGCGAGTTCTCGTAGCCCGGGCCGTAGGCGACGGTCGCGGCGTCGAAGACGAGGTTCGAGATGTGGCCGCAGGTCCGGCAGAGGCCGAGCTCGACGTCGGCGCGCGGGGCGGCGAGCGCGGCGAGCCGCGTCGGCTGGGCGATGTTGGCGTGCACGGGCACGCCCGCGAGCGTGAAGAAGGGCGCGGGGACCGTGTCGCCGCAGACGGGGCAGCGCGCGGGGCCGGGCAAGGGCTCGTCCCTCCTCCTCTCTCGATGGCCCGAGGGCCGGTCCGACCTAGACCGCGACCAGCTCGGCCTCGACGCCGAGCCCCCGCATCTCGCGCCGGATCTCGTCCAGGTAGACCGGGTTCATGGCGACGACGGCGTCGGGGCGGTACGTCTTCAGCCGCTCCGGCGCGACGATCGGGTGCCCCGTCCCCGGCATGTACATGCCCTGCTTGAACGGGTTGACGTCGACGACGCAGCCGACCTCGTCGCGGACCCCGAGCGTCGTCAGGAACGAGACGGCCTTCGACCCCGAGCCCCAGAGGGCCACGTGCTGGCCGCGCTCGCGCGCCCGGGCGAGCGACTCGCGCCAGCCCTCGACCCTGTCGGGGGCGGCGACCTCGAAGCGGCGCACGTCGTCCGCGAGCCGGCCGAGGTCGTCCTCGAGGGCCGAGCGCACGCCGCCCAGGCCGCCCCCCGGCCGGGCGTCGATCAGGATGTACTGGTCGCCGAAGTCGAGCGAGAGGTCCTGGACGTCGAACCCGGACGAGCGGAAGAGGTGCGCGAGCGACCCGGGGCTGAAGTACGAGCAGTGCTCGTAGTAGATGTCCCAGAACGCGCGCTCGCGCAGGACGCGCCCGACGTCCGGCACCTCGACGACGACGACCGTGTCCTTCGCCCCGATCGACTCCCTCACGAGCCGCAGGAGCTCGGCGACGGGCTGGATGTGCTCGAGGGTGTGCCGGCAGAGGATGAGGTCGGCCGGCAGGTCCGCGTGCTCGGGCGAGTAGAGCTGCGGGATGAAGCGGACGCTCCCGCGGTCGCCCGCCCGGCCCTCCGGGACGCGGTCCGGGCGCCAGGCCGGGTCGATCCCGACGCCGCGGTTGTCGCCGATCTCGCAGAGGAGCCGGAGGAACTCGCCCTTGCCGCAGCCGATCTCGACGATGTCCTTGCCGCGGAGGTCGTGGCGGAAGACGAGGCGCCGCGCGAGCTCGCCCGCGAACCGGTTGAAGCGGCCGGAGAAGCCCTGGGTCTCCTCGTAGCGCGGCGAGTACTCGTGGACGGTCGGGTCGAAGGCCGTGTTCTGGATGAATCCGCACGCCTCGCAGAAGCCGAGGGCGAGGTCGCGGCGCGGGTAGGCGACGGCCTCCTCGGGCGTCGGCATGAGCAGGCAGCTGTGGGCCGGGATCCCGCGGACCTCGTAGAAGTCGCGGACGTCGCGGGCGCCGCAGCTCCAGCATCTCGGGTCGTGAGGCATGTGGTCTCCCCTTCGTGCTCGTGCTCGTGCTCGTGTGCCGGTGCCGGCGCCCGCGCACCGCGCCCGCGCCCGCCCGAGGTCAGACGATCTCGAGGTGCGGGATCGGGATGATGAACCGCCCGCCGCCCACCCGGTACTCGCGCTGCTGGCGCAGGACCTCGTTCCGGAGGTTCCACGGGAGGAGCAGGACGTAGTCGGGCCGGTCGTCGAGCAGCCGGGCCGGGTCGTGGATCGGCAGCCGCACCCCGGGCACGTAGCGGCCCTGCTTGTGGACGTTGCGGTCGACGATGTAGTCGAGGAAGCGGCCGTCGATCCCGGCGTAGTTGAGGAGCACGGCCCCCTTGGCCGCCGCCCCGTAGCCGGCGATGCGCTTGCCGCAGCCCTTGAGGTCGGAGAGGAGCGTCCGGAGGCCCGCCCGGATCGCCTCCACCCGGGCGGCGAAGCCGGCGTAGTAGCCGATGTCGTCGAGCCCCGCGCGGGCCTCGGCCTCGAGGGCGCGGGCGACGGCCTCGCCGCGCCCGCCGGCGGGGCCGCTGGCCGGCGCCGCGCGGCCCGACCCGCCCGCCGGCTCGACGTAGAGGCGCAGCGACCCGCCGTGGATCGGCAGCCGGTCGAGGTGGACGAGCGAGAGCCCGTGGCGCCGGAAGAGGGCGTCGAGGGCCGTCACCGAGAAGTAGCAGAGATGCTCGTGGTAGATCGTGTCGAACTCGGCGTCGTCCACGAGGTCCTTGACGTACGGGCACTCGATCACGGCGACCCCGTCGTCCTTTAGGAGCAGGGCGATCCCCGCGACGAAGCCGTTCAGGTCGGCGACGTGGGCGAGGACGTTGTTGGCGACGATGACGTCCGCGCGCTTGCCCTCGCGGCGCAGCTCGAGCGCGAGATCGCGGCCGAAGAAGGCCTGGAGCGTCGGGATCCCGCGGGCGCGGGCGGCGGCGACGGGCCCCTCCGCGGGGTCGATGCCGAGGACCGGGACCCCGCGCTTGACGAAGTACTGGAGGAGGTAGCCGTCGTTGCTCGCGAGCTCGACGGCGAGGCTCTTCGGACCGAGCCCGCGCGAGGCGACGAGCGCCTCGACGTTGCGGCGCGAGTGCTCGAGGAGCGTCTCCGAGAACGACGAGAAGTACGGGTAATCGCGGCAGAAGAGGACCTCGGGCGGGACCGTCTCGAGGATCTGGACGAGCGAGCAGCCCCGGCAGAGGGCGACGTCGAGCGGAAACCGCGGCTCGAACGCGTCCAGGTCCTCCGGCTTCAGGAGCCCGTCGGCGAGCGGCATGGCCCCGAGCGAGAGGAACGTGGTCAGCTCGGATGCGCCGCAGGAGCGGCACTTCGCGCCGCTCTTGGTGCTGGGTGTCATTCGCTCGTCTCCTCTCCTCTTCCTCGTGCTCGTGCCCCGCTACGCCGCGTGCCGCGCCGCCCGCGTCCGGCGCAGCCGCTCGTCGATCGCCCCGGCCGCCCGCAGCTCCAGGACGCGCCGGATCCGGAAGAAGCGCGACCCGAGGAACGTCTCGGCGGTGAGCCCCGCCCTGAGGTAGGCGTCGCGGAGCTCGATGCAGCCCCGCCGCACGTCGAAGCGGGGCCGGAAGCCGGGCAGGGTCGCGCGGATCCGCTCGCAGCTCACGCGGTAGTTGCGCCGGTCGGGCGAGGCGTCGCCCGCGAGCGTCACGACGCTCCCGGGGACGACCTCGGCGACGATCGCGGCCACGTCCCGGACGCGGTAGTTCTCCTCGGTCCGCCCCACGTTGAAGGCCCGGTTGTGGACGATCGCGCGCGGGGCCTCGAGACAGGCGATGAAGGCGCGGCCTATGTCCTGGACGTGGACGAGCGGGCGCCAGGGCCGGCCGTCGCTCTTGATCAGCACCCGACCGGTCGTCACGGCGTAGCCGACGAGGTTGTTGACGACGAGGTCGCCGCGCAGCCGCGGCGAGGCGCCGTAGGCGGTCGCGTTGCGCAGGAACGTCGGGCTGAACGAGGCGTCGGCGAGCGCCGTGAGGTCGCGCTCGACGAGGACCTTCGACTCGCCGTAGGGCGTCACGGGGTGGAACGGCGCCCCCTCGCCGACCAGGTCGTCGCCCGACGCCCCGTAGATGCTGCAGGACGACGACTGGAGGAAGCGCGGCACGCCCGCCTGCTTCGCGACCTCGGCCAGGCGCACGGTCGCCCGGTGGTTGATCTCGAACGTGCACTCCGGGTTCAGGTCGCCGAGCGGGTCGTTCGAGATCCCGGCGAGGTGGATGACGGCGTCGAAGCCCTCGAGGTCGCGCGCCGTCGCGTCGCGCACGTCGAGCCTGAGGGCGCGGATGTCGGGCCTCTCCGGGCCGAGCGTGCAGCCCTCGAAGAGGTAGCTGTCGAGGCCGACCGGCTCGTGGCCGGCCTCGAGCAGGAGCGGCACGAGCACGGAGCCGATGTAGCCGTCGTGGCCGGTGACCAGCACTCGCATGGGGCTCACCACGTCCTCCACGGCGCCTTCCCGCCCTGCCACAGCCCCTCGAGGAGGCGCCTGTCGCGGAGCGTGTCCATGCACTGCCAGAACCCCTCGTGACGGTAGGCCATGAGCTGGCCGTCGCGGGCGAGCCGCTCCATGGGCTCCTTCTCCCACTGGGTCTGGTCGCCGTCGATGTAGTCGAGGACGCGCGGCTCGAGGACGAAGAAGGCGCCGTTGATCCAGCCTTCCTCGAGCTGCGGCTTCTCGGAGAACTCGACGACCTGCGCGCCCTCCATCCGCAGCTTGCCGAAGCGCGCCGGCGGCCGCACGGCCGTCACCGTCGCCAGCTTGCCGTGGGCGCGGTGGAACTCGAGGAGCTCCTTGAGGTCGACGGTCGAGACGCCGTCGCCCCACGTCAGCATGAACGTCTCGTTGCCGAGGTACGGGGCGAGCCGCTTGATCCGCCCGCCCGTCAGCGTGTCCTGGCCGGTGTCGATGAGCTCGACGACCCAGTCGGTCTCGGCCCCGTCGCCGTTCATCGAGTCCACGCGGCCGCGCTTCAGGTCGACCTTCAGGTTGCCGTTCAGGGCCGCGTAGTCGGCGACGTACTTCTTTATGTGCTCGCCCTTGTAGCCGAGGGCGACGACGAACCGGCTGAAGCCGTGGTGCCGGTAGTGCATCATGATGTGCCACAGGATCGGCTTGCCGCCGATCTCGACCATCGGCTTCGGCTTCACCTCCGTCTCCTCGGAGAGACGGCTCCCGACCCCTCCGGCGAGGATGGCGACCTTCATGGCTCGCTCCGTTCGGATCCGGACGATCCCATCGATGCCTTAGCTGCGGCGGCGTTCGAGCGCCGGTCGGCCGGGACGGCGACGCCGGCGTGGACGGCGGCGACCGCCGAGGCCGCCGCCTCCCAGGTGAAGGCGCGGAGGACGCGCTCCCGCCCCGCGCGCCCGAGGGCGGCGCGGAGCGAGGCGTCCCGGGCGAGCCGGCGGATCGCGGCCGCCAGCTCCTCGACCTCGCGCCCCGAGACGAGGAGGCCCGTGGCCAGGTCGGCGACGGCCTCGGGCACGCCGCCGCTCCGGCCGCCGACGACGGCCTTCCCGGCGGCCTGGGCCTCGAGGAAGACGATGCCGAAGCCCTCGATGTCGGCGCCGTCGACGCGGTTCGGGAGGGCGAAGATGTCGCAGGCGGCGTAGTACGCCGGGAGGTCCTCGTCCGCGACCTCGCCGGCGAAGACGACGCGGTCGGCGACGCCGGCGTTCGCGGCCAGCGACTCGAGCCGGGCGCGCTCCTCGCCGTCGCCCACGAGGACGTAGCGGAGGTCGGGCAGCTCCTCGCGGAGGGCGGCGACGGCGGCGATCGCGAGGTCGTGGCCCTTGCGCCTCTGGAGCCGGCCGACGCTCAGGACCACCGGGCCGCGGCCGTCGGGGGCGAGGCGCCGGCGCACGGCCGTGCCGTCGACGTCGGGGCGGAAGCGCGAGGCGTCCACGCCCGGGTGGACGACGCGGATGCGCGCCGGGGCGACGCCTATGGCCTCGAGGAGGCCGGCCGTGCTGCGGCTGTTGGCGACGACCGCCGCCGCCCCCGAGTAGACGCGCTTCTGGAGGAACGCCAGCTCGCGCGAGGTCAGGGCCGTGGCCACGTCCTCGCCGTGGGCCCAGCAGACGTACCGGGGCCCGCCGAGGGCGCGGGCGAGGCGGGCCGCGACGCCCTCCGGCAGGGCGCGCCCGCAGTGGACGACGGTCCCCGCCCCGGCCCCGCTCCGGTCCCCGGCCCCGTGTCCGTCGTGGCCGTTCCCCCGGGCCAGCTCCCGCGCCGTCCGGCGCACCATCGCCGCCACCCGCAGGTGGTGGCCGAGCGCCCCGCGCTCGAGGACGCCGAACCGGCGCGTGGCGATGGGCCGCCGCAGGACCGTCAGGCGCCCGCGCCGCTCGCGCTCGGGGCCGGGGGAGCGGGCCGCGTCCGTCACCACGGTCACGCCGACGCCCTCGAGACGCGAGTAGACGTTCTCGAAGAGCACGGCGCTGCCGCCCAGGGCCGGCGGGAAGAGCTCGCTGAGGAGGAGGGCGCGGGGCACGGTACGAAGTCGTCCACCCTACCGAATTCACCTTCACCAGCTGACCGTCGAAGCCTAGCACGCCGGCCGCCGTCCGGCAAGGCGTCCACGCCGCAAGCGCTTGTCCGACGGCTCTCCGCCGGCTACGCTACGAAGGCGATTTCAATAAGGTAAGGACCCTCGCATGAAACCGCTCGTGTTCATGATCCTGACGACGATCGCCGGGACGGCCGGGGCCCTCCTCGTGAGCCCCTTCCTGGGCGTGGCGGTCTACTACCTCTTCGCCGTCATGCGCCCGCCGTTCCTCTGGTGGTGGGTCCTTCCCGAGGGGGTGCGCTGGTCGCTCTTCGTCGCGGTCGCGACGATCCTGGCCGCGGTCCTCGTGAAGGCGGGGCTGCTCCGGCTACCCCCGCCGCGCGAGGGCGACGGCGCCCGCGGGGAGGGCCGCTTCGGCCGGGGTCACGCGGCCGTGCTCGTCTTCGGGCTCTGGGTCGCCGTCACGGCCCTCACCGCGAAGCGCACGGACGTGTCGTACCCGTGGCTCTGGGAGTACGCCAAGATCTTCGCCATGTTCGCGTGCGCCGCCTTCCTCGTGCGCACGCTGCGGCAGGTGTGGATCCTCTTCCTGATCGCGACCGCCTCGCTCGCCTACATAGCCTACGAGGTCAACATCCTCTACCTGGCCGACGGGCGGCTCGACATCTACCACGACGGCTTCGGCGGCTACGACAACAACGGCGCGGCCCTCGTCCTCGCCATGGGCGTCCCCTTCTGCCTTTACGCCTGGGAGGGGACCGCCCGGTGGTGGCGGTGGGGCTTCCTCGTCTGCATCCCGCCGATCATCCACGCCGTGCTCATGACCTACTCGCGCGGGGCGATGGTCTCGCTCCTCGCGGCCGCGCCGATCCTCTACCTCCGGAGCCGGCACAAGCCCTGGCTCACGGCCGGCGGGCTGCTCCTCGCCTTCGTGATCGTCCCCGCCCTCGCCGGCAAGGAGCAGCGCGAGCGCTTCCTGACCATGACCGAGGCCGAGCCGGACGCCTCCGCCCGGAGCCGGCTCGGGAGCTGGACGGCCGGCCTCAAGATGGCCGTCGACCACCCCGTCCTCGGCGTCGGCGTCCGCAACGCCGACCTCTTCTCCTACAGGTACGGGGCCGACATCCGCGGCCGGGCCATCCACAGCGTCTACATCCAGCTCGCCGCCGACAGCGGGTTCGTCGGCCTCGGCCTCTACCTGCTCGCGATCGTCGTCTGCCTCCGGGCGGCGCACGGCGCGCGCCGCGCGGTCCTGGGCCGGACGGACGACGACGCGCGCCGCGTCCGCGCGATCGCGTCCGGCTGCGAGGGGGCGATGGCCGTCTTCTGCGCGGGGGCCGCGTTCCTCTCGCTCGAGGTCCTCGAGCTCCCGTACCTCGTCCTCCTCCTCGCCGCCCAGCTCGGGACGCTCCTGACGCCGGCGGCCGCGCCGCCCGACCGCCCGACGGCCCGGGACGCGGACGGGGGCGAGGGCGGAGGCCCGCCCGGCGCCCCCTCGGAGGACCTCGTCGTCATCCTCGACGGGCCGCCCGTCGCGCCCGGCGTCCGGGCGACGACCTGGCGGCCCCGCGAGACCGGGGCGACCGCGCCTTCCGTGGCCGCCGAGCGCTGATCCGTCACGCCTCGCGGGCGGCGCCGTTGCCGGCCGGGGGCATAAGGTGTCATAGGTATATACATGCTCGAGAACGAGACCGTCGTCGTCTTCGCGGACGACTGGGGCGTCCACCCCTCCAGCGCCCAGCACCTCTTCCGCCGCTTCCTCGAGGGGAACCGCGTCATCTGGTTCGACACGGTGGGCCAGCGGCTGCCCCGCCCGACCTTCGGGGACGCGCAGAAGGTCTTCCGCAAGATCGCGCTCTGGGCGCGGCTGCCGATCCCGCTCCCCGGCGCCGGGCTCCGCCGGGCGGCGGTCGCGGCCGGGCCCGGCGACGGGGCCGGCGGCGGCGTCGAGGCCCGTCCCGAGGTCCACGACCTGCCGCTCTTCCCGGTCGCGCTCGGCCGCGCCGCCCGCGAGGCCAACGCCCGCCTGCTAAGGCGGGCCGTGCGCGCCCGGCTGCCGGCGACGGGCCCGGGCGCGGGCCGGCCGCCGTTCATCGTCTCGACCCTGCCGCTGACGGCCGACCTGGCCGGGGCGATCCCGGGGGCGACGTTCGTCTACTACCTCGTCGACGACTACGCCTCGTGGCCGGGTCTCGCCGGCGAGGCCCTCCGTCGCCTGGACCTGGAGCAGGCGCGGCGGGCGGACCTCGTCGTCGCCGCCTCGCGCGCCCTGGCGGCGCTCCACGAGGGACGCGCCGGCGGCCCGATCGAGTACCTGCCGCACGGCGTGGACCTCCTCCACTTCGCCGCGGCGCGCTCGCGGCGGGCGGAGCGGCGGCGCCGCGGCGAGAGGGCGTTCGCCGAGGTCGTCTTCTTCGGGGCCCTCGACGAGCGCGTGGACCAGGGGCTCCTCCGCGAGGTCGCGGCCGCCCGCCCGGACCTCCGCTTCCTCGTCGTCGGTCCGGGCGGGCGGCTCGAGCCCGCGCTGCGCGACCTCGGGAACGTCGCCCGGCTCGGCCCGGTCGACTACGCCGAGCTGCCGGCGCTGCTCGGGCGGTGCGACGTCGCCCTCCTCCCGTACGCCCGCGGGCCGCTCGTCGAGCGGCTGGCGCCCCTGAAGGCGCGCGAGGCGCTCGCCGCCGGGCTGCCGGTCGTGGCCACGGCCGTCCCCGAGCTCGAGGCCCACGCGGACGGCGTCCGCCTCGCGACCGGGGCGGCCGCGATCGCCGCGAGGCTCGACGAGGCGCTCGCGGGCGAGGTCCCGTGCCCGGGGGTCCGCGACCTGGCCGCGGACTCGTGGGAGGAGCGGGCCGAGCGGATGAGCGAGGCCCTCGCGGGCGCGCGCGCCCGCAAGGGCCGGTACGGGGCGGCGGCCTGAGGATGCCCGTCCGCATCCTCGAGCTCCGCAGCGTCCGCGGGACGGGCGGCGGGCCGGAGAAGACGATCCTCCTCGGCGCGGCCCGCGCCGACCCGCGGCGCCACGCGGTCACCGTCTGCTACATCCGCGACGAGCGCGACCCGGTCTTCGCCATGGAGAGGCGGGCGCGCGGCCTCGGCGTCGACTACGTCGAGGTCCGCGAGCGGCGGAGCCTCGACCCGGGCGTGGTGCCGGCGCTGCGCCGCCTCCTGGCCGAGCGCCGGATCGACATCGTCCACGCCCACGAGTACAAGACCGACCTGCTGGCGCTCCTGCTCTCGCGGATGGACGGCGTGATCCCGCTCGCGACCGTGCACGGGTGGACGGGGCGGTCGGCGAAGGAGCGGCTCTACTACGCCGCCGACCGGCGCCTGCTCGCCGGGTTCCCTCGCCTCGTCGCCGTCTCGGGCGAGATCCGCGACGTCCTGGTGCGCGCCGGCGCCCGGCCCGACCGCATCCGGACGGTCCCGAACGCGATCGACCCGGATGCCTTCCGGCGCGATCGCGCCCGCGAGCCGGAGGCGCGCGCCGCGCTCGGCATCGGCCCGGGCGAGCTCGCGATCGGCGCGGTCGGGCGGCTCGACCGGGAGAAGCGGCTCGACCGGCTGCTCGAGGCGTTCGCGGCCGTGCGCCGCTCCCGTCCCGAGCTCGAGCTCCGCCTCGTCGTCGCCGGGGACGGGCCCGAGCGCGGCGCCGTCGAGCGTCACGTCGCGAGGCTCGGCCTCGGCGAGTCGTGCCGGCTCCTGGGCTTCCGGAAGGACGTGGCGTTCGTCCACCACGGGCTCGACCTCCTGGTCCAGTCGTCCGACTACGAGGGCACGCCGAACGCGGTCCTCGAGGCGATGGCCCTCGAGACCCCGGTCGTGGCGACGGACGTCGGCGGCACGGGCGAGCTGGTCCGCGACGGCCTGGATGGCCTCCTCGTCCGGCCCGGCGACCCGGCGGCGCTCGCCCGCGCCGTCGAGCGGGCCCTCGACGACCGGGAGGCGACGCGGCGCCGGGCGGCCTCGGCCCGCGAGCGGGTCGAGCGCACCCTCGCCTTCGACGTCCGCATGGCGGCGGTCGAGGCCCTCTACGACGAGCTGGCGGACCGCTACCGCACCCGCGCCCAGCGCCGGAGGGCGGTGCGATGGTCGTAGGCCGGCGGGCGCTCGGGTCCGTCGCGCACGCCGCCTGGGCCTCGTCCACCTCGAGGGCGACGTCCTGCTCGCGGCCGGCATCCCCGTCCCGAGCGGCGCGCACACGCACGGGACGGGCGACCCCGGTCCCGGCGCGCGTCCTGCCGGCGCGCGCGCTGGCGGAGGCGACATGAGGGTCCTGTTCATCACCCACCGGCTGCCCTACGCGCCCAACCGGGGCGACCGGATCCGCTCGTACCACATCCTGCGGGCCCTCGGCTCGCGCGGGGTCGAGGTGAGCCTCGTGTCGCTCGTCCACGACGAGGCGGAGGAGGCGCAGGCGGCCGCCGTCGGGGCCTTCGCCGCCCGCGTCATCACGGCGCGGGTGCACCGGGTCTCCGGGCTCGCGCGCGGCCTCGCGGCGCTCGCGCGCGGCCGGCCGCTCACGCACGCGCTCCTCGACTCGCGGGCGATGCGGCCGGCGCTCGCCCTCGCCGTCTCCGAGCGGCCGCCCGACGTCGTCCTCGCCTACGGCTCGGGGATGGCCCGGTTCGCGCTCGAGCCGCCGCTCGCCCCGCGGCCCCTCGTCCTCGACCTGGTCGACGTGGACTCGGCGAAGTGGGCGGCCCTGGGGCGGAGCGGGCGGCCGCCGCTCTCCTGGATCTACGCCCGCGAGGCGCGCCGGCTCGGCCGCTTCGAGGCCGAGGCGGCAAGGCGGGCGCGGACCGCGCTCGTCGTCAACGAGCGCGAGCGCGACGCCCTCCTCCGCCTCGCCCCCTCGGCGGTCGTGCGCATCGCCCCGAACGGCGTCGATGCCCGCGCCTTCCGGCCGGACGGGCCGCCGGCGACGGCCCCGCGCGTCGTCTTCTGCGGCGTCCTCGATTACCCGCCGAACGCCGACGGGGCGCTCTGGCTCGTCCGTCACGTCTGGCCGATCGTGCGGCGCAGGCGGGCCGACGCCGCCCTGACCATCGTCGGCGCGAACCCCTCCGGCGCCCTGCGCGAGGCGGCGGCCGCCGAGGCCTCGGTCGAGCTGCTCGGGGCGGTGCCCGACGTCCGGCCGCACCTCCACCGGGCGGCGGTCGCCGTCGCCCCCATCCGGACGGCCCGCGGCATCCAGAACAAGGTGCTCGAGGCGCTGGCGGCCGGCCTCCCGTGCGTGGTCACCTCGGCCGTCCGCGAGGGGCTGCCGGTCGAGGTCCTGGCCGGCTGTCTCGAGGCATCCGCAGCCGACCGGTTCGCCTCGGGGATCGTCGACCTGCTCCGGCGCTCGCCCGCCGACCGGCGCGAGCTGGCCGGCCGGGCCCGCCTCGACGCCCTGACCTGGGAGCGGCGGCTCGGGCCCCTGGTCGATGCGCTCGAGGCGGCGGCGGGGTGCGGGCGGCCTGCACCGGCGGCCTGAAGGCAAGGTCCGGGTGAGGGACCCGGCGCCTCTGGGCGCGCCGGGAGAGGGGCGAAGCCCCTCTCCCGGGCGGGGTGAGGCCGCCAGGCTCTGCCTGGCGGCCGAGGGGGGGGCGCGAAGCCCCCCCTGCACATAGGCCAGCGGCTGTGAGCCGAGCGCGCGGAAGCCCGAAGCCAAATCCTTGCCGCGCGCTCGGCTCCGGGGGGTTCGGGGGGCGGAGCCCCCCGAAGCCGAAGACCGGCGAAAAGGGTGGGAATCTGAAAGATTCACACCCTTTGAGTCGATCGACTCACAGCCGCTGGCCTGACCGCCGCTACCCCGGCCCGAGGTCGAGCCGGGCCGCGTCCACGACCGGGCCGTCGAGGCAGGTGCGCAGGTTCCAGTACCCGCCGCGCGCCGGGTCGAGGAGCCGCTCCACGCAGGTGAAGCAGACGCCGAAGCCGCACGCCATGCGCCTCTCGAGCGAGACCTCGCACCTTAGCCCGCGGGCGCGGGCGGCGAGGGCCGTCGCCCGCATCATGGGCCACGGGCCGCACGAGTAGAGGATCGCGGGCGGGCGAGGCAGCTCGCCGAGGAGGCGCTCGAGCTCATCGACGGCCGTCCCGCGCCCGGCCTGCGGGTCGTCGCCGGCGTCGGTCGTCGGCCGCCAGGCGACGCCGAGGGCGCGGAAGCGGTCGGCGAGGATCAGCCCCTCGCGGGTACGGGCGCCGACGACGACGTGGATGTCGCGGCGGCCGGCGGCCGTCAGCTCGCGGGCGAGGTGGTGGAAGGGCGCCAGGCCGACCCCGCCCGCGACGACGACGATCGGCCCCGCCTCGGGCGGCGGCGGCGGCGAGAAGCCGCGGCCGAGCGGCCCGACGGCGTCGAAGCGCAGCCCCGGGAGCGCGCCCGCCAGCGCTCGCGTCCCGCGCCCGTAGACGGAGTAGAGGAGCTCGACGCGGCCCGCCCCGCCCCCGGCCGACGGCGGGTGGACGTCCACGGGCGCGAAGGGGCGGCGGAGGAGCGGGTCGCAGCCGTCGCCGCCCGGACCCGCGCCCGTCCGCAGCATGAGGAACTGCCCGGGCTCGAAGCGGGTGGGGGCCAAGGGCGCGGCCGGCACGTCCAGGACGGCCACGTAGGCGTTCGGGCCGACCCGCTCGTTGGCGCGGAGGACGAGGTCGAAGGTCGCCGACGCGCAGCCCGCCTTCGCGCCCTCTCCCTCTCCCCCCGGGAGAGGGTCGGGGTGAGGGCGGCTCCGGCTTGGCTCGGCGTCGCCCACCCGAGCTACGGCTCCAGCCTCTCCGCCCCCGGGATCGAGGCGCCGCTCGAGGAGCGCCCGCCGACGATCGCGACCCGGCCCGTCGTCGTCGCCGCCGCCGCCGCCCCGCGTCGAGCCGCGGCGAGCGTCGGGTCGGCCGCCGGGACGAAGGCGTTCGTCGTCGGGTCGAACAGCTCGACCGAGGCGAGAGCGGGCGCGAGGCCGATGGCGCCGAGGGGCGCGGTCGTTCCGCCGGCCACGAGCGCCCGCCCGTTCGAGAGCGCGGCCCCGACGGCGTCGGCGCGCGCGGCGGCGAGCGGCGGCCCGGCGGTGAACGCCGCCGCGACCGGGTCGAAGAGGTCCGTCGCGGACGTCCCGTCGCCGGCGGCGAGCGCGCGCCCGCCCGCGACCAGCACGCGCCCGTCGACGAGGACGACGGCGACGTGCTCGGCGTGCGGCTGCGTCAGGGGGGGCAGCGGGTCGAACCGGGCCGGGTCTCCGGTCGCCGTCGCCGGGACGAAGAGCTCGGCCGTCGCGAGCGGCGTCCCGCCCGGGGTCGCGCGGCCCCCGGCGACGAGCACGCGGCCGTCGGCGAGCCGCGTGGCCGTGTGCCCCTCGGCGCGCGGGGAGTCGAGGACGTCGCCGGCGTCCGCGAACCCGCCCGTCGCCGGGTCGAAGACCTCGGCCGAGGCGGGCGACGAGACGCCCCCGACGAGGAGGACGCGCCCGTCCACGAGCAGCACGGCCGCATGGCCGGCGCGCGCCAGGAGGAGGTCGCCGGTCGAAGAGAACGTGCCCGCGACGGGGTCGAAGAGCTCCGCCGCGCGAAGGGGCGCGCCGGCCGCGTCCAGGCCGCCCGCGACGAGGACCCGCCCGTCGAGCAGGAGGGTGGCCGTGTGCCGGCGGCGCGCGGCGCCGAGCGCCGAGACCGTCGGGGCGACCTCGCTCCCCGGGAAGGCCGTGACCGTGATGACCTCGGCCGTCGCCAGGGGGCGCGGCCCGCCGGCGGCGAGGAGCCCGTCCGTGCCGCCCGTCGCGAGGACGCGCCCGTCGAGGAGGGCCGTCGCCCGGTGCTCCGCGCGCGCCGCGGGCAGGGCGACGACCTCGACGAACGCTTGCGGGTTCAGGACCGCGAGGGAGGGGGCGAAGAAGACGTCGCCCGCCGCGGCCCCGCCGCCGGCGACGAGGACGCGCCCGTTCGCGAGCGCCAGCGCCCGCGCCCCGGCGCGCGGGGCGGAGAGCCCGCCGCGCGGGACGGCGAAGGCGCCGGCCCCCGCGTTCGCCCGCGGGTCGAAGCGGTCGATCGAGGCGAGGCTCAGGCGGCCGTCCGTGCCGCCGGCGACGACGGCCTGCCCGTCGGGGAGCGGCGCGACCGCCGCCTGGGCGCGGGGCACCGACAGGGAGCCGGTCGCGACGAAGACGTCCGGGCTCGCCTGGCCGGCGGGGACGAAGAGCTCGCTCGAGGCGAGGGGCGCGCCGGTCGCGTCCGCCCCGCCCGCCAGCAGCACCCGGCCGTCGCCGAGGAGCGCGTCGGCGTGGCCCGTGCGGGCCGCGACGAGCGCCGGGCCGGGAGCGAACGCCGTCGCCGTCGCGTCGGTCGATAGCGCCGAGGTCGCGAGCGCTCCGGCCCCCGCCGTCCGGCCGCCCGCGAGGAGCACGCGCCCGTCGCGGAGCCGGGTCGCCGAGTGGTCGGCGCGGGCGCCCGCGATCGTGAAGGCCGGGGCGAACGTCTCGGCGTCCACGTCGAAGACCTGGGCGTCGTCGAGGGCGCCTCCGGCGTCGTCGCGGCCGCCGGCCACGAGGATGCGCCGGCCGTCGGCGAGGAGCGTGGCCGTGTGGCCCTCGCGCGCCGTCCCGAGCGTCGCCGCCAGGGTGGTGAACGTCCCGGCGGCCGGGTCGAAGCGCTCGACCGACGCGAGCGCGCCCGCGTCCGTCCGGCCGCCGACGACGAGGACGAAGGCCCGGCCGTCGCCGCGGAAGTAGAAGGTCGCGGTGTGGCCGGCGCGCGGCGCCGCAAGCGGGTCGACGGTCGTGAAGGTCCCGGTCGCCGGGTCGAAGGTCTCGGCCGGGGCGACGAGGGTCCCGGCGGCGTCGCGCCCGCCGACGAGGAGCGCCCGCCCGTCCGGCAGCTCGGCGAGGGCGTGGCCGCGCCGGTCGGCGCGCGCCGCGCCCGCCGTCGCGGCGGCGAGGTCGAGGTTCTCGACCGGGAACGGCGCCGTCGAGCCGGCCTCGCCGTCGCCGACCGGCTCGATGCGGAAGATCACGGTCGGGTGCCGCCCGGGGCCGATGTCCTTCACCGAGTCCCAGAGGAACGTGTGGGACGTGCCCCCGGGGCTCGCCGCCAGGCCCGTCAGCGACTCGCTCCCGGGCGCCGCCGTGGCCGGCGTGAGGAAGGCGTTGTTGAGGTCGCGCGTGAAGGCCGCCGTCACCGTGACCGGGCGCGTCTCGCGGTCCCGGATCACGTAGGAGATCGCGACGACGCCGCCCTGCGCCCCGGGCGTCGCCGTGTTGACGATCGGCGTGTTGTCCTCGCGGTCCTTGCAGCCGGGGGCGACGGCGAGCGCGGCGGCGGCGAGCGGAAGCCAGAGGAGGAGCGCGGCGAGCGCGCGCTCGGCGGCGGTTCGGGGCTCACTCATAACGCCCGTGTGTACCACATGGTCGCGCCGCCCGCCAGGGTGTCGGACCTCGATGCTATGCTGGATCTGCCCATGGGCCCCGACCTGCCGGTGATCCACGGCCGCGGCGCGGCCTCGAACCCGCCGAACCGCTTCGAGTCGCTCCGCTTCGAGCGCGACCCGGACGCGCCCCCGCCCCTCGACCCCGAGGACGACGTCGCCCCGCGGACGCGCTTCCTCGTGGATCCGGCGCGGACGATCGTCTCGACGAACGAGAGCCCGGACGTGGGCTTCGAGGCGAGCGTCAACCCGTACCGGGGCTGCGAGCACGGGTGCGCGTACTGCTACGCCCGCCCCACCCACGAGTACCTCGGGATGTCGGCCGGCCTCGACTTCGAGACCCGGATCCTCGTCAAGCCGAACGCGCCGGAGCTGCTGCGCCGCGAGCTCACGGCGCCGGGCTGGCGGCCGAAGGTGATCGCGCTCTCGGGCGTGACCGACTGCTACCAGCCGGTCGAACGGCACCTGAAGCTCACGCGGCGCTGCCTCGAGGTCCTGGCCGAGCTCCGGAACCCGGCCGTCATCGTCACGAAGAACCACCTCGTGACGCGCGACGCCGACGTGCTCGCCGATCTCGCCCGCCACGGGGCGATCGCCGTCAACGTGTCGGTGACGACGCTCGACGATGGGCTCTGCGGGGCGATGGAGCCGCGCACCTCGCGCCCGCACCGGCGCCTCGAGGCCATCGAGGCCCTCGCCGGCGCCGGCATCCCGGTCGGGGCGCTGGTCGCACCCGTGATCCCCGGCCTCACCGACCGCGAGGTCCCGGCGATCGTGGCGGCGGTCGCGCGCGCCGGGGCGCGCTGGGCGCGGTCCGTGATGCTGCGGCTGCCCTACGGCCTCAAGGACCTGTTCGAGGACTGGCTCGAGCGCAAGTTCCCCGAGCGCAAGGAGAAGGTCCTCGCCCGCATCCGCGAGGTGCGGGGGGGCAAGCTGAACGACACGCGCTTCGGGGTCCGCTTCCGCGGCGAGGGCGAGTACGCCCGCCAGATCGAGGGCCTCTTCGCCGCCGCCTGCGCCAGGGCGGGCCTCAAGGACGAGGCGTTCCCGGAGCTCTCGACGCGCGCGTTCCGCCGGCCGGGCGGGAGCCAGCTCTCGCTGTTCTGAGCTCGAGTCTCGCACGCTGAAGCCCGAAGCCTCTGCGGCCGACCCCTCCGGGCCCGGCGCGCCGGCTCCGCGGGGCTTCCGGCCGACGTGTGGAGCGAACCGGGGCCAGGTCGTATCATCGGCTCCGGGTTGGGCGGAGGGGACGCAGGGCATGGCCTTCGAAGGCGACCTCAAGGACCTTTCCCTCGGCGACATCTGCCAGAAGATCTCCGAGAACCGGCTGACCGGCACGCTCTGCCTCGCCTTCGAGGGCCACGAGCGCGCGCGCGTCCACTTCGTCGAGGGCAAGATCGCCCTCTTCAGCCCCGACGAGACGCCCGGGCCGCCCTTCGTGGACGTCCTGCGCCGGCTCGAGGCCGTCCCCGAGCCCGAGCTCGCGCTCGCCGAGAAGAAGAGGGGCCGCAAGGGGTTGAAGACGGTCCTCGAGGAGCGGAAGCTCCTCACCCCGGAGGGCTACAAGGCGGCCGCCGAGCGCTACCTCGTGGACGCCGTCTCCGACCTCTTCATCTCGCCGCGCGGCCGCTTCCGGTTCGAGGAGGGGGAGGCGCCGAAGGGGGCGTTCGACTCGGACCTGAAGTCCGCCAAGGCCGCCGTCGAGCCGAACTCGATCCTGCTCGAGGGGTTGCGCCGCCAGGACGAGTGGACGCGCATCTCCCGCCAGATCCGGAGCTTCGCCGACGTCTTCACGCCGACGCGGGCGCCCGAGCCCGAGGAGGTCGAGTCGCTCTCGGCCGAGGCCCGGAAGCTGCTGGCCCTGCTCCACGGGTGCCGGTCGCTCCAGGAGTGCATCGCCGAGATGCCGTGCGGGCGCTTCGCCACCGGGGCGGCGCTCATCGAGCTGCTGGCCCAGAACCTGGTCGAGCCCGCGACCGCCGACCTGCTCGGGGCGCGGGCCCACGAGGTCGAGAAGGCGGGCGACCTGGACGAGGCCGAGCGCCTCTACCGGCGCGCCCTCGAGGTCGAGCGGAACAACCTCGCCCTCCGCGAGTCGCTGGCCGAGCTGCTCGAGCGGCTCGGGCGGGCCGAGGACGCCGGGCGGGAGCGCACGCTCCTCGGCCTCGGGCGGGCGGGCGAGCGCGACCTCGCCGGGGCGATCGCCGAGTACAAGCACGCCGCGGACCTCCAGCCGACGGACACGGCCGCCCTCGAGCGCGTCCTCGAGCTCGAGCGCTCGCGGCGCGACCAGGGGGCCGTCCTCGCGGCCGGGAAGCGGCTGGCCGAGCGCTACGGGCTGCTCAAGCTGAACGGGCGCGCCCGCGACCTCTACCGCGACCTCATCCGCGAGTTCCCGGACGACCTGGACCTCCAGGCCCGCCTGGCCGAGACGCTCGGGTCGCTCGGCGACACGCGCCAGGCGGCCGGGGCGTGGCGCGGGATCGCCAAGCGGCGCGAGAAGGAGGGCGACGACGGGGCGGCGCTCTTCGCGTACCAGCGGGCGCTCGACGCCGATCCCGGCGACAGCGAGGCGAAGCAGCGCTCCGAGCTCATCCGCTCGGGCCGGCTCGAGAAGCGGCGCCGCCAGTTCCGGCGGGCCCGCCTCGTCGCCGCCGCCGCCCTCCTCGCGGTCCTCGTCTCCTTCCTCATCTCGCGCGAGATCTCGGCCTTCTCGCTCCTGCACGCGTGGTGCGCCCGGGCCCTCTACCCGGTCTCGGCGGGCGACGGGGGCGCGCTCGCCGAGGGCTTCACGAGCGTGTCGAAGGCGTACCCGTTCACGATCGCGAGCCTGAAGGCCAGGGCCTTCGCGGAGGCGGCCCTCGACGGGGAGCTGGCCCGGGTCGAGATGCTGCGTCTCGACCGCTCCTACGACGTCGCCCAGCTGCGGGTCGCGCGGCTCGCGGCCCTCGACCTGCCGCCGGACCTGCGGAGGAAGGTCGAGGCGGCGCGGGCGCGGCTCGAGGCGGAGGCGCCGCGGCCCGTGGCGGGGGCGCCGGTCCCGCCGGGGCCGGCGCGGCAGTAGCGAAGCGACCTCCGGCGACGTCGGCTTCTCAAGACGTCAGACGTTCCGTTCCTCGAAGACGGGGTGCAGTCTTCGCGTGCCCTCCCGCTCGAACCCCGCGAGCACGTCCCCCTCCTCCATCGGCACGATCAGCGCGCTCACTTCTTGCGTCTCCGGCGCAGGCGGCCCGAAGACCTCCGTCGGGCGCGGCAGGTCGTGACCGCCGTCCGGCGTTCCGCGACCGGCACGCACGAGGGCGCGCGAGTCGATGATGCCGGCCGCGACCATCGCGGCCGCGTGCGCGAGGTCGCGATCCTCGAGGACCTCCGAGAGCGGCACGGCCCGCGCGCCCAGGAGCGAGGGCCGGACGGGCGCGCGGGGGCCCTGGAGGGACCGCCGGAAGCCGAGCTCCACGCTCCCGTCGAGGTCGGGGAGCGTCCGCTGCGCGACGACGCGGTAGCCGGCGCGCGCGTAGAGGAAGTGGGCGTGGGGGAAGCGGACGTCGCTGAAGAGCCGCATCTCGCGGGCGCCGAGCCGGAGCGCGAAGGCCTCGGCCGCCCCGAGGAGCCGGGCGCCGAGCCCCTGCCCGCGCGCGTCCGGGTCGACGTAGAGGCGGTGGACCTCGGCCACGTCGGGCGGCTCCGGCCGGTCCACGCCGACGAGGCCGCGGACGCGCCCCGCCCCGTCCTCGGCCACGAGCAGCCCCGCGCCGGGGGGCGGGTAGCGCCGCTCCACCTCGTTTAGGTCGCGGTCGAAGCCGCCTTGGTCGAAGCGCATGCCGTACTCGGCGTAGACCCGGCCGACGATCGCGGCGAGGTGCGGCTCGTCGCCTGGGCGAAAGGGGCGGATCCGGGTGGTCACGGCCTTTCCTCGCGGGCTCCGGGAGGGCATAGATGCCCGGGCGATTCTATCGTATCCTCCCGTGATCGCATGACCGCGAAGCCGTCCAACCGAGCCGCCGTGCTCCGGGGCCCGCTCGGCCCCGGCGTCGTCGTCGAGAACCGCTACCGCGTCGAGTCGCTCATCGGTCAGGGCGGCATGGGCAGCGTCTACCTCGCGACCGACGAGGGCGCGCCCGACGGCCCGCGCCGCGTCGCCCTCAAGGTCCACACGGGCGGCGGCGGCACGGCGTCGCTCCGCTTCCTCCGCGAGTTCCGGGCGATCGCCCGCCTGAAGCACCCGTACTGCCTCGCCGTCCACGACTACGGCTCCTGGCGCGGGCTCCCGTACTTCACGATGGAGTACGTGTCGGGCGGCCTCACCTTCCGCTCCCTCCTGACCGAGCCGCTCGATCTCGGGCTGAGCGTCGTCGCCCGCGTCGCCGCCGCCCTCGACCACGTCCACGGCCAGGGGATCGTCCACCGCGACCTGAAGCCCGGGAACGTCCTGCTCTCCCCGCGGGCGGGACCCGGGGCCGCGGTCTCGAGGGACGGCGACGGCGACGGGGCGGCGGACGGGCACGCGCTCGTCCCCAAGCTCGCGGACTTCGGCCTCGCCGTCGACCGCTCGGCCGAGGCCGAGGCGGAGTCCGACGAGCCCCTGACCCGGGCCGGCTTCGTCGTCGGCACGCCCGAGTACATGGCGCCCGAGCAGGTCCTCGGCCTCGAGGTGGACGCCCGGGCCGACCTCTACAGCCTCGGCTGCCTCGTCTTCGAGCTCGTGTCGGGGCGGCTGCCGTTCGGGGCCAAGCACGGGGTCGACGGCCCGTCGGCCTTCGAGCTCATGAAGCGCAAGGTCGAGACCGCCCCCGAGCCCCCCGAGCCGCGCGACCCGCGGGCCGCGGCGCTCGCCCCGGCGATCCTGCGGCTCCTGGCGACCGACCCGGCCGACCGCTACCCGACGGCGGCCGACTTCGTCGCCGAGCTGGCGGACCTCTTCCCCGCGGCCGTCGAGGGCCTCGACGCGGAGGCGCCGGGCGCCGCGCCCTCCTCGGGCGTGCGCCGCGCCGTGACGGTCTTCCGGCCGCGGCTCGTCAACCGCGCCGTCGAGCTCGAGGCGCTCGAGCAGGCCCTCACCCGCGCGCTCGACGCCGAGCGGCGGCCCGAGACGCCGGTGGTCGCGGTCCCGATCCGCGGGGCCGGCGGCGCCGGCAAGTCGCGGCTCATCGAGGAGCTCTGCCGCCACGCCCGCAACCGCGGCCTGCGCGTGATCGCGCTCGCGGCGACGCCGGGGTCCGGGCCGTACGACCTCGGCCGGGCCATGCTCTCGCGCCTCGCGGGCGGGCGGCTGGCGGGGCCGGCGGCCGACCTCGACCGCTTCGCCCGCTCCCTCGGGGAGGCCGCCGGCGAGGGCTCGGTCTCGGGCGTCGTCGCGGGCGCGGCGGCGGCCTCAGACCGCGCCGAGCGCGACCGGAACCGCTTCCTCCACGACGCCGCGGCCGCCTTCGCCGCCGTCCTCGCCGACGGGCCGACGGTGCTCGCCCTCGACGACCTCCACGCGCTCGACCGCGCCAGCAAGGACCTCGTCGCCGCCTGCCTCCACGCCGCCGCCAGCCTCGCCCGGGAGTCCGACGGGCGCGCGCCGCGCGTCCTCGTCGCCCTCGGCTACCGGCCCGAGGAGACGGGCGCGGACCACCCGCTCACGGACCTCCTCGCCGAGCTCGCCGCCATCGCCGGCGTCGAGACGCGCCCCGTCGACGTCGGGCCGCTCGGATCGGGCGAGGTCCTCGAGCTCGTCGCCTCCGCCCTCGGCGAGCGGCCGCCCGCGCCCGGCACGACCGGCTCGCGCGCCCTCCCCCAGGCGGGCGGCGGGGCGGGGGCCGCCGGGCGACGGCGCGGCGCCGACGCCCTGACGCCGCTCGGGCGCGCGATCTTCGACGCGAGCGCGGGCAGCCCGCTCTTCGCCCTCGAGGCCCTGAAGGAGCTGGCCGAGCGCGGCGACGTCGCCCGCGGCCGCGGCGGCATCGAGCTCGACGAGGCGGCGCTCCGCGAGCTCCCGCTGCCGCGCGCCGTCCGCGACGCCGTCGGCGCCCGGACGTCCCGGCTCGAGGCCGAGGCGCGCGCCGTCCTCGACCTCGCCTCCGCCCTCGGCCGCGAGTTCGACCCGGAGGTCCTCCTCGCCGCCTCCGGCCGCCCGCGGAACGAGCTGGCCGACGTCCTCGGCGAGCTCGTGCGCCACCGCCTCGTCGAGGAGTCGCCCGACGACCCCTCGCGCCTGCGCTTCGTCCACGACGGCGTCCGCGCCGCCGCCTACGCCGCCCTCGGCGAGGATGTCCGCAAGGACGCCCACGACCGCCTGGCCGATGCCCTGGAGGCCTCGGGCGCCGGGACGGGCGGCGCCTCGCCGACCGACCCGGCCCAGGTCGCGGAGCACCGGCTAAGGGGGCGGGCGCCCGGGCGGGCCGTGCCCGCGCTCCTCGCCGCCGCCGACCGGGCCCGGGCCCGGTTCGCCTTCGCCGATGCGGGCCGGCTCCTCGGCCTCGTCCTCGAGGCCATCGACGGCCGCGCCCCGGGCCTCGCGCCGCTCGGCCCCGAGCGCGTGGATGCGCTCCGCGAGCTGCTGGGCGACCTGCGCTCGCTCGACCTCGACCGCGACGGCGCCGTCCGCTGCTACGAGGCCGTGCTCCCGCGGGCCACGGACCCGCTCGTCCGGGCGCGCCTCTGGCGCAAGACCGGCCGGGCGCAGCACCGCGCCTTCGACCACCGGGCGGCGGTCGCCGCCCTCGAGCGCGGGCTCGCCGAGCTCGGGGTCAGGCTGCCGAGCACGCGCCTCGGCGTCCTGCTCTCCGTCGGCCGGTCGGTCGTCCGCCGCTTCTTCCGCTCGATCCACTGGTTCCTGCTCCAGCCGCCGACCCGCTCGGCCGACTTCGGGGCCAAGGGCGAGATCGACCCGCGCGCCCGGGAGCGGATCGAGCTCCTCGGGACGATCGGCGAGGCCTACCACTTCCTCGACCTCGAGCGCATGGCCGACGCCCACCTGCGCCGCGTCCGGGACGTGCGGCTGACGCTCGACCCGGTCCAGTCGCTCCGGGCGCTGGCCGAGGACGCCGGCATGCTGGCGACGATCGGCTTCGTCCGCATCGCCCGCAAGAGCCGGATCGAGGCCGAGCGGCTCGCCCTCCGCATGCGCGACCCCTGGGCGGAGGCGCTGGCCCTGACCTACGGAGGCGTCTGCGACTACGCGATCGGGCGCCGCCGCGACGCCGCCGAGGCGACGCTCCGCGGGGAACGGCTCGCCGAGGCGAGCGGCGACCTCCTGCTCGCCTTCTACGCGAGGAGCGTCGCCTGGTACTCGCTGACGCCGATCGGCGAGCTGAGGCGCGCCGAGCAGGTGTGCGAGCGGCAGGTCGAGGGCCTCGCCGGCCGCGACAGCCCGGCCCTCCTCTCGATCGCCCTCGGCCAGCGCGCCCGCGTGAAGCTCGCGCTCGGGGAGGTGGAGGCGGCGCTCGCCGACACGGATCGCCAGCAGCTCCTGTGCGCGCCCTACGACGCCCTCATCCTGCGCGGCGGCGCCGCCTACATGCGGGGCGAGACCTGCCTCGCGGCCGGCCGGGTGAAGGAGGGGGTCGACTGGCTCGAGACCGCCTACCGCCTGGCGTCCGCGAGCCGGGCCCGGACCGTCCTCACCCTCGTCCACATGATGCGCTACTCCGAGGTCGTGCTCGACCTCGCCTGCGCCGGCCAGCCGGTCGGCCCCACCCCCAAGGAGCTGCTGCGCGCGGCCCGGGAGGCGCGCCGCCAGGCCGTGCGCTTCCCCAACTATCACACCCTCGCGCTCAAGCTCAAGGCGCTGGAGGCGGCGTACCAGGGGCGGATGGACGAGGCGGCCGCCAGCTTCGAGGACGCGCTCGTCCACGCGACGGCCGAGGGCGAGTGGCTGCACGCCCTCGAGGTCCTGCGGGCGCGGGCGGCGTTCCTGGAGAGGGTGAAGGGCAAGGGCGCGGGGGCGGCCGATCGCGAGAGGGCGGAGAGATTGCACCGGGACATGTGCGCGCCCTGAGAGGCCACGGGGCGCTCGGTCCACGGGCGCTCCGTCCACCTCCGGCGCGTGTCCGATCCGGTCGCGACGGCGGGACGGGCGAGCGCGCGAGCTCGGTCGGGTGCGCGGCAGGCGGTCCAGCGCGCGGGGCAGCCGGCGAGTAGAACGCTGTCCTCGCCGGATCTGGCTCTCGCGCCGGCATCCTGCGCGAGCGTGCGTCGCTCGCGGGCTCGCATGTGACGCCGTCGCCCGAGGAGCCGAACGCGCCGGAGGTCTGCCGCGGTCAGCTCAGTTCGCCATCGGACAAGTCCGTCCCCGTCCGATGAAACTTGATAAGCTCTCCACGCGGCCTCGGCACCGAGGTCGGCGTTTGCTTGGTGCTGCGAGCCCGTAGCTCAGTTGGACCCGGAGCCCCACGAGCACCCCGTAATGTGTGATCGTGCGCGCCGCTCAGGCGTGCACGGGCAGCACGCATTCTAGACTTCGAATGCGTGGGCTCCACGCCGAGGCCGCACCTCGGAGGACGACCATGGAGGTCATGTACCCTCGGTGCGCGGGGCTCGACGTGCACAAGGACAGCGTCGTCGCTTGCGCGCGGCTCGCCACAGGATCCTCCGTCGAGCAGTCTGTCGAGACGTTCGGCACGACGACGACGGAGCTTCTGCGGCTCCTCGATTGGCTCAACCAGCGCGGCTGTACGCACGTCGCGATGGAGGCGAGTGGCGAGTACTGGAAGCCCATCTGGCACGTGCTCGACGAGTCGTTCCAGTTGGTTCTCGCGAACGCGGCCCACATAAAGAACGTGCCTGGCCGCAAGACCGACGTGAACGACGCCACGTGGATCGCGGACTTGCTCGCCCACGGTCTGATCCGCGGCAGTTTCGTTCCACCAGCTCCGATCCAGGAATTGCGTGCGCTGACGCGCACTCGCAAACAGCTCGTGCGCGAGAAGGCGTCGCACGTGAACCGCATTCACAAGGTCTTCGAGGACGCCAACCTTAAGTTCGGATCGGTGGCGAGCGACATCATGGGTACGAGCGGCCGGCTCGTCCTCGACGGCCTCATCCGCGGCATCACGGATCCCGAGAAGCTCGCGGACCTCACGGGTGGCCGGCTCAAGGCGAAGCGCCAGGACCTCGTCGAGTCGCTCCGGGGACGCGTCACGAAGCATCACCGGTTCCTTATCAAGCTGCACTTCGCGCAGGTGAAGGCGATCGAGAACGCGATAGCGGATGTCGATTCGGAGGTCGGCGTGACCCTCCAGCCCTTTCGTGAGGTCGCCGAGCGACTCGTGACCATGCCGGGCATCAGTGACACCGTGGCCCAGGTCGTCGTCGCCGAGATCGACCGCCATGATCGCCTTCTTGGGCCCTCGTCGGCTCTTGAGACGAAGGAACTGGGCGCGAAGGTAGCTGCCCTTGGTCTTGATGGCGGACCAGGCTGCTCCGACGAGGGTGGTCTTCAACCACGGCGCGCTCTTTCGAGTGCGTGTGGACCGGCGTTTGCCGGCGCTCTCGTCGTTGCGGGGGCAGAGGCCGGCCCACGAGATCAGACTAGAGGCTGTGAGTCCATCGACTCACAGCCTCTGGCCTATGTGCAGGGGGGGCTTCGCGCCCCCCCTCGGCCGCCAGGCAGAGCCTGGCGGCCTCACCCCGCCCGCGGAGAGGGGCTTCGCCCCTCTCCCGGCGCAAAG